>Ga0187875_10000156_pt1 | contig 62355 bp, 58 predicted proteins | sample June2016WEW_17_1_2_FD_132978 | JGI IMG/M metagenome (GOLD analysis project Ga0187875, IMG submission 132978) | Peatland microbial communities from SPRUCE experiment site at the Marcell Experimental Forest, Minnesota, USA - June2016WEW_17_10 | ecosystem: Environmental > Terrestrial > Soil >... | reverse complement strand
GGAGTCCGAGAGGGACTGCTGGGTGAGGCCCTTGAGGCGGCGGAGGGCGACGAGGCGGTCGGGGAAGGCCATCTGCGCCAGAAAGGGTACGGAGGGGGCCGGGCCTTGCATAGCTAAGAGGATCTCTCTTAGAGTGTCCTTTCAGCTACTTGACGAGGTTTGGGAGGTCCGAGTGGAGCTCCTCAGGGGGCTGCCAGCAGAGCTTGAACCCGCGGCAGCACCAAGTCCACGGGGGAGTCTGACACGGCGCGAGAGCCGCCTCGAGAACACCGTCAGGGTGTCTCTTGCACGCCCGGTGACGCCACGTCGTCACCTCGGCAGCGTGTCAATCGCTCCAGTGACATTGAGAGACTTTGGCCCGGCCTACGGTACTGTCACTAGTTGCGTTAGGGCGGAGTGGGGTGATTGATGCCAGGTGAGCGCTACGCGGTGGAGAAGGTGATCGCCAAGTCCCGTGGGGTGCTAGCCTGGGCTGGGGATGTCCGATCTGCTTGCGTGGTGGCGTCGATCTCCGCGTTCCGGGCGGCGAACCGGTCACACGTCCCCGGGCTCGCAGCCCCTTGCGATCCTGCGTCTCCTGATGGCCGAGCTCGGCGCTGCCGAGGGGCAGATTGACGAAGCGCTCGGAAGGAGACGGCTGCCCGAGAAGCTCGTCCGGACTAGGGTGTGGGATAGGAACAGGGCACAGCTGCAGGCCACGCCGGGCATGGAGCGCCTCTGCGCCGATCTTGAGACGGCCTACGCAGAAGTCCGGCGAATCACGCAGATCCGCAGCGGCCGGCTTTGGCAGAACTACCGCACGCTGCCGGGGGATCGGGTGGAGGATGCGCTGGCCCGGATTCGCCACGCCCTCGACGCGATCGAGGTGACCATCGAGATGCTGGCCGCGCCGGACCGCCCCACCGTGCTCTGACCAGAAGCTCGGGGAGCAGTCATTAGCCCGGTTTCGGAGCACGCAACCGTTCTCCTCATCGGCGCCTCTCGCGGCCTGGGCTACGCCATCGCCACGGAGTACACCGACCGTTGGTCCCAGGTTGGTGCCCAAGGAACAGATACGCTTTCGGTGCTCCCGCGACCTTGATCCTCATTCCTTGCCCGAGGCGCCGTCTGCCTGCGGACGACCAGACAGGAGCGTCACTGGAACGCTTGGATGCTGTTACGGGAGGCATTCTGGTGACATTGACCGACCTTCGCCCATGGGGGGTGCTCTACCTTCACCAGCGGCCGCGCCCAGCCGGTGGGGCCGGCTAATGGTGACGGCGCAACTCTCCCGGAGTGAAGCCGAACCCGTCGCTGCCCAGTCGCGCCGCGGCCCGCTGCTGAGATCTGCGCCGGCGACCCCATCCCACTGCGAGGCTGGCTGCAGCCAGGACGAAGGGTGTGAGGACGAAGAACGCGTCGAAGATCCGCGTGGAAAGCTTGTCTTCGACAGCCACGACGGGATCGCCGGGCTCCCGGTACACGGTCACCCGCTCGGGCGGCGCGTCCTGGCGGCGATCACGCGCCTCGAAGGTGTAGGAGACGCCCCTGTACTGGTAATTCACCGTCCCACCGAGGTCGAGCCCGGGCGCCGCATGTCCTGTCCAGAGAAGAGAGCTGGGGAGAGGACCTCTGCGCACAGCGCCAGGACTCCGACGAGCACGAGGAGTAGCGCGCAACCGCCGGACCAGCCGGTGACGCTGGCGAGCCGCTGCGCCAAGGTCTTCAGTCTCGCAGCCACAGGGTGCGGGGGGCTCACCAGCAACGCAACCTCATCCCAGGGCGGGTTTCGGCGGCCCGATCCTATCTCAACACTCCGGGGCCGAGCCGCTCACCACCTGCCAGGTACCGTCGCTACCCTGAAGCACCTGAAGCGTCATCGAGCCGGACCGTACGTCGGTGGCAGGCCCCGGGTCGCCGATCACGTGCCAGCCAGTCGTCGGAATGTCCGACCACACGCCGCCGTGAACGGCGAACCACTCAGCCGCCGTGATCGGGGAACTCTCTCCGCCACTGCCATTGGCGAGGGATAGGCTGAATCCCCGGCTCTGTGAGCACGGGGTGCAGGCGGCGGTTGCCAACAGGACCACCAGAAGGCCACCAACGGACAGGCGACGGGGCAGCACGGAGGTGAAACGCAGTTTGCTCCCCAGCGGTTCCGGCGGACGGATCGCCAGAGAGGAGGCCTGTGGCGTGGCTCATCGGGGCAGCCGCCTGGACCTCTTGCTCCAGAAGGTGAAGGTGGCGAGCGCCAGTCCGGCCAGAAGGGCGGTGCTGAGCAGGTGGGGTGCCACCCGGCGGCCGATCTGCAATGCGATTGCAGCGCGCGACGCGATGGTCGTTCTCATCACCACGGGCCAGAGTCCCAGAGCATCCACCAAGAGGTCGGCGTCGCGGTGCCACGCCTGCCCGGCCTTCCCGGAATGCCTCGGGACGCTCCGAACGTACAATCGAGGACGATGCAGAGCGGCGCCGCGGATGCCCTGGCCGTCGTCCACGAACACATCCTCGTCTGCACGGATTGCCCTCTCCACCTCAGGCGCACCCAGGCCGTGCCGGGGACGGGGCCCGCCGGGGCCCGCATCATGGCGGTGGGGGAGGGCCCGGGAGAGACCGAGGACCGCCTGGGCCGGCCCTTCGTCGGCGCCGCGGGCAACGTCTTGACCAAGCTCTTGGAGAGCATCGGCCTGCGCCGCGACGACATCTACATCACCAACGTGGTCAAGTGCCGGCCGCCGGGCAACCGGGACCCGGAGCCCACCGAGATGGAGGCCTGCTCGCACTTCCTGGACGCTCAGATCGAGATCATCCGGCCCGACGTCATCCTGATCCTGGGTCGCCATGCGCTGGCCCGCCTCCTCCCTGGGGCGGGCGGCATTACTGGGCTGCACGGCCGCAAGGTGGTGCGTGGCGATCGCCTCTACGTTCCCCTGTACCACCCCGCGGCCGCCCTCTACCAGAGCTCATTAATGCGGACACTTGAGGACGACATGCTCAGGGTGCGCGGATACCTGGACGAGGCGGAGGCCCGCCGCCGGCAGCCGGCGCCGGTCCCCGCTCCGGCGAGAGACGGCCTGGGGTCTCTTCCGGCACGGCGCGTGGCTGCCCCGTCAGCAGCCACCGATCACGGCGAACCTCTCCTGCGCCTGGTCCCTCCCGAGCCCGGCGAGCCGGTCCTGCGTCTCGGCTCCCCCGACCCGAACGAGGCCGCCCCGCCGCCAGAGCCGCCCGCCCGCGACCAGCTCAGCCTGTTTTGACCCCGGCAACCGCGGTCGACGCACCCTCCCAGACCGAGGTCTCGCGTCTCCGCCTGGTCGCCCTGGGAGGGCTGGGCGAGATCGGCCGCAACCTCCTCGCGATCGAATGCGGCGAGGACATCGTGGTCGTCGACTCCGGCCTGATGTTCCCCGAGACCGAGATGCTCGGCGTCGACCTGGTGATCCCCGATGTGGGCTGGCTGGTCGAGCGTCGCGAGAGGGTGCGCGGCATCGTCCTCACCCACGGCCACGAGGACCACATCGGCGCGCTCCCGTACATCCTGCCCCGCCTCGACGTCCCGGTCTTCGGGACCGCTCTGACCCTCGGCATCCTGCGCAACAAGCTCCGCGAGCATCGCCTGCTCAGCAGCACCCGGCTGACCACGGTCACCCCCGGGACCACAGTTCAGCTCGGCGGGATCGCCGTCGAATGGATCCACACCACCCACTCGGTGCCCGACTCCTGCGCCCTGGCCCTCCACACGCCGCTGGGCGTGATCATCCACACCGGCGACTTCAAGGTGGACCAATCCCCCGTCCACGGGGAGCCCCCCGACCTCGCCCGCCTGGCCCGCCTCGGTGACGCCGGCGTCCTCCTCCTGCTCAGTGACAGCACCAATGCCGAGGTGGAGGGGATGACCCCGAGCGAGCGCTCCGTGGCCCCGGCGCTCGCCTCGCTGATCGGTGGAGCGGCGGGCCGCGTGCTGGTCGCCACCTTCGCCTCCAACATCTCGCGCCTGCAGCAGGTCATCCAGGCGGCCGAGGACGCCGACCGGCATTGCCTCTTCATCGGGCGCTCGATGCTCAACAACATCAAGGTCGCCCAGGAGCTCGGTTTCCTGGAGGTCGGCCGCGGCACCGTCGTCTCGCCCAAGCAGGCGGACCGGCTCCCCGACGCGAAGCTCTGCATCCTCTGCACCGGCGCCCAGGGCGAGCCCCTCTCGGCACTGAGCCGGATCGCGGGCGGAGAGCACCCGCTGGTCTCCCTCCATCCCGGTGACACGGTGGTGCTGAGCGCCAACCCCATCCCGGGCAACGAGGAGGCGGTGCACCTCACGGTCAACAACCTGGACCGGCTGGGTGCCCACACCTATCGCGGCAGCGCCCGCGGCCTCCACGCCTCGGGTCACGCCGCCCGCGAGGAGCTGCGTCTCCTGCTCACCCTCTGCCGGCCCCGGTACTTCATGCCGGTGCACGGCGAGTACCGGCATCTCGCCGCGCACCGTGAGCTGGCGATCGCCTCCGGCGTGCTCCCGGGCAACGTCGCCGCCGTCGACAACGGAAAGGTGGTCGAGATCGACGGCGACGGCCTCCACGTGCTCGACCGGCGGGTGCCGGCCGGCTACGTGTACGTCGACGGCCTCAGCCTGGAGGACGCCACCGACGTTGTCTTCCGCGACCGCCGCCAGCTCGCCGAGGACGGTCTGATCATCGTCCACCTCGCGGTCGAGCGCTCCACCGGCGCCATCGTCGCCGGTCCCGAGCTGATCGCCCGCGGCTTCATCGAGGACGCCGACGGAGCCGCCCTCTTCGAGGAGGCGCAGATACGGGTGCGGGAGATCCTCGAGCACCTCGCCCCCGATGCCGGCTGGGCGGTGTGGAAGGGGGCGGTCCACGAGGCCCTCAGCCGCTTCCTCTTCAAGAGAACCAATCGCCGGCCGCTGATCCTTCCCTTGGTCACCGAGGTCTGAGGCCGCGGGCAGCAGCCCGGCGCACGACCAGCGCGGGTGCGACGGCGATCGCAGCATGGCCGAGCGCCGAGGCCTGGTCGTCCACCGTCCCACCACCAGCTCGACCTGTCGTACATCTGTTTGGTATAATACCGCCATGTGTGATGGCGTGGACGACACCACAGCGGGGGCAGCTGGGCTGGCCGTTCTCGAGGCTGCTGTCGAGCGTCTCGAGCTGGAGACCGGACCGAACGTCTCCCCGGAGGCTCTGCGCGGCCAGCTGATCCGTCTGCGGCACCTCATCGACCTCCTCGAGCTGCCCTTCGCCTCGATGGTGATCAGCCTCGGAATGTGCGACGAGGTGGAGTGGGGGGGCTATCCCAGCCCCATCCAGTGGGTCCGTCACGCCTGCAAGACGTCCGCGTGGACCGCGGTCAGCGCCTTCCACGTCGGGGAGCAGTCGGTCCGGCTCGAGAACAGCACCCGTGCACTCCGGGCCGGCGAGATCGGCTACGGCCACCTGGCGCTCCTGGCCCAGACCGCGGACGCCGTCACCGAGTCGCCGACCGGCTCCGGGTTCGACGAGGCGGCCCTCCTGCGGAAGGCACGGCAGCACACGGTGGGCCGGTTCTTCGGCGACTGCGCGCACGCCCGCCATGCCGCCGACCAGCGCCGCTTCCTCACCGAGCAGCAGGACACCGTCGACGCCCGGAGCCTGATCTTCACCACCTTCCGGAATGGCTGCCTCGGGCTGCGCGGGTTCCTCGACTCCGAGGGCGGTGCCGCACTCCGCACCGCCCTCGAGCCGCTCGCCAAGCCGAACGGGCGGGACGACGATCGCAACCGGGAGCGCCGCTTCGCCGACGCGCTGGTCGAGCTCGCCGGGCACGCCCTGGACTCCGGCTCGCTGCCGCAGCGCGCGGGCCAGCGCCCGCATCTCCAGGTGACCGCAACGCTGGAGACCCTCCAGGGGCTCGAGGGCGCTCCTGCGGCGGAGCTGGAGATCGGCGGCCCGATCGCGGGCGAGACCGCCCGCCGGCTGGCTTGCGACGCGGCTGTCAGTCGCATCGTCTTCGACGCCCAGTCAGCGGTGGTGGATGTCGGGCGTGCTCGCCGTCTGCCCGGATCGGCCACCCGCCGCGCCCTGCAGGCCCGCGATGGAGGCTGCGTCTGGCCCGGCTGTGACCGGCCGGCGTCCTGGAGCCAGGCCCACCACCTGCAGAGCTGGGCGCAGGGAGGCTCCACCGATGTGGACAACCTTGTCCTCATCTGCCGAGCCCATCACTGGAAGATCCACGAGGGGGGCTGGATGCTGCTACGCGGCGGCGAGGGACTGGTGACCCTGCCGCCCCTGCCCGACGACCTCGGGCCTCCGCTCAGGATCGGACCGCTCGCTCATCCCCGGGCGCGCGCCCCGTCCGGTGCCGATACGGGGTGAGGCTATCCCCCGTCAGAAGTCAGATCGTCGACCCGATCAGCAGGGGTTCCCACCCGGTCCCCCGTCGGATGGTGAACCGAGCTGCTCAGCGATCGCGACAGCACCACCCCAATCAGAGAAGGACCAGGAGGTGGTGCCGCCATTGCCGGCCGAGGCACTCGCCGTCCACGTCATCTTCGTCGGAAGGTCGGTTGTTCGGGCGATCCAGATCGTGGCGGTCCCGGCGCCGAGCGCAGCGATCGTGGCGCTGACTTCGGCGACCCCCGAGGTCTCCGACACGATGGACGCCTGGGACGCGGACGAGAGGGGAGAGGTGGTGGACCAGAGGAAGGGGCTCAACACCGTCGAACCGCCGCCCGGCACCCGCTGCCAGTGGGAGCAGGTGGAGCGCTCGAAGTAGGTCTGATTGTTGACCAGGTACATCGTGTACAGACCGTCCCCGGTCCGCGCCAGCGTGGCGAGGACCTCCCCGTCCTGGGTGACGAGGACCGTGCCCCCGTCGACCCCGCCCCACTGGGGCAGCACGTAGTTGTGCCCCTGGACCGCCAGCTCGTAACTCCTCTCACAGTCAACCACCTGCTGAGCGGCGGCGAGCAGACTGCTGGCGCTAACCGTCCCCCCCGACGACGTCGAGGTCGACGGGCAGGGGGCTTCGGGCGTTCCCGACCCCGTATACAAGGTGATGGGCGGGCTGCAGGCGGAGCACACCCCCGCCACCAGAGCGCACATGACGGCGGAGGCTCGAGGCACTGGAGTGAGGTTAGCGCCCCGTTCAGACCCTCGTGATGGCTCCCGCGGCAGCCGCGAGCATCGACACCGCCTTCACCGGTACCGACCTGCCCGCCTCGGGCTACTCCCAGTCGTCGCGGTCGATGAGCACGGGGTAGCTGTGCTTGGCCTCCCTGCTCGCGTCGAGGTCGAGCTCCACCACCCTCACCTCAGGGTCCGCTCCCAGCTCGACGACCACCCCGCCATCGGGGGCGATCACCACGCTGTGACCGGCGAAGGCGATCTCACCCTCGATCCCGACCCGGTTCACCGAGACCACGTAGGCGCCGCTCACGATGGCGTCCGCCCGCAGCATCACCGACCAGCGCTGCATGGACCGGGGCTCCGCCGGCGTCGCCCGCGGCACCAGCAGCAGGTCGGCGCCGAGACGGCCCAGGGCCCTGGCCTCGTCGGGGAACATCGCGTCCGAGCAGGTGAGGGCTCCCACCCTGGCGCCGGCGGCCGAGCCCAGCCGGGGGCTATCAGAGCTCGACGCATACCACGCCGTCTCGCGGAACCCGGGCTCGTCGGGCAGGTGCCGCTTCCGGTGGGCCAGGACCTCGCCCCCGGGACCGTAGAGGCGGGCGGTGTTGTACCAGCGGTCGGCGGTGACCCGTTCGACATCGACGCAGTGCAGGAAGCACCCATACCGCCGGGAGAGCGCCGCCGCCCAGCCGGACACCGCTCCGGGAGGCGGGGAGAGCCGCTTCGGCGCGGGCCGCTCGGCGGGGAACCAGCGCCGCGGTGTGAACTCAGGGAGGACCACGATGGCGGCGCCCGCCGTCACGGCCCTGACGATCGCTTTCTCGGCCGCATCCTGCGCCGCTTCGAAGGGCTCACCCCCGGGCGTCTGGACGAGACCCACGGCGACGGTCGTTGCCATTTCCTCGGTCATTGCGGGCCACATTCTCGTCCCTCATCGCCGTCCCTCGTGCCGGCATCCCGACGAGGCGCGTCCGGCTACCTCAGCACGGCCAAACCATCCGAACGCCCATTCGCAACCCGCCCAGCCCTGCTACGATCGGCGCGGCCCGTCGCCTTCCCCACGTCACCACACGAGGCTCAGAGACCGACATGCCTCCCCGGACCCAGACCCGACCTCACAGCAGTCCGGCGCGCACCGCACCCCGGCGCCCCACCAGCGGCCGTCCAAGCGGCCGCCGGCCGGCGAAGCCGGTGCGGGCTCCACGCAGGCGGCTGATCAGCGCCGATCAGCGCCGGGAGCTGAGCGGCATCGGGTTGGTCGGGCTCGGGCTGCTGGTCGGAGTCGTCCTGGCCATTCCCGGAGGCGGGTCGATCGCGCGGCCGGTGCATGACGCGCTGCTCGGATCGCTCGGCATCGGGGCCTGGGTGATCGCCGCCGGCCTGATCGTGACCGGAGCTCGCCTGCTCGGCCAGCGTGCCTGGACGGGTGGGGCTCTGGCCGCCGCCGGAAGCATCCTGGTGGTGGTCGCCATGCTCGGCTTCTTCGGCCTGATCTTCTCGGGCAGCGCCGGGTCGATCGGCCAGCACTTCAGCGCCGGTTTGGCGGACCAGATCGGTGGAGCCGCCACCGCGGCCCTGATGCTCGTCCTGATCGTCGCGGGCCTGGTGCTGGCGGTCGATCTCCGGATCGCAGCCATGCTCGCGGCGGTCCGCGGCTGGCTCGCCAACCAGACCTCCGCCGGACCGGCCGCGCGGGCCGAGAGGCAGGTGAAGAGGGGACGGGAGCCGGGGGTGAGCCTGACCGGCACCGCCGCACCGTTTGGCTTCCTGCCCCCGCCCTCCGCTCCGGCCGAGCAGCCGCTCCTCCCGCTGCTGCCCCTGCCACCCCTGGCCACGCCGCACCCCGGCGAGCCGGCTGGGGACGAGGCGGTCGCGGCGACCCCCGAGACCTTCACCCGCGAGTTCGAGGGCCGGGTGGAGGCGCGTCCCCTGGGGGCGATCCCCGAGGTGGCGATCCTGCACGGCGAGGAGGCCACCGTGGACGAGCCCGAGCGGGTCTGGGTGCTCCCCAGCCCCGACCTCCTCGACACCGTGAGTGGCAAGCGCGAGCGCCTCGAGAAGGAGGTGCAGGCGACCGCCGCGCTGATCACCAGCACGCTCGCCTCGTTCTCCATCCAGGCGCGGGTGGTGGGCGCCAACAGCGGGCCCACCGTCACCCAGTACGAATTGCAGCCGGCCGCCGGCGTCCCGGTCCGCAAGATCGTCGGCGCTCAGACCGACCTCTCGCTGGCCCTCGCGGCCCCGATCCGCATCCAGCCCTTCATCCCGGGCAAATCGGCGGTCGGGATCGAGGTGCCCAACAAGGCGGCCCAGCTGGTCTCGCTCAAGGAGATCATCAGCGCCCCGGCCTTCAGCGACACCCGCAAGCGGCTCGCCGTCGCCCTGGGCGCGGACGTCTCCGGGCACCCCGTCGTCGGTGACCTCTGCCGGATGCCCCACCTCCTCGTCGCCGGCGCGACCGGGAGCGGCAAGTCGGTCTGCATCAACGCGATCCTGGCGGGATTCCTGCTCCAGGCGACACCGGCCCAGCTCAAGCTGATCCTGATTGACCCGAAGAGGGTCGAGCTGAGCACCTTCGCCGACGTGCCCCACCTGCTGGTGCCGGTGGTGGTCGAGCCCGAGGCCGCCGTCGCCTCGCTGCGCTGGGCCTGCAAGGAGATGGAGGAGCGCTACAAGCTCTTCGCCAGCCACGGCGCCCGCAACATCGCCGCCTTCAACGAGCGCGCCCCCGGGCTCGGGCTCTCGCCGCTCCCCTACGTCGTCATCGTCATCGACGAGCTGGCCGACTTGATGATGGTCGCCGCCGGTGAGATCGAGGACCTGATCTGCCGGATCGCCCAGCTGGCCCGCGCCGTCGGCCTCCACCTGATCGTCGCCACCCAGCGGCCGTCGGCCGACATCATCACCGGGCTGATCAAGGCCAACATCCCGAGCCGGGCCGCCTTCGCCGTCTCGAGCGGCGTCGACTCGCGGGTCATCATCGACGAGATGGGCGCCGAGAAGCTGCTCGGTCGGGGCGACATGCTCTACCTCCCCATCGACGAGGGCAAGCCGCGGCGGCTGCAGGGCGCGTTCTGCTCGGACCGCGAGCTGGAGGCTCTCATCGACTTCTGGAAGCAGCAGGGAAAGCCCGAGTACCAGGAGGAGGTCTTCCAGGTCGAGGCGACCGTGTCCTGGGCCCGCGACGCCGGCAAGCGCGACCCGCTCTTCGCCAAGGCCGCTCACACCGTCGCCGCCGAGGGGCGGGCCGCGGCCTCCCTGCTCCAGCGCAAGCTCAACATCGGCTACACCCGCGCCGCCCGCCTCGTCGACCAGCTGGCCGAGCAGCGGGTGGTCGGCCCCTTCGAGGGCAGCAAGTCCCGGGAGGTCCTGATGGACGTCCTCCAGGTGGACGAACTGCTCGCCGAGCTGGGGGAGGAGTAGGGAAGACCCTCCGCCCAGGGCTCAGGGTTTGCTGACAGCCGCTGCTATCCTTGGTCACCGGAATGGCCCAGGAGTACTCGTTCGACGTCGTCAGCGATTTCGACCATCAGGAGATGGTCAACGCCGTCGACCAGACGCGTCGGGAGATCCAGACCCGGTACGACTTCAAGGGCGTCACGGTCGAGATCACCCTGGAGAAGGAGCAGCTGGTCCTCCTCACCGAGGGCGACATGCAGCTTCGCGCCATCCTCGATGTCCTCCAGAGCAAGCTCCACCGCCGCGGCATCGACCTCAAGGTGCTGGACCCCCAGAAGGCCGAGCCGGCGGCCAAGGGCAACCTGCGCCAGGTCATCAAGCTGCGCCGGGGGATCTCCGAGGAGCTGGCGCGCACGCTGACCAAGAAGATCCGGAGCGAGCATCCCAAGGTGCAGTCCCGCATCCAGGGCGACCAGCTCCGAGTCGTCTCCAAGGACAAGGACGCTCTCCAGGGTGTGATCCAGGCCCTGCGTGCGATGGATCTCGAGGTCCCTCTGCAGTTCAACAACTACCGATGACGACGGAGCGAAGAGCGACGACCGCAGGTCGGTCGCTCGGAGCGGAGGAGCCGTCGGTACCTTGTACCGATGACGTGACATGAGCCGGCGCGGCCCGAACGGCGCGACGTGAACGACGACCCCCGTCTCGCCGCAGCCTTCCCGGAGAGCGCAGCCTTCGGTCGCCGGCTGGTCGCGAGCGGCTTGACGGTGGCGGTCGCGGAGTCGTGCACCGGCGGCCTCCTGGGGGCCGCGCTCACCGCGGTACCCGGGGCGTCCCGCTACGTCCGGGGGGGGATCATCGCCTACGCCGACTCCGTGAAGATCGACCTCCTGGCGGTGGACCCCGATCGGCTGGCCCGATTCGGCGCCGTGAGCTCCGAGGTGGCGGTGGAGATGGCGCGCGGAGTGGCGCGGCTCCTCGGCGCCGGCGTCGGCCTGGCCATCACCGGGGTGGCCGGCCCGGGAGCCGAGGGGACGGCCAAGCCGGTCGGGCTCATCCATGTTGCGGGGTGGCGCCGGGATCGGATCGAGAGTGCCGAGCTGCACGAGCGCGGGAACCGGGAGGCCAACCGCGGGGCCGCCGTGCGCGCCGCCCTCCTTCTCGGCTCACGACTGACGGCGGACGGCGGCTCCTCAGCCCAGCCGCCCGCCGCCGACGTCTAGACTCGACCGATGGCAATTCAAGGACCGCAACCGCGCCGTTCCGTCGAGGACTTCCACTTCGGAGCCAAGGTGGTCTCCGCCGACGGGAGGCACATCGGCTCCCTGAACTTCATGATCATCGACGGCGAGAGCTTCGACATCCACGCCATCGTGGTCAAGGAGACGCGCCACTTCTCCGGCCATTACGTGGCGGCCACCGCCCTGATGGAGGACGACGTCTCCATCCCCGTCAGCGCCGTGAAGGACGTCACGCGCGAGCTGATCACCCTCTCCATCACCTCGGCGGAGGCCCGGCGGACCGAGCCCTATCTCACCTATCAGTACGCGCCTCACGCGAGGGGAGATGCGGGTCGCCTTCTGCTGGCTCAGGCCGCGCAGACGGGGTATGCGCCCCACCTGGTGGAGGAGGCGCACAAGCGCCTGGACGAGCTGGAGGTGAGCCAGGGCGAGAACGTCATGCTCGGCCGCACCGGTCAGAAGCTGGGAACGGTGCGGGACATCGTGCTCGACGAGGGGGAGCTGGCCGGGGTGGTCATCCGCCCGATGGGATTCTTCAAGGAGGACGTCCTCCTCCAGGTCCGCTTCCTGGGTCGGAGCGATGACCTCGCCCTCTTCGCCCACCTGACGGAGGCGGACCTCGCCCATCTCCAGCCGTTCCATCCAACCGGGACGGTGCAGGTGTCTGGATCCACGCAGCCGGCACGCCCCCAGCCCGGCTGAGCAGGGGCCGCGGATCGGCTTGGCTCAAGGTGACCGAATCCTCCATGGGAGGACAGAGTCACAGAACTCTTGGAGCGGACGTCTTCTCACAACGCCCACACCTCGCCTGCAGCCCCTTGCAGGTTGACGGCGGACCCGGTACAGTACCGACGTACATCTGTTCGGAATCGCCGCCGACGCCGCCCCAGGAGATCAAGCCGTGACAAGCACACAGCAGAGTAGTACCATTGATCGTACAATTGAGGTGACCGGGCGGCGATCGGCCGCCACCACGGAGGCGGACGCGGTGACGACGGAGCGGGAACGAGCCCTCTCGACGGCCCTGAGCCAGATCGAGCGCAGCCACGGCAAGGGCGCGATCATGCGCCTGGGCGACGTCCAGACTCAGCGGGTCGAGATCATCCCGACCGGTGCGCTGACCCTGGACATCGCGCTCGGTGTCGGTGGCATCCCGCGCGGCCGGGTCGTCGAGGTGTTCGGGCCGGAGAGCTCGGGCAAGACGACGCTGACCCTCCACATCATCGCCGAGGCCCAGAAGAGGGGAGGGGTCGCCGCCTTCATCGACGCCGAGCACGCCCTCGATCCCCAGTACGCGGGCCGGATCGGGGTGCGCACCGAGGAGCTGCTGGTGTCCCAGCCGGACACCGGCGAGCAGGCGCTGGAGATCGTCGAGGTCCTCGTCCGCAGCGGTGCCGTGGACGTGGTCGTGATCGACTCGGTGGCGGCGCTGGTTCCCAAGGCCGAGATCGACGGCGAGATGGGGGATAACCACGTCGGGCTCCAGGCGCGGCTCATGTCCCAGGCGATGCGCAAGCTGACCGCCGCCATCAGCCGATCCAACACCTCCGTCATCTTCATCAACCAGCTCCGCGAGAAGGTCGGCGTGATGTTCGGCAACCCGGAGGTCACCACCGGCGGGCGCGCCCTCAAGTTCTACGCCTCGGTGCGCCTCGACATCCGCAAGATCGAGACCATCAAGGTCGGGCTGGACGCGGTGGGCAGCCGGGTCCGGGTGAAAGTGGTCAAGAACAAGGTCGCACCTCCCTTCCGCAACGCGGAGTTCGACATCCTCTACAACGAGGGGATCTCCTTTGCGGGCAGCGTGCTCGACATGGCGGTCGACGCCCGCATCATCGACAAGAGCGGAGCCTGGTTCTCGTACGGTGACCTCCGCCTCGGTCAGGGCCGTGAGAACGTCCGCGACTTCCTCAAGCAGAACCCCGATTTGCTCGAGGAGATCGCCAACAAGGTCAGGCAGCACGCGCTGCCCGTTGCCGTCGTCGCCGAGGATGCGGAGGAGGTCCCGCCGGCGGTCCCGGTCGGCTGACCGGGCCCCGGCAGGCTCCGCCATGCCCTTCGCCGGCTCCGGCAGCCAGCGCGGTCGCCGCTACGAGCCTCCGCCATCCGTCGACCCGGACGACCGCGACGCGGCGGCCGCGATGGCACAGCGCCTGCTCGCCGTGACCGATCGTTCCCGTACCGAGCTCCAGCGCCGCCTGGAGCGGCGCGGTTATGCCCCGGACACGGCGACGGATGCCGTCGACCGCCTCCAGGCCCGCGGCTGGGTCGATGACAACCGTCTCGCCGATGACCTCGCCAGGCGCCGTCTCAGCCATGGCTACGGCCGCCGCCGCGTGGTTGCCGACCTGGTGTCACGCGGGGTCGATGCGGAAACCGTCAACCGGACCGCGGCGGCGCTCGGCGAGGGGCAGGCGGATGCCGTCCGGATCGCCGCGGACCGGCTGCGCCGCGGCCATTCCGGCCCCCTGACCGACGCCGAGGTGCGCCGCCTTGCCGCCGCCCTTCAGCGGCGCGGATTCGACATGGGCGACATCCGCACGGTGCTGCGCCAGCTGGCCACCGAAAGCGCGGCGCCGCTCCCGGACGAGCCCTGACCTGGATCGGTGAGCAGCCACTCGCATCTCATCCCGCCGGCCGCGGAGGCTCAGCCGGCGAGTGCCGGTGCCGCACCCCTGCGCTCCCAGCGAAGCACCGGCCCGAGCAGCGCGAACGTGCCCACGGTCAGCAGCAACCCGAAGACCACCAGCCCGTCGAAGGACGCCAGGCTGACCGCCACCCCGCCGAGAGCCGCACCGATCGCCCCTCCGGCCGCCAGCGTGACGGTGTAGATGGACATGAGCGCGGATCTGTCCGCCGTGTGCGTCTCCGAGCAGTTGGCCAGGTAGGCGACGGCGGCAGGACCGAACCCTGCCAGCCAGAGGAGGCCCACCCCGGCCACCGGCAGCAGAATGTAGAGCGCCACGTGGGGGAGGCTGTTGGCCGCCAGGAGTGCGGCCGAGAACAGCCAGGCACCTGGGACGGCGCGCCGCATCTGCCTCGCCGGTCCCAGGCGGTTGATCCACGGCGTCCAGAGCGCGATCCCGATGACCAGCACCACGATCGCGCTGACCAGCACCAGGGAGACCAACCGGGTGTCGAAGTGATGGACCAGCCTCTGGCCCCTGACCGGGGAGTGGTGGAGGAGGGCGGCGAGGTTGGACCCGTAGGCGCCGATGAGGGCGAATGTGCCCACCCAGGCGGGCAGGAAGATCCGGATGGGCCCGGGCCCTGAGACATCTCGCAGGAGCGCCGAGAGCCGGGTCACCGGGAGGGGAGGGACATGGGCGACGAAGCGCAGGCAGACGAGGCCGGCGATGAGGTAGACCGCGGCCAGGACCAGGAATGCACCTCTTCCCAGGTAGTGGTACGCAAACGGGCCGAGCACGAAGCCACCCGCATACCCCGCCATGGTGGCCGCCTCGAAGGCGCCGCTGGCACGCGCCCGAGCCCGCACGCTCTGAGAGGTGGCCGCGGCGATCGCCCCCAGGGCGGTGGGCACGAATGCGGCTCCGGCGACCCCCTCCAGGACTCGGGCCGCGAAGATCTGCTGCGGGTGGAGGGATGCCGCCACCAGGAGCAATCCGACCGCACCCACCATGGGCCCGCCGACCACGAAGAGCTTGCGGCCCAGCCGGTCGGCGAAGCGCGCCAGAAAGGGGGCGAAGACCATCTCGCTGATGGCCTGGGCGGTGCCCACCAGCCCGATGGTCGTGCCGTGAGGGTGGCCGTGAGCCAGGTCGGCGAGGTAGAACTGGACCGCCACCGTCGCCCCGGCCACGGCAACCCTGATCAGGGCGGTTCCGGTGAGGAGGGCGGCGATCGAGGCCTGGCGCGTATCGCGGAGCTCGTGCTCCAGGTCGGCGACGAGGTCGGCGTTCGGGGCCGCGCCTGCGGCAGCACCGGCGGCGGCGGGGTGGCCCTCGGTGCCCTCGCTCATGACGGAGGGCGACCCGGTACCGTCGTGCGTGCCATCGCCGGTGCCCCTCCCGTCGCCGCGCTCAGGCCCAGTCCCACCTGGCAATTCTGGCGGCAGAGCGCCCCGGCCGGGGTGAACGTCGGGCCACTGCCCGCCCCGGCTCGCGGCCGGAGATCTCGCCGCCGCCGCCAGCCGCCTCCGCGAGGGGCGCCAGACCTCCGTCGGGCCACCTCCTGAAGCTCGCGCCTCCCGATCCGTGCCCTGGGTCCGTACAATGCCGTCACAACCCAGGGACCGTCCGGCATTCGCGGCCGGTTCGGCCGTGAGCACGGGCGGGTGCCGCACCGCTCACGACCTGCGTCCCCCGGGTGGCGCCCCGAACGAGGTGGCGGGCCACCTCACCCCCCCGACAACTCCGAGGACACCTCCCATCGACATCCTGGCCTTTGTTGCCCTTGGGCTGGGCGTGGTCATCGCCGTGTCCGGCCTCGTATATGCCCGGCGTCTCCGCGACAGCGTCACCGCGTCGCGCGAGGTCGAGACCACCCGTCTGCGCGAGGAGCGTGGCGCTGCCGAGCAGGAGCGTGCCTCGATCGTGCTCGCCGCGCGCGAGGAGGCCCACCGGCTCCGCTCCGAGGCCGAGGCCGAGGTACGGGACCGCCGGGGCGAGATGGCGCGCCTGGAGCAGCGCCTCGCCCAGCGCGAGGAGGGGCTCGAGAAGCGGAACCGCGATGTCGAGCAGGGGGAACAGCGGCTCACCCGGCGCGAGGAGGAGCTCGACCAGACCCGCGTGCAGATCGAGGAGGAGCGCACCGGCGTCGCCAAGGAGCTGGAGAGGGTCGCCGGGATGAGCCAGGAGGAGGCCCGGGCCGAGCTGCTCCGTGAGGTCGAGGGTGAGCTGGACCACGAGATCGCTGAGCGCATCCGGGCCGCCGAGCACCGGGTCCGCGAGGAGGCGGACGAGCGCGGACGCGAGATCCTCATCGCGACCATGCAGCGCCACGCCTCCGAGCAGACTGGCGAGGCCGCGGTCACGGTCCTCCATCTCCCCACCGACGATCTGAAGGGAAGGATCATCGGCCGCGAGGGGCGCAACATCCGAGCCCTCGAGGCGGCGACCGGGATCGACGTCATCGTCGATGAGACCCCCGAAGCCGTTGTCCTCTCCGGCTTCGACCCGGTGCGCCGGGAGGTCGCCAAGGTGGCCCTGGAGCGGCTCTTCGTCGACGGCCGCATCCACCCCGCGCGCATCGAGGAGGTGGTGGCCAAGAGCCGCTCAGAGATCGCCGACCGGCTGCGCGAGGAGGGTGAGGCGGCCATCCAGGAGATGGGCATCACCGGCGTCCACCCCGAGCTGGTCAAGCTCCTCGGGACGCTCCGCTACAGAAGCTGGTACGGCGCCAATGTCCTGGTCCACAGCAAGGACACGGCGATGGTGGCGGGCCTGCTCGCCGCGGAGATCGGCTACGACGTCCAGGAGGCGCGGGAGATCGGCCTCTTCCATGACATCGGCCACGCCGTCGAGCAGCACGTCGAAGGGTCCCACGCCATCATCGGCGGCGAGATCCTGGCCCGGCTGGGCCGGCCGGCGGCGGTCGTCCACGCGGTTCGGGCGCATCACTACGACGAGGAGCCTCGCTCGATCGGTGCCTTCGTGCTGATGACCGCCGATGCCATCACCGCCTCTCGGCGCGGGGCGCGGCGGGAGACGCTCGCCTCCTCGATCAAGCGGTTGGAGAAGCTGGAGCAGATCGCCGACGCGCTGCCTGGCGTCGAGCGCAGCTTCGCCATCCAGGCCGGCAAGGAGCTGCGGGTGATGGTCCGGCCGGAGGAGGTCGACGACGACCGGGCGCAGATCATGGCGCGCGAGATCGCCAAGCGGCTCCACGCCGAGGGCAGCTACGCGGGCCGGATCAAGGTGGTCGTCCTGAGAGAGACGCGGAGCGTCGAGTACGCCAAGTGACCGTCGGCGCGACGGCCTCCGGTTCTGATCCTTCGTAACAATCGGGTCGCAGGAGCCGACGCCTGCCGGTTGGTGAGGACAATCCCCACTCACAGCTATGCTTTCGTCGTCGCACGGATCTCAGCAACCGCCCACACAGGGCAGGGCAGCTCTCGTGGAAGTCCTCAAGGTCTCGGCAACCAGCAAGCCGGTCTCCGTGGCCGGCGCCATCGCTGGGGTGATCCGCAGCCAGCATCGGGTAGAGGTGCAGGCCATCGGTGCCGGCGCGATCAACCAGGCCATCAAGGCCATTGCCATCTCCCGGGGCTACGTCGCCCCGGGAGGGATCGACCTGGTGTGCATCCCCTCGTTCATCGACATCTCGATCGACGGCGAGGAGCGCACCGGCATCCGCCTCCTCATCGAATCGCGCTGACCGCCGCCCGCGCCCGCGCCTGACCCTCGTTCGCCGAGCTCAGACCGGGTGGTGCGGTCTCGATCACCTCGTCGGAGGCCAGTGCTCGTCGCCGCCGCGCATCACGTGCCTGCCCCAGCGTTCCAGCAGGTCGGGGTCGCCCTCTCCCGGCCGCCGTCGCTGCAGCGCACTCCACAATCGGAACGCCAGGATGCCCAGCAGGATGAGGACGGCGAGCCCGATGCCCAGCGCCTGCTTCATGGTGCCTTCGATTCTGGCACGGCCGGGACGGCCGCACCCAGGCGCCCCGACCGGTTGCCCGCCCGCCCCCGCGAGGACGCCGGGACCCGTCAGCCGTTAGTCTGGTGAGCCTCTGATGTCCACACCACTTCCGCTGCTCAGCCCGTCGGCCCGCGGCTTCCAGGCGATCCCGCTCGCCCAGCGCCCCGCCGGGCGGCAGCCGATCGTCCCCCTGCTCGGGCGGCCGCCGCGGGTCCATCTCTGGCACATCGGCTGCCAGATGAACGACGCCGACCACGAGATGCTCGCCGAGCGCTTCGCGGAGATCGGCTTCGTCCCCGACGCCGCGCTGGACGACGCGGATCTCGCGGTGCTGATCACCTGCGCGGTGCGGCAGAACGCGGAGCAGAAGGTCTACGGGAAGTTCCGTGATCTCATCGAGTGGAAGCGGGCGCGCCCCGGCCGTGCCGTCGCCATGACCGGCTGCATGGCGGTCGAGCACGGCTCGGCGCTGCTCCGCAAGCTCCCCGAGCTCGACTACCTCTTCGACGTGCGCGACTGCGACGGCTTCTTCGCGCGGCTCCAGTCGGTGCACGGCCAAGACCTCGACGGCCCCGTGCCCATGCCCGCCTCCGACCGGCTGCTCGCCTACGTCTCGGTGATGGGCGGCTGCAACGAGATGTGCACCTACTGCATCGTCCCCTTTGTCCGTGGCCGGGAGACCAGCCGCCCGGTGAGCGAGATCGTGGAGGACGTCCACCGGCTGGTGGAGCGGGGGGTGCGCGAGGTGACCCTCCTCGGCCAGAACGTCAACTCCTACGCCGACCCGGCGACCGGCGCTGGCCTCCCCGAGCTGCTCGCCGCCGTCGACAGCGTCCCCGGGCTCTGGCGGCTGCGCTTCCTCACCTCGCATCCGCGCAACGCGGTCCCCGGGCTCTTCGAGGCGATGCGCGACCTGCCCACCGTCTGCGAGCAGCTCCACCTTCCCGTCCAGGCGGGCGACGACGAGCTGCTCCGCCGGATGCGCCGCATGTACACGGTCGGCGAGTACCTGGGCAAGATCGCGGCGGCCCGCGCCACCGTCCCGGCGCTCGCCCTCACCACCGACGTCATCGTCGGCTTCTCCGGGGAGACCGAGGCCGAGTTCCTCGGCACCGAACAGCTCCTCCGGACGGTGCGCTTCGATGTCGTCCACCTTCAGGCATATTCCGTCCGTCCCGGCACCGCGGCCGCCCGGCGACCCGACGACGTGCCGCTCACGGAGAAGAAGAGGCGGCTCAATCATCTCCTCGAGCTCCAGCGGGAGATCGCACTGCAGCGCAACCTCGCCCTGGTGGGCGCCCGGATCGAGATCCTGGTGGAATCGACGACCGACGACGGACGTCCCTTCGGTCGCACCCGCCAGGGGAAGATCGCCCTCCTGCCCGCGGGCTCCGCCGCCGCCGGCGAGCTCCGCGAGGTGACGGTCCGCACCGCCAACGCTTGGCAGCTCACCGCGGACGTCGAGGCCGCGGCGGCCTGACCGGCGGGAGCTGATGGTGAGGGGCCGAGAGCGCGCGACGCCCCCGCACCTGCGTGCCGACGCCCTGCGCGCGGCCGGTCCCACCGTCGACCTCGCCGAGGCGGGGGACACGCCGATCCTCCGCGAGTACCGCGCCGTGAAGTCGGAGCATCCGGACGCGCTCGTCCTCGCCCGGCTCGGGGACTTCTACGAGCTCTTCGGCACCGACGCCGAGGTCGCCGCGCCCATCCTGGAGGTGACCCTCACCGGCCGGGGATTTGGCAGCGCCGGGCGGTTGCCGATGTGCGGCGTTCCCCATCACGCCATCTCCGCGCACCTCCGCCGGCTCCTCGACGCCGGCCACCGGGTGGTGCTCTGGGACCAGGTGGGGGAGGTGGTGGCCGGCCGGCTGGTCCGCCGCGAGGTCACCCGGGTGCTGAGCCCGGGCACCGCCGTGGACGCCGACCTCCTGGAGGCGACCCGGGTGGCCCGTCTGGTCGCCCTCATCGAGGGCGAGGGGCGGGTCGGCGTGGCCGCATTCGACCTGGCCGGGGGGGAGCTGGTCGTGACGGAGGTCGCCGGAGGGATCGGCTCGGTGGCGCTCCGCGATGAATTGGAACGTCTGGATGTCGCCGAGCTGCTGACCGGTGACCCTGCTGCCCTGCCCCCGTCGCTGCTCCCCGGGGTGGTGCGCACGGTGTTAGCGTCCCCGCTCTTCGACGCCGGTCGGGCCGCCGAGCGGCTGGCCACCGCGACCGGGACGGTCAGCCTCCTCGGTCTCGGCCTCGACCAGATGCCCCTCGGGGTGCGCGCCGCCGGGGCGGTGCTCGGCTACTGCGAGCGCTCGCGGGTGGCGCTGGAGCCCGGCCTGCTCCGCCTCGTCCCCCGGCAGGGCGGTGAGCTGATGCGCCTCGACCCTCCCACCCGCCGCAACCTGGAGCTGCTGGAGCCGCTCGGCCGCGGTCCCAGCCTGGCCCAGCTGCTCGACCGCACCCGCACCCCGATGGGGGCACGCCTGCTCCGGCGCCGGCTCCAGGAGCCGCTCATCGAGCCCGCCCCCATCGGCGCGCGCCTTGCCGCCGTGGCGGCCCTGGTCACGGACCGCGCCCGGCGCGAGGAGCTGCGCCGGCGCATCGGTGCGGTGCGCGACCTGGAGCGGCTGGTGGGACGCGCGGTGCAGGGGCTGGCCTCGCCGCGTGATCTCGGGGCGATCCGGGATGCGTGTGCCGCGCTGCCCGCCGTGGCCGCCCTCATGGAGGATCTGCCCGGTGACCTGGCCGGCCTGGCGGAGAAAGCCCTGCCCCCTCCGCAGGTCGGGGACCGGCTCACCTCCCTGCTGGTGGAGGACCCGCCGCCCACCGCGCGCGAGGGTGGTTTCGTCCGTGATGGGGCGGACCTCGAGCTGGACGGTCTGCACGCCTCGGCGGCGGAGGCACGCGGGTTCATCGCCGGGTTGGAGGGAGGCGAGCGGGAACGCACCGGCATCCGCTCCCTCAAGGTCGGCTACAACCGCGTCTTCGGCTACTACCTCGAGGTCCCCCACGCCCACCGCGACGCGGTGCCCGCCGACTACGTCCGCAAACAGACGCTGGTGGGGGCCGAGCGCTACATCACCCCCCATCTCAAGGAGCAGGAGACGGTCGTGCTGAGTGCGAGGGAGCGCGCCCTGACCAGAGAGATGGAGCTGCTCGGCGAGGCCACCCGGCTGGTCACCGCCCACGCCCCGGCCCTGCTCGGCTGCGCCGCCGCCGTTGCCACCGCCGACGTCACCCAGTCGCTCGCCGCCGTGGCCGACGAGGAGGGCTGGACGCGCCCCGAGGTCGACCGCTCCACGGTCACCGACATCGAGGCCGGCCGTCACCCGCTGGTCGAGAGGAGCCTCGGCCGCGGCGCCTTCGTCGCCAATGACACCAGCCTGGACGTCGCCCACCGGATCGTCGTCCTCACCGGGCCCAACATGGCCGGCAAGTCCACCTACCTCCGCCAGGTGGCGCTGATCACCCTGCTCGCCCAGATCGGCAGCTTCGTGCCGGCCGCACGCGCCCGCCTCGGGGTGTGCGACCGGATCTTCACCCGGGTGGGGGCGCAGGACGACCTCTCCGCCGGCCTCTCCACCTTCATGGTCGAGATGGCCGAGACGGCGGCCATCCTCCGCCAGGCCACGGCGCGCTCCCTGCTCGTCCTCGACGAGATCGGACGCGGAACGTCGACCTATGACGGGCTCTCGATCGCCCAGGCACTGGTCGAGCACATCCACGATTCCCCTCAGCTCAACTGCCGCACCCTCTTCGCCACCCACTACCACGAGCTGACCGCGCTCGCCGATCACCTCCCGCGCGTGGTCAACGCGCGCGTGGAGGTGGTGGAGGAGGGGGAGACGGTCACCTTCCTTCACCTCATCCGCCCGGGCGGCGCCGACCGCTCGTACGGGATCCAGGTCGCCAAGCTGGCCGGGCTGCCCGCCAGCCTGCTGGCCCGAGCCCGGGAGATTCTCGGAGAGCTGGAATTGCATCGCCCGATCGAGGCCGACCGCCCCGCACCGGCGCAGCTCGACCTCGGCCTGGGGGCGCCGCCCGGCCACGCGGTGCTCGACGAGCTCGCCGAGCTGGACCTCGACGATCTCACTCCGCGGGAGGCGCTCAGCAAGCTCGCCGAGCTGCAGGAGCGCGTGGGCCGGTGACCGCCCCGATCCGCCTCCTCCCCCCACAGGTGGCCGACGCCATCGCCGCCGGGGAGGTCGTCGAACGGCCCGCCGCCGCCGTCAAGGAGCTCTGCGAGAACGCGCTCGACGCCGGGGCGACGCGCATCGACGTCGACCTGGAGGGGGGCGGGCTGGTGCGCATCGTGGTGGCCGACGACGGCGCCGGCATTCCGGGCGACCAGCTCCGGCTGGCGGTCGCCCGCCACGCCACCTCGAAGCTCGAGACGGTCGACGACCTGGCCCGGGTTCGGAGCCTCGGCTTTCGAGGAGAGGCGCTGGCCAGCATCGCCGCCGTCAGCGATCTCCGGATCACCAGCCGCACCGACGCCGAGGACGGCGCCTGGCTGCTCCACTCTCGGGCCGGCGAGGTGCTGGAGCACCGGGCGGCGGCTCGTGCCCCGGGCACGACGGTCGAGGTCTGCGACCTCTTCCACAACACGCCGGCCCGCCTCGCCTTCCTCCGCAGCGAGCGCAGCGAGTCGGCGGCCGCGGTCCGTGCCGTCTCCGATCTGGCCCTCACCCACCCCGAGGTCGGCTTCAGCTGCAGGAGCGACGACCGGTTGCTGCTGCGCAGCCCCGGGGGGAGCCTGATCGATACGGCGACCGCGGTCTTCGGCCGTGACGCCGCGGAGCTGATCGCCGTGGAGGCCCCCGGCGGGATCGCCGTCAGCGGCCTGATCAGCGAACCGCGCAGCCACCGGGGGACCAGGTCGGGGCTGGTGATCGTGATCAACCGGCGCCGCGTCCACAACCGCGCCCTGCTGGTGGCGGTGGAGGAGGCGTACGCCGGGCTGCTGCCGGTGGGACGCCATCCCTTCGGGGTGGTGGAGGTGACCCTCGATCCGGCCATGGTGGACGTCAACGTCCACCCCACCAAGCGCGAGGTCCGCCTCCGCGAGGAGGGGCGGGTCTTCACCGCCGTCCAGCGCGCCTGCTGGACGGCATTGCAGGAGGCCCGGCTGAGCGCGGCGGGGATCCGCCTACCCCAGCTCGAGGCGGAGGTGGCCGGCGCGGCGGGAGCGGACGAACCGGGGCTGGAGCTGCGCGAGAGTCCGGGCACTCGGAGCGTGGAGCTCGGGCCCCCCCCGCTGCCGGAGGCAGCCGGGATTCGGGCGGCGTACGGTGACGATCGATCACCGGCCGCCGGCGACGAGCGCGCGGCCGGCCACCGCCTCTCCGACCTCGCCCCGCTCCGGCCGCTGGCCCAGACCTCCGAGGGATGGCTGGTTGCGGAATCGCCGCGCGGCCTGGTCCTGGTCGATCCCCACGCGGCCCACGAGAAGATCCTCTACACGGAGCTCCTCGCCGAGGGCGACGCCGCCCTCCGCGAGGGCCGAGCCGCGACCAGCCAGCTCCTGCTCGTCGACAGCGTGGTGAACGTGGAACCCGCGGCCATGGAGCGCCTGTCGGAGAGCTTCGACACGCTGACCGGTCTCGGCTTCCAGCTCGAGACGTTCGGACCCGGCCTGATCCGCTGCAGCGCCGTCCCCGCCGCCACGGCGTCCCTCGACCCGGGCCGGCTGGTCCGCGACCTCCTCGACAGCCTCGCGGCGGGCGGCGACGCACGCGCCCGCCGGCGCCGGCTGGCCGCGCTCACCGCCTGCCATGCGGCCGTCCGCCTCGGCGATCGCCTCGACCCGCGCGAGCAGCTTCGCCTTCTGGAGCGCCTCGTGGTCACCCCGGGCGGGCTGACCTGCCCGCACGGGCGGCCGACGGTCATCGTCCTCGACGACCGCAGCCTGCGGCGCGCCTTCGGCCGCCCCGCTCCCTGAGCGGGCGCCCGAGGGCCAGAACCGTCTGGCGGTCCCAGACCCTCCGGGATGGCTCTCCCTCTGTCAACGAGGTCCGGAGCGCTGCAGCTGGCGATGCCGACCGGGGCTGTGCCACGCTTTGGCACGCAGGCGCACGCTCACAGCCAGGCCCGAGGTTCGATGGATCAAACCCCCATCGCCAAGATGCTGCCGCCCGCTCGGCCGGCGGGTTCCATGGCACGCCCCGCGCTCGTGGGTCGCCTGGAGGAGGTCCTCAACCGGCGGCTCACCACCGTGGTCGCGGCGGCCGGCTATGGCAAGTCGACGCTCCTCGCGTCGTGGTGGGAGCGGGCTCCCTGCGCCTGGTACACGGCCGACCAGACCGACCGGGAGATGCCGTCGCTGGCGCGCCGGCTCACCGACTCCCTCCGGCTCCGCGTCCCCGAGCTGCGCAGCGCGCTGGCCCTCGCGGTCGAGGGGTTCTCCAGTCCCGAGGCCGACCCCTCGGCCCATGCCGACGCCCTCGGCTCGCGTCTCGCCCAGCGCCTGGAGGACCACCTCGCCGCTGACCTCGTCCTGATCATCGACGACGTCGACGAGCTGGGCGCCGCCGGCCCCTCCGCCCGGCTCATCGAGGCCCTCTGCCGCCACGCTCCGCCCCGGCTTCACCTGGTTCTGGCCGGCCGCACCCGTCCCCCGTTTCCCGTGGAGCGGCTCCGGGGCCGGGGACAGCTCCTGGAGATCGGAGAGGACCAGCTCGCCTTCACCCCCGAGGAGGTGGCCGGGCTCGTGGAGGAGCGCTTGGGCACGGCGGTTGCCGGCCTGCCCGAGCGCCTTCACCGCCTCGCCGGAGGCTGGCCGGCGGCGGTGGTCCTGGCGGTGGAGGCACTTCGCGAGACCCCGTCGGATTCCCGGCAGGCGGTGCTCACCAGCCTCGACCGGACCAGGACGCCCCTCTTCGCCTACCTGGCCGAGGAGGTCTTCGCCCACCAGCCGGCGGGAGTGCGTGACGTGGTCAGCCGGGTGGCGATTCTCGACCACTTCACGCCGGAGCTGTGCGACGCCATGGGGATGGTGGGCTCGCGTGCCGTCGTGACCGACCTGGCGCGCCAGAGCCTCTTCGTGGAGAGACGCCAGGATGGCACGCTCTCCCTGCGTCCGCTGATCCGCGACTACGCGCTGGAGCACCTCCCGCTGCCCCCCGCCGTCGCGACGGAGCTGCAGCTCGCCGCCGCCGGCTGGTTGAGCCGGACCGGAGATCCCTCGGCGGCGATCCGGATGCTGCTCAGCGCCGGCGCGACGGAGCAGGTGGCCACCCTCCTGGAGGAGCAGGGTTCCGCGCTCCTCGCCTCCGGGCACGTCGCCGCCGTCCTGGACGCCTGTCTCGCCATCCCGACGGCCCTCCGTTCGGATGCGATCGAGCAGCTGGACGGGGAGGCGCGTCAGATCCAGGGGGACTGGATGGGCGCGCTGAGCTGCTTCGAGCGACTCGCCGCCGGTCGCGATGAGCTGCCCGCCGCGCTCGCCTGGCGGATCGGGCTCCTCCACTACCTCCGAGGACACGTGGACACCGCCCTCGACGTCTACCGCCGGGGGCTCCGCGACCCCGCCGCAGACCCGGTGGAGATGGCCCTACTGCTGGCCTGGACGGCCACGGCGCACTGGCTCCACGGTGACGTCGGCGCCTGCCGCGGCCTCGCCTCGCGCGCGCTGGAGGCCGCCGGCGCCTGCGGCGATGGGCGAGCCCTTGCCGCCGCCCACACCGTGCTCGCCATGCTGGCTGCGCTGGACGGCGATCGGCGTGCCAACGCCGCTCACTACCTGCTGGCGCTCCGGGCGGCCGAGGACGCGTCCGATATCCTCCAGACCGTCCGCATCCGGACCAACCGAGCCTCCCATTTCCTGGAGGAGGGTGCCTACCCCGAGGCACTGCAGGAGCTGGAAGTCGCCGTCCGGCTCGCCGAGCTCACCTCCTTCGCCAACTTCCACGCCCTCAGCCTCTGCAACCGAGGCGAGACGAGGTTGCGGATGGGGCTTCTCGACGAGGCCCTCGTGGACCTCGAGGCGTCCCGGGCGCGCTATGAGCAGATCGGCTCGGACATGGTCGCCTACCCGCTCTGCCTGATCGGCGAGCTCCATCGGGAGCGGGGCAACCTCGCCCAGGCCCGGTCGGCGTACGAGGGGGCGGAGGCGATCGCTCGGGTCTCCGGCGACCTGCAGGCGCTGGTCCCGGCGCTCGCCGGCCTGGCGACGGTGCTGGCGGCGGATGAACCCCAACGGGCGGCGGAGCTGGCGCAGCGGGCTGTCGCCGCGGGCACCGGTCTCGACTACGTCGCCGCGGTGCTGGCTGCCGGTTGGGTGGCGGCCGTCACCGGCGACCTGGCCGGGGCCGCCGAGCTGGCCGCCACTGCCGCCGCCGCGGCCCGCGCCCGCCGGGACCGTGCCGGGCTCGCTGATGCCCTCGCACTCGGCGCCATGAGTGCACAGCGCCCGGGGCGTGAAGTCCAGCGCCTGCGCGAGGCGCGCGCCATCTGGCACGACATCGGTAACGCCCTGGGGGAGGCGAAGGTGGAGCTGGCCCTGGCCGTCGTGGAGCCCGGCTCGGGATCGTCGCCGCGGCGCCGGCAGGCGGAGCGGACCCTCGAGGGACTGGGCGTGCACGGCCACCGCGGCGGCAGCGCCGCCGCCGGACTGCTCGCGCTCGTCAGCGGTGGTCTCCTGAGCGGCGTCCGCATCGAGTCCCTCGGCGGATTCTCCGTGCTCCGTGCCGGCGAGCTGGTGCGACTCTCGGAGTGGCAGTCGAAGCGCGCCCGCGACCTGCTCAAGCTGCTGGTCGCGCGCCGCGGCCGGCCCGCATCCCGCGCCTACCTCATGGAGACGATGTGGCCCGACGAGGATCCCGATCGTGTGGCCAACCGGCTCTCGGTCGCGCTCAGCACCATCCGCGGCGTGCTCGACCCCGAGCGGCGGGCGGCCGACGAATGCCTCGTCGCCGACAAGGACTCGGTCGCGCTGAACATCGCCGGCGTGGAGATCGATCTGGAGTGGTTTCTCACCACGGCGGCTCAGGGGCTGGCGAGCCTCCGACGAGGGGATACGGAGATCGCGGTCCCCGCGCTCGAGGCCGCCGCCGCCGCGTACTGCGGCGACTTCCTGGAGGAGAACCCCTACGACGACTGGGCCGTCCCCGCGCGCGAGGATGCGAGGGCCGCGTACATCGCCGTGAGCCGTGCTCTGGCCCTCCTGGCCTCCCAGGGGACCGACCCGGATGGGGCGGTTCCGCACCTGCTGCGCATCCTGGAGATCGATCGGTACGACGAGCCCGCGCATCTCGCGCTGGTGACCGCGCTGGCCGGAGCCGGCCGGCATGGGGAGGCCCATCGCCATTACCTCAACTACCGCCGCGCCATGGACGAGCTGGGCGTCGAGCCGGCTCCGTTCCCCGGCGGGCGCGGCCCGGCGGCGGGTGCTGCGGCACCTCCTCCGCCACCCTTCACACAGCCTTAAGGACACCCAAAGAGCCGCGGCTAGGCTCCCGCGCCATGGAGACCTTCATGGTGCGGGTCTGGAGCCCCGGCGACGGTGAGCGCTCGGAAGGCGTGCGGGGGGTGGCGGTGCATCTCGGTTCGGGACGTCAGATCACGTTCTCCGAAGCGGGGCGGCTGATCGCCTTCCTGGGCGAGGCCGCCGCCGCGGACAACGGGGTCGCTCCCATGCAGGAAGTTCCGCAAGACCTGGATCAGGAGTAGAGAGCCATGAAGCTTCACAGGTACGTTCCGTTGCTGGTCGGACTGGCCGCCGTCACGCTGGCGGCGGGGTGCGGCTCGACATCGAGCACGCCGACACAGTCCTCCAGCTCCAGCACGGCGCCCCCGGCTGCCACCTCGGCGCCGGCCACCTCGGCACCGGCAACCCCCACCCCGACGGCCGCCGCCAGCGGTTCGCTGACGGGGGCGTGGTCGGGGAACTACACCGGCGCCTTCAGCGGCAGCTTCACGCTCAACTGGACGGAGTCGGGGTCGTCCCTCAGCGGCAACATCGACCTCTCGTCCATTGGCACGGAAACCATCACCGGGACGGTCAGCGGCAGCACCATCAACTTCGGAGCCGTCGGTTCGGAGGCGATCACGTACACCGGTACGGTCTCGGGCAGCTCCATGTCCGGCAGCTACACGGTCCAGGGCGCAGGCGGCGGCAACTGGACGGCGAGCCAGACGTCCTGAGTTCGGGGGGTACCACGCGCGGGTCGCTGCGGGTGCGAGCCCCGGCGGCCCGCCGTTGACCCCTGGAGCCTGCTCGGCTGGGGGGAGAGACCGTCGCCGCCGCCGGCCCGACGCGGCACCCTGATCCGCGCCACCGCAGACCCCCTCGCGCGATGCAGCAAGCTACTCGGATGACCGTTCACCCGGGGCCGGGGCGAGGGGCTCGCCGCCCGCCCCCCGCTCTCGCAGTGGTGGGGCCCACCGCCACGGGGAAGACGGCTTTGGCGGTGCGCCTCGCGCTTCGGCTGGGTCGCGCCGAGCTGGTCAACGCCGACTCCCGCCAGGTGCTGCGCGGTCTCCATGTCGGGACCAACACCCCCGGTCCCGGGGACCTCGACGGCGTGCCCTGCCACCTCCTGGGGATCGCCGAGCCCGGGCGGCCGTTCTCGGTCGCCGATTGGCTCGCCGCGGCGCAATCCTGCCTCGCCGCCCTGGAGCTCCGGGGGGCGCGGCCGATCGTCGTCGGCGGCACCGGCCTCTACGTGCGAGCCCTCCTGGACGGCCTCGAGCTGGACGGTGCCCCGCCGGACCCGGCCCGCCGGGCGGTCCTCAACGCGAGGGCGGCCAGCCCGGAGGGGCTCGCTGAGCTGGCCGGCGAGCTCCGGCGGCGCGATCCGGAAGGTGCTCTGGGAGTCGACCTGCGCAACCCCCGGCGGGTGGTCCGGGCCGTGGAGATCGTCGAGGCGCGCGGCAGCCTCGCGAGCCGGCGCCGGGGTGGCGCCACCCGTCCGAGCATCCGGATCGGCCTGGACGCGGCGCCCGAGCTGCACCGTGGATGGATCGCCGAGCGGGCCCGCGCGATGGTCGCAGGCGGCCTCCTCGACGAGACGGCCACAGCCCTCGCCCGGGGGGTGCGCCCGGAGGCGCTGGACGGCTGCGGCATCGGCTACCGCGAGGCGCTGGCGGTGCTGGACGGGCGCCTGTCCGCCGCGGAGGCCGTCGCCGAGATCGTTCGCAGGACCACGCGCTACGCCAAGGCCCAGCGCACCTGGTTCCGTGCCGACCGCAGCGTCGTCTGGCTCCGGAGGGAACGGGAAGACGATCTCGACGAGCTGGTCACGAGGGCGGTCGCGCTGGCGGAGGAGCGCTGAATCCCGCCCGCGCGCCGCCATCCGCGCGGCCCCGAGACCGAACATACGTCAGGAACATCCGTTTGCATTTCGGCGCCGGCCATGCTACAGTCGGGCCTGCCCCGACACGCTGAGAGGTGAGACAGACGACATGGCAGACGCCCTCAACCCGCGCCAGCGGCAGATCATCGAGTTCCTTCGCGAGCACGCGCGCACCCACGCCTACCCGCCCACGGTCCGCGAGATCGGGCTCGCGGTCGGCCTCAGCTCCTCCTCGACGGTGCAGAACCATCTGAACTCGCTCGAGGCCAAGGGCCACATCCGCCGTGACCCCACCAAGTCGCGCACCGTCGAGGTCGTCGGCCACGAGCCGGCCTCGACCCGTGGCGCGCCGCGGGTGCTCACCCTGCCCCTGATCGGTCGTGTCGCCGCGGGCACGCCGGTGCTGGCGGAGCAGAACGTCGAGGACCACATCACGGTGGGCCAGGAGCTGGCCGGTGACGACGGAGCCTACGCTCTCACCGTCCACGGCGACAGCATGGTCGGTGCCGGCATCCTGGACGGCGACCTGGTCGTGGTCCGGCCACGTCGCGACCCCCCGCCGAACGGGACGATCGTCGTCGCCCGGATCGAGAACGAGGCGACCGGTGAGGGTGAGGTGACCGTGAAGCGCTTCTTCCGCGAGGGTGGCCGGGTCCGCCTGCAACCGGAAAACGCCAGCTACGCGCCGATCTTCGTGAGCGGGGAGCTCTCCCTGGAGGGAGTGGTCACCGCGGTGATCCGCGTCGTCCGCTGACCCCACGGGCCGGCCAAGCGGCCCGGGTCACCGGTGGGCAACGACATCCCTCGCCGCGGGTTCTTCAGCACCCTGCTACTCGCTGAAGAAGTCCTCGTTCATCTCCGCGTCGGCCCAGCCGTCGTCCTCGGCGTCGGTCTCTGGGGGTGCGGGTGCGAGGGGCGGCAGCGATTCCAGGTAGCGGTCCAGGTACTCCGCGAGGTCCGCGGACGCCTGCCCATGAGCCGTCACCCGAGTTTCGCCCTCGTCCTCGATGGCGCTGAGGGCGAGGTCCGGACGGTGGTCGATGAGGAGTGGCAGAGCCGGGACCACGGCCGCCGGCAGTGCCACCAGCACGACCGGCGTGACCGCCGTGAGGATGAGCAGCGCCAGGACGATGGCGATGGCGAAACCCGCGGCCATGTCGGCGCCGTAGCGAAATCGCCGTGCCGGCCGGATGACCAGGTAGTGGGCGCCACGCTCGGCCACGACCATCCCCGGCACCCGCTGGATGTCGAACTGCGCGAGGACCTCCTCGGCAGGCCGGCTGGTGCGGGCCGCGATCTGGTAGGGGACGGTGGACGTCCTCTTGTGGATGACTGCCTGTCCTCTCACGTATCCCTGACGCCTGATTCCGGCACGCCGCCATCGGGGCCACCCCTGCGAGGGCGCGTGAATCTGATTCCCCTGCGCGTACGGTAGCGGAGATCATGCCCCGTCCGGGCAGGGATGGGGGCGGAGCCGCAGCACCACACGGGCCTGATGAAGCCGCAGCTGGCGCGGAAAACGGCGCGGATTATGGACTAGGATAGGGCCGGTTTAAGAATCGTTAAGAATTCTGAGAGGCGACCCTGGGATGTCCACTCAGCCCGTCCGGAGGGGAGGGAGGGGGAGGGGGCGTCTCTGGGCCCTGGCTGGCCGCGGCCTCCCGCTCCTCATCGCGGCCCAGGTGGGGCTCCTCAGCGCAGCCGGCGCGCCGGGCGGTGGTGCGGCTCCCGTCCCCGTCGGGGTGAGCGTTGCCCGCCTGAGCCGCCAGGTGGAGCCCTCGATGGTGGACACGATCACCTTCGCCGACCCGGCGGGGACGGAGATCCTGGGCACCGGGATCATCCTCTCCGCCTCGGGCCTGGTCCTCACGGATTACCACGTGATCCGCGATGACGTCTTTGTGGGGGTGCGCGTGGGGGGCACCGGTGAGGTCCATCCCGCCCAGGTCGTGATCACGGATCCCGATGCCGACCTCGCCCTCCTCCAGATCCAGGGCGCCCCGATCCTCAAACCGGCAGAGCTGGCCCGGACCTCCTCCCCGGCGGTCGGCGACCCCATCCTCGCCATCGGCAACGCCCTGGGCCTCGGACGGGTGCCCGAGGCGGTTGGAGGCCACCTGGTGGCCCTCCACCGCAGCGTCCGCTACGGAGTCGGATCCGGAACCGTCGATCTCGCCGGCCTGATCGAGGCGGCGGCTCCGATCTTCGCGGGTGACTCCGGTGGGGCGCTGGTGGACGCCGCGGGCCACGTCATCGGGCTCATCGCCGCCGGCTCGGACGACGCACCCTGCGCACCCGAGGCGGTCTGCCCGCTGCATCTCGCCTACGCCATCCCGATTCAGGCGGCGCTGACCCAGATCGGCTACACCGCCCTCTGACCTGGCCCGGCGGGGCAGCCCAGGCCGAGCTGCTCAGGCTGAGGGGATGACGAGGGTTTCGCCCACCTGGATGATGGGGGAGCTGAGGTGGTTGGCGGAGAGGATCTGCGCCACCTCGTCGCGAACGTCGCCGCCGCCCGAGTGGCTCACGGCGATGCCCCAGACGGTGTCGCCCGGTCGCACCACCACGGTCACGGCCGCGGTGGGTGCGGTGGTCGCCCCGACGCCTCCCGCCAGCGCCCAGCCGATGCACGCGGCCGCCGCCGCGCCGAGGAGGGCCCGCCCGATCGGACGGCGGCGGTGGCGCGGGACGTACTGGGCGGGCTGGAAGTCGCTGATCACGGCCGGCTCGCCCGGGCCGGAAGCCCGGCGGGCCGCGGCACTCCGCGGTCGAGGCGCTGACGGGGCCGTCCGTAGGGAACGTCTGTTCGCATGTCGACAGCGTAAGGCAAACACCCGTTCGCTGTCAAGGTTCCGCCGATAATCGGGCCATGGAGCCGCGCGTCCGGGTCGCCGTCTGCCTCACCGCCGCCGGGCGGCTCCTCCTGGTCGCCCACCGCAAGGGGGAGCACCGCTACTGGCTCCTTCCCGGGGGCGGGGTCGAGATGGGGGAGACCCTCGTCCAGGCGGCCTGCCGGGAGGTCCGGGAGGAGACCGGTCTCGACGCCGAGATCGGCCGTCTGCTGATCGTCTGCGACGCCATCGAGCCGGGTGGGCGCCACCTGGTCAACCTGGTCTTCGCGGCCACCCCACTGGTGGCGCTGGCTGGTCCTGCGGAGGTGGCGGCAACCATCGCGGCGGGGGTCAACCCGCCGCTCGACCCCGCCATCGACCAGGTTCGCTGGGTGGACCGCGACGAGCTGCTCGGCCTCGAGCTGCACCCGCCGATCGCCGGCGCCGTCGCCGCCGCCTGGGATAGCGGTTTCGCGGGTGATGTCCAGGTCCTCGGCAACGTCTGGGCGGCGGACCCGAGCCCCCGGTCCGGACCCACCGAGCCGCCCCGAAGGTAGGGATCGCGTGCCTCCAGGGGACGACCCCGACACGAGCGGCCCGCTCCCGGCCATGGGCTCGACCACCGTCGACGTCCACGGCCCGGTTCACGTCGCGGAGTGGGGCACCGGGCCGGTCCGGATGGTCCTGGTCCACGGCCTGGGTGGCTCCCACCTCAACTGGGTGCGGGTGGCGCCGCAGCTCGCGCGGTATGGACGGGTGCTGGCGCCCGACCTGGCCGGATTCGGCCTCACCCCGGTCGCCGGCCGCCGGACGACGGTCGCAGCTCAGCGGGCCCTCCTGCACCGGCTGATCCGCCAGACCTGCAACGAACCCACCCTCCTCATCGGCAACTCGATGGGAGGGCTGATCGCCCTGGCGGAGGCCGCGGTGCACCCCGAGCTCGTCGCCGGCCTGGTGCTCGTGGACGCGGTGCTCCCGGGTCCCTGGCGGCAGGGTCGCCCCGGAGTGGTGGTGCTCTCCTTCGCCTCCTACCTGCTGTCGCCGCTGGGCCGCGGGATGCTCCGGCGCGTCCGCGACCGCGCCTCGGTCGACGACCTGGTGGAGGGTGCCCTCCGCCTCTGCACGGAGCGATTCGAGCGGATCCCTGCCGAGGTGGTGCAGGCACATGTGCGGCTCGAGCGGAGGCGCGGCCGTCTCCCGGACAACGACGGGGCCTACGTCGAGGCCGCCCGCTCCATCGTCCTCGCCCTCGCCCATCCGGGCATGCTGCGCAGGATCATCGACCAGGTACGGGTCCCGACCCTGATCGTTCACGGCGCAGCCGACCGGCTGGTGCGGGTGGACGCCGCTCTGGATGCGCAGCGGGAGCGTCCCGACTGGGACCTCCAGGTTCTGGACGATGTCGGCCACATCCCGATGCTCGAGGTCCCCGACCGATTCCTGGAGATCGTGGAGAGCTGGCTGCGGGCCGAGGGCCTGGAGCCAGAAGAGGCGCGTCTGCTCCGGCGCGCCAGCATCTAGAATCGATCTGGCGATGAGAGACCACGTTCATCGATACCGGACCGAGCTGGCCTGGCACGGCTCCACAGCCGGCGGCTACGCCGCCTATGACCGCACCCATCGCGTGGACGCGCCTCCCGGCAACGTCAGCCTGACCATGAGCGCCGACGCGGCCTTCCGAGGGGACCCGGAGCTGCCCAACCCGGAGCAGCTCCTGCTCGCCGCCGCCAGCTCCTGCCAGCTGCTCAGCTTCCTGGCCCTGGCCGCGCGCGAGGGCATCGACGTGGTCAGCTACGAGGACAGCGCTGAGGCGATCATGCCCGATGATGACAAACCTGTCCGGATCACGCGCATCACCCTGCGCCCCCGAGTGATGGTCGCCCCGGGAGCCGGCGAGCGGGTGCGCGCGCTGATGGTCCGCGCCCACCACGACTGCTTCATCGCCAACAGCGTCAACTCGGAGATCATCCTCGAGCCGGAGATCCGGCACGCCGACGGTTCCGAGGAGCTGCTCCTCACCTGAGGCCGCCGCTCAGTCCTCGCCGACCTCCCGCAGGTAGTCCCCCAGGCGGGCATAGGCGGCGCGCTTGCGGCGGTCGGTGATCTCGGTGTAGACACGGAGGGTCTCCAGGGTGGCGTGGCCGAGCACCTCCTGGACCAGCCGGACGTCGCCGTCGGTCGCCTCGAGGAGGGTGGTCGCCGCGGTATGGCGGGCGGCGTGCGGGCTGCGCAGCCCCTCGATCAGGCGGAACGCCTCCGGGTCGCGCGCGAATCGGCGGCGCAGGGCCGCCAGCGCCCGGCGCGCCCCATCGGTGGTGAGACGGTTGCCGGCGAGCACGCGACCGCCCGGCATGTCGGGATGGGCGACGCTGATGAAGAGCGCCGGGGAGGCGTCCTGTCCACGCGCGAGCAGGTACTCGCGAACCGCCTTCCAGGCGTCCTCGGTGAGGAAGACGGTGCGATGCTTGCCCCCCTTGCCGAGAACCCGGAACCCGTCGGGCCGGATGTCCCCGCGGTCGAGAGCGCACGCCTCGCCGATCCGGCAACCGCTGCTGATCAGGAAGTGGACCAGGGCGCGGTCACGGAGGTCGCGCAATCCCTCCCGGGGGAGCGCGGCGAGCAGCCGGGGGACCGTCTCGGTGGCGATCGGGTGGGGGTCGCCGACGATGTAACGGGGCACCACCACCCGTCGCGAGAGCTCGGCCGCGGTCCAGCCCTCGTCGTACGCGTAGCGGAGAAACTGGCGGAGAGCCACCAGGGCGCGGGCTCGCGTGCGCGGGTGGGGGAGGGCCTCGGCCAGCTCGATCTGGTAGCGGCGGAGGACGGCGGCGTCGAGCCGGTCACAGAGAGCACCACCCGGGTCACGGACACGAGCAAAGGCCACGAACTTGGCCAGGTCATAGCGATATGCGCGGACGGTCGTGAGTGGACGGTTGCGCTGCACGCGCAGGTAGTCGAGGAACTGCTGGACCTGGTCGGGCAGCGGGTCGCCGGGACCCGGAACCTGGCCGACCCAGGCGGGGAGGCGGGGGCGATGCGGCGCGGTGGGGCGACGCTTCTCGGGGACGCGAGCCGGCATCAGGGGTAATCATGCGGCCCGGAGGCAGCCGTGGAACGCGCGGCGCGCCGAATCCCGCCCGCTGCCGCCCCTAACTGACCCCCCGCAGGACCCCGGCGGCCTGGAAGGTGGCCTGCAGCTGGGCGGTCAGGGCGGTCATGTTCCTGCGCACCCGGGACATGCCCACGAGGCCTCCCATCATTCCCGACGACTGCCTCTCGAGGCGCACCGTGGTCTCGCCCGTCTGGACGCTCATCAGGCGGACACCGACCTTGAAGTACTGGGCAAAGGCGCCGGCGAGGGCGTTCCCCACCTTCGACCCGCGCTCAGCGGTGGCCGTCCAGCCGTCGTGCCAGGTGACCTTGAACCCGTTGGCCATCAGCGCCTGCTCAGCGGTGACCCGCGCCGCCACCGGGTCGCCCGTCACCAGGAAGTCCACGCTCTTGCCCGCCACGGCCGCTCCTCGTTGTGGATCTGACCCCGGGGGCGCCCCTTGGTGGCCCCGGCGACGGGGAATGCTCAAAGCCTCCGTCGCGGCGCGCATTCTAGGTGACGCGGCGGGGGTCCCGTGCACCGAGCCGCGCGCCCAGCGGCGGCCCCGGCAGCGAGGCTCCGGGTGCTCCCGGGACAGAGCGGGGTAGACTGCCGCAGATTCGGCACCCGCCTGGAGATCGCGCCTGCCGAGCACTGTCGAGGGAGCATGCAGAACACCATGACCTGGCATCTGCGCGAAGCCGAGGCCGGCATTGACGACGCGACCATCGCCAGCGTGATGGTCGAGTACCTGGAGTGGGCCCACATGCGCCTGCTGGAGCTGTACGGGGTGGACCATCCGCCCACCGATCCCCACCTGGTGAGCCAGAGCCTCCCCGAGTTGCGCCGCCCCCACGGCGTGCTGCTCCTCGCCGAGTGCGACGGCCGGCCGGCCGGCATCGGGGCGCTGCGGCGGCTCTCGCCTGACGTCGCCGAGGTCAGGCGGATGTATGTCGTCCCGACCTTCCGCGGCCGCCACATCAGCTCGGCGATCCTCGACCGGCTCATCGCGGAAGCACGGGCGATGGGGGCGAGAACCCTTCGCCTCGACACCTGCCGCTTCATGAGCGACGCTCAGCGCCTCTACCGCTCTCGGGGCTTTGAGGAACGCGGCCCCTACGAGGGCTCGGAGATCCCGGCGCGGCTGGACCGGCACTGGATCTATTTCGAGCGGGGTCTCGACGGCGCCGCGACGACCGACCCCGCCCCCACCTGCTAGACGGCATCTCCGGGCCGTGCGCCGGCAGGGGAGGGGAGAGGCGACGGGGAGCGCCGGTTTTCCCGCAGGCGGGCCGGTACTGCGAATCCGCGGGTCACCCGGGGCAGGCCCGGGGGCGGGTCAGCAATGGGCCGTACGCCCCTGGCGGCACGAACCGGGCAGCGCTAGGCTGTGTTGCCGGTCGGCGGACCCATGGACAGGCTGGCACGGTGACCGCCGCGCCTCACCTGCACGCCACGGGTCTCTCCTTGCGGAGTCGTTTCGGGTGTCGGCAGGAGGCATGCCATGCGCATCGAGGACGTGCACCGGGTACTCGTGATCGGAAGCGGCACGATGGGCCTGCAGATCTGCCTTCAGGCCGCAACCCACGGCTACGACGTCGTCGTCTACGAGACCGACTCCGGCGCCCGCGAGGCGGCGCCCGGCCGGCTGCGCGGGTACGGCGAGGAGCAGCTGGCGGCGCGCGTGATCGACGCCGGCGAGCTGGAGCGCTCCCTGGGTCGGGTCATCGTGACCGGGGATCCGGTCAGCGCCGCAGCGGACGCCGATCTCGTGATCGAATGCGTGCCCGAGGATCCGGAGCTCAAGGGTCGCGTCCTCGGACAGTTCAACGAGCTCTGCCCGCCCCGGGCGGTGTTCGCCACCAACACCTCGACGCTCCTCCCCTCGATGTTCGCGGAGGCGACCGGCCGGCCGGGTCGCCTGGCGGCACTCCATTTCCACATCCCGGTGTGGTCAGCAATTGTCGCGGACGTGATGCCGCATCCCGGCACGTCCGAGGAGACAGCCGAGCTCCTCGTCGACTTCGCGCGCCGCCTCGGCCAGATCCCCATCCGGATGCACCGGGAGAGCATCGGCTACGTCTTCAACGCCGTGTACACCGCGATGAACAGGGCGGCGATCACCCTGGTCGCCAACGATGTGGCCTCTGTCGAGGACGTCGACCGCGCCTGGATGGTGATCATGAAGATGCCGATCGGACCCTTCGGGATGCTCGACGACGTCGGCATAGACACCGCGTGGCACATCACCGACTACTGGGCGGAGGTACTCGGGGATGCTCAGCTCCGCGCCAACGCCGCCCTGCTACGCAGCTACGTCGATCGCGGCTGCGCAGGAATCAAGAGCGGGGAGGGCTTCTACCGCTACCCCGGTCCCGCTTACGCGAAACCGGGCTTTGTCAACGGCGGCTGACCGTCCGGTGCTGGTCGAGCACTGGCGGACCGCAGGGACCGCTGGGTTCGGCGGGCGGCGGCCCGGGTTGGGTCTCGCCCCCGGGCCGCTCAGCCGGCCAGGCTGAGGATGACCACGTAGCAGACCACGGCGACGGCGAATCCCACCGACATCAGCATCGAGCTGATGTTGAGGTTGTACTTGAGGAAGCTCGCGCCGTTGAAGCCGGCGAAGAGGATCGCCGCGAGCCCCACGGCGGCGAGCCAGGTCGGCGCGGGTCCGCGATGGCTGCGCACCGCGTGCAGCACCAGCTCGACGCCATTGAGCAACAGGACGATGCCGATGACCACATGGATGATCAGGAGCGGCAGGCCGCTGCTGAAGCTCCAGAGGACGCTGGCGACTGCGCCGCTCAGGTACGGACCGCTGCCGGCACCGGGGTGGTGGGTCGGGATGGTCACGTACAGGTTGACGGACATCCCAACGACGAACTGCACGACGAGGAGCACCAGCGTCGTCGCCGTTCGGCGCCGCAGCACACCGACGCGCCGATCAATCTCGACCATGGCGGGGATGATGGCACACGGTGCCGGCGGGGGACCCCAGGGCCCGGGAAACCCGGCTACGGCACCTGGATCAGGATGTGGTCCGCGGTCTCGCCCGAGGTGTTGGTGGCCGTTACGGAGATCGAGCTGATCGGTCGCAGGTTGGGCAGGACGTTGGTGTCGAAGGACGACTGGTTGGCGGGACCGAGGATCTGCTCGATCAACGTGGAGAGTTGGGACATGTCGATGTAGCCGACCGCGACCGACGGCTGGCTGCCCGCCGTCTGGGCGTATCCCGCCGACTGGGCCAGGCTCGGAGCGCCCTGCGAGGTGGCGATGATCGCCTTGACCTCGGAGGGGCTGGTGGCGATGATCGCCTCGCCATCGACCACCGTCCAGGCCAGCGTCACGCCGCTGTTCGAGATGGCGAGCTCGGAGATATCCGCGCCCTGATAGGTGTCGTGGCTCAGGGTTGCGCCCGCCCCGCCCTCCGGGGCGCACTCGATTCCACCGCCCAACGCCTGGGAGCAGGACGGTGCGCCGAGCTCGGCCAGGTCAAGGAGGTTGCTGATCAGCGGCGGCAGCGATGTGTCCAGGAACTGGCGGGTCGCGGTCGGGTCGGTGGTGCTGACGATCAGAGCGCCCGCCGGAGCACCGTTCTGGTCGTCCAGCTCGAGGCCGAGGTCGCCGGTGAGGTCGGCGAGAGCGGCCCCCAGGCCGCTCTGGTTCAGGAAGCTGCCCACGTCCGGCGAGACGGACTCGAGCTCGTCCACCAGCTCGCGGACCATGTACTGCACTCCCGTGAAACCGTAGAAGGCCACCACTCCCGCGGGGGTCAACCCGGCTGCGGCGTTCTGGTCGGGGGCCGCACCGAGCATCGCTTGCTGGTCAGCGCTGAGCTGACCCGGATCGTAGTCGGTGACCGCATCGATGGCCAGTCCGTCGGACTCCGCCGCGACGCTCACCCCCATTCCCTGATACGCCTGGAGGGCCTGGAGCTCCGGTTGAAGCGACGCTCCTTCGCCCTGCAGGGCCGAGGCGTCGCCCTGCAGCATGCTGACCAGCCCGGGATAGTCCATGAAGAAGAGGCCGAGCCGGTCGGCTGGGAGCTGTCCGAGCACCCGCTGGTAGTCGGGGCTCGATTCAATGCTGGAGCTGCGTTCCTGCTCCGTGTCGATGATCTGCTCCAGGTAGCTGGTCGATCCCGCCAGCACGAGCGCGTTGCCCACGATCGCGTAGGCCCCATCCGACACCAGGTCCGATGTCGACGAGGGGGACGGGGACGGGCAAGAGCCCTCGCCGAGGTTCGAGCAGATCGACTGGAAGATGTCCAGGGACTCGGTGATGGCGGTGATCGTCACCCCCTGGTAGGTCTGAGTGCTGAAGCTGTAGGTGACGCCGTCCTCGCTGGTCGACGCGGCCTGCTGGTGCTTCTGGAGCGCGGCCTGGGTCGCGGAGGGGTCGTCGGTGCTCACGTACACCGCGTAGGCACCCCCGGAGTCGCCGCTCGCGAGCGCCTGGGAGCCCACGCTCAGCCCGATCTGCGGGCCCAGCCAGGGGAGAACGTCGGAGGCGTCGAGCCCGGACCCGTTCAGCGCGTCATCGAGAAGGGAATCCACCCACCTCGCCCGCGTCGAAGTGTCGCTCAGGACAGGGAACTTGGCGGCCAGCCCTGAAAGCGTCAGCGCCTGAGTGCCCGACGGTTGGATCTCCGCGGTCACGTAGAGCACGCTGCTCTCCGGGACCATCGGGCTCAGGGCATCAGCCGGGACGCGCAGGAGGGCGAAGGCGGTCAGCGCGGCGAGGGCGACCCCACCAACGAGGAAGAAGCTGGCCAGGCCGGCTGCCAGGCTCAGCGAGCGGCGCCGCCTGCCTCCCGACTCCGGGGTGGACCACGGCGGCGGTTGCGGCGGGTCGGCGGCTGCCGCCGGTGGTGCGCCCCAGCTGCCGCGCTCGTCCCATCCGATGTCGAGGCCTCGCCCGCCTCGCCAGCCCGGCCACTCGGGTGGCTGTTGCATCCGCTCTCCGTCGTTGCGTTTGGGTGGAGCACCACGATAGGCGTGTTCACTGCGAAATCGGTGCGAACGTCACGAGTCCTTGACCCGAGCGCTACCGACTCGCGCGATCGGGGGGAGAGGACGCTGCCAACACGTTCGCGAGGTCGACGACCCCACTCGTGTTCCGCTGAGATTGAGAGGCGTCACGCGCGGGTGACAGAGCGGGAGGCTGACGCGGTTGGGGCGCATGATGTGGCCCGAAATGCCCGAGCAGCTCGTCTGCACCGCCTGCTGGAAGTGGTACGAGGGGCGGACCACCTGCCCTGTCTGCAGGCGGCCCCTGATCCTTCCAGCGACCGGTCGTCCCAGCACCGCTGACGCTCCGGCGACCGTGCCACCCGAAGCCGCGCGCCCGGGTCCCCAAGCTCAGTACGGGCAGGGCGGCCGGCCCGGCTTCACCGCCCCTCTGATGCCACCCCCGTTCTCAGCGCCGCCACCCGTGAGCTGGGGACCGGCAGCGCCGCCCCCGGCCGTGCACCCGCCCGCCCCACCGGAGGCGGTCAGCACCTCATTGCCACCCGGCGGGGTGGGCTGGCGGGTCCGGTCCACACAGGCTGCGACGGTGCTTCCGGTGCCGGTCGCGCTTCCTCCGCAGGCGCCCCCCTTCCCGGCTCAGATTCCGTCCGGGGTCGCGACGCCGGCATGGCCGCCCCCGGGCGCCCCGACCGCAGGCGGTCCGCCGGGGATGGGGTGGGGACCTCGCGAAGGCGCGTCTCGCGTTGCAGCGTCGCCCGCTTGGAGCTCGCGGGAGAGCCCGGCAGCTCCGGCGCCTGCCGACTGGCCGAGAGTGCCGCCGGTGCCGCCCTCGCCCTGGCCGCCGCGCGGCGCCGGCCAGGTCTCTCGGGATGCCCTGATTGCGACCCCGCTCGCGGCCGGGCTGCCCGACAGGGTCACCGCCCCGAACCCGCACGCGGCCGCCCGGCCCCCTGCAGCCGTTCCTGAACCCGCGCCAGCGAAGGCCTCCGGGTCAGCCTCGGATCGCCTTCTGATGAGGGCGGCGGCGGCCCTTGCCGTGGGGCTCCTGCTCACCGCCCTCTGGGTGGCCATCGCCGTGGCCACCGGCGATGAGCTGGCCCCGGCGGCGTTGCTGGTGGGGGCGGCCATCGGCTGCGTGATGCGCCGGTCGGCCCGGGAGGGTGGCCTCGGGGCGGCGGTGGGCGCCAGCCTCATCGCGGTGGTGGCGATCGGCATCGGTCTGGTCCTCGCCGCCCTCGGCGCCTACAGCCATGCCCAGGGAGCCTCATTCCCGGTTGCGCTGTCCGTCCTCAACCGCTCGTTCCTACCCCAGCTGTGGGGCGAGACCGGCGCCCTCGGAGGGGTGCTCGGGGCTGCCGGGGTCGTCGTCGCCGGGGTCGCAGCACCGCTGTGGGACCGGGTGGATCCGAGGCGGGGCAGCACGCTCCCGGCCAGTGAAGGGGGGCTGCGCCGGCTGGTGTGACGCCAGAGGCTCACCGGCATCGCCCGCGCCCTCAGGCAGGGGAGGGGGGTGCCACCGGCCTGCAAGACGGAGCGGCCCCCGCGAAACGCTCGCGAAGGCCGCCCTTCTGGAAGCTGCGTCCCGGACTTCCCAGCCGGGGAGGACGTCAGCGCACCACGTTCAACGTGGTGCTTCCGTCATCGACAAAGTACACGCTCCGCTGGTCCGGAGCCACAGCGAGGCCAAAGAGCGTGCCGTTGCCATTGGGCAGTGGCGCCTCCGAGGTGTTGTCGAGCGTCGTCACCGCCACCTGGAATCCTTCCGGGGTGATCGTCACCAGGTTGCCGTTGCCGCCATTGGTGGTCAGGATGTCACCGTCGCGTGCAGTGGCGAGGCCGAGCGGACCATCCAGAGCTCCGCCTGCAGAGACGGTGGCTCCCGCAACGGCCGTGCTGCGCGTGATCGCATCAGGAATGACGGCGATCCGGTTCGCACCCGTGTCGGCGACGAACAGCGAGCCATCGCGGCCAAGGCCGAGACCCGTGGGTCCCACCACTAGCGCGGACGAGCTCGTCTGCTCCGAGAAGGACTTGCCGATGATGGTTTCGGAGGCCACAACGGGGGCCGCGTCCCCGTACATGTCAAGACCGATACGAACGACCGTGCCGCCATCCACGACGTTGGGGCTCGCCGCCACCGTGCCGTTCAACACATTGGTGACGAAGAGGAGGGCCGAGCGTCCGCCATCAAATGCCGTCATGTCCCAGGGGCCGTTAATCAGCGGTCCGGAGATCGTCTCCACCGCCGTGCCCCAGGGGTTGAGCACCACGAGGCACCCCGCCTTCATGGTGGCGGAGGTCCCGTCGCTGGTGGGCAGGCTGCCGACCACCACCCAGCCGCTTCGAAGTGCCACCAGCGCGGTGGTCAGGCCAACGCCTCCCGGGCATGCCCCCGGCAGGCCGTCTGACGTCAGATGGGCAAACAGGGTGACGCCACCTTCCCGCGACACCTCGACGATGGTTGTCCCCGTGCCCTGGAGGTTGGAGCTGTTGTTGAAGTTGCTCACCAGCACGTCGCCGGCGACGAGATCGCCCCGGCTCACCGGCGCCACCGCGACACCGTAGGGGTTGATATCCCCGTTTGCCGGTACCGTGGAGGCCACCACCCTCACGTTGGCGAGACCGGTGTCACCGTTGGCCAGGGTCGGTACCGCCACCAGGGCAGCACCGGCGGCAAGGCCGGCGGCCAGCCAGGGACGCCACAGCTTGTGTCGAATCAGCACTCGTAACCTCCCGTACCGTTTTCTTCCGATTTCACCGTTCACAGCACATGCTGCGCACGCGTCGGCTGCGTGGGAGGGGCGATAGCAACGAGAATCGGGTTCCTCCCATGGGCTCCACGGTCAGTCGATACGTCCGAGCGGCCGATCTGGTTCACCCCTGGCCGGTGCTCGGGCAACCGGGCCCACGGGGTCGGCCTGGCATGGTTCCTGCTGACGGTCTGCCCGGCAGCGCGCCCGCCGATGATATCGGCGGGTTTTCCCTGATGACACCGTGGCGTTGCCCCGCTTTCCTTGCGGCATGGCCCGGGCTACAGCTGACGTGCAACCGCAGGCGATGACGTGGTGGTGAGGCGCTCGCCCAGGGGGGTCTGGATCTCGCTCGGCACCAGCGTGGTGGCGACCCTGGTGATGGGGGGTTGCGGCCAACCTACGGTGCTGAGCGCGCTGCCGGCGACCTCCACACAATTGATGGCCCCATTCAGCGGTGTCGGATCCGGCGGAGAGCGCCCCGTCATTCACGTCATTGACCTCTCAGGTCCCTATGTGATGGCGGAGACGTGTGTCGGTTCTGGCTCGGTGGTGGTGACTTTGCAGCCCCAGGGGATCCGGTTCGTCACTCCGTGCGCCGCGGCACCGAACTCGCCGAATCACAGCGAGATCGCTACCGGGGAACAACCGGGTCCCCAGACGCCTCAGACGGCCACCGTCGCCGTCTCGGCGGACCAGGGAACGCAGTGGCGGGTTGCCATCTACGCAGGTTCCGCAGGTCCGGACTTCGGCTATTAGCCTGCACGGCTTTCGGGATGTAGCGACAGCAGGGGGCTCACCCGGACACGGGAAGCGGCTACTGAAACCAGCCCACGACGTCGACGACGACGTCGATCGTGCCCAGGGAGTTGTAGACGTCCACCTCGCCGTCGGCCGGGACGGCCACGATCACCAGGTTGGCGATGTTGGTAGCGGCCGGCAGGTTGAGGTCCGAGGTGCCGGGCCGGGCGGCGGCATCGGGGTAGACCGTCAGGAAGCTGCCAGGGGTGCCGCTCACCGCCGTGACGTTGGCCGCCATCGCCACCATCCCCGACGCCGGCAGCCCGTTGGTGCCGTCCACCTGCACGCGGTCCGTGCCCGCCTGCCCCAGCGTCTCCCCGGCACATTCCGTCCCCGACCCGTCGCGGGTGTCACAGATGCGCGAGGGGCTGATCGGGTAGAAGGAGGCGCCGCCGCTGTCCGAGCCATTGCCGTACCAGCCCCCGACATCGATGACCACGTTGACGGTGCCCAGGTCGTTGAAGACGCAGACGTACCCGGCCCCACCCGATTGCAACACCGGGGCGATGACACGGTTGGGCTGATCGGTGTTGGCGGCGACGTTGAGGTTGGAGGCGTTGGGTGGAGCTCCGCAGTTGAGGGTGCCCCCCGTGGAGGTCGGCGGAAACACGGTGAGGAAGGTCTCGGCGGTCCCGCTCACGGCGGTGAGGTTGAGCACCGCGGCCTCGGCGTATCCGTCGGTGGAGATGCCGGTGGAGCCATCGGTCACCGCCACCAGCCGGCTCTGGCCGGAGGTCAGCGGGTCGCTGACCCCCGTGTTGCAGGCGGTGCCCTGGCCGCCGCGGGTGTCACAGACGCGGAGGGGCGGGGAGAGCGCGTGGAACTCACCCGAGGAGCCGGCGGCGCTCGTGTAGTAGCCCTCCACGTCGGCCACCACGTCGATGCTGCCGAGCGAGTTGTAGATGCTGACGTACCCGGGACTTCCCCCCGAGCTCCCCAGCGCCACGGTCACCAGGTTGGCCACGTTGTCATGGGCGGGTGTGTTCAGGGTCGACGCATTCGGGACGGCTTCGCCGCCAGGGAAGACCGTGAGGTAGGTGCCCGCGGACCCCGAGACCGCGGTGACGTTGAGGACCACGGCAGTGGCGCTGGAGGGCACGGTGGTGCCGGTGTATCCGGGAGGCGTGTAGCCGCCCACCTGTATGGTCCGGGTCTGACCCTGTCCCGGAGCGCCGCCCCCGCACTGGACACAGGTGGCAGATCGGGTGTCCAGCACCCGGTAGGGGGACAGCGGCTGGTAGCGGGTGGCGGGTGGCGGCGTGCCGGCCGCGGCGTAGTAGGCGCCCACGGCCATCCGCAGGTAGCCGCCGTCATCGTCGCTGACCGTCGAGACGTTCTTGTTGCAGGCGGTGCAGCCGCCCAGGACGTCGGTGGTGGGGACCCCACCGTTGTTGGTCACCCCGTCGCCGTCGGCATCCGTGTATGTGGTCTGGCACGCGTTCCCGGCTCCGAAGAGCACGGCGATCAGCCCAGCGGCAGAGAGGTCGGAGGCGTGGCCGATGAAGTACTGGGCGACGTTGTCCTGGTAGTGGCCGCAGGTGTTGTTCATCGTCAGGTAGTACTGGTTCCCGATGGGTACCTGCCAGGCCACCTGCGGCAGCCCGGTCTTGGCGTGCAGCTCGGAGACCCAGTCCAGGTAGCGCTGGAAGTTGGGGAACACCTGATTGGTCGGGTCCCACCAGTGGGTGAAGTACTGGTTGTCGTCCCCCTGCGCATCCCACCATCCGGCGTCGTGGTCGTCCACATCGTTGAAGACGAGGTCCCAGGACCCGGTCGACATCAGGAACGCGGCCGTCTTGTCCGCCTCGGCGGCGGCGTCCACGTTGGGGCTGGTGTCGCTGGAGAGATCGATGCCGCTCGACCACATCGACGCGTGCACCGCCAGTTGCACGTTGGGCGCGAAGACGTTGCGCAGATGGATGAGCGCCGCGCCGAAGCCGGCGGCGGTGTTCGCGTAGCCGGCCACCTCGGAGTACCCAGAGGAGGAGACGCTGGCGGAGAGCGACGAGGCGTCACCACCCGCGGCTCGCTGCTGCAGGTAACCCCACAGGTCCGGCTCCACCTGCACGATCACGGTTCCCCCGGCCTGGGCCGAGCGCTGCATGAGCAGGGCGAAGCTGGCGTAGTAGCTCGCCATGGTGGTGGGGTCAGTGAGGTTGCTGAAGTCCCGGTCGGACTCGTCCGAGCCGTTGCTCGGCGACGACTGCAGCAGCTCGTACCAGCTGAAGACCGGGATGTAGCCGGCGTCGTGGCTGGCGGTGACGTAATCGACGGCGAACTGGCCGGGGGGCTGGGACGGGTCCTGCCAGGTCTCCCAGTTGCCCGAGGTGTTGACCCCGCCCGAGATGTACTGGTAGCGATAGGCCCAGGGCACCCCGCTCGCCGTCATCCAGGAGAGGTCCGAGGGGCTGCTGGCCAGGCCGAACTGGAGGCGGCCAGTGGGCAGGCTGGAGGTGCTGCCAGCCGCCCGGACCTGGGCTACCGGCCACGCGGGGAGCACGAGGACGGAGCAGAGTGCGAGGACGAGGAGCAGCGTGCGCCGGGCCGCTCCGGGGGTGCCGGACATCCTTGCGACGCTAGTTCACCGCGGTGGCGGTCCCGTGACGGCGCGATGACGATGGTGTGACGCGACGGGGGCCTCAGCCGTGCCGCAACACCCTGAGTGTGAGGCGCCGCGAAGTTCTCATGCGGTCAACGGGCGTCGCCGTCAGTGCAGGATGCCCGAAGGATCCACGAGCAGCTTCGGGCTTCGGTGAGGAAAGGATCAACCCACACCGCTGCGCCAATACGGACAACAACTTGGCGAGCAGCGCAACGGATGATCTCGCGCCGCGTCACGCGCAGCAGCCGCCCCACCTGCCCATTGTTCCTGAGAAGATACATTATCAGGAGTAAGCAGCGTGACCCGAAGGACGCCGACGGCGACGTTCCCATCACCCCCCGACGGCCGGATCAGGCGGTGAGCACGTTGACCCAGGTGACCTGGCTGAAGCGGGCGAAGTCGGTGTCTGCCGAACACACCTGGAGCCCGTGCTCGATGGCCAGGGCGGCCAGGTGGGCGTCGGAGATCAGATTGCCCCGCAGGCCCGCGGAGGTGATCAGGCCGCCCAGCACCGCCGCGTGGCTGGCGGTCGGCTGAGGGATCCAGGCGTTGTCGCAGGTGAGCCAGTCCTCGACGTAGGCCCACGCCTGCTCGGCGGTGAGGGGCCGCTCCAGGGCCCTCGGATGGGTCACGATCCGGAGGAAGGCGGTGACGCTGGGCCACGCGAAGCCAACCCGCCGAGGTCCGTTCAACACCCCCTCCAACCAGGTCGCCACCCGCTCATGGAAAGGGCTCGCCGAGTCCGCGGCGTACAGGAGCACGCTGGCGTCGATCAGCATCAGCGACCGCCAGCCCCATGCAGGGTCTCGAGCGCCTCGGCGACGTTCGAGACATCGATCCTGATACCCAGGGGGGCCGAGCGCTGCCGGAAGCGATGGGCCCTGGGGGTCTGGAGCAGCCCGGCACGGATCAGCTGATTGACGGCGTCGCTCAGCCCGACGGCCCCGCCGCGGCGCAGCTGGTCGATCGCGGCGGCCACATCGTCATCGAGGTCCACCGTTGTCCGCATGTGTCCCAGTGTACATCATGATGCATAGCATACCGCATCATGATGCACGACTGGTGAGGCCCCCCTCCCCATCAGGTCCCGGACCGCGACCCGTGATCCGCGCGCCTTCCCCGCCGTAACGGCTGTCGCCGCAGGCATACCGCCGCGCCAGCGAACCCCGCGTGCGACGATCGCCACATGCCCGCCCGTCGGCCGTCCCAGGCGCCACCGGCCACCCTCCCCCATCCGGACTACGAGGCCGCCTCCAACCCCACAACCGCACCGAACGAGCTGGCTCGCCTCGCTGCCGACCCGAGCAGCGGCGTCCGCGCCCGGGTCGCGGCCAACCCCTCGACACCCCCCGCCGTCCTGGCGGCTCTCGCGAACGACCGGCTCGCCAGGGTCCGGGCCCAGGCGGCTGCCCACCCCGGCACGCCCCCCGATGCCCTCCACCGGCTCGGCGAGGATCGCTCCCGGCAGGTGCGGCTCCGCCTTGCCGGCAACCCCAAGGCCACCACGGAGGCCCCGGTCCAGCCCGACGCCGGCCGGCTCTCCCCCCCGCCGCGTGCCGGGCTCGCTGCCCAACGAGAGGCGGCACCCACCACCCTGGCGGTGATCGCCTCCGACCCGAAGCGGGAGATCCGCGTGCGCGCGGCCCGGGGCGCGAGCGGGCCCCCGGAGGTGCTGGGCCGGCTGGCGCGCGACCCCGAGCGCGAGGTCCGCGCCGCCGTCGCGGCGAACCGGGCGGCGCCACCGGAGATCGCGGCCCGGCTCGCCGTCGATCCCTCCGCCCTGGTGAGAGAGGAGGTCGCGCGCAATCCGGTCACCCCTCCGGATCTGCTGGAGCGCCTCGCCCGCGACTGGCGAACCCGGGTGCGCCGCGGCGTGGCGGCCAACGACGCCACCTCCCCGCACCTCCTCGCCCGGCTCGCGCGCGACTGGTCGCACACCGTCCGGGCAGAGGTGGCAGCCAGCGCGGCGACATCCACCGAGCTTCTCGTCCGGCTGGCTCGCGACCGCAACCACCAGGTGCTCCTCGCCCTGATCCGCAATGCGGACACGCCCGACGCCGCTCTCGACGAGATCGACCGTCGCCTGCACAGCCTCCGCGGCCACATGGCGCGCCTCCCCGGGCGAGGTGCCAGCAAGGCAACCGACGTCAGCCAGGCCCTCGAGCAGCGCCGGCCGCAACCGGTGGATCGCTGACCGCGGCCTCCGCGTCCCGGCGCTGGGGCATCCGCCGCCATGCGCGACCCGCGAACGTCATGTGCACATCGCTGATGCGACGCTCCAGGAAGCCCGCCTCGCAGTACGCGAAGTAGAAGCGCCACATGCGCAGGAAGCGTTCGTCGAAACCGAGCGTGAGGGCGCGGTCGTGCGCCGCGTCGAGTGCCTCGCGCCAGTGCTTCAGCGTGATCGGGTAGTTGGCACCGATGTCGTCGAGCTCCACCAAGCGGAGCCCGCTGGCCCGGTTGGCGGCGTCGACCAGTGACCTGACCGAGGGCAGGAATCCGCCCGGGAAGATGTACCGTTTGATGAAGTCCTCGCGCCAGCGCGCGGCCGACCAGGCGCGATCCTCGATCACGATGGCCTGCAGCACGGCCAGCCCGTCCGGGGCGAGCAGCGTCTCGCAGCAGCGGAAGAATTCGTCGTACAGCCGCCAGTCGACGGCCTCGATCATCTCGACCGAGACCAGCTTCGAGTACGTGCCCTTCAGGTCGCGGTAGTTCTGGTCGAGCACGGTGATGCGGTCGGAGAGACCGGCCGCCGCGACGCGTGCGCGCGAATACTCGCACTGCTCCTTCGAGATCGTGGTCGTGGTGACCCGGCAGCCGTGACGCCGGGCGGCGTGGATCGCGAGACCTCCCCAGCCGGTGCCGATCTCCAGCAGGTGATCGCCGGCCGTCAGGCGCAGCCGGTCGCAGATGCGGTCAAACTTGCGCAGCGACGCGGCCTCCAGGTCATCTCCGGGCTCGAAGATGGCGCACGAGTAGGCCATCGTCGGGTCCAGGAAGAGCTCAAAGAAGCTGTTGCCGAGGTCGTAGTGGGCGTGGATGTTGCGCCGGTCGGCGACGCGGGTGGGACGGTGCGAGCGGAGCCGTCCCGCGACCTGGCGGGCGGCGTCGAGGGGCGCGGTCAACCGGTTGATCCGGTCGACGTTGTGAGCCAGCAGGGTGAGCAGCCCGGTGAGGTCCGGCGTGTCCCAATACCCGCGCATGTAGGCGTCACCCAGCCCGTTGCCGCCGGCGGTCGCCGTCATCCCCCACACGCGCTGGTCGTGGACGGTCATGTGGGCGCATCTCCCGCCGTGACCCAGGACGGTCGTCCCGGAATCCTCGCGGATGGCGAGGCTACCCCCGCGCAGCGCCGAACCGAGTGCCAGGATGGAGCGCCGCGCCAGGCGATCCCGGCTCCGGGCGGTCAGAGCGCGCGGCTCCTGCGACATCGGCGGAAGGTGGTCCTCGTGGGCAGGACGTGTGCGGCGCCGTGGCGATCCGCCGGCCCGGCCGTGGATGGTGGCGAGGGCGCGCGGGTCCTCGCGACGAACGTTGCACAAGGTAGCGCATTGCGAAGCGCGTGGGAGGACCCCGGAGTCGCACCGGCGGGCTCGGGACCGGTGGAGGCGTCGATCAGCGCCAGGCGGTCAGAATCGAGGGCGATGCCCACCGCCGCCCCCATCCTCGACGTCACCGACGCCACCTTCGACACCGCCGTCATCGCCGCATCGTCCGCCCGCCCGGTCGTCGTCGACTTCTGGGCCGGCTGGTGCGCCCCCTGCCGGACCCTCGGCCCGATCCTCGAGGAGGCGGTGATCCGCCACGGCGGCGTGACCCTGGCCAAGCTCGACGTCGACGCCAACCCGGAGGTCACGGCCCTGTTCGGCATCCAGGGCATCCCGGCGGTCAAGGGGTTCCGCGACGGGCGGCTGGTCGCCGAGTTCGTCGGGCTCCAGCCGAGAGCCCAGGTGGAGCGCTTCCTCGCCCAGCTGGCACCCCCTCCCCCTCCCCCACCGCCGCCCTCCGACGAGGCGGGTCTGCGCGCTGCCGTGCTGGCTGCGCCGGACGACCTGACCGTCCGCCGTGCGCTCGGGGCCCTCCTCCTCGGGGTAGGGCGGCTCGACGAGGCCGACGAGCTGCTGGCCGCCGCCCGCGACGATCAGGCGTGCGACGGTCTGCGAGCCCGGATCGAGATCCACCGCGGCGGTGACCCGGAGCTGGTCGCCCTGGTCGGTGATGCTCATGACGCCACCGCCCTGCGCCGAGTGATCGCGGCCATCCGCGAATCCGACCCCCCGCTGCGCTCGCAGCTCCGCCGGGTGATGCTCGGCGCGCTGGCCGAGCACCCGGGCGACCCCGCGCTGGAGGCGCTGCGCGGCGAGCTGGCCTCCGCCCTCTTCTGAGATCGCCTCCCCGATTCGTGCGCGGGCGGGCGGAGCGGGGAGCCGGCGAACACCTCTCACCGGGCCGCCTCCCGGCACCCGAGGGCGAGGCCGTCTGTGCGACATTGGTGCTCGCAATTGCCGGCGATCGCATCGGGAGCAGAGCCATGCCACACGTCGCGGACGCGCTGACAGCGGAGACGATCCGGATCGCCGGTCACGGCGGAGACGAGATCTCCGCGTACCTCGCCCAGCCCATGGGCGACGGGCCCTTCGGCGGGGTCGTGGTCATCCACCACATGCCCGGATGGGACCGCTGGAGCAAGGAGGTGACCCGCACCTTCGCCGCCGCCGGATACCTCGCCATCTGTCCCAATCTCCACGAGCGCGAGGGCAAGGGCGCCAGCCCCGGCGATTCCGCGGCGGCGGTGCGGGCCGCGGGCGGGGTGCCGGACGAGCGCCTGGTCGGAGACGTGGACGGCGCGGCCCGCCATCTCCGCTCCCTCCCCTCGTCCAACGGCAGGCTCGGTGTCATCGGCTACTGCTCAGGCGGACGCCAGAGCTTCCTCGCCGCCTGCAAGCTCCCCTTTGAGGCCGCCGTCGACTGCTACGGCGCGGGCGTCGTGGGCGCGCCACCGCCTCAGGCACCCGTCACCTTCACACCTCTGATCGGCCTCTCCCCGGACCTCACCTGCCCGCTGCTCGGCCTCTTCGGCGCCGAGGACCGCTTCCCCTCGCCGGAGCACGTCGCCGAGCTGGATGCCGAGCTGACCCGACTGGGTAAGGTCCACGAGTTCCACAGCTATGACGGTGCCGGTCACGCCTTCTTCTGCGTGGACCGCCCCAGCTACCGCGTCGAGGCCGCCCTGGACGGCTGGGCGCGGATCTGGGAGTGGTTCGGCCGGCACCTCAGCTCCTGACCGCATCACGGGAGAGCCCCAGATGTGCACCTACCAGACCGAGACCGTCGCCGTGGAGGGCAGCGGCAAGGGCGTGGCCACCTGGTTCCCGGTGACCACGGCCACCGTCTATTACGACCACCCCCAGAACGCGGCCGCCGAGCACACCCTCAACGTCGACTTCCTCAACCCGGAGCGCGGCCCGTCCGCCCGCGTCGCCGTGGAGCTCACCGCGGTGTCCGCGCGCGCACTGGCCCAGGCGATCCTGGCGTCGCTGCCTCCCGACTGCTGACCGGGGCGTGCGTCGTGGCGCCCGCCGCGGCGAGCCTGGCGTCCCCGCCACCCGACGGAGCTGATCGCTCCGCCACCGACGGTGGGACGGGGACCGGAGGAATCAGGCGCTGCACGGCAGGGAGTCGGTATCCCCGCTCGGGCGCCGGGCCTGGGCCACCCTCCAGGGCCGGCGCCCCCAATCCGCGATCGCCGCGCCCGCCTGCTCGGAGAGCAGCTCAGCCACCCCCTCGGCGTCGAGCGGCTCGGCGAGATGGAAGCCCTGGGCGAGATCGCAGCTCATGTCGCGCAGCCTGTCGAGCTGGTCGCCATGCTCCACACCGACGGCCACCACCCGCAGATCGAGCGTCCTGCCCAGACCGACGATCCCGGCGAGGAAAGCCCGCCCCCGCTCGTCGGTGGCGACGTTGTCCACGAATGACTTGGGGATCTTGAGGGTGTCGACGGGGAGGAACTTGAGCTCTCCCAGCGACGAGTACCCGGTCCCGAAGTCGTCGATCGCGAGGGTCACACCGAGATCCTTCAGAGCGTGCAGGCGTTCCAGGGTCGTCGCCGTGTTCTCGACCAGGAGGCTCTCCGTGATCTCCAGGTTGAGCCGCGACGGACACAGCTCGGTCTCACTGAGGATGGTGGCGACCTCATCGACGAAGTCCGGGTGCAGGAGCTGGCGGGGTGAGAGGTTGACGCTCACCACGAGGTCCCGGCCGGACTGGCCCGCGGTCCAGCGCACCGCCTGCTCGCACGCGGTGCGGAGCACCTGCCGGCCGATCTCGCGGATCAGGCCGCTGGCTTCCGCCACCGGGATGAACTCGCGGGGGCCGATCCGGCCGAGGTGGGGGCTGTCCCAGCGGGCCAGGGCCTCGACACCGATCACGGTCCCGCTCTCGAGCGCCACGATCGGCTGGTACTCCACGAAGAGCTCACCGGTGGACACCGCCTGCTCCAGATCGCCTCTCAGCCGGAGGCGCCGCTCCAGCGCCCGCTGCATGCCGGCGTCGAAGGTCTCGACGGTCGCCTTGCCCCGCTCCTTGGCCCGGTACATGGCCACGTCAGCCTCCCGCAGCAGGTCGTCGTACGTCATCGACGGCCTGTCGGCGATCGCGATCCCGACGCTCGCCCCGATGGTGACGGCGGTCCCCTGGAGGTCAAAGGTGCCGGTGAGCTCCTCCAGGAAGCGCTCCGCGACGGCCACCGCCTCCTCGGCGCCGGCCAGGTCCTCGATCAGGACCGCGAACTCGTCGCCGCCCAGACGCGCGACCGTGTCGAAGGGTCGGACCACGCGCCGGAGCCGCCGCGTGACCCCCTGGAGGAGGAGGTCCCCGACGGGGTGCCCCAGGCTGTCGTTGACCACCTTGAAGTCGTCGAGATCAATGAAGAGGATGGCGGCCGGCAGCCGGCCGGGCTCGACACGGCGATCGAGCGCATGGACGACGCGATCCGCGAAGAGAATGCGGTTGGCGAGGCCGGTCAGGGCATCGTGGAAGGCCTGGTGATTGATCCGCTCGTCCAGGCGGAGCTTCTCCACGGTCACCCCCACCTGGGGGGCGAGAGCCTCCAGCAGGCGCTGATCCTCCTCCGTGAAGAGCCGCGGGTCACTCTGGCCGCGCCCCACCATCAGGCTGCCGAGGATCCTCCCCTCCACCGAGAGCGCCGCCATCACGGCTCCCTGCAACCCGCGACGGGCGAGCATCGCGTCGCCCTGCACGGCGCCGGCGCCGTGGCGGAGCACCAGGCTGAGGCTGGCCGGGACGGTGACGGAGAAGACGTCCGCCAGCAGATCCTCGTCGACCGTCTCGGCCGTCTCCAGGGTCAGGCCGTCGCAGACCCGCACCATCAAGGCACTCTGGTCGGGGGTGTCGGGCAGCACCACCACCTCGGCGAAACCGGCGCCGAAGACCTGGCATAGCCGGCCGAGCAGGTCCCCCACCGAAAGTGGTGAGCGGACGGTCTGCTGGAGCAGGTCGCGGGAGTCCGCCAGGTGCTCCAGGTGGCGGCGGTGGTGCCGCTCCGAGACGTACCCGGCGGACACACTCACCACGCTCGCGGCGAGGGCCAGGAAGAGGAGCGTATCGACGGTGTCGGCATGTACGACCAGCGCCCAACCGCCGGCGGCGACCACGGCCACCACGAGGGCAGCGGTAACGGTCCGGGCCTGGCTCGGATTCGGGCCCCTCGCCCCGAGCATGGCGCGACGGATAACGGGCGACACGCGCCCCCCTCACTCGATCAAGCTGCTTCGACACAGGCGGCGTCGGGCGACGCCGCCCGCTGTCGAGGCTACACCATCGCACCTAACGCCGCAAACGGCGTAACCGGCGTTTCACCGGAAGGCCATCTGACAGCAGCCATCGTTGCGACCGGTGGCTCACCTCCGGCAGAGATCCCCTCGGGCAGGTCTCAGCGGGGTCGTGCCGAGGGGTCGGCGGCCCGTCCTTCGAGGGCGGCCTCGATGCTCAACGTGCGCTCGAAGGCAGCCCAGACAGCGTCGCTGACCACGGTCCGAAGCCGGCCCTTCTCCAGCTCGTACATGGCGGCGGCGGAGGTGCCGCCCGGCGAGGTCACCATGTCTCGCAGCTCGGCGACGTGCTTGCCACTCGCGATCGCGAAGGCGGCCGAACCCTGCACGGTGTCCAGGACCAGCTCGCGGGCGACGTGGCGCGCGAAGCCGAGATGGACGGCGGCGTCGATGAGCGCCTCGATGAAGAGGAAGACGTAGGTGGGACCGCTGCCGCTCACCGCGGTGGCCATCGCCACCTGGCGTTCGTCGTGGACCTCGAACTCGCTCCCGAGCGCGGAGAGGAGGGTCCGGGTACGGGCCCGCCCGGTGGCGTCGACGGCCGGGGTGGCGAACCACACGGTCACCCCCCTGCCGATCTGGGCGGGCGTGTTGGGCATGCAGCGGACGACCGCAGGGTGGTCGAGTCCCTCGGCCAGGGCGTGGCTGCCGGCCCCGGCGACGATGCTGATCACGAGCTGCCCGGGGCGCATCACGGGCTTCAGCTCGGGCATGACGTCCCCGAGCACCTGAGGCTTGACGCAGAGCAGGATGATGTCGCCCAACGCGGCCGCCTCGGCGTTGCCGGCGATTGCCGACACACCGTGGCGCTCGTGGAGCTCCCGGCGGCGTGCCTCCCGGGGGTCGCTGCAGATGACCGATCCCGGCTCCACGAGGCCGCGATCGAGCAGCCCGGAGAGCATCGCCTCGGCCATCACCCCGGCGCCGACGATGGCGATCTTGGATCCGCGCAGGCTGGAGTCTTCCATGACCAGCCGGACGATACAGAAGGACGCCTCCCCTCCGCTGGCCTCACTCGCCGGGAAGCGCGCGTCGGGGGCCGTGAGATGATCGAACGGATGCCCGCAACGCCCGAGGGGCCCGACCCCACCACGGAACCGGATGCCGGGCAGACACCCGTCCACCCGGCGAGCCCCCGTGCCCCCTGGAATTGGAGCGATTATCCGCCCTACCCGGGGAGCCCGTCGGGCCAGCCCGCCCCGCATCCCGGCACCATCTACCCGCCGCCCGGCACCGCCTACCCACCGTCCCCGGGCACGGCCTACCCGCCAGCCGGCCCCGGCTACCCCCCTCCTCCGGGGACCGCCTACCCGCCTGCGGGCACCCTCTATCCGCCCCCCGGGGCCGGATACGTCCCTGCCGGCTGGGGCGCCTGGCAGCAGGGCACCCGCCCCGGCGCGACCGGTGGAGCAACGGCGACCCCGGCGAGGCGCCGCGGCGGGGTCGTCGGCGGCCTGCTGACGGCCCTCGCGTTCATCGCCAAGCTCGGCTACTTCGGCAAGTTCGGTTTCACCGCCCTCACCATGGTGATCGCGGTCGTCGCCTACTCGCTCGTCTTCGGCTGGGCGTTCGCGCTGGGGCTGGTCCTGATCATCTTCGTCCATGAGATGGGCCACTTCCTGACCTCCCGTCTGATGGGCGTCCCGATGTCGGCACCGGTCTTCGTCCCCTTCCTCGGCGCCTTCACCGCCGCCGGCCGCGGCCTCACCACCGACCGCCGGCGCGAGGCGATCATCGCCATCGCCGGACCGATCTCCGGGTTCGTGGCCACCCTCGCCGTCTACCTCTGGGCGCTGGCCCAGACCACGGCGACGTCGGGGGTCCGCTTCGCGTTCTCGCTCGCCTACTTCGGCTTCTTCATCACCCTCTTCAACCTGATCCCGATGCTCCCGCTGGACGGGGGCCGGGTCACCAGCGCCGTCAGCAAATGGTTCAATCTGGCCGGTCTGGTCATGGTCGGGGCTCTCGTGATGGGCGAGGTGCTCGGCTACACGCCGGGCAACCCGATCCTCATCCTCATCTTCGTGATCGGCGCCTACTCCGTGTGGGGCCGGTTCCAGGCCGCCCGGAGGGGCGCGGAGGCGCCTCCTCTTCCCGCCCGCACCCGGGTCGTGATCGGGGCCGGATACGTCGCCCTGGTGGCGATGAGCGGTCTCTTCATGACCCTGAGCGTGGCCTGGCTCAACGCCCACGGACTGGTCTTGGACTAACCCTCGAGGAACGAGAGACGCACCCGGCGCCGGGGGTTGTCGCGGTTGAGGCTGACCAGGACGAGCCGCTGCCAGGTGCCCAGGAGCATCCGCCCCGCCTGGACGGGGACGGTGAGCGAGGGCGACACCAGGGCGGGCAGCAGGTGGTCGGCGCCGTGGCCGGGGCTGCCATGGCGATGCTGGTAACGGTCGTCGCGGGGAAGGAGCCGTTCCAGGGCGGCGACCAGGTCGGGCTCGGAGCCGCTCCCCGTCTCGATCAGGGCCAGCCCGGCGGTGGCGTGGGGGGCGAAGACGCAGAGCAGCCCGTCGTCCGCTCCCTGGATGAATCTCGCCGCCTCGTCGGTGAGGTCGGCGATCTGCGCCCGGCCCATGTCGAGGTCGATCAGAGTGGTCCGCATCGGCTCGCGCTCAGGTCGCGCGGCCCGGGGTGGGGGTCGGGGCCTCGCAGTCGGGGAACGGGTAGCGGATGCTGCTAAGCAGGTTCTCGAAGACCGCGTACTCGTCGGCGGTCGAGTAGTTCATCTCGATGTCGAGCGCGTAGCTCGGGGAGAGGGTCGCCCGGAACTGGACGAAGTCGGCGAGGCGGGTCACGCTCCCGCCCCCCGGGTCCGTGGTCGGCTCCGGGGCGGAGCCCGAGCCCGCCGCGTATTTGACGAGGGTGCCGGTGTAGCCGCAGACCACCACCTCGGAGTTGCTGGACACCGACGCGTAGCCGGTGAGGCCCGCCGGACCGAGGGCGCTGAGGGTGGTCGCCTCCCGGATCACCAGGCTGGGGAGGTCAGTGCCCGTCTGGGGCTCGAAGATGACCTCGCCGTTGTCATCGGAGTAGGTCCAGTCGGTCGGGTAGAGGGCGCCGTCGATCTGCTTGTCCTGGAAACCGATCGAGTTGAGCACCCCGGAGGCGGTGTAGGTGGGGTCGGCGATGATCCAGCCGGTCACCGTCGACCCCTCGACCTGGTACCAGCCGCCGGGCGCGGATGAATCCGGCCACGGCCCGCCCGAGGCGTCGTAGCCGACCACGGTGAGCGTCACCCCCCAGGCCGCCGTTCCCTCCACCGCGGCGGACAGCGAGGCCGAGCTGTGGATGCGGAGACCGTCCTGGACCAGGACGGTGCGCTCGCCACTCGTCTGGGGACCCGCCGAGCCCGACGCTCCAGGGGTCGCCGTCACCGTCCCCGTGCTCCCGGTCACCGGGGGGTTGGTGGCCACTCCCGTCGGGCTGGGGGAGGCGCCGCCGCACGCGGCCAGGGTGGCGGCGGCGCTCGCGGCCAGGGCGGCGATCAGGCGGGACCGGACTGGGTGCACGTTGACAAGGTTAACGGGCCGTCCCCGGCAGGGTTATCCCGGAGCCGGGCCACCATCACCGTTGACGAGCCCGCGCAGCGTCGCCGCCACCGACTCCGCGAGGGCTTCGAGGTCATAGCCGCCCTCCAGGACCCACACCGACCCGGTGCCCGTCTGCGCGCAGAGGTCGCGCAGGCGGGACGCCAGCGCGGCGTAGGTGGCGGCGGTCAGTTCCAGGGTGGCGAGCGGATCGGCGCGGTGAGCGTCGAAGCCGGCGCTCACCAGCACCATCTCCGGCTGGAACCCGATGACCGCGGGCAGCACGCTGCTCTCGAAGCGGGCCAGCCACTCGTCCCCGCTCGTCCCCGAGGGAAGCGGCACGTTGATGTTGAGGCCGAGCGCCTCCGGCCCTCCATGGGCGCTCGCGTGCCCGGTCCCGGGATAGAGCGGGGATTGGTGGAGGGAGGTGTAGAGGACCGAGCGGTCGTTCCAGAAGATCTCCTCGGTGCCGTTGCCGTGGTGGACGTCGATGTCGACGATCGCGATCCGCTTCCTGCCCCGCAGCTGGGCGTGGCGGGCCGCGATGGCGACGTTGTTGAAGATGCAGAAGCCCATCGCCGTCCCCGCGCTGGCGTGGTGGCCGGGCGGCCTGCTGATCGAGAAGGCGTGGTCGGAGCGGCCGTCGCAGACCGCGTCGACCGCCACCAGGGCCGCGCCCACCGACCGCAGCGCGGCGGCGTGGGAGCCGGGCCCGCAGAAGGTGTCGCCGTCGAACCAGCCTCCTCCCCGCTGGGCCATGGCCAGGACGGCGCCGGCGTGGGCCGGGGTGTGGACCAGCGCGATCGCCGCCGGGTCCGCCTCGGTCGGGTCGAGACGGGGAAGCGAGGCGAGATCGTCCTGACCGGCGATGTGGTCGAGGATCGCCGCCACCCGGTCGGGCCGTTCCGGGTGGCCCGGAGCCGCGTGCTCCGGCACGGGGCCGGTGGAGATGAGGATCACGCTCATCCCATCTCCCCCGCCAGCGCCTCCCCCAGCTCGCGCAGGAAGGACTCCACATCGGTCACCAGACCGAGGGTCTGCGCGGACCCGCGATCGGCCAGCTTGGCAACCACCGCCGGGTTGATGTCCACGCACACCGTGCGGGTCGCGGCCGGCAGCAGGTTGCCGGTCGCGATGGCGTGGAGCATGGAGGCGCACATGATGCAGAGGTCGACCCCGGCGAGGGCGGCGCGCATCCGGCGGCGCGCCTCTACCATGTCGGTCACCACATCGGGGAGCGGGCCGTCATCGCGCACCGACCCGGCCAGCACGTACTCCACACCGCTGCCGATGCATTCGAACATCACGCCGCGCCGGAGCATCCCGGATTCCACCGCCGCCCGGATGCCGCCCACCGCCCGCACCCGGTTCACGGTCCGCATGTGCAGCTCGTGACCGGATTCGATGGGCAGCCCCTTTTCCAGGCCGATCCCCAGCGAGGTGCCGAAGAATTGGGACTCGATGTCGTAGGCGGCCAGGCCATTGCCGGCGAAGAGCACCTGGACGTAGCCGAGCGCGATCAGCCGGGCCAGATGCGGTCCCGCCCCGGTGTGGATGATGGCCGGGCCGCCGACGAAGCAGATCCGGCCATTCCTGGCTCTAACCTCGCGCATGGTGTCGGCGAGCTCGCGGATGACCTGGTGCTTGGGCTTCTCCGGAGAGAGCGAGCTGGTGGTGAAGCCGAAGACCTCCTTGCCCCTCCCCCGCTCCACCGGCATCAGCCGGACCCCCGCCCTGCCCACCACCACCTGATCCCCGACCCGGACGTCGGTCACCGGGACAGCGCGGGCGGCACCCCCGGCGATGACCACCCCGCAGTCCATCTCGATGTCGTCCACCGGGACCCACTCGCCCCCGATGAGCACCGAGGTGGGCAGGTTGGTGGAGGTGTAGAAGAGATCGGGGAAGACGCCGTCCGCGGGTGCGGGCAGGGTCACGGCGTCCTCGGCGCCGACGACGGTGGCGCCGTGCTCCTGGCAGGCCGCGATCACCGCGGCGAGCCGCTCCTCGGTCTCGGCCTCGATGGTGAGCCGTGCGAACGAGGCCTCGTCGAGCCGGGTGCCGACCCGGAACTCCTCGACATGGAAGGTCGCCCCCATGTCCATGACGCTGTCCATGACCCGGGGCAGCACCATGCTGTCGATGATGTGCCCGGACAGCTCGATGACGGCGCGGGCGCTCATGATCCCGATGCCACCGCCCGCACCGCCTCGATCCGCCGGCAGAGCTCGGCGGCCGCGGCGCGAGGGTCGGCCGCCCCGGTGATGCCTCGCGAGACCGGCACGATGATCCGGCCCCCGGTCGCATCCAGCCCCGCGCTGACGGCGGCCTCCAGGTCGCCGCCCTGGGCACCGACCCCGGGCAGGAGCAGCGGGGCTGCCGGGGCCAGCCCGCGGACCTCGGCGATGGCGGTCGCTGAGGTGGCCCCGACCACGAAACCGATCTCGGCGGCACCCGACCAGCCCAGCGCCTGCTCCACGATCAGCCGGTAGAGGGGCCGGCCGTCCAGCATGGGCGCCTCCAGGAAGTCGGCGGCGCCCGGGTTGCTGGTGCGGGCGATGATGAGGGCGGCCGTCCCGGCGCGGGCCAGGAAGGGGGCCACCGCGTCGCGGCCGAGCAGCGGATTCACGGTGACCGCGTCGGCGCCCCAGACGTCGAAGAGGGCGCGGGCATAGGCCTCGGCGGTGCTGCCGATGTCACCCCGCTTGGCGTCGAGGATCAGCAGCCGGCTCTCCGGCACCATCCCGCGCACCCGCTCCAGGACCCGCAGCCCCTCCGACCCGTGCTGTTCGAAGAAGGCCAGGTTGGGCTTGACGGCGACCACATGGGGGAGCGCCGCCTCCAGCATCGCCGCGCAGAAGCGCTCGACCTCGACGCCGTCCCGGCAGCCGGCGGGGTCCAGGCCCAGGCAGAGGGCAGACCCCAGCTCGCGGCCGGCGGCGGCCAGGCGGACGGCGAAGGGCTCCCGGCTCACCAGACGTCGCGGGCCGTGCTCGGCTGGATCGCCCCCTGGTCGGAGCGGGGAGCGAAGGGGACCTCGATCCGCTCCTTCTCGGTGGAGGCGCAGAGCGGGCAGACACGGGCCATCCGGCCGTCGAGGATCACCGCGGCCAGCCGGTAGATGGGCGTCGGACGGCCGCAGTTGTCACACGGATCGAGGACGGCCACGGCCTCGCCTCCTCTTGGTGGTCCTGCGGAGTGGTCGAGTTGGATTCTGCCAGATTCGCGACCTCCTCCCCTCCCCCGCCGCTCTCCGGCCGGACGGGCACCGCGGCCCACGGACGGGGCGGCGGCTCCCGCTCAGCGGGGGTGGGACCTGGTGATCCGCGCCTCTTTCCAGGCGGCCTGCGGGAGCGTCGACCGCCCCCCTCTGGGCAGATGACGCGCCTCCGGCCGGGCACCCGCCCGGGGCGCGACCCGCAACCAGGCCTCAGGTGCCGGAGAGGCTGCTGTTGACGTTGGAGAAGACGTCCTTGACCTGCTTTCCCACGGTGGTGAGGATGAGCAGCACGACGACGGCGACCAGAGTGAGGATCAGGGCGTACTCGACCATGCCCTGTCCCTCCTCACGTCGCGAGAGGCCGCGGTCCATCGGACGGCGCGCTGCTTCTCGGAGGCTGAGGTACGTCGAGGTGATCCGGGTCACGATCTCTCGGAGCCATGTCCAACTGTTCACGCCCCGAAGGATGCCCTCGGAGTCTGGAGTCAACCCTAATTCGATGTCACGGGGAGTCTGACAACGATTCGCAGACCGCCGATGGGATGTTCCAGATTGATGGTGCCCCCGTGCTCGTTGGTGATGGCGAGGGCGATGGACAGCCCGAGACCGGTGCCCCCGCTCCGAGCAGGGAGGCTGTCTCCTCGTCGGAGCTGCTCGACACTTGCCGGCTGGTTCCCGACCGGGAAGCCTCCGCCGTCATCCTCGACCGCCACCACGCAGGTGCCGCCCTCGACACGGCTGGAGACGGAGACGCGGGTCCTGGCATGACGGAGCGCGTTCTCCACCAGGTTGTCGAAGAGGCGCCCGAGCAGCACGGCATCCCCGCTGAGCTCGGCACCGCTCTCCCGCTCCACGTCCAAGCTCACCTGAGCACGGTCGGCGGGGTCGCGCCAGCGGTCGTACAGCTCCTCCATGAGGTCGTCCAGGGAGAGGGCGATCCGCCGCAGCACCAGCGCCCTGGCGTCGCGCCGGGCCAGGAGGAGCAGCCCCTCGGTGAGGACGCTCAACCGCACCGCCTGGTCACGGATCTGCTGAAGGCTGGCCACGTACCGCTCCGGCTCCCGAGGGTGCCGCAGGGTCACCTC
>Ga0187875_10000155_pt1 | contig 62512 bp, 54 predicted proteins | sample June2016WEW_17_1_2_FD_132978 | JGI IMG/M metagenome (GOLD analysis project Ga0187875, IMG submission 132978) | Peatland microbial communities from SPRUCE experiment site at the Marcell Experimental Forest, Minnesota, USA - June2016WEW_17_10 | ecosystem: Environmental > Terrestrial > Soil >... | reverse complement strand
CCGTACGCCAAACTCGCCGCCGCCAGCCACCGGCACCTCCGCTCCGGCTCGTGCATTGCGCACCAGATCGCCCCCAGCGCCAGCATCGTCAGCATATACCCGCAACTGGCTGGCACTTTGTGAACTCCGAACCACGGCAACATCGTCGGCACACCTGTCGCCAAGCCGAGCGCCAGCGCGCAGGCCGCCACCACCCAGACGCTCACCTCAAAGAAATAGCGCCGCCACAACGCGCGCAGCAAGCCCACGCTGGCCAGAATGCCAATGGCGCAAAAGATCGTCGCGGCCTGCCGGTCAGACAGGTAGTGGCCGGTCAGCGCAACGAACGGCCAGAACAAGATCAACGCCGGCGTAACCCCGAAGTACAAGTAGAGCCGGCCCTTGTAGTAGCTCATGTCGCCCAGTTCATAAGGCAGGTCCTGGTAGCGGCTGGTCGCGACCGGATCGTAAGGGTTGGCGAGGCGCGTAAGTCCGGTCGGCACCTCTTTTTTCAGGCTCAGGTGGCCGCCGCGAAACCCCTGCACCAGTAAATTGTAATAATTCTCCGCGGGATTCGAAATCAACGATTCCAACCGGGCCAACGAGGCGGTGTACGCGTACATCCCGATGACCAGCAGGCATGCTGCGGCCAGCAGTCTCCACCCCTCCTTCATTTTGGCACACCGAGTAGCCCGTGTAACATTTGTCGCAAAACCATCATTTGCCTGACGACATTTTATACATTTATCGAGTCGAACACACGCGTTTTGTCGAACGCGGGTACCAGAATCAGAATCGACACTCCAACTTCACGGCATGTTCCAGTTGCCAGAGATATTCGTGGCGGGGTATCTCGAAGGCGCCGAATTGTTGCAGGTGCGGCGTGGTCCATTGCGTGTCGAGGAGCACGAACCCGCGCGCGCGCAGCCGTTCGACCAGCGCCACGAGCGCGACCTTCGATGCGTCCGTCGCCCGGTGAAACATGCTCTCCCCGAAGAACGCGCCGCCCAGCGCCACGCCGTACAGGCCGCCGACGAGCTTCCCGTCGAGCCGCGTCTCGACGCTGTGGGCGTGGCCGAGCCGGTGCAGGTTGCAATAACTGGCGATGATCCCCGGGGAAATCCACGTGGCTTCCTTGCGCTTGGCGCACTCGCGAATCACCGTTTCGAAATCCGTGTCCGATGTGACCGCGAATTTCTTCTGTTTGAGCACGCGCCGCAACCCGTGCGGGATGTGGAACCGCGCGTCGAGCGGAATGATCGCGCGCGGGTCCGGCGAAAACCAGCCGATGCGGCCACGTTTGTCGACGGCCATCGGGAAGATGCCGCGCCGGTACGCGGTCAGTAGCATCTCGGGCTCGATCACGGGCGGATTGTACTCACCGGGCGCAACCGTTCCAAGTCCCCACCCTGTTATCGGGCCATGGCCTGCCCGGCAATCCAGCCTGTGGTCCATGCCGCCTGGAAATTGAAGCCGCCGGTGATTCCGTCGATATCGAGCAGTTCCCCCGCGAAGTGAAGTCCGGGACAGAGGCGGCTTTCCATGGTCTTGAAATCGACGTCGCGGAGGCGGACGCCGCCGCAGGTGACAAACTCATCTTTGTTCAGGCTCTTGCCCGTCACGGCCAGTTCCGTGCGGGTCAACTGCTGAATGAGTCGATGTTGCGCCGCGCGCGTGAGCCGCGACCAGCGTGTGTCCGCGGCGACGCCGGATGCCAGAACCAATTGTTCCCAGAGACGGGCCGGCAAGGGCGCGATGGGTGTATTGACCACGAGTTTGGCGGGTTGTTGTTCACGGCGCACGGTCAACTCCGACACGATCCGTTCGGCGTCGAAGTGCGGGAGCCAGTTCACGTGAAGCGGAAACTGGTAGTCGCGGTCGTGTATTTCTCGCGCGCCCCACGCGGAGAGACGCAGGATGACCGGTCCGCTCAATCCTGTGTGCGTGACGAGCAATGCGCCGCGTTCACGCAATTTCGCGCCGGGGATTGATACCTCGGCCGACTCGACCGAGATTCCCGACAGTTTGTGCAGCCACGGCGTGGCCGCGTGAAAAGTGAAAAGCGACGGCACGGGCGGTTCCAATGTATGCCCGAGCGAGACCGCCAACTGTCCCGCGGCAGCGGTGCGGCATCCGCCGGTGGCGAGCAACACGCGATCGCATTCATCCGTTTTGCCGGTGGAAAGTGTCGCTTCGAATTCGCCTTCGGTCCGCTTCGACAGGCGTTGCACACCGCAATTCGCCACGAGCTTTACACCCGCCGCCTTGGCCGAGTCGACGAGGCAATCAATAATGGTCTCTGACGAATCGGTGATGGGAAACATGCGCCCATCACTTTCCGTTTTTAGTTTTACTCCTCGCCCTTCGAACCACGCGACCGTGTCCTTTGCTTGAAATCGTTTGAATGGCCCGATGAGGGCTTGTTCTCCCCGGGGAAACCGCGCGGCAAATTCCCGCGCGTCGAAGCAGGCATGCGTCACGTTGCAGCGGCCGCCGCCGGAGATGCGGACTTTGGAAAGAAACTGCGATGATTTTTCCAGGATGGTGATGTCGGCGTCCGGGTTCGCCTCCGCGCACGTTATAGCCGCGAAAAATCCCGCTGCGCCTCCGCCCACGATGATGATCCGACGAGCGCTCACGCCCGGCCCGCTCGCAGGGTGGCTTCGAGTTGGCGCAGGTCTTTGGGAAGCGGTGCGGTCCAGGTCATCCGGGCATCGGGTTTATCGGGGTGATCGAGGCTCAGGATCTCGGCGTGCAACGCCTGACGCGGGAAGTCGATCCGCGCGGTTTTCGGCGCGTCGCCGTGATATTTCGGGTGATACGTCCGGTCGCCCACCAACGGCAGCCCGGCGTGGGCCGCCTGTGCGCGGATTTGATGTTTGCGGCCCGTCTCGAGGCGGAGCCGAAGTTTGGTGACGACCGCGCGGCCACCGGCCAACGGGAATTCCGCGGCCACTTCGTAGTGGGTGATCGCTTCCGTCGCCTCGTCCTTGGCCGCTTTGGCTTCCACTTCGGAGATGACGAACTGACGTAATTGATCGTCGCTGAGTTTCAGCCAATTCCGCCACGTGCCCTGGGGTTTCGGCGGCCGGCCCTCGACGTAGGCCACGTATTCGCGTTTCATGCTGTGCACCTTCAACTGGTCGATGAGGTGTTGACGCGCGGCGGGGTTCATCGCCATGCAGAACACGCCGCTGGTGTACTGGTCGAGGCGGTGAACGGGCAGCGGTTCCAATCGGCGGTAGGCGGGCGGCAACGAGTAGCCGCGTCCATCGACGCCGCGGTCGTACGCGCGGAGTTTGCCTGCTAAAAAATCGGCGAGAATACTGAGCGCGGACAGGTCGTCAGGTTCCGCCGGCACCGCGAGCAGGCCCGGTCCTTTGTTCACGACGGCGAGGGCGGCATCGAGATAGAGCACGGCGACACGCGGATGAATCTGCCATCCGCTCGGACCGCAGTCCAGCGCCGTGGCGTGCCGGTCCAACAACTCGAGCGCGTCCTTTGGATCGGGAATCGGCTGGTTCGGCTGGCGGATGATGACGCCGTTCACGCTGACCCGGCCCGCCGTGATCCATTGCTTCGCCCGTTTCTTCGGCGTGTCGGGATATTTCGCCAGCAACCACTCCAGCAGTGGCCGGCTCAATGGTTCGGTGGAATCGCCTGTCGTCATGGATCCAATTGAACGCGGCGTTTCGCGGGATCGGGTTGCGCGCGATACAACACGGCCACGTGACCGACGATCCAGACCAGCTCGCTATGCGTGCGCGCGGCGATCTCGTCGGCGAGGGCCTTTTTCGCGTCCTTGAACGCCGTGAACTTGAGCTTGATGAGTTCGTGGTCGGTCAGCGCCTGGTCGACGCTGGCGAGAAACGCATCGGTCACGCCGGCTTTGCCGAGGTGCAGGATCGGCTCAAGCCGCTGCGCGAGCGAGCGCAGTTGGCTGGTTTGTCGGCTGGTCAAGCTCATGTGCCGACTACTGTAGATTGTTTCGCGTCGGCATCCACGCAAAATCATCCATGACGCAAAGCCGCGTTGACGCCCTCGGTCAGACGTGACTCGCTAATTAGCGAAACCACGGAATCCTGTCCACAAATTGGTTTGCCCGTTATGGAGACTTTGATATGTTGGGTTGCGATGCGGCGTCGTTAAACATGTGGTTGACCCCAAATGTTCAGCGCACTAAACAATCTCTTCGGCAGATCCAAGACGACCGTTGCGTCTGCGCCAGCCGCTGATCGCGAGGCGTTCCTGCGGCAAATCGGTGCCTCCAGTATCTTCGTGATCGCCGCAATGCAGGGTGATGGAATCGATCCAAGGGGGATGACCAAGGAGCAATTGCTTGCTGAGATCCAACGGGCCGCCAAGGACCTAAGCGAGCGCCAGGGCTTTGCGCCGTTCGTTTATGAGGCCGACGGACACCGCCGTTTGCCGTTTTTCACGAGCAATGACCACGCCAAGGCTTTCTGTGGAGAGTATTCGAAGCAACGGAACCGCGTTTACCCCTTCCAATTACTCGGCGTGAAGGGAACTCTCCTAGCCAAAATGCTGTCGGCCTGCGACCTCCTCGTGATGAATGACCGTAGCCCTGATGAAGTCGTCCTCTCCAAGGACGACATGACGGCTATCCAGCGGATGTGGGGCTAGGGTTACTTCTTGCGCGGTCGCCGTCACAGGTGAGCATACTTACCAAGGCACATCTAACGAGCTATCGGCTCCTGTACTGCTAAGATTGAAGGCGAAATAAGGCATGAGCGACAACCCATCACCCGAGCCCGTTCCGGCCCCGCAACACCGGCGGCGACCGCGCTACTCGGGGAAGAATCCGCGTCGTTTCGAGGAGAAATACAAGGAACGAAATCCCGAGCGGTACGCCGACACCGTCGCGAAAGTCCTCGCCTCGGGCAAAACGCCGGCGGGCACGCACCGTCCGATCATGGTCGCGGAGATTCTGGAGATTCTGAATCCGCAGCCGGGCGAGGTCGCGGCGGATTGCACGCTTGGTTACGGCGGACACGCCCGCGAAATCCTGCCGAAACTGCAACCCGGCGGTCGCCTGATCGGGCTGGACGTTGATCCCATCGAATTGCCGAAGGCGGAGGCACGTTTGCGGGGGCTCGGGTTCGGTCCGGATATTTTCGTGGCGCACCGCAGCAATTTCGCCGGGCTGGGGAAGATACTTGCTGCCGAGCAACTGACAGGCGCCGACATGGTGCTCGCCGATCTCGGCGTTTCGTCGATGCAACTGGACGATCCGGGACGCGGGTTCTCGGTCAAGTTCGAGGGGCCGCTCGACATGCGGATGAATCCGTCGCGCGGCCAGCCCGCGAGAGTATTGTTGGAGAAAATCAACGCCGATAACCTCGCCACGTTGCTGGAAGAGAATGCCGACGAACCGCACGCCCGCGCGTTGGCCGACGCGCTCGCGGGTAAACCGTTCCCGACCACGACCGCGCTGGCGAATGCCGTCCGCGCCGTTCTGCTGCGCCGGGTAACGGACGAGGAACTCGACAACACGATTCGGCGCGTTTTCCAGGCGTTGCGGATCGCCGTGAACGACGAATTCTCCGCGCTCGACAGTTTCCTGCGCAATCTTCCCGCGTGTCTCAATCCAGGCGGTCGGGTGGCCATCGTGACGTTCCACTCCGGCGAAGATCGCCGCGTAAAGAAGTCGTTCGAGGCTGGCCTCCGCGACGGTCTCTACGCCGACATTGCCCAAGAAGTCATCCGCCCGACGCCCGCCGAGCGCCACGACAACCCGCGCTCCTCCCCGGCGAAGTTGCGCTGGGCGCGGAAAGCGGAATGAGGATATAACGGTGACGATGAGGTGACGACGGTGGCCACAGCAATGACGGTAGAGGTGCGGGCGGAGACGGCGACAAGGAGTGTGCACCGAGCAGACAGCCAGCCCTCTCACTGATGGCAGTGGGAGAATCGTGTTGCCTGAGAGGGTGGAATAATAACTTGTATTTCTACTATTACCCAGTATTCTACTACACAGTAGAAGGTGCGATCTGAGTAGAGTAGAGTCCATAGCCAGTGAAAATGAACTGCGACAAGCGGCGCAAGAGTTGTTTGCGCGGGAACGCGTCGTCCGTTGGCGCTTCACGCATTTTGGCCAGTTTGACTTTGCCCCCAAACGGGAGCGGAGTCAGGACGGTATCCTCGAACTGACCTTGGGAAAGCGCAAGATTGTGTTCGACGTGAAATACAAACTTGCACCCACGGCCCGCGATCTTGACTGGCTCGTGAACCAACCGGGACAGAAACCAAAGTTCCTCATTGCTCCGTCGTTGTCCGACGTGCTGGTAACGCACTGCCGAGAGCGGGCGATCAACTGTGCTGATTTGAACGGACGCTTGTGGGTGAACGCTGAGGGGGTGTTCATTGATCGCCAACCTTCCGAAGGCCAGCGATACCGGTCGAAGTTGCCTCCACCGGATTTGTTCCAGCCAAAAAGCTCACGCTTGGTCAGGGCGTTGTTGGCGCACCCGGAGCGGCGTTGGACGGTCCAGGAATTGACAGAGCAGACGGGTTTGAGTCAGGCGCTGGTTTACCGGTTGGTCAGCCACTTGCAACGTGAGGCGGTGGTGGTGCGCGAGGGGCACGAAATCCGGTTGAACAAGTTCGATGCGTTGTTGGATCAGTGGGTTCGCAAGGATGACTGGCGAAAGCGGACTATGGTCCGGCAGTATTCGGTGTTGACTGCCGATTTGGAGGAGATTGGCCGACGGCTGGCGAAAGCATTTCCATCTGGTGGGCAGTTGGCATTCACACAGTGGTTCGCAGCCAACTTCCGGCATCCGTACACGACACCACCGGTGGTCTCGGCGTACGTGTCGAACTGGCTGGATGAAGCGACGGAGAAGGAGTTGAGGGCGCGGCGGGTTGTGGACGGCGGCACGCTGTGGCTGATCGTGCCGAAGGACGAAGGCGTGTTTCGTGAGACGCAACGGGTCGGCGAGTTTGTTCTGGCCTGTGATGTCCAAATCTATCTCGATCTCCTGCAGGTCGGGCTGCGCGGGCCGGACCAGGCACAGGCGTTGCGTGAGTGGTCAGGTTTCCATAAGGCGACGCCATGACGAAGTTTGCCACCTATGCCGAGTACCCAGCCAACAGTCTGATTGCGGCGGAGAAGGCGCTGCTGACAGCGTGGCCGGGATTACATCGCTACCACGATGACTTGGTTTTGGTGGGCGGGTTGGCGGTGAAGTATCTCACGAGGCCAGTGGTCGGCCTGTTGCGCGGCGCGGTGACGATGGATGTGGATTTGGGAATTTCGCTGGCGGCGGACGGCGGGATGTACGGATCAATTGCGGATGATCTTCGTGGCCAGGGGTTCACTCGCAATAAGCAGGGCCGGTATGTCCGTGAGATCGAGAGGCTGACCATTTACATCGATCTTCTCACAGAGAAGCCCAGTCTTGGGCGAGGCGTGACACAGGTAGATGGAGTGCCCGTCGAAGCTTTCCCCGGTATCCAGCGGGCGCTGGCCACGCGCTCTGCGAAGCTCGTGAATGGCGAAGATGCTTTTGGAGTCCATAAGGAGATTCAGGCGCCGGTGTCAAGCATCGGTCCGCTGCTTGTCCTGAAAATTAACGCCTTCAGTGTCCGGGAACAACCGAAAGACGCCTATGACGTCTTGCTGGCCGTTAGCAACTACATCGGCGGCACGGAAGAAGCAATTGTGGCGTTTCGGGCCGAAGCGCACGCGGGAAACACCGGGTACACGCAGGCTGAAGCGGCGTTGCGGAAGCACTTCGTTGCCGATGGACAGAGCGCGCCGTTGCGATGCGCCTCGTTTGCCTTGGGCGAGAAACTTGGTGGCGCGGATGCGGAAGACCGGCAAAAGCAGATCATCCAACAGATGATTTCCATCGGGAAAGCTCTGCTGGGAGAATGACCACCCCCTGCCTGCGGCATATACCGAAACCGTCCTGATTGAGCCGAGGATGAGGTGGCGTTGGATCCGTTCACTTCCCGATCTTATCGAGTTCTTCGCTACGGGCGTAGAGGCGGGTGACCTCGGTCTCGGCGGCCTCCAGTTCCTTGATCAGGGCTGGGCGCGGAAGGCGGAATGACGGCGGATTTACCAGATTGAAAAAATGTTTTTGGGGTATTGACCTGTCTACGGCTTCACAGTTTAGTCTGTTCCTTGTCATGGCCATGACGACAACTGAAACAGCAACGTCGAAGAACTGAAAGGAAGCTGCCGATGCCGAACAAAATGACGAAGGAAAATTGGGTTGCCCTGTTCCGTGAAACGGGGCTTGATGATGCGCAGATGAAGAAATGGCATCATCTGTTCGAGACCCGTCACCCCGAGGGACACCAGAGTTTCCTGGAATGGCTGGGCTTGCCCGCCGAGAAATGCGCGCTGATCCGCAAGGAGAGCCGCTAATCATGTCGGGGCGGTGGCGGTTGGCCGCTGCCGCCCCGCAACGCTCGTGACCATGAAGACCTGCACCATCACGAAGCTCGCGCGGTTGTTTGGATTGTCGCGCAGCACGTTGCTGTATTACGACCGGATCGGTCTGCTGCCGCCTTCGGGACGCACGGCAGCCGGCTATCGCTGTTATACGGAGCGTGACCGGCAACGGCTGGAGCGAATCTGCCATTTCCGCCAGACGGGACTGACCCTCGCGGATATCCGCACACTACTGTCGTCGAAGGGGAAGCCGAACGCCCGGGTGTTGGAGCGACGGTTTCGCGAACTGGGGAACCAGCTTCTGGAACTGCGCAGCAAGCAACGACTGCTGGCGAGCATGTTGCAGGGCGTGGCGGGCGGGAAATGTCCGCCAGCCGTGGACCGCGATATGTGGGTGAAAATGCTGCGGGCCGCCGGCATGGATGACCGAGCCATGGGCCGCTGGCATACGGAATTCGAACGACACGCCCCGGACGCGCATCAGGAGTTTCTCGTCTCACTCGGAATTCCCGAGAGCGAAATTCGGCGGATTCGCAAGAGCTCGGCGGACGGCGTCTGGTGAGATTCGGCGGCGCACCCTCGGCGAAAATGAGATTTGTCGACGGCGTGCTCACGGCGGATCGATTCACTTCCCGACTTTATCGAGTTCTTCCCAGCGGGCGTAGAGGCGCGTGACCTCGGCTCTTGCGGTTTCCAATTCCTTGATCAGGGCCGGGGCGTCTTTGGCGCGGGTGGGGTAGAAATCGGGCGCGGCGAGGGTCGTTTCCAATTCCGAGACGCGGGCTTCGGCGGCGCGGATGGCGGCTTCCATGCCGGCGAGTTCGCGTTGTTCGTTGAAGGTCAGTTTGCGAGGGCGCGCCGGCTTTGCTGGTGTCGGCGCGGTTGTCGGTGTGGTGACGGCGGCGACGGGCTGCTTTCCGCGCGTCCGTTCGCGCTCGTTGCGTTTTTCCAGGTAATAGGAATAATTCCCGGGCTGGACGTGAACGCCGGTGTCTTCGAACGCGACGATCTGGTCGCAGATACGATCGAGGAAATAGCGGTCGTGGCTGACGACGAGCACGCTGCCCTCGAAATCGGCCAGCGCTTCCTCGAGCATGCGCAAGCTGGGCAGATCAAGGTCGTTGGTCGGCTCGTCCAGCACGAGCACGTTGCCGCCGCGTTTCAAGACCTTGGCGAGCATCAACCGCGCGCGCTCGCCGCCCGAGAGACGGCTGACGGGTTCGCGGAGGCGTTCGTCGGGGAAGAGGTACCGCAGCAGATAGGCGCGGGCGCTGATCGTCTGCGTGCCGAACAGGACGGTGTCGCCGCCGCCCGCGACCTCGGCCATCACGGTGTTCGCGTCGTTGAGCTGCATGCGGGTCTGGTCAATGTAATTGAAACTCACCCGTTTCCCGATCTTCACCGTGCCGGCATTGGGCGCGCGTTCACCCATGCAGAGGCGCAAGAGCGTGGTCTTGCCGACGCCGTTGCGGCCCACCACGCCGGTGCATTGGCCGGGCTTTAACAAAAAATTCAAATGGCGAAACAACCAGCGTTCCGCCGCGCCCTCGCCGACTTTCGCGCCCGCGTTTTCGAGTTCGACGGCGGTATTGCCCAACTCCGGCGGAGGAGGAATCAGGAGATCCATCTCGCGTTCTTCCGGCGGCGCTTCGAGGCCCTGCACCTTGTAGAAAGATTCCAGACGATGACGCGATTTCGACCGTTGCGCCCGCACGCCCGCGCGAACCCACTCGAGTTCGATCCGCAAAAAGCGCTGACGCCGGCGCTCGGCCTGCTCGGCGATTTGTTGGCGGGCGGCCTTGGATTCGAGGTAGGCGGTGTAATTGCCCGGGTGCGAGTAACATTGTCCGTCGGCGAGCTCGACAATCCGCGTGGCGATGCCATCGAGAAAATAGCGGTCGTGGGTGACGAAGATGACGGCGCCCGGGAATTTCTGGAGGAACTCCTCCAACCAGAGAATCGATTCCGCGTCGAGATGGTTGGTGGGCTCGTCCAGCAGCAGCAAATCCGGTTGCGCGGCCAGCGCGCGACAGAGAGCGACGCGCCGTTTTTCACCGCCGGAGAGCGGGCCGACCGTCGCATCGAGCGGCGGCGCCGACAACGCGGTGACGCTCGCCTCGATGCGGGATTGCAGGTTCCAGCCGTCGGCCTGCTCGATGTTGTGCAACAGCTCGGCCATCTCGGCCTCGGTGCGGTGACCGGTCTCGTAACGGCTCAACCAATCCATCAAATCGGCCGCGCCCGCCTCGATGTTTTGGCGGACGGTCCTGGCGCTATCGAGTTCGAATTCCTGCGGCAGATAACCGATTCGCAAACCGCGTCGGCGCGAGATGTCGCCAGCGTCGGGCTGGTTTTCGCCCGCGAGGATTTTCAGGAGGCTCGTTTTCCCGCATCCGTTACGGCCCACCAGCCCGACTTTCTCGCCCGGCGACACCGAGAGCGTGACGGCTTTGAGCAGGAGCTCCGGGCCGTAGGCCAGGGCCAGTTCAGAGGCCGAGAGCAATGCGGGTGTTGATGGCGCCATTCCCGCTACCATACCGGAAGTTATGGCGGTTGTCTCTTACCGCTCCGCGCTACTGAAGAGTCTCGGCTGGGGACAGCCGACGCTACACCGGCGGATTTCGGGTCGGAAAAACTATTTGCAGAGGCGGCGGTGGTGGGTAAGGATACATGTATGCAAAAGCTCCCTAACGAGGTGCGGGTCGGGCCCGGGCGGGGCGGGTTGACGCGGCTGCTGGTGGAGACGCCGCGGGCGGAGGCCGAGATATTTCTGCACGGGGCGCACGTGACGCATTTCCAGCCACGCGGCCAGAAGCCGGTATTGTTCATGAGCGAGAAGAGTTTGTTTGAACCCGGAAAACCGATTCGCGGCGGCGTGCCGATTTGTTTCCCGTGGTTTGGCGCGAGGGAGGACGGTCGGCCGGGCCCGGCGCATGGGTTTGCTCGGTTGCTGGCATGGGAACTGACCGGCGCGGAACAGACGGCTGATGGGAATATTGAGATCAATCTCCGGCTTGCATCGAACGCGGGTACGCGCACGGAATGGGACGGAGAATTTGAAGCTGATTACCGGGTGACGATCGGTGCGGCGCTGGGGTTGGAGTTGCGGGTGCGGAATACGGGCAGCCAGCCGATGCGAATCGAGGAGGCGTTGCACAGCTATCTGGCGGTCAGCGACGTGCGCAAGGTGAGCGTGGAGGGGCTGGCGGGCGTGACGTATGCGGATCGGGTCGGCCTGCCGCGCACGGAAACGGAAGGTTCGACGGCGATTCGCATCACGGCAGAGACGGACCGGATTTACCTGAACACGCAATCGACGTGCGTGGTGGACGATCGCGGTTGGGGACGGCGCGTGGTGGTGGAGAAAACGGGGTCGAACGCGACGGTGGTTTGGAACCCGTGGATCGCCAAGGCGAAGGCGATGCCCGATTTCGGCGACGAGGAATGGCCGTCGATGTTGTGCCTCGAGACGTGCAACGTGCGCGAGCAGAGCGTCGTCCTCGCGCCCGGCCAGTCGCACACGATGGGCGCGGTCATTGGTTGTTAACTTTCTTTCCCTCGCTATCCGGATACCCTGCTTGATGATGGATTACGGCCGTCACTTCTCCTGTCTCATTTTTTATGAAGGTCAATTGCGCGCCATCGATCTTGAGAAAGAAATTCGTTTCCGATTCGGGATACATATCGACCGCGCCCTGGAGGACGTTCTTGCCCCAGGCTTGCCCGACCAACTGATCTCCTTCCCGCCAGATCGTCAGTTTCACTCCCGTGGGAGACACAGTGTCCGGCGCAAATTCGTAGTGACCGACACAGGCATCGAGAAATTTTGCGTCCAACTTGGTGGCGACACGCGGTTTGGGTGGTTCGAAAACTTTTGGCGGCTGATCGGAGATTTTCTCATATGAAAACGCATTGCCGAGGTAGTGCGCGGTTACGCCGGTCACCCTGCCCCGATCATCCCGGGAAAAGGTCACGGGCATGCCGCTCAGCCTTTCAAAAAAACGGGTTTCCGATTCCGGCAATAATTCACCAGCGATAGGCGGCAATAATACATCAACAGGCCATGATCCTGAGCCTGTGGCTTGGGCGAAGAGCCGATCCCCTTCACAGCGAATACCGATGCCGGATTGGGATGTGGTACCGTCTTCGTGGTGGGACAATGGCCAGAGCTTGAGCCTGCGTGGCGCGGCATCGGATGTCGGCCGGTATTGCCCCACAGACGAACCGTAAACCTGGCTGCTGACTTTGGTTTCCGTTGGCCGACGATCCGACCGCCATTCGCTTTCGAGTAAAAACTTGCCGATGGCGTAAACATCCATGGCGCCCCACGAATTAGACAAGACCACCACACCGCGACGCCGCGCCTTATCGAAACCGGTGAACGCGCAGCCTCCTCCGGAAAAATAGACAGTTCGGGATTTCGTCACGACGAAAACGGGCCCCCCTCCTTGCGGAGCACAATCCATGGTGACCGCGTTTTTTTCCATGAGCGGTGTCAGACTGGACGGCGTCAGGCCGAGATTTGCCGATATAAATTTAAGCAGGTCATTGGCCGTCGAGCGCAGCCCGCCAAGAGGCGTCAGAGCTCCCCAATCCGCCGTCGGGACCGCGTAGCCGAGTTGATTGTGTCCGGTGGCGAAGCGGGATCTCAGTTCGGGCGTCAGCGTGAACCGGGTACTGTCCATCCTTAATGGCCGGCAAATCCGATCCACCACGAGCGATTCGTAGTTCGTCCCGGCTTTCAAGGCGATGACATGACCCAGCAATCCCATTTGCACGCCGCCATGTTGATACTTCGCTCCCGGGTCACAGGTCAATTTGGAGCCGGATAGCAAGGCATACATCTTCTCGACGGTAAAATCAGCATAGGGATTATCCGCTCGCTTGGGGTTAAGGTTGGAGATGGGCGGCCCGAGCCCGGAGGTTTCCGCTACCAAGTGGCGCAAGGTGATTTCCTTGCCGTTGTAGGTCGGCATTTTGACCGACTTGGGCAAATACTTTGCCACGGGATCATCCAGCTTCATCTCCCCGCGTTCGATCATGTCTTGCAGCAACAGCCCGGTAAATGTGCACGTTATGGAATAGATACCGAACAGGGTGTCGCCATTCACTTCCTGGCCGGTGCCGTTATCCATTTTCCCGCAACTGACAATGCTGCTGCCGTGCTCGTCCACAATGCCGACCACCATGCCGACATCCCGCTTTTCAACCTCGACGCGCTGTTGCAGGAACGCGTGGATGGCATTGGTGAAATCCTCCGCCGCAACCGGAGGTGGAACGCTGGAGAAAATCAAGGCAACGCAGATGAATCGAACGATATTTCGGAAGCTCATATTTGGCCCGTTTGAACGGCGGGCGTGTCGAGTTGTGAATTCATCTACTCCAGAGATACCGCGCGCCGTGCCTCCTTCTTCGCTCCGTGGTGGGACTTGTTGTCGAGCATGCGGGCTTTGGCGCGGCGGCTGCGTTTGCGTTTCTGGCGGCGGATTTTCTCGATGCGGGAGCGCTCGGCGTCGACGTAACCCCTTTTGAGGGTTTCGATCTTGTCGAGGAGGAGACGGCGGGCGAGGTAGCGGTTGAGTCCCTGGGAGCGGGTGGTCTGGCATTTGACCTGGAGCCGGGTCGGGTGGTGGAGCAGCATGACGCAGGTGGCGGTCTTGTTGACGTTCTGGCCGCCGTGACCGCCCGAGCGGACGAACGACTCGTCGATGTCGGCTTCGCGCACGCCGAGCGCGGCCATGCGCTGGGCGAGTTGGGCTTCTTTCTCAGGGCTGACGGGAAACGCGCTCATGACGGGAGGGTAGCGGTTGAGGGGCGGGAAGGCAAGGTAGTGGGGTGGTTGCGACATTCACGATTTAGTCAAACCCCGACATCTGCGCGGTCTAACCGCTGCAGACGCTACCCTGCCCCTGCCTCTATCAATGCAACGATCTGCGTTCGAACAGCGTCAGGTTCTCCACGCACTCCCAGCACCTTGGCCCCGAGTTCAGGATCGCCTAAGTAGTTCAGCCAGTTTGTAAAATCGCCTCGGTTGGCATGGCGAGCGACATAAGCAACGGGCACTTCGTTTAATTTCTTCTTGAGCTCGTGCTTATCTTTCGCTATCGCTACCACAGTGCCGTCGAGTGTCGTGAAGAAGAATGGGTTGCGCGGAACCGCCTGTTGCCCTTTATCACTCGTAGCCGGCTTGTCAACTGCGTTATCAACAGGAGATTGCTGCGGGCATGGAGCGGCTGGGGCGCTTGTAGCCAGCTTCCTGATTAGGGCATCGACGCGGGCGTGGGCCTCGTAAAACTGGCCGTCCTTCTCCAATTTGGCCTTATTATCCGAGATCCACTCTTCAACAAGCTTCGCGTGCAACTGACGCCAGTCCCTCCAAGTTGGGTTATCGGACACAACGTTGTCCACATACGTCAAGAAAGCGTCGAGGCCAAACAGCACGAAGGGGAGGCCACTATGATCGGGCTCTTTCCCTGCGATTCGCGAAACATCGCACCATCTCCTCCATATCGGCTCTGAAACCAATTGGTGGTACTCGTGCTCGTCAAAATGTCGCGCCATACTCACAAGGGCACTGCGTGGTGCGAGAACAATTTGCCACGTCTGAAGCCAAGACCTCAGGCTCTCCATGTTGTCCACCGGGTAGAGCATTCTATCCCCCGTCTTCTGAGCCTGTCCCTTAAGGGTCTTTGGAGCCGCATACAAAAATGGCAAGGGTGCGAGTTCGCGAGCGAGCGTCTTAAACCACCTCAGGTCGTAATCACCTTCCTGCAAAAGGTCGACCAAGAGATCGGCAGCAAATACGCACTCCTGCTGTAACCGTCCATTCACGAAGTTAGCTGATGCTGTTTTGCCGGGATCTGTACTGATTTGCGTCAAGTCATTAGGATGAAGTTGGTAAACGTGGTCGAAGAAGACTTTGTACGTTTCGAGCGCGGCGGTGCGCACCTCCCAGAAGTTCTGCGACCGCCTGACCCCTCTACGAAGTTTGCAGCAATTGCGCAGCTGGGAACTGCTATAGCTGAGAAGTTCGGAGCATCCCCACCCGGAGGTCGACGCATGAGGCAGTTTGTGCTTCAGCCAACACAGGAAAGCTAACAGGCGCCATCTGCAGCGCCTGCGGCCAATTTCACGGAGTACCGCGCGCACTAGCACACACTCGCCTTCCTCGCGTCTAGGACGACGCCACTTGCGCACCATCTTCCGAGCCTCTTCGTCGGTTGGCGACAAATTGTTATTTGGTCGAGGAGGGATGATCCGAACAAGCCTCAGAAACGCCCTGAAAAAAAGCCAGCCTCCTTGTACAAAACCGAATACGAGCAGCCCTAAGCCCAACACGAGAAAAAAGATCCTCAGCGGTAAAACCCATCTCCCGGAAATTGTTCCGAGGAAAATCATTGCCGCGCCGGAGAACGAAATACAAGGGCCAAGCCAAGTTGGTAGTCTTGACCTTCTATCCTCCGAGGACTGAGAGCCGGATTCCGTCGCGTTCATTACGCTGCTTCTTCCACCATCATCATTGGGCCGTTCAGCCTGCTGTTGGCGCTAAACAGCGCGCTCTTTGACCAATAATGCGTGATGAGCCGCTCGTCGAATTTTCTGTCCTGACAGCCAAGGTATAGGTCGTGCGTTAGGGGAGAGACTATCAGGTGCCGTTTACCGGAAATCGTATCGACGATGATGTGATAAGTGTCTGGGTCAGTCATATACTGGGCCTTAAAATCGTCGAGCAATTTACGATAAGGTTGCGGATCATAGGGCGGCTTGCTTAGCCCCTGAGCCGGGTCAGGCCCTTGAATATCTTCTTCCTCGATTGTCCTGATCAAGATCTGGCCGCCGAACACCCGCATCGGGGCGTTATGCGGCTTTTCCCGCGATTCGTCGAAAGGACGCCTGCAAATCATCCTTTGATAACTCAACCCACGCACCTCTCCAAAAGCTCGAATGACGTGCGGCTCCCCGGGCGGCAACGGACGAGTCTCATAAAGGGAGAACGGCACAAAGTGTTTTTCGTCATCTGGTTCGTCAATTCGCCGAAATGGCGCTACTGCCGCCGAGTTCGGCGTTGGAGGATCCCAACGTTCAACCAAGTCGCGGTATAATGGAGTGTAGCGTTTGTCGGCGGGCCTGTCCCCGGTGAGGTTTTCGAAGAGAATGTTTCCCCGATGAAGGAATCGAAGGGGGTGTTCGACGTCTGAATTGTTCTGGAGAACGAAGTCGGCGCAGACTTCGACACGTTCTTCCGCTAGATTGTAACAGAGGTACTCTACAATCCTGAAGATTTTCAGCGGACGGTGACCTGAGATTTCTGCTTTTGATCCCGCTGCAACACACCACATATTGAAGCCTCCTCCCAAACACTAGGCAGACTCGGCTCCGACCTCGTGTGTTCCTGCTGCTATCGGAACGCAGTCCGTCGATAATGAGGCTGCCAAAATTCATTCCTGCAGTACGATTTCAGCGCGCTTCTCCCCGTCATTCTTGCGGCTTTTCCACCAGCGTCTCTTCTAGCAAACGAGAGATGATTGTGCAACTACTGAATTTCTTGGCCATGGGGCGGCTTCCAGGTTTCTCAGAGGGCCGCAGACCTAAACGGCTGCCTGAATTTCAAGAGAAGTGAATTAGGGCCACATCTCAGCATTCTGACGACTCGGATTGACGGTGCCTGTGTGATGGGTCACGACGCGGGAGTGTCGGCGGGTTCGCGTCGCCAGACTGTCCGGCGCGGCGGCGGGCTTGGGCTTGCGCAATTCGACCGGCCTGTGAATATCGGGGGGCAATGTCGGTCGGGATGACCCCCGTTCCCGGGCTGACGGGGAACACGCTCACGGCGGCAGGGTAGCTGTTGGTTGGTTGAAACGCAAGGCAGTCAGGCGTTTATATCATTTGCCATTTAATTGTTGCGTTCCCGGCTGGATGCGGTACTGTACGCGCAGCTAGCAGATGGAAGCAGTTGCAGTGAGATTGGTAGATTGTCAGTCAGGCCTTGTATGCTCGGTGACAGTCCGAAACCCGAAAACGGGAACAGTCACTGAGACCTCCTACCGCAGCGGAAAGAAAAAACTATAATGGCTACCAAGCTATTCGTCGGAAACCTGTCATTCAACACCAGCGAAGGCGACCTGCTCGAACTGTTCAAACAGGCGGGCAATGTCACGAGCTGCGAACTCATCATGGACAAGTTCACCAACAAGTCCCGCGGGTTCGCGTTCATCCAGATGGGCACGCAGGAAGAGGCCACCAAAGCCATTGCCGATTTCAACGGCAAGGAACTGGATGGTCGCGCGTTGACCGTCAATGAAGCCAAGCCCCGTGAAGAGCGTCCCCGAGGCGACTTCGGCGGCGGCCGTGGCGGCAGCCGTGGTGGCGGCGGCAAGTTCGCCGGCAGCCGGTACTAACTTTTTCCAGAAGTCGGTTGTTTCACCCAAAGGCGTCCCGAGAAATCGGGGCGCCTTTTCGCTTTGAGGAGACGCGCGACGGAGGCTTGCGCAGTTGACCGACTTGACGCACAATGCCGCATTACTCAAGCAATACAGGAGATTTTCATGACATCAGCGACATTTGAAGTGGCGTTGGACAATCCGAAAACCAAACTGCTCGACCAGTTGTGCATCGACACGATCCGCACGCTGGCGATGGACGGTGTGCAGAAGGCCAACTCGGGCCATCCCGGCGCGCCGATGGGCCTGGCGCCCATGGGGTACTGGATCTGGGAGAAATTTTTGCGGCACAACCCGGACAATCCGCACTGGCCGAACCGCGACCGGTTTGTGTTGTCGGGCGGACACGGCTCGATGCTGTTGTACAGCCTGCTGCACCTGACCGGCTACGACCTGCCGATGAGCGAGCTGCAGCGGTTCCGGCAACTGGGCAGCCGCACGCCCGGCCATCCCGAATACGGCATGACCCCCGGCGTGGAAACGACGACCGGGCCGCTCGGGCAGGGGTTCACCAATTCCGTCGGCATGGCGATTGCCGAGCGCTGGTTGGCCGAACATTTCAACCGCGACGGCCACGAGATCGTCAATTACCGCGTGTTCGCCATGGGCGGCGACGGCGATATGATGGAAGGGATTTGCTCGGAAGCGGCGTCGTTGGCGGGTCATCTCGGGCTGCACAAACTGCTGTGGATTTACGACAACAACAAAATCACCATCGAAGGCAAGACCTCGCTGGCGTTCAGCGAAGACGTTGGGGCGCGCTTCAAGGCGTACGGGTGGTTCGTCCAGCACGTGACCGACGCCAACGATCTGCGGGCGATCAACCGGGCGATCAAGCGCGCGGTCAAGCAGACCGACAAACCGTCGTTTATCGTTCTCGACAGCCATATCGGGTTCGGCGCGCCGACCAAGCAGGACACGCGCGAGGCCCACGGCGAGGCGCTCGGCGAAGAGGAGGTCCGCAAGACCAAGGAACGGTACGGCTGGCCGCCGGACGCGAAGTTCCTCGTGCCGGAGGAAGTCGCCAAGCACATGCACAAGCAGTATCGACGCGGGCGAAAACTGGAAAAAGATTGGCAGGAGAAATTCGATGCGTACGCCACGGCCAATCCGGCGCTGGCCACGGAGTGGAAGCTGATGCAGGACCGCGATCTGCCAGCGGGTTGGGACAAGGACATTCCGACTTTCCCCGCCGATCCGAAGGGGCTTGCCACGCGCGAATCCAGCTCCAAGGTGCTCAATGCCGTCGCGAAAAACATTCCGTGGTTCATGGGCGGCGCCGCCGATCTCTGGCCGTCCACGAAGACGTTGATGGCCAATACGGCCGATTTCGAGAAAGGTTCGTATACGGGTAGAAATTTCCATTTCGGCGTGCGCGAACACGCGATGACAGGCATCGTCAACGGCATGGTGCTGAGCAAACTGCGCGCGTTTGACTCCGGTTTCCTGATTTTCTCCGATTACGCGCGCGGATCGATTCGGCTCGGCTGCGTGATGGAGATTCCGACGCTGCATATTTTCACGCACGACAGCATTGGCGTGGGCGAAGACGGCCCGACGCATCAGCCGGTGGAACAGATCATGTCGTTACGCGCGATCCCGCACATGATCCTGATCCGACCCGGGGACGCCAACGAAGTCGCCGAGGCGTGGCGCGTGCTCCTGGCGGAGAAGAAGCATCCGATCACGCTCGCGCTGACGCGGCAGGGCGTGCCGACGCTCGATCGTACGAAGTATGCGCCGGCGACCGGCCTGCGGCAGGGCGCGTATATCCTCAGCGATGCCGCTGGGTTGCCCGACATCATCCTCATCGGCACCGGCTCGGAATTGTCGCTGTGCGCCGAGGCGGGCGAGAAGTTGAAGGCCGAAGGCGTGAAGGTCCGGGTGGTGAGCATGCCGTCGTGGGAATTGTTCGAGCGCCAGCCGCGCGAGTACCGGGAACGCGTGCTGCCGCCGTCCGTGCGCAAACGTCTTTCCGTCGAGGCGGGCGTGACGCTGGGCTGGCAGAAATATGTCGGCCTCGATGGCGCGTCCATTGGTCGCGACGGATTCGGGGCGTCGGCCCCGGTCAAGGACGTGATGAAGCATTTCGGATTTACCACCGAGAACGTGTACACCGCCGCAAAAGCGTTGCTGGCGGGTCAGCCGATGGTAGCAGCGAGCCCGGCCCATTGAGATGCCACTCCGGCTGCTTCCACCGTCAAAACGGATTGCAGCTTAATGACAATCGGTGGACCGGATGTTGTCTCAATGAACTGTCGAGAGTCAGGCCCTGACCCTCTAGACAGCGGCATAATCGGCGGCGGAAAACGACCTCCGGTAGCTTGGGCGGTGTCCAAAATCAAAAAAGAAATCAAAAGGGCCGACTGCCTTCACCGTTTCTTAATGACGAATCCGTCTCCCCAGAGAGAGACGGATTCGGGCACCCGAAACGAGATTGCTTTCTTACTCGCCGTAAACAACGGTCGTGTACTTAACGTAGAGGCACAGGATGCTGTAGACCTTGTGATCCACGTGGTGGATCTTCGTGATGCCACCATTCTTCATTGCCGCCTCGACACTCGCGTCCCCGACGCCGACTATTCCGAGAATCCCCGAAGCACTAGATTCGCCTACCTTCGCGCGTTGCGCAGTCGGGTCAATGGGCACAGCCAATCCCATCGATGGTGCCTGCGTATCCGTATACGCCCAGCCAGCCACCGGCGTGTTACCCCCATACGACGGTCCTACTGCTGTACAACCGGTCAACAGCATAACTGCAATGGACGACAGCAACACAGAAATACTGAGTTTCTTCATGTTGTTCTCCTTATTTGTTGGCCCGTTAAGGTGCCCCCGTCGAGGTCTTTATAGGAGAGTGCATCCAGAATTGTCCAGCGCAATCGGACAAGGCGGACATTGCATCCGCGCCTCACTCGCCTTTTGCAAGGACAGTCACAATCTTCGCCAATGTCCAACAAAACCAACTCCCCCACCTCATCACAAAAGGAAGCGAGGGTGACTAGGCCCAGTGATCCAGCGCCTGACGCAGTGCCTCGTCCGGCGGCAGGTCTCACTTCAGTCGCTCGCGCTTCGCTGCCCGTGCCTCCTTCCTCCGGAAACGGGATTATTGTCCGACGCTCACGAATTTCTTTGCGTCCATCAGCGGTTGCCGCGTGAGCGTCTTTGCAACTCTTTCTTAGTCGTACACAGACGTCCTGCCAAGTCGGTTGCCTCGCCACAATTGGCGCGGCCACAAGTGCGCGATTGGTTGGCGTCGAGCGTCGCACCCCTGCAAAATGAAGGTGTTCGATGCGGTCGTCCGTCTCAAGCCAGCGGCGGACGACGAACCGCGTCAGTTCATTCGGCGAACCGTTGCACGCGGCTTTGAACTCACCGATCTGGTAAGCGCCGTGGTCACTGTGTCGGTGGGGTCATCACGATGTCAGTGCTGATAGCCCGTTGCGACTTGAGAACACTGGCACGTCCTTGTTCCTCGGTCAGTTCCTGTAAATGCACCTGTTGATGCGCCATGCCCACTGAATAGTTAACCTCGTAGAAGTAGTTCTTTCCCCCCTCGACATTGATCTTCTGTGCATTTTCCCACTGCGGGCCGGGGTTATTAAATAAGCCGTAGCTTTGGGTGCTGACGGGTCGCGGGACAACAACGTGCTCGCCGGGGGGTACACTCAATAGCAGGAAGAAGCCGTTTCCGAGACTCCCCGCCATCCGTCCATCCAACAGAAAATCTGCCTTGTAAAGGGCGTACGCTACCCCGCTACCTCGGTCGAGGTAAATGCTCCCATTGCCCGGTTCAGGCACGAACTTCTTCGCCTCAGCATCTAACGAAGCGGTAGTCGTGGGGACTGAAGCGCAACCGATTGCACCCAATACCACTAATCCGATAACAACTGCTCGTAGCGTCTGCTTGTACAATCTCATGATCGTTTTTCCTTAATACCGGCGTCCTTTCGTTTGAATCGCTCGGAGCTACTGAAGAAACTCCTTACCGACTGCGTAGAGGGATTGAAAAGGGAGCGGTAACAGGACTTCGTCCGGCATTGAATGCCAGATCTGGCGAGTATGGCCGATGTCCGATTTAAGTCCAGTGCTTCTCCTTCACTTGAACCCAAGACCTGAACAGGCGGGGCGACGTGGCTACCTCTCAGTCAACGCTTGTGAAAATAATCACGAGCGCAGTTCCGGGTCAAGCCAAAAGATGATCCTTCAAATCGGAGGGAAGGCGGAGTTGGTGATCATACCGTGAAATGCAGCCAGACGATGTGTGTTCGACAAGGCAGCGGCACCGTGTACCGACTTTCCGTTCCTCTCAACCCTCCACCCTGTCCAATCGATCAAATTACGGGGATTCAGCCATCGGGCAGTGACATCGTTTTCACCATCCCATCCATAGCCTACAAGACGTATCAATTGCAGTTCACCACTGATCTGACCTATGGAATCTGGTCGAATGTCCCCGGGGTATCGGTCACCAACAGCATCGGGGCGCTGCTGGCTTTGACCAACTTCGGCGGAGCCGTCGGGCCGCAGGGGTTCTATCGGTTTGCCATCACGCCTTGATGGCCGCGAGGACGAGGCGCTGCCACCACCAGACGATTTTGCCGTCTTCCTCGCCGAGCTGGAAAAGTTTTCGGGCTTCGGGCGGGGCGGTGCGAACTAATTCGAGGACCTTGGCGCGATTTTCGGGGTCGGTATTGGCAGCTTCGAAGTACCAGGCCAGATTCGGCTGCTTGAACGGCTGGAGTTCCGCAAACACCACGCGCAACCCGGCCTCCTGGCAAAGGTTTGTCCATGCGCCCCGGCTCAACAACCGGTGATGGCTCGGGTCGCGAAGCTTCTCGACAGCGTGAAGCCAGTCTTCGGCCACGCGCTGGCCATCCTCGATCGAGCCGTCGATCAGGAGAAACGCGCCGCCGTGTTTCAGGACGCGGGCGGTCTCGCGCACGAACGCCGGCGGATCACTGAAGTGGTGGGCGGCCACGCGACAGGTCACGAGGTCGAACGCGCCGTCCGCGTAGGGAAACGTTTCGGCAGCGTGCTGGCGGGTCTCGACGCGAAGCCCGCGTTCCCGGGCGGTGGCGGAGGCCCGCTGGAGCATCGCGGCGGAAATATCACCGAGGGTGACCTGCCAGCCGACGCCGGCCAAGTACAGGCCCGTGTGACCCGCGCCGGTAGCTACATCCAGCGCCCGGCCCGTTTTCAGCCAGTCCAACCGCCCCAGGGCATCCCTGACATCGGAGACATCGGACAGGATGTGACCTTTGCCATAGCGTTCGCTCTGGCGGTCAAATTGTTGTTGGGCTGCAAGCTGGATTGGGTTCAGGTCGTCCATGGCCACAGATGGGTACGCATTGTGCTCTGAGAGTGGGACTAATGCAAGTGTACTCACATCAAACCATTGCCAACGCCAAGGCGTTTCGTGTAGAGTCCCGCCTAATGAAGAGGATACTTCTGACGTGTCTCATGTTCGCCGTGTGCCTTTGTGGCACCACCCGAGTCCGCGCGGCCGAGGACCCGGGCGACAAATTTCTGGAGGCATATTTTCTCATTCAGGACGGCGACAGCGCCGAACACAGCAGCGATTGGGGGAAGGCCAGCGCGAAATTCAGCGCCGCGCGCGAGATCCTCGACCAGATCAAGGCGCAGAATCCCGACTGGAACCCGCACATTATCGAGTTCCGCACGCAGTACGTCGAAGAACACCTGACGGCCCTGAAGGCGAAGGTGGCCGCGCCCGAAGCGCCGACGACGGCCCCGGCCCCGCAACCGGAAGCCCCGGCCATCGTCCCGCCGTCCGTCGTGCTGCCTCCTCCAGCCGCGCCCGCGCCGGAGGCGACATCCAATGCATTGCCACTGGCTGTGGCGGCTCCGGGTCCGAAGGTCATCACCATGAATCCGGCCCCTCCCGTGCCGCCAGTGGAGGCCGAGCAGGTCAAGCAATTGAACGCGGAACTGGAACGCGCCCGGCAGCAAATCGAACAACTGCAGGCGGCACGCGACGAATTGAACGCGAAACTTCAGGAGCAACTCAGCAAGGTCGCGCCGACACAGACCAACCAGCAGATCGAAGACCTTCTCAAGACCAACCAGGTGCTCGCAGCCCAACTGGCGGCGGCACAGACCGAGGCGGCCGAGGCCCGCGAGCGCGCCGAGCATGTTCCGGCCCCGGCGCCAACGCCAGCGCCGGCCCCACGGACGGAATCGCCCGAGTTGGTGCGGTTGCGCGTCGAACTCTCCGAGACCCGCAGCGAATTGCAACAGACGAAGGAGCAACTCCAGCAGACACGCGTCGAGTTGGACACGACCAAGGAATCGCTGGCGAAATCGCAGGCCGACAACACCGAGTTGCGCCACTCGTACGATGCGGTCATCGCCCAGCTCACGGACGCCAACAAGCGACTGACCTCCGCCAAGGCGTCGGGCGACAAGGACGACGAAATTATCCGTCAATTGCGCAAGGAGAACGCGCTGTTGCGGATCATCGCCGAGCGCAAGGCCTCCGCGACATTTGTTGGCGGGGAAAGCGAAGAAAGCACGAATGGACCGTCGATTCCCGAGCTTCGGGGTTGGCGGCCCTATCATCGTCCGACGGCGGTCGCCGCCCAACCGGAAGCGGCCACGCCGCCACCCGCCTCCGCCATGGAAGAATCCGGCCGGGGCAAGCTCGTGGCTACGTTGACTTCACCGAAGAAAGTGGAAACGCCACCGGCACCGGCTGCTGTCCCACCCGCGAACACGCAGACGAACGCGCCGCCCAAGCCTGTGGCACAGACAACCAAGACCCCGGCACCGGCTCCCAAGCCGACGCCACCGCCGACACCCGCTTTGACATCGACGAACGCGCCGACACCACGGGCATCCAAGCCGACCCCGCCTCCAGGGCTTCCGCCGAAACCAGTACCGGTGCCTGCACCGATATTGACGAACGCACCGGCGCGAATTGTCACAAACGCGCCCGCAGCGGTTCCAAAACCCAAGCCGACGCCACCGCCGGCACCCAAGCCGACGCCGCCACCGGCGCCAGCTCCGAAACCAGTACCGGTGCCAACACCGATATTGACGAACGCACCGGCGCGAACAGTCACAAACGCACCAGCTCCGACGCCTGCACCGGCGCCAGTACCGGTGCCACCACCGGCACCCGCTTTGACATCGACGAACGCGCCGACACCACCGGCACCCAAGCCGACGCCACCGCCGACACCCGCACCGGTTCCGGCCGGCACGAACGCACCAGCGCCAGTACCGGCACCACCACCGACGCCCGCACCCAAGCTGACACCGGTACCGGTTCCGACAGCCGCAGTCACACCGGTGCCTGCGCCGCCGCAACCGTTGCCTCCTCCTCAACCAAAGACGGTGGCCGTCACACCGCCTCCAGCCCCGGCTCCGGTCGTGGTAGCTGCACCGCTGCCACCGCCGCCGCCGCCAGTCCTGAATGAGCGCCAGTTGCTCAACGAGGCCCGGGCCGCGCTCGCGCTAAAAGAGTTTGATCGCGCGGGAACCAAGTACAGCAGCGTACTCGACATCGACCCGACGAACGTTGTCGCCCTTTCCAGCCTCGGAGCGATCCGGTATCAGCAGAACCGATACGACGAAGCCGAAGATTACCTGCGCAAAGCGGTCGCGGAGGCGCCCAACGATGCGAAAACGCGGTCCCTGCTCGGAGTCGTGTTCTACCGCAAGGGATTGACCGAGGACTCGTTCAATGAATTGACCCGCGCCGTGGCGCTCGACCCGTCCAACGCGGAGGCGCACAACTATCTCGGCGTCGTCCTCAACCAGAAAGGCTGGGGCACCGCTGGTGAACAGGAAATTCGCCGCGCGATCGAGATCAACCCGCAATACGGCGATGCGCATTTCAACCTGGCCATCATCTACGCCAAACTGCGCACGCCCAACGTGGAACTGGCGAAGTATCACTACAGGAAGGCGCTTGACCTCGGGGCGCCGCCCGACCCGCAACTCGAAGCGCTGTTGAAGAAGCTGTCCGAAACCCCGGCCTCGCCGTGAGGCGGGGACACGCGACCATAACGACCCGGTGGGGAACTGGCGTCGCGACGCTACGCCGGCAGCAAGATGCGGAAGGTTGTCCCCTTCTTCGGCTTGCTTTGGACTTCAATTTTCCCGCGGTGAGCTTCGACGATTTTTTTGACGATGGCCAGGCCGAGTCCGGTGCCCTTGGTTTTCGTGGTGAGAAACGGCTCGAAGAGTTGCTTCTGTTTCTCGGGCGCCATGCCCATCCCCGTATCCGTGAACGTCAACTGGATGAATGACGACGAAGACCGTCCCGTGCCGACGGTGAGCGTGCCGCCCTTGGGCATCGCGTCCGCGGCATTGAGGATGAGATTCAGGCATACCTGCTCGATCTGACCGCGGTCGGCGCGCACCTGGGGCAGGCCATCACCGAACTTCCGCACCAACTCGATTTGTTGCTGGCGCAGTTTCTGCCGGGTCAGCAGCAGGACGTCGTCGAGCAGATCGTTCACATCCACGAGATCGAACGTCGGTTCGGTGGAACGCGCGTACCCGAGGAGATGATCGACGATCTTGTTCAGGTGGTCCATCTTCTCGGACATGATCTCGGCATCGCGCGCGCGCGGGTCTTCGGGGGGGAACTTCAAGTCCAGCGAGTGGAACAGCATCTTCATCACCGTGAGCGGGTTGCGGATCTCATGCGCGACCTCGGCGGCGAGCAACCCGAGCGTGCTGAGCCGTTCGTTGCGGCGCAGTTGTTCCTCCACGTCGACGATCTTCTCATGCAGCCGCGCGTTTTCGATGGCAACGGCGGCGAGGCTCGCGAGCGCGGACAGGGTCCGCACGTCCTGGTTGGAATAATGGTACGGGGCCGCCGTGTACACGTTCAGCGCGCCGATGGCGGCGTCGCCCACCAGCAGCGGCACGGACAACAGCGAGACCAGCCCCTCGTTGCGGGCCATCTCGGTGTGCCGGTACTCGTCGTGTTCCTGCACGTTGTCGACGCGGAGCGGTTTGCGGCGGCGGATGACGAAGCCGATGACGCTGTCGTCCACCGGCAACGGCGGCTTCTGGAGGTACTCGGGCCCGGCGCCGTGGCAGGCGCGAAGTTCCAGAACGTCGCGCGCCGGACTGAGCAGCATGAGCGAGCAGACCTTCGAGTCCATCAGCCGGCAGGCGTCGATGGTGACGCGCTGGAGGATTTCCTGCAGGTTGAGCGAGGAGATGACTGATTGCGCGACGGAAAACAGCGACTCCAATTGCCGGGCGTTGTGGGCGACGGCCTGATAGAGCCACGAGTTCTGGATGACCTGCGCGGATTGGTCCGCGATGGCGACCAGTAATTCCTCGTCCTCGGCGCTGAAGGCGTCGTGCTGTTTCGAGTCGACATTCAGCACGCCGATCAACGCGCCCTCGACCAGCAGCGGCACCGCCAACTCGCTGCGGATGTCCTTGCGCACCGAAATGTACCGGGGATCGGCCGTCACATCCGGCACGCGCAGCGGTTTGCCCATTTTGGCGACCCAGCCCGTGACACCGCGGCCAATGGCGAGCTGTGTCTCCTGCGCCTCTTTGCTCAGGCCGATGGCCACTTCGATCTGGAGAAGCTGCGTGTGCGGGTCGATGAACACCAGCGACCCGCTCGTGGCCTGCATTGCCTGCACCGCCTCGGCGAGAACGCGATTGAGGACCTCTTTCGGGTCGAGCGTCGAATTGATGACGCTGCTCACCCGCGCCAGCAACTGAAACTGGCGCAGCTTCCGTTCCTGCGATGTCGCGGGGCGTGGCATGGTCAATCTGTTCGTTCGCGGGATTCTAATCCAGAGGGATGGAAGAAACACGCGGTTTTTGCAGGCGGCTTCAGAGCCCCTCAAACGAGTCACACCACGGCTAGCCGCAAGCAAATGTATCAATGATTAGATCTGACCCCAATTTCCACCCTGAAGACAATGGAAACCACGGAAGAGGTGTCTTCAGATGACATGGAAAAGCGTGTGGAAAGGTGCGACTGGCGACAAATCGCCCCCTGTGTTAGAGAAAAACCGATGGCGGACTGGAAAAAGGAACTTGCAAACTTGGGGAGCAGGCAGAGAATCACAAGAAAGGCCCACGCCGGTCATGGGCTAGAAACCATATGGGAAATGTCAGTTAAAACGGGTTTGGTGAGCCACTCGCCCGTCGGCGTGGCTCAGCTTTGGATCGTTAGGCAGCTCTAACCATCCGCATTACAATATGAAAAACACACCCAAAGAGACATCGACATCCGATGATTTATCTGAACTGTCGAAGAAGAACGCAATTATCAAGTCTATGGGTGGTGGAGCATTCGCCGGTCTCGCCGCCGGTTTGGCCGCACACTATTTGGCAGGGGGCAAGATGACATTTCCGGTCTTCCTTGTAGCATACATTTTCATCCTTTCCGGCGTAAAGAACAAGCTCGTTGCGACATTTGTATTCATACTAGTTGCCTCGTTCGTGTCGGTTGCTCTAGGGGAGCTCGACAAGTCGCCGACCCAGAGAGCAGGCCCCTTTAAGGTTGTGGATTGGGTTCCCAACGGGACTTCGCTGGCATCTGCACGTCAGACAGTGGAGCAGCATGGCTTTGTTTGTTCGATTAGATCGTATGGCAGCATGGGAGCGATTACTACCGACCCAGATGCAGTGGAGTTCATGTTTACAAAGAGTAAAGCCGTCGAATCTTTAAGAGAGTTTACAGAGCGTTACAAAACCGAGGCGGTGACAAATATCAGCGTATTGCGGGGCGATTGGAAGAGCAAATATGGACGAAGTCAATGCAACGCAGCATGGATAATAATTAACGACAAGGCGATGGGGATTATGGGGTACTGCGACCGCGATTTGTCATTCTGAGCAGAGCTAATCCAGTACACGGCAGGAGGGGAATTTGGGGTCACGTCTAATCATTGTAACAATTTGGTTTTTATCAACTCGCCAGGAGGTTGATGGCGGACTCGAGTTTGGAGCGGATGGCGGAGAGGCGGGCGGCATCGGTGATTTTGTTGCCGAGTTGGTCCTGCACGTAAAACGTGTCGATGGCCGCGCCCTTTTCCGTGGAGATTTTCGCGACGCTGATGTCCAACCCGAGTTCGCTGAGGGTGTGCGTGATCGTGTAGAGCAACCCGAGACGGTCCTCCGTCTGGATCTCGATGATGGTCCGTCCCTTGCTGGTCTCATTGTCCAGGTTGATCAGCGTCGGGATGTGCACTTCGCGAATCGCCGGGGCCGGGCCGCGAATCGCCCGCAGGCGTTTCAGCACGTCCGCAAACTCGATGTGTTCGCGGCCACTCAACATGCGTTCGAGCATTCCCTCGGCTGTCTGGATGGCCCGCTGGTCGGTGACGGCTTCGAGGTTTTTGTCGCAGACGTCGAACATATCGAGGACCACGTGGTCGCTGCGGGTGTAGATGTTGGCCCGGAGGATGTTCAACTCGGCCGACGCGAACGAGCCGCAGATTTTCGAGAACAACCCGAGGCGGTCCCACGTGCAGATGGATACCTGGGAATACCCTTGCGCGGGGTACGATTGCCAGTCGACCACCGGCACGAGCGCGTCCTCGGCTTCCTCGACTTCGAGCTGACGCGTCAGGAACCGGTGGATGACCATCAGGTGGCGCGTGATTTCGGCGGCGCTGGTATTGATGTAGTAGCTCGCCGGCATCAGCTCGAAATGCGAGTACACTTCCTCGAGCGGCAGCTTGTCCTTGAGCCCGGCGCTGACCTCGCCATACAACTGCTCGATGCGGCGGGAGAGATTGTCGCGGACACGCTCGGCCCCGGAGAGCGTTTGTTTCGTGCGCCGGTACAGCTCCCAGAGCAGGGCTTCCTTCCATTCGGTCCACATCTTGATGCTGGTGCCGGCCGCGTCGGCAAACGTCAGCAACATCAACGCGTTGAGATTGACCTCGTCCCGGACGATATGGGCGGCGGCGTCGATGGTGGATTGATCGTCGAGGTCCCGGCGTTGGGAGAGCATCGAGAATTTGAGATGATCGCGGACGAGAAACAGCAACTGCGCGGTGTCGTCGGGTTCGAGGTGGAGTCGTTGGGCGACCCGGCGCGCCATTTCCAAGCTGGCCTCGGCATGATGTTCAACGTTGGCCGCCTTGCCCACGTCGTGCAGCAACAGCGCCAGGTACAACACATGCGGGTGCTCGACGTGCTGGAAAATCTTCTTGTAGCTGGCGTGGGGCGGTTCGGTGGCATCGATGATCCGGTCGAGGTTCTCGATCACCTGCAACGTGTGTTCGTCCGCCGTGTACCGGTGAAAGAACTCGTGCTGGACCAGGCACGTGAGCCGGCCAAATTCGGGAATGTACTTGTCGAGGAATTCGACCTCGTGCATCCGGCGCAGGATGCGGGCGACCTGTCCCTTGCGTTGGAGGATGGCCAGGAACACGTCGCGGACCTGCTCCGAGCATCGAAACGACCGGTCGACCAGCTTCAGGTTCTGCCGGATCTGCGACCGCAGTTCCGGGCTCAATTCGACATCCCGCTGCTGGACGTAAAGAAAGAGGCGGATCAGGCGCAACGGATCCTGTTTGAAAACCGTCGGAGACCCCGCGGAGATCATGCCATCCCGCAGGAGGAACCCGTCGATCTCCTCCGTTTTGCGCGCGCGACGGAGCAACGAACGGAACCGAGACGATTTCGCCGGCTTGAGAGCCATGCGGTCGGCCAGCACATTGGTGAGCAGGTAGATGTTGCGCGAGTGCGTGTAGTAATCGCGCATGAACGCCTCGGTGCGCCGCAGCAGGTCGTGGTGGCGATAGCCGAATTCCGTGGCGATTTGCGGTTGAAGACCGAGCCCGATGACGTCGCACGCGCGATTGGTCATGTAATGCATCGAGTTGCGCACCCGCAGGATGAAATCGTACGCGGCGTCGAGTTGGCGCTGCTCGGTCGGCTCGACAAACCCGCGCTGGCGGAGTTCGGAAAGCTTCCGACTGCCGTACTTGAAGAACGCCATCCAGATCAGGTTCTGGAAGTCGCGCAACCCGCCGCAACCGGCCTTCACGTTGGGCTCCTGCAGGTACACCGTGTCGCCGAATTTCTCGTGACGAGCCCGCTGGTCCTCCATGCGCGCCGCGATGTATTCGTCCTCGTGGCTCTTGACGCACTCTTTGAGCAGCGCCTGCTGAAACGACTCGTAGATCTTCTCCGGGCCGATGAGCCGCCGCGATTCGATCATCGAGGTCTTCGACTGCATGTCCTTGTTGGCCTGCGTGACCGCGTCGGCCACCGACCGCGTCGAATGACCGACCTTGAGGCCGACGTCCCACAACATGTACAAGACCTGCTCGACCATTTCCTTGAGGTAGGGATGGTGCGCCATCGTCCGCCCCGAAGCATCGTGCAGGAACATGATATCGATGTCGGAATACGGACTGAGTTCGCCGCGCCCGTACCCGCCAATCGCCACCAGGCACACGGAGACCCCCGCGACATCCGGGTGTGTCTGGCGATAGTTTTCGTCCGCCGCCTGGAACATATGGCGGAGCACCACGTCCATCACCTGCGCCCGGCCCTGGGCGATTTCGTGGCCCCCTCCCCCCGCGCGATGCAGCATGCGCAGGCGGTGCTCCTCGACCTTCAGGAACTTCTTGTAGAGGCTGAGAATCTCGGCCGGGCGAGCGCCGGACTTCAGGACAAGCCGTTCTTCGGCATGCCGGAGCACTTTCTCGAGATAGCCCAGTTCGCTCATGAGGCAACAATAGGGGACAACCTGAATGCGGGCAAGTTGAAACGCTTCCGTTGCAAGTCCTTTGATAGTAAGACACTATATTGCTGCCAATTTGTCACCGTGAGCCGGTTGACAAACCGTCTTCTTGGGCTACTGTAACGCAAGTTTTTCACCCTTCGAGGAGGGGGGTAAAGATGACGTTACGTCACAGAAAACCAGATCCTCTGGCTGATGTTGTTCGATCCCAGCACGAGGAAATTAAGAAGTACAAGTGGATCGAAAGCGAGAAATTGGGTCGGGACATTGGTTGGGAACGCGCGTCGCGGGAGTGGATGCAGAACCACTTCCCCGATTGGAAGCGATACAGTTGGAATCGTTTCGTGAAAGAAGCGCTCCGTAGCCAGGACTGCCTGAACTAACCTCGCGTCCATCCACGGGAAGCGCGCGGACGCGCCGCTTCATCTGAGCGATCCAGCATTGCGGACAGGCGTGGAAATATGTACCCTGTCCGCATGCTCAAGCTCGGGGTCAACATCGATCACGTAGCCACACTCCGGCAGGCGCGCTACTGTTCTGCCCACGAGTTGTCGGGCGCGATTCCCGAACCGGACCCAGTCTGGGCGGCGATCCAGGCGGAACTGGCCGGCGCGCACTCGATCACCGCGCATCTGCGGGAAGACCGTCGCCATATCCAGGACCGCGACGTGCGCTTGATCCGCCAGACCATTCGCACACAGTTGAATCTCGAAATGGCGGACGTGCCCGAGATTGTCGCCATCGCCGAGGAACTGAAGCCGGGCGAAGTGTGCCTCGTACCGGAGAAGCGGCAGGAAATCACCACCGAAGGCGGGCTGAATGTTGCGGGCGCGCCCCGATCGCTGGCGGGCACCGTCGCGCGTCTGAAGAAGGCGGGCATTGCGGTCAGCCTGTTTGTGGATCCGGAGGAACGGCAAATCAAGGCGAGCGCGGACATGGGGGCGGACATTGTCGAGTTGCACACCGGCACATACGCCAACGCGCGCGACGAGGACGCGCAGGCCGCTGAGATCCGGAAACTGGCGGCGGCGGCGGAGTTGGCCCACAAACTCGGATTGCGCGTGAACGCGGGGCACGGGTTGAACTACGAAAACACGCCGGGGATCCTCGCCGTTCCGCATTTGGAAACATTGAACACAGGCCATTCGATCATCTCCCGCGCCCTGTTCGTCGGGCTGCGACAGGCCATCGCCGAAATGCTGGCGTTGATGACGCCGCCCGCGAAATGAACACCGCCGGCACGAACATCCTCGGCACCGGTGTCGATATCGTCGAGACGGCGCGGATCCAGGATTCCCTCGACAAGTTTGGCGAGCGGTTTCTGAACCGGTGCTTCTGGCCCGAGGAAGTCGCGTATTGCAACGGCATGAAATTCCCGGCGCTGCATTTCGCGGCGCGGTTCGCGGCGAAGGAAGCCCTCTCGAAGGCGTTCGGCACGGGGATCGGACATCACCTCGGCTGGAAGGACATGGAGATTCGCAAGCGCGACAGCGGCGAACCGTACGCGGTGCTCCACGGCAAAGGAGCGGAACTGGCCAGCGCGCGCGGCGTGACGGCCATCTTTGTCAGCCTGTCCCATTGCAAGGACTACGCCGCGGCGCACGCCGTGATCGCCGGGCACGGGCCGTCACCGGGCGCGAAACAATAATACCGACCCGACGCAGGCGAAGATGGCGTTCGTTGTCCACGCGGCGGCGACGGGCGGAATCCGGCCGCCATCCCCCAGCGCGAGCGTGATGTTGTTGAGGAAATAGAACACCACGACGAGCGTCAACGCCGTGCCGACGCCGAGCAACGGTCCGCTGCGGCTCACGCGCATCCCCAAGGGTATACCCATGAGCACGACGAGGAGGTTGGTCAGGGGGAACGCGTAGCGGGATTGAAATCTGACCTCGTACTTGGCCAGGCCGGTGTAGTGCTTTGCGATACGCTGGGTGCGGATATACCGGCGGAGTTCGCCGGTGGTCAGGTCGTCCGGGTTCTTGCCTTCGACCGCGAGCCGGGCGGGTGTTTCCTTGAACGCGGGGAAATTCGTTTCGGCGGCGTGGGCGACCGGGGGCGTGGCCCGCTGATCGTATACGTCCGCGTTGACGAAGCGCCATTGATGGTTGGTCCAGCGGGCGCTCTCGGCATAGACATCGAAGTCGGGCGCGCCGTTGTCCTTGCGGGCGTGAATTTCCACCGTGTCCATCTGGGAGCGGCGCGTGTCGAACCGCCGCGCATACCAATCGCGCCGTTCGGTGGTATTGGCGAAAAAGAAATTCTCCAGGACATTCGGTTGGCTCTTGCCCCTGACGGATGCCCGCAATGCATCGGCCTTCTCATGCGCGTGCGGGACGAATAGTTCATTGACGATGAAGACAGCGACGGTGGCGGCGGCGCCGATGGCCAGCAGCGGCACGGCGAGCCGCAGGAGACTGATCCCGTTGGCGCGCATGGCGACGAGCTCGTTGTACTTGCTGAGGTTGGCGAGGCAGAACAACAGACCGAGCAGGAGGGCCATGGGCATGATGATCACGAACATTTCGGGAAACAGGATGAGGTAGTAATGGACGACCGTGCCAAACCGGGCGTGGTACTGGATGAAGTCGTCCAATGTCCCGAACAAATCGATGACGATCATCAACATCGCGAACGCGTCGAAGCAGTAGAGCGCCGGCCAGGCGTATTCGCGCAGCAGATATTTGTCGAGAATCCGCACGTCCCGGAGAGTAGGAAAAGGACGGCGATGCCGCGAGAAAAAACTGTGGTTCAGTACCTGCGGTGTCCGCTAGCGGATTGGTGAAAGGTTAGGCGTTGAGGCCGGAGATGGCTTCGCCCTAATCTTCCGCTTCCGCCTGTGCGTCTTCACGTTTCGCGTCATCGAGATAGCCGTCCTTCACCCGTGCGAGAATCGCGCTAGTTCGGGGATACTGGCTTCGGCAGGCCTTGGAGTACATCTCGTATTTATCCGCAAGTTCTCGCTCTTGGCGGCCGCCCTCCCGTCGTGATCTTGAGGTGACGCCGCGCTTATTGTAGATCCCTATCGCAAACCCGTTCTCTAATTTTGGTGAGTCGATCTCCTCAAAAATCGTGCGCACAGGGATGCAGGGCCAACTCCCGTCCCGTTCACCCGGGGCATAGGCAAAGACTCCGCCTACGGTCCGATCACAAACTTCCAGTCTATCCGCTGCTGCGGCTTTCTCGCGGACGGCGCGAATCCATTCCCGCAGCTGGCCAATATCGACCGTACCGTCGTCCTTGGTCCCTGGCACACGTTGCCATTCGTGAAGCAGTCTCCAAGCGCGCTGCGCCTGCGAACGCTTGAATTCGTCGGGGTTCGCGTCGTCGCCTTGGGTCTCCTCTTCGCTCGGACGGGTGTGCGGCCTGTAGATCAACGTGAGAAGCTCGACGAAAAAAGACGGGTCTCGAGCAAGCAGTTTGTGCAGCGTCTCCGGCTGGAGCGTGTGCGGGCCCAATATTGGAAGGAACTGCCATTCGAGCCGAGCCAGTCTGGTTTCGTCAACGTCGGGAGCGCACTGAAGCTGTTTGAGCAGTGTTTCGATGTAGTGTGCTCCTAGGGGCGACTTCCTTTCCTCTGGCCGTACCCCCACCGCTGTCTCAAGGAGTTCGAGTTGAAGGGTCGGTTTGACTCTGCCCGGTTGATCCGCGGTCATTGCTAACAGTTCGATCGCCGAGAGCGGTCTCCCCACAGCCATCAGTTTCCGAACGGCGCGCTCGACCTCGTCCGCGGTCAGTCCCGGCCGGTAGATGCCGGTGTGACGCCAATACTCGTTCTCCACCGGTTCTCCCAGGCCACCGACAAAATCCCATGTTCGATGGTCAAAAGGCATCTGTATCGCGAACGCAGCAGCTTGTTCCGCTGGCCAGGTCGCCAACGGCAAACTTTCTGCCCAGTCGCGTCCAGCCTGATACACACGGCAAGCCGCGAAATTTCCTGCGAATTGCTCAATGGGCTTTTCGGTGGAACGCAGTAGGGAAGGAAGAATGTGTGGTTCGTACTCCCTCCCCGTCGCCTCGGCAAGGATCGCTCCAACGGCGTAGGGTTGATTGGCGCGCCTTGCCAGTCGCAGAATTCCGTCAAATCCGCTGCTCGCAAGGACCGTGCGCACTGCTTCCAAGCGGCGCTGATGCCGAAGTTTCTCTTGTTCTTCCCACGGAAGTGACTTGTGTCCGGTCATGTCGAACCCGGTGTGGAACACAGGAACAGCCAGCTCAACGGCGTCCCTTGGCTGCAATTCGTCACGCAACGCCTCCAGCCGCGTTGTCAGTTCCGCCGGAAATGCCCATTCTGCGTCCGAGAAATAGCGATGCCTCTGAGTTTCCTCGCGCAGGATTGTCCAGAGCTTCTGGCGTAAATCCTCGGAAAGCTTCCCGTGCACAGCTTGTTCAAATGCGTCCACAACGCGGCCCAAGTACTCTTCAGGTAAACGCGAGATGAGCGGGAGCAGCTCGATCCATCGTTCGGGGGAACGCTCCGCAGTGGAGAGGACCAAAGTGGTCAAAACGTCGGCGGTCCTCCAATACTCCGCATGCGTGATACCTCGCTTCCACCGTTCTGCCCAGTACCGCCACTCCGGCGTGTGATGCTCGATTATGATATCTGTCGCACTCGGGAGTAAGGCAACTATGAGATTCCATCCGGGGTTGGGGTGCCGTTCGACCAGAAGCTTCAGGACATCCAGGCGTTGTTCAAGGTTGGCGGCGGTGTGAGGCATCCACGAAAAAAAAATATCATGCAGGCTTGCATTCGGGCGATTCAACCATCGCCCGCCGGGATCATGCTCGTCTAGCTTCGCGAGCACGATAGAGACGCGCGGAAGAAGCTCCGGCGACCATGCCAATCTTTCCAGTGCCCACAGAAGGCCAGTGTGCTCGGCATGTCCCGTAAGTCCTCCGCGTTCCTCAGTAAAAAGCCTCGGCAGTTCAGGTTGCGCACCACGAAGACCGGATTCTATGGCACCAAGGAAGGTTTCAGGGGCAGCCTCCGCAAGAAGGGGCAACAGGTTTCCAAGCGAGGCCCATCGTCTCCAACTGGCGCCTTCCGGCAATATCGCCCCTACGACGCGGTTCACTCTGGTCTGAAGCGAAACCATGTCTGTGATCTCGTTTGCGTTGTTCCGGGTCGCCAGCAGAGCCAACGTCTGTGCCAAGCCTTGCCGCAGCGGAGCGGAGTGCTCAAATTTCTTGCCGTGTATATTCGCAAGCCAGCGCTCGTCAGGCGGTAGTTCGAGTCGTGGGTCATCTACCCCAAGCACCTCACGTGCAGCTTCCTCAAAGGCATCCAATTGGTTGGGGCTGATGGCTACGTGTAGGAAACTCCATGCATCGAGCGGTGACAAGAACTCCCAAACCCCGTTTACCCACCTGACAGGCGCGTCCGGCTCAGAGTGCCACCGGTTGACAATCTTGCGCGCTTCGGCATATGGTCCGCCAGCGAGTTTGCCAACGATAGCTTGGTCCGCAACACATGTGTCCTGCCAAGCTCCGCAGAGCAACAGGGGCGCTAATTCTTCCGCCTCTCGGCCTTGGCCCCACTTCGGTTTCGAAATGATTGGTACCGAAGAGAACTGACGCTTCAGCACTGAAAACGAACCGCCGGACTGTTGGGCCAGCAAGAACGATTCCTGTTCCGATAGTCCGGCCGCTCTCAATGCTTTTTCCAGTTCATACCGATCCAACCGTTCCAACCTGAGCGTGCCACCGCTCTGAGTTTGAATTGACGATGCTGGCAGCAACACGTGGTGCCCATTGCGACATGCCTCTGCGATGCCAGCTTCATCAATATCCAACTGCTCAGCGCAAATCAGGATAAGTCTTTGCTCCGACTGCACCAACTCCCGCCAGACATCTGCCTTTTCGACAATGATGCCCCGACTTGCGACGGGGGCCTGCTCGGCTTCGGCCAAGGACGAGACCCAAGCGGCAAACACGTCCACCACCTCTCGCGGAGACTGACACGGGACCGTCAGTACACTGGGTGGTCCGTTCAACCACTGTTTGAATCCTTCAATGGCGGTCTGGCGATTGACGAGGAGAACCACGGCGGGCAACGCCTTCTTCAAGGAAGCTTGCAGGTTCTCCCAATGCGTGGACAGGTCCGCCAGTCCCTCGGGCGATGTCGAGACGTACCGCGCCAGCCACAGAGCGACGCCGGGTGCCATCTCAAGCCACTGCTCAAGGTCATCCGAGTCGTAGACGCGAACCTCCTTCCACTGCTTGAGTGCGCCCTTTTCTTCTGACCACTCTTTCTTCTTCTGATAATCACGCGGCGTAACGGCGATGTAGCTTACCTTTGAAAAATCACCGCCGCCTCGTTCCTTTACGCGGTTCTCGTAGTCCCTGTCCTGCTTCGCCTTTACACCAACGTTCGCTCCCATCTCCCAGTACGTAATGCCCTCAGGAACTTTCGCATTGCCACGCTTTGTTTTTGTTACGCCGTCGTATCCCGGACGATGGGTTTCTTCGCCCGCAGGGAAATCCGTATGTTCCAAGTCTGACGGCTCAAGAGTTCCGTGGACGAGGCGACGAAGCAGTTCGGGTAAGCGCGATCTGGCGTCGTTGGTATCAGCCCAGCGATTAAGGTGTATCGCGGAAACCCATTTGAAATGCCTCATCAGACACCACGGTAGCACTCTGGAGAATGTGGTCAAGCGCCCCCAAGTAGAGGCTCGCCCTCCGAGCGAGGAGGACGGCGCGGCAGAGAAGAGGAATGGCAGCGCGGGTCGTTCGGCTGGATGTCATCGCAAATTGCGATGAGATCGGAACAACATGTTCGCTATTAGCATCTTCGGGATGTGTCACTTGAGCCTGTTGCTTCAAACTCCTGCGTTCCTGCTCTGTTAATTGAAATGCAAAGTCCCGCGGGAACCGGGGGCGATTAGGGACGGATCAACGCTCAACACGCAACTTTCAACGGGGAACGTTCAAGGAGGGAGGGGCGGAGAAACGATGGGCGCACCCCTCACCTTAATCCTCTCCCCCAAGGGGCGAGGAGACGCGGAGGGATCAACGCTCAACACGCAACTTTCAACGGGGAACGTTCAAGGAGGGAGGCAAGGCGGACGACCGGCACGCGCTTCGCAGAAGCGCGGCTACACCGGAAGGGGTGGCAACGCGGCCCTGCGCCTCGTCGGTTTCATCGTATTACGATTGACTTTATATTTCATTAGGATATACTGCGGGGCTGACGTTGGAGCGTTCTTTGACAAACGAGGGGGGTGCCACAACCGGTGGGGGTGATGGAGAGGGCGTAGAAAAAAAGAAAATTGCAAAACAAACCCAAATCCGGTGAGGCCGGCGTGGAAAAGTTACCAAAACGAAGCCAAAAACAAACCCAAGTTGAGGCCACAATTGCCCGGGAAGAAGATCGGGCCGCACGGAATGCCGGGCGCGGGTCAGTCTTTGAGTTGGTAGACGGCGCGGGAGACGCGTTCGGCCTCGGGCATGAGGTTGAGGACGCGGAGGATGTAGCCCGTGCCTTTGCGGCTGTGGGGTTGCATGCGCTCGTTGTAGAGGCGGGTCAACTCATGGAAGTGGACCGGCTCCTGGCGATCGCGCAGGATATCGACAATGACCAGGGGCGCCCCGACCATGGGGAGGAAGTAGCGGCGGTCCACGGTGCCGCTGATTTCGGGGTGATGATCGAGAAGGACGGTCACCAACCGCGGGCGCTGGCCGTTGAGGAAACTGAGTTCATCGGAAACGCTGGCGAGGATTTTCTCGAACGGGACGGGCTCCTTGGACGCGTGGAGGAGCTGGAGGATTTGTTTTTCGACCTGGTTCAGCACCAGCCCCGACAGGACGGAGAAATAATCGTAGCGGAAAGTGATCCGCTCGAGCGTCTCGCTGATCAGCAGGAGCGATCCCCACGGTTGATACCCGCCGAGGTTCGGGTCATCGGCCCATCCACCCAGTTCGGCGGATGTCACCACGCAACCGTTGGACAGGATCCGGTTGGCCCAATACACTTCCTGGGTCTCGGCCACGGCGCGGGCGAGATGCGATTGCAGGGTGGCGACGGCGGCTTCCTCGATTTGGCGGACGCGCTCGCGGGTGACGCGAATGCGCATGCGGGCGATCTCCTGGAGCGTGCGGCGCTTCATCTGGGGACGGAACAACGGGTCGGCCAAGCCGAAGCGCTGCTCGATGACGAACAGTTCCTGAGTGTTGAGGAACTCGCGCAACAGCGCGCGAAAGTTGGCGGCCTGTCCGTTGCCGGCCTCGAGGCGGCGGGTCCAGTTGAAGAACCAGCGGACGTTTTCGAGGGATGTCGCGCCGAAATTGGTGAGGTTGAGGAGTTGGTGATCGCTCCAGCCGCGGAGTTGGCCGATGTTCTTGACGCCGGCCTCTTCGAGGCAGTGGACAACGCGAGCACTGAGGCCCGACCTGGCCAAAGGCCAATTGTCGATCATCTGGCGTGTAATCTTTTGTGTCTGAAACCTATCCATGTCAGAACTCAATCTTTTCCTTGCGCGACTCGACCAACCATAAGTGGTACCCAGTATGACCCGTTATCCCTACTGGTAGTGGTATCAAAGCCAACAGCCAATTAGAATTCAAGTAGAATTTTGTTACATGTGACATGCTTGACAAAGCGCACACGAAAGATGCTACCAAGTATTTTTCCCTTCGCATCCAGCTAAAAGGGCGCTAAGATACACGTATGGAATCTGTTCTGTCGAAAATCACCCAGGATGCGTGTCGTACCCTGCAAGCATTGGCAGGTGAAGAGGGTACCTTCCAGAAGATAGCGGCGGCAGCCATCGCCTGTCTCCGGTCGGGCGGCAAAATCCTTGCCTGTGGCAATGGAGGCAGCGCCGCCGACGCGATGCACCTCACCCAAGAGCTCGTGGGCCACTTCCGCGGCGATCGCCGGTCTCTTCCAGGGGTCAGCCTGACGGCGGATCCGACCGCGTTGACGTGTATCGGCAACGATTTCGGCTTTGAGAACGTTTTTTCCCGTCAGGTGGAAGGATTGGCCAACCCGAACGATCTTCTGGTTTGTTTTTCCACCAGCGGGAACTCCCCAAACATCCTCCGCGCGCTGGAAGCCGCCAAGGCCAAGGGCGTCAAGACCGTGTCGCTACTCGGCAAGGGTGGCGGAAAAGCCAAAGGCAAAGCCGACTGGGAGATCATTATCGCCAACTCGGACAGCGGGCGCGTCCAAGAGGCGCACACGCTGATTCTGCACGCGCTCCTGGAAGTGATCGAGCGCGAGTTCAGCGCCTGAATTATTTCTGCGCGGGCGGCGGGGGCGAACCGGGGGCGGCAACGTCTCCTCCCTGCGGCTGTGCGTGCTGGGACATCATCTGCGTGAGGTCCATCACTTGAGCGTTGGGGGGCGGCTGGTACACGAATTTGGAATCCGCCACGTCTTGGTTGAACTTCAGGTTCTTGAACTCCATGGCCATGACCAGATTCGTCAGGGACTTGTCATACTGTTCCAGTCGATGGACAAACCCGTCCGTCTGCCCGACGAAGACGCGCGTTTTGCCCACCATCGCGGCCATCGTCGCCATCTGCTGGTTCGTCAGGGCGGCCTGCTTCAATGCGCCTTCCAGGACATACATCGGTTGACCATCGAGTTCTTTGGTTGCGCCCACGCTGAAGTCGCACATTCCCCTGGTGGTTTCCAATTGCCTGGCGGGATCGAATTGATCGAGGGGGTTTCCCTGCACACCGGCCTGCGCCAGGGCGTTGCTCCCGAGCTTGTTCATGTCCATTTTCATGATCTGCTGCTGCGTCCCCATCTTCATGATCTGCCACATGACGCCGTCCTGACCCATGACCATGGTCATTTGGCTGTGCTGGCCCATGATCGGCATATCCAGTTGCATCCAGACACGGTGCGGCGGTTTTTGCACCACGGTGCCGTTGATCTCCATATGGGTGCCGAACATGCTCATGATCTGGGTGTAATCCGCAGACCATGACTTGTAGGCCCCGGTCTGCGATTCCGCAAAGTCGATGATCTGCTGCGTTGTCTTCAGTCCCTGCGCGGAAGCGACCATGGCGGACGCGGCAACAACAATACAGGCGGCCCGGGTCATCGCGGTTTTATGAAAGCGTTGCATGAGCATCTCCCTTCATTGTGGTGGGCGCGAAACTAACATAGGGGCTGCGCCCGGAGCAAGCCCGATGCCCGTTTACGGTTTGGTCCCCTCGAAAACCTCGGGAGCGATAACGCCGTCGGCGACCCGGGTGACTCCGCCGGTCATCCGGATCGAATAGTCCTCGCCCATCTCGATGGCAATGACGCCCCCGGGCATGTGGACGGAAACCGACCGGTCGCAGAGACCGATCCGATGCGCGACCGCCGCCGCGGCGCTGCTGCTGCTGCCGGACGCCAGCGTGTACCCCGCGCCGCGCTCCCAAATCTCGATTTGGATGTTGCGGCGGTCGCGCACCTTGAGGAACTGCACGTTGGTGCGATTCGGAAAATTCGGGTGCGTTTCCAGCAACGGCCCGAACCGACGCGCCATTTCGGCGTCGATTTCCGCCAGCGCCAACACGCAATGCGGATTGCCGATCGTCGCCGCGCAAAACAGAAACGCGCGTCCGCCCACCGTGATGGTTTCGTTGAGCACCTCGCGGCGCGGTCCCGTGACGGGGATCTCGTCGCTCCAGAAGCTCACGCGGCCCATTTCCACGCGCACGGAGCGGCCGCCGTCGATCACGGTCGCACACACGACGCCACCCGCGGTCTCGATGGCAAATTCCTCGTTGCCCACGAGTTTGCGGTCCCAGAGATACCGCGAAAAAATCCTCAACCCGTTCCCGCTTTTCTCGGCCTCGCTGCCGTCGGGGTTGAAAATGCGCAGGGCGCGCGGCGCGCGCTGCGCCGGCAACGGACCGAGCAGAATCCCGTCCGACCCGACGCCGAAATTCCGGTGGCAGATCGTCCGGATCTGTTCGGTCGTCAGAGGGGAATCGAGGTGTTTGGGGTCGATGACGATATAATCGTTGCCCAATGCGTGGTACTTGGAAAATTCCAGAGCCATGGGAGGAGATTATCGCCCGCCCGTCGGGGTTCAAAGTCCAAAATGTCGGTTCGTTGGACCCATCCTTGCGTCAACGGCAACCGGGCAGACCCTTGTCGAGCCAAATCCGTCCCGTGGCTGCGTGGGCCGGTCGCTACTCGCCCGACTGGGTGACGGTGACTGTCGCGCTGCCGATGGTGATCGACCCGGTGCGCGTGACGGAATTGGTGTTGGGGGTGATGAAGTAACTGACGGTTCCCTCGCCCATGCCATTGCCACCATCCGTGATGGTGATCCAGCTATTCGTGGTACTGGCGGTCCACGCGCAATCGCTGAAGTTGGGCTTGACCGTCACGGTCGCCGGAGCGCTGGCCGCCTTGAATTTCGCATTCTTCGGGCTCAGCTTGAACGTGCAGCCGCCCGTCGCCTGTTTGACGGTGACAGTCTGGCCCGCAATGGTCATCGTGCCCGTGCGAAGGCTGGCGTTGGTGTTGCCCGAGACGGTGTAATTGACCTTGCCGTTAGCCGCGCCGCTGTTGCCGGAGGTGATCGTGATGAATGGATCATTGCTCACCGCCGTCCACTCGCAGCTGGTACCCTGGACTTTCACGCTCACGTTTTTCGAGCCGCCCTTGGCCGCCAGTTTGACGGTTGTCGCACTGACCGTGAACGTGCAGTTGCCGACAGTGGATGTGGCGGACTGCGTGACAGTGAACGTTTGCCCGGCAATCGTCATCGTGCCCGTGAGAATGTTCGTGGTGTCGTTGGCTGGTACGGCATAAGTGACCGTGCCGTTGCCCACGCCGTTCGTGCCAGCCGTGATGGTGATAAAAGAATCATTGCTGACGGCCGTCCACGCGCAGTTGTTGTTGGACGCGATCACGCTGACGGTGTTGGTGCCGCCGGCCGCGTCGAACATGGCATTGGTTGAGCTGATCGAGAACGCGCAGTTGGTGTTGGCGACGACGGGAACGAATTCGAACACGATGCCGTTGCCGCTGGTCCCACCTGTCGTGGTTGTCCCGTAGAAATTGCTGTCGGTGCCCTGCACCAGCCCGGCGATCGGATCGGCCCCATCCTTGGGGGTGCCGACGAAGGAGTAGAGAGTCGTGTACGTGCCGCTGGGACTGATCCGGAACAGCGTGCCGTCGCCGCTGGTCCCGCCGCTGCTGGTTGTCCCGCAGAAATTGCTGTCGGTGCCCTGCACCAGCCCGGCGATTGGATCGGCCCCATCGTTGGGGGTGCCGGCAAAGAAGTGAAGATTCGTGTAACTACCGCCGGGACTGATCCGAAACACGATGCCGTTGCCGCTGGTCCCGCCGCTGCTGGTTGTGCCGTAGAGATTGCTGTCAATGCCCTGCACCAGCCCGGCCAGTGGATAGCTTCCATCGCCGGGGGGACCGGCAAACGAGTACAGCCTCGTGTAGCTGCCGCCGGCACTGATGCGAAATATCGAGCCGCATCCGGCGCCGCAATTGGTGTTCGTCCCACCGAACTGGGTTGTCCCGTAAAAATTGCCGTCGCTGCCCTGCACCAGCCCGGCTTGCGGGTCGGCTCCATCGGTCGGGTAGCCGGCAAAGGAGTAGAGAGTCGTGTACGTGCCGCTGGGACTGATTTGAAACACGGTGCCGTTGCCGTTGCGGTTGAATTCGCTGGTCGTCCCGCCGAAATAGGTCGTCCCGTAGAGATTGCCATCACTGCCCTGCACCAGCCCGGCGACTGGATCGGCGCCATCGCTCGGGAGGCCGGCAAACGAGTGCAGGCTCGTGTAGGCGCCCGTGGAACTGATCTGAAACACGGTGCCGTGACCGCTCGCGCCGCCCGCGCTGGTTGTGCCGTAGAAATTGTTGTCGCTGCCCTGCACGAGCCCGGCCATCGGGTCGGCCCCATCGTCGGGCGGTCCGGCAAAGGAGTAGAGGCTCGTGTAGGTGCCGCTGGGACTGATCTGAAATACGGTGCCGTCGTCGTTGCTCCCGCCGCTGCTCGTCGTCCCATAGAAACTGGCGTCGCTGCCCTGTACAAGGGCGGCTTGCGGATTGGCGCCGTCGGTGGGGGCGCCGGTGAAGGTGTGCAGATTCGTCTCCGTCTGAGCCTGGGCCGGGAACGTTCGACCAGCGACAACGACCAGGACGACGGCCAACGGAATGCGAAGACACTTCATGGTTTTTTCTCTTCCGTTCCTATCGACGACAAGATCCCGTGAAGGGATGATTCCTTCTCCGAATGACAGCCCTGCCACAGTCAAACCTGACCAAATATTTACCCGCGGGTTCTGCTGGCGCGACAGGGGCCAGCAACTGAATGAGAGGAGGGGTTGCGCGCAGACGACCGCCGCCAACTCGCTTCAGCGGTTTCTTCCATTAGTTCATTTTTTACTAGCAGCCCCGTAACCGCAAGTCAAAGAGTTTATGAGCATCGGGGGTTGTCGCGGATGTCGCGCGAAGGATGCGCTTGACTTGGGGCGGGGACGGGCGGAAATTTGCGGCTGTCGCAGTGCGCGTGGGCAAAGTTGGATGGTTCGTCTGGTCTGGCGTCCAGACACACACAACGTGACATCTGGTTTGTGCCGTCGGCTTTGCCAACGTGACCCTGAAAGGAAGCTGCCTATGAGCAAGGGCAACGACGAGCCAGAAGTTCATCACCACGCAACCGCGCTCGGAGCTGGTGTACCGGCGCCCGATTTTTCCCTGCACAGCACGCCGGACCAGAGCGTATCGCTGAGTGATTTTCGCGGCCAACCGGTCATCCTGGCGTTTTACCCGGCGGATTGGAGTCCAGTGTGCGGGGACCAGATGGCGCTCTACAATGAGATCCTGCCGGAGTTCCACCGGTTCAACGCGGAACTGATCGGCATTTCGGTCGACGGCATCTGGTGTCACCTGGCGTTTGCCAAGGACCGCAAGTTGCGGTTCCCGTTGTTGACGGATTTCGAGCCGAAAGGCGCGGTGGCGCGGAGCTACGGAGTCTATCGGGCGCAAGACGGCTGCACCGAGCGGGCGTTGTTTGTGATTGATGGGGACGGAACGATTCGCTGGAGCTACGTGTCCCCGATTGGCGTCAATCCCGGCGCAGACGGGATACTGGCGGCGCTCGAAGCGCTTCCCGCGAAACGGGAGGTGACAGCATGAGAACGAGCTGGCAGGCCAAGTTGACGCTGCCCGTTGGCGAACGCGACCACATCCAGGGACCGGCCACGGCCCAGATCACACTGGTGGAATACGGCGACTACGAGTGCCCATATTGCGGGCAGGCGTACCCGATTGTGAAAGAACTCCAGAAACGGCTGGGGAAACGATTGCGGTTCGTCTTTCGCAATTTCCCGCTGAGCACGATGCATCCCCACGCCGAGCACGCCGCGGAAGCCGCCGAATCGGCGGGGGCGCATGGCAAGTTCTGGGAGATGCACGACGCGCTGTATGAGAACCAGGAAGCCCTCGACGACGGCGCATTGGTTGAGTACGCCGCAGCGGTCGGACTCGATCCGACCCGATTCACGAGCGAGATGGCCAAGCACACGCAGACCGCGCGGGTCCGGGAAGATTTCATGAGCGGCGTCCGCAGCGGCGTGAACGGCACGCCGACATTTTTCATCAACGGCGTGCGCCACGATGATTCGTTTGATCTGGAGACCCTATTGAATGCCATGGAGCAAACATCATGAAAGAACAAACCACCGATCAATCTGTCCTCAAACACATCCAGGGCCTCGCGGCGGAGGAACATCGGCTGTTCGATCAGGAATCGCCGTCCAAAGCCGAGACGGCGCGGCTCAAGAAAATCGAGGTCGAACTGGACCAGTGCTGGGACTTGTTGCGTCAGCGCCAGGCCCGGCGCGCTGCGGGACAGGACCCGAACGAGGCGCGGGTGCGTCCGCCGGAAATCGTCGAGAACTACGAGCAGTAGGGTCTTCTACACGGGCCTCGATGAACGGCTCTGACGTGGCGGGATGAGGAAGTGGGCGGCCCGGCCGGCGCACAGGCCGCCACACCCGGTGCTTTCACTTACACCGTAGCCCGTAACGCACGCTTGACAGGAACGACGGCAGCCCCGATCTCGGAATCGGGGTAAACCGGGACGGTCGCCCCGCCGGAGGCGGGCAAGCCTACAATTCGGAGGGGAGGCGTCCGCCTTCGCTAAAGCTACGGCGGGACACGCGGGGTGGGTGGCCGCCGGTGCTAAACCTGATAATCCGTAACCGGGCTTATGTTTGCCGGACTCGTTGTTCCGCGGGCGATTCCCGGGGCGAACTCGGGATCGGAATCATTTTTTTTCTGGAGCTGTTGCTGCGAATCGGATGTTGCTGTTGGGCCGTCGAGAACTTCCCTGACCTTGAGCGCCAAATCCCGGGGCGTAACCGGCTTCTTGAAAAATGGGATGTTCATGTCCGTCATTCCGGTTCGGGTGGCAAGTCTCTCGGCACAGCCCGAGCAGAGGATTACTTTGGTCTGGGGACGGACCCGGCTTAACTGACAGGCGAGTTGTCTGCCCGTCATGTTCGGCATGAGGATGTCGGAGATGACGAGGTCGATTTTCTGGGCGTCGTCCTGACAGCGGCGGAGGGCTTCCTGTCCATCGGCCGCCTGGACGACCTGATAGCCTTGCTCCTCGAGCATGATGGCGATGACTTGTCGAACGATCGATTCATCGTCAGCCACCAGGATCGTTTCGTTGCCTGTCGGAAGGCCATTGGAGTCTGGAGCAGGCGGATTCCGAGCGGCGGTCTCCGCTGCATCCGATTTACGAAGAAATTCGAAAAATGGCATAGGATGACAGGCTCCAACGACCTGATGGAGGAGCAGGATGAATACCAACCCCCCCCGCCGTCCGGTGGCCGGTTCTGCTGGCAGTTCTGCCGCTTGATGGCGCCTGAGGCGGGCGGGAGGGAGGCCGGTTTTGCGTTTGACGGGTGTGGAATGATGACCTAGGATGCCAGTGGCGTTACGAGCTGTGGCAGTACCTGCCCTCTCTTGCAGTTTTGCCCCGTAGTTTGCGCTGAAGATGATGATAAGGAGAAATTGTACATGGCGATCAAAGTAGGCATCAATGGTTTCGGGCGGATCGGGCGGTTGGTGTTCCGCGCGATCTGCGATCAGGGGTTGTTGGGCAAGGAGATCGAGGTCGTGGCGGTCAACGACATCGTGCCCGCCGACAATCTGGCGTACCTCGTGAAGTATGACTCGACCCAGGGCCGGTTCAAAGGCACGGTTTCGAGCGAGAAATCCAGTCCGTCCGTGGCGGAAGACGACACGCTGGTCGTCAACGGCCACAAGATCAAATGTCTCGCCGTCAGGGAAGGCCCGGCGGCGTTGCCGTGGAAGGCGCTCGGTGTGGAACTCGTGATCGAGTCCACGGGCTTGTTCACCGACGCGACGAAAGCGAAGGGCCACCTCGATGCCGGCGCGAAGAAGGTGATGATCACGGCGCCCGCGAAGGGCGAGGACATCACGATCGTGCTCGGGGTCAATCACACCAAGTACGATCCGTCCAAGCATCACATCGTTTCCAACGCGAGCTGCACGACGAACTGCCTCGCGCCGGTGGTTCACGTCCTGCTGAAGGAAGGATTCGGCATTGAGGAAGGGCTGATGACCACGATCCACAGTTACACCGCCACGCAAAAGACAGTGGATGGCCCGTCCCGCAAGGATTGGAAGGGCGGCCGCACGGCGGCGCAGAACATTATTCCGTCGACGACGGGCGCCGCGAAGGCCGTCGGCCTCGCGATTCCCGAAGTGAAGGGCAAACTGACGGGCATGGCGTTTCGTGTGCCGACGCCGACCGTGAGCGTGGTCGATCTCACTGTGCGGACGGTGAAGGAAACGAGCTACAAGGAAATTTGCGCGGCGATGAAGAAGGCCAGCGAGACGTACCTGAAGGGCCTTTTGGCGTACACGGAGGACGAGGTGGTTTCGTCCGACTTCATTCACGACGCGCACTCGAGCATTTTCGACGCCGGCAGCGGCATCGAATTGAACAGCCGGTTTTTCAAGCTCGTGAGTTGGTACGACAACGAGTGGGGCTACTCGAACCGATGCGTCGACCTCATTCGGTACATGGCGAAGTGATTTGGTAACCCGACGGTAACCGGGCATTCACAGCGGATGCCCGGTTCCGTCTTGATTTTGCGGAACATCCGGGCTACTTTTGTCGTCTTATCGCTGTGAGTCACAATAGTCTAGCGCGGCGTATCGGGCGCGCCCTGCTTATTGTAGTGGTGTCCAGCATTGCCACCATTTCCTCCGCTATTGCCCAACAACGACAGGCGCTGAGCGGCCACGTACCGCAAGCTGTGAAGAGTTTGAATTTGCAGCCCCTGACCCGTCTGGCGGCCACGAATGTATTGCATCTGGCGATCGGGTTGCCGTTTCGCAACCAAGCAGCACTCGGCCAACTGCTGCAACAGATTTACGACCCGGCCAGCCCGAATTTCCGGCACTATCTGACGTCGGAACAGTTCACGGCGCAGTTTGGCCCGACCGTGGCCGATTACCAGGCGGTCATCGATTTCGCCCAAACCAACGGCTTGACGGTGACCGGCCAGCATGCCAGTCGCTCCTTGCTGGACGTGGTGGGGACGGTGGCGAACATTGAGAAGATGTTTAACGTGACCCTGCTGGTCTATCCGCACCCGACCGAGAATCGCAATTTTTACGCGCCGAGCGTTGATCCGTCGGTGGCCCTGGCGGTGCCGATTCTGCACATATCCGGCCTGGATAATTACGCGCTGCCGCATCCCAACTCCCGGGTCAAGCCCCTCGCCGGCACAGCAGGCGGTGTGTACCTTGGCAATGATTTTCGGGCCGCCTACGTGCCCGGTGTATCGCTGAAGGGCACCGGTCAATCCGTCGCCCTGCTGGAGTATGACGGCTATTACGCCATCGATATCACGAATTATTTACTCTTGGCCGGCGTGCCGTCGATGACGCTGACGAACATCCCCATCAACGGCGGCCCCATCACACCGGGCGGCGGTGACGGCGAGGTGTCGCTGGACATTGAAATGGCGATTGCGATGGCGCCGAACCTGACGCAGATCCTCGTTTACGAAGGCACCAATGGCGTGACACCGTGGGTGACCATCCTCACCCAGATCGCCGACGACAATTTGGCCAAGCAAGTGAGTTGTTCGTGGAGTGGGGGGGGCCCCGACCCCAGTAGCGAACAGGCTTTGGTAAAAATGGCCGGTGAAGGGATATCCTTCTTCAATGCCGTCGGCGACAACGATGCGTTTATCAGCGCCATTGGGTTTCCATCCGACAGCACCAACGTCACCGAATGTGGAGGAACCACCTTGTCAACGACCGGCCCTGGTGGCAGCTACCTCTCGGAGATTGTCTGGAACTGGGGAACATCCAACCCGAGCGGGGGCGATTGGGGTAGCAGCGGCGGGGTCAGCACCTACTATTCGATCCCGCCGTGGCAACAAGGCGTCGCCACGACCCCCAATCAAGGTTCGAGCACCATGCGCAACGTTCCCGATGTCGCGCTGACCGCTGATAATGTTTATGTGACTTACAACGATGGAGGCGCCGGGTCGTTTGGCGGCACCAGTTGCGCCGCGCCGCTCTGGGCGGCGTTCACGGCGCTGGTCAATCAGCAGGCGGCCGCGAACGGCGCGGCGCCGGTCGGCTTCCTCAACCCTGCCCTCTATGCGATCGGCAAAGGCCCGAAGTACGCCTACTGTTTTCACGACATCACCGTCGGCAGCAATAAATGGTACCCTGGCAGCCGATCCAAATATAGCGCCGTACCTGGTTACGACCTCTGCACGGGTTGGGGCACTCCGAATGGCGCCAACTTGATCTATGCACTTCTGTCGCTGGCAAGCGGCAGCCCCTACATTGTCAGCGCCGGCTCGGTCGTGAGCGGTGGCAATGACAACGGTGTGATCGATTATGACGATTGCGTTCTGCTCTCCCTCCCCGTCGTGAACATTGGCCAGGGAACCGCCACCGTCGTCAACGCGACGCTGACGACCAGTACGCCCGGCGTCACGATTACCCAGCCCAACTCGACATATGCCAACCTGGTGTCCGGTGTCGTCACCACCAACAACACGCCGTTCCAGATCAGCACCTCACCGTCATTCGTTTGTGGCACGCCGATCCCGCTGTCACTGGCGTTGTCCTACACCGGCGGTTCCATCACCAACACCATTACAATGCCCACCTGCCAGTGTCCGACGATTCAAGTGAACGGCGGCTTGAGTGGCGCCAGCCCGACGCAGAGCGGCGCGATGTTTCCCAGTGGCACAAGCAGTACGTGCAGTGCTCCGAAATCATGCCCCGGGACGTATGGCGCGGGTACAGTCGCCTATAACGCTTACTCGTACACGAACTCGAGCAGTTCGGCCGTCTGCGTGTCGGTGACCGTCTCCACAACTTGCGGGACGAATTACTACAGTTCCATTTTCTCGGAGGCGTATCTCGGCAATTACAATCCCAGCAGCCTTTGCGCAAACTACCTCGGTGACATGGGCGGCATCGACGAGGACTACACCGGTCCGGGGGCATTTGTTTACTCCTTCACCGTTCCTGCCAACACCAACTTCACCGTAGTGGTGAATGGGATGGCCTCCGGTTACTATTGCTCCAGTTACAGCGTCACTGTCGCCCTGCTTTGTCCGTTGGATGGCGGTGGCGCGTGTGGCGGGGTCTCGGCGGATTTCAGCGGGACGCCCACGAATGGTGTCGCTCCCTTGGCCGTGACTTTTACCGACACGTCGACAGGCTCGATTACCAATCACTTCTGGAATTTTGGCGACGGCGGCACAACGAATGTGAGTACCAACGAAGTCGTTTACACCTACGACACCGCCGGCGTGTACACGGTGTCGGAAATCGTCACCGGCTCTGGTGGTTCCAGCACCAATACCCAACCGAATTACATCACCGTGCTGACGCCGTTCCAGGGCTGGCAGATTCAATACTTCGGCAGCACCAACAATCCCAACGCCGCGGCGGGAGTTGATGCCGATGGCACGGGCCAGAATAATCTGTTCAAGTTCGTCGCCGGCCTCGACCCCACAAATCCCGCATCGGTGTTCCTGCTTTACATTTTCAGCGACACCAACCAGCCGAATGCGCTCGACCTGCAGTTCCTGCCGATGGTGAGTGGCCGCACCTACACGCCGCAGTTCAACACAGATCTGGTGAATGGCGTCTGGTTGCCGCTCACGACCTTCACCGGGCCCGTGACCAACGGCAGCCAGATCACGGTCACCGACACGAATCCGATTCCGCCCCAGGAGTTCTACCGCATCAACATCTCGCTGCCGTAAATTCGCCGCGAACCGATTCTTGCGTTTGCCGTCCCGCTCTGGTAGTCTATCGCGTCTGCGAACTCGTGCGCCGTTAGCTCAATTGGCAGAGCAAGTGACTCTTAATCGGAAAACCCCGTTGTTGCTGCCGTTGGCGACGATTGGTTTGGGTTCGCAACAGTGACTGAAAGAAGGAGTTGAAAAGCGTTCGAGCTTTACTGCGATTAGCTGCGGTTTGCCCCAACAATGACATCCGGTATCAGATCGCAGTATCAGATTTTGCATGGCGAACAATCTACTGAGGTACCGTGCATGATGGGAAGCCGGGCGGTAAGGCTCGGGCCAATGGGGTGCGTCGACGCCGGTGAGCGGTCACTCAAAGTTGATCAACTGCATCCGGTAGAATTGGTTCGTGACCGTGGCGAAATCGCTGATCTCTGTGAGCGGCAGGCTTCCGGTCACGGTCACGCTGGAGGAATAGTTCGTCCAAGTGTGCAGGTCGAAACTCTTCTGGATGGTGAAGGTGGTCAAGTTCGTGGTTGTGGGCGCGGTCACGATGAACTGCACGCCGATACTGTTGTCCGACGGGTAGTAGACGATCCCCGTAATGCCCGCCGTGACGCCGGCGGCGTTGCTAACCGTCAGGGCGGCGCGCGTGGCGCCCACGATGGCCAAGCAAGCCACGGCAACCGCGAGTGCTCTCAGTTTCTTGCACTGACACCTTGCTCGAATTGTTTTCATAACCATTGCATCTCCGAGTGATTTTGGGGGTTGTTCGTGCGGTACCATGACACGCTCGCCAGGCATCAATATTGATAGGCTCCGATGTCCCAGTTGCCGGTCGCGGGACGCAGCACGCCGGTGATGTCGGTGTTCAGTCCGGGCAGATTCAGGGATCCGAGGTTCACGCCGGCGCCGATACAGGGCGAAGTGGACTGGAGGGCGTAATTGTTGCCCGGGCTGTTGGTGGTCGCGCCGTACGCCAAGCTCACGAAGGCGGGGTCATTCGTCATCCCGTGGGCGTCAAACCCCACGGATTGCTCGGTCGCCAATCCGCCATCGAGGTTGAACCCGGGCTGGTTGTTCCACCAGAAGTAGGGGTCGCTGGCGTGGGGCGAATGCCAGTCGTTGTAATCCACTGTCCATTGCGCAACGGGGTATTGATTCGTCACCACGCCGAGTATGAGCAACGAACCTTGTTGGCCCGTGGTCGCCCAGGAATAGGCGAGGTTGTTTTCAACCTGCAGGTAGGCGTTGTTCGGCCATGTCAGAGGCGGGGTGAGACAGCCGCACGCGCCCCACAATAGCGCGGCGCTCTGGGCCGAGCCGGGGAGGTTGACGATCGCGGTGTTGTTGAGAATGCGGATTGTGCCGCCCTGGTTGAGTTCGTAGGAGATCTCCACGGCCGGAGCGCCGCCGCCGCTCCAACTGTTCGTGGTGATGATGCCCGTCGAGTTGATGTAAATATTCTGACCCGTCGTCGAGACGCCCGCATTCGGGTTGTCGAACAGGTTGTTGTAGATGTTCACGCTCGGGGCATATTCCAGATACAGGTCCGCCGTGAACACCTCGTTCGGATGTGTTGTGTGAAACTCGTTCCCGTAAATGTTGTTATGGAGCCCGCAGGTCACGTTCAGGTTGCTCGTCCGAAAGAAGATCGGGTCCTGGTGCGGACTGCCCGCCCAACACGTCGAACACGTTGCCGGGATGGTGTTGTACCCGGTCCAGTTCGGCGGCGAGTACGCCCAGCCCATGCCGCTGAAATTGTTTCCGCTGATCGTCAGGTAATCCAGGTTTCCGGCGATGCCGGCCACGTCGATGCCCCAGACGATGAAATCGTAGAAGCTGCTCGCCGTGATCGTGATGTCCGACGTGTCGGCCTGCCATGCGAGGTCAATCGCGGTGTGCATGTGGGTGAACGCGCAGTTGGTCACGGTCACGCCGCTGCCGCTGCCGTAGAGCTCGATGCCCGCGCTCGAGAGCCGCCCGTCGCTCTGGCCCAGCGAGTTCCCGTCCATCGGGATCGTGTTGTAGGCGTAGCCGAGATTGTGGAAGTAACAGCTCGCCACGGTGATGTTCTGGTACGTACCGCCACAAAATAAGCCGTACCCATTCTTGGAGGGGACGCCGGTGCCGGGATCCGGTGGTAGTGTGGCCGAACCACCGATCGGCCCGATCTCGAGGTTGCTCAAGACGATGTTGGCAATCGCGCCGGGCGCGTAGAACGCCGCGATGTATTTGCTCGTGTACCCGTCCGTGAAGATCACGCGGTTGGTATTCACGCCCCAGTTCGTGCTGCAGGCATAGGTAATCGGCGCACTGCTCGATCCCGACCAGTCCAAGCCGATGCCGGTCTGATACAGCGGATTGCCGTCGCCGGCCAGCGTGTAGGTCGTCCCCGCCTTGAACCACACCGTGTCGCCGGGCTCGAGTGGTGTGCTGCCGGCCGTGCCGGTGGCCGCCGGATCGCCCGGACAATGCTGCCACGCCGTTGCCGGGTTCGTCCCCGGATTCGAGTCCGAGCCGCTGGAGTAATCCACATAGAAACCGGGTGCGGACAAACTTCCCTGAGAGGCTGCCGGTGTGGTGATACAACCCTCCGCGCTGGGGGAGGCATCGTTACCGGCGGTATCGTAAGCGATGATTACGTAGCAATAGGACGTGTTCGGTACCACGGTCGTATCGACGTACATCGTTGCGGTCGTTGTTCCTGCCAATGTGCCATTGCGGTAGACCTGATAGCCGGCCAGTCCGGGACCGCCGGCATCGGGGGAAGCGTTCCATCGCAGCGTGACCTCCGACGAAGATGTCTCGGTTGCCATGAGGGCAGTGACCATTGAGGGAAGTATTGTCTGGCTGGATGACTCGACGGTCGCGTCAGGCGTGACGCTTGCCGCATCGGCACTCGCATTGGTGGTGGCAGACGGATCGTCAGTAGCGGTAGATGGATCGCTTGCGGTGCCGTCGCTGTTGGTGGACGTCGAATCCGTTGGAGAAGCCGTTTCTGACGGTTCTGGCGTTGCGGGATCGGGTGCGTTGCCGTTGGCGTCCGGATCATTGGTCCAAGCAGCACCCGATGTTGGCCATGATTCCCAGCCGCCACCATTCCATGTCCGGGCCGACCAGTTGTTGGGACCGTCAACGCTCCCGCTAAAATTGTCCGCTCGGCTCGCGGTGATGGGCACACACAGAGCAAGCAGGATGGCGATTCTGGCTAGTCTTCGTGCCGAAAAACCCCGGCCAAACTTCGTTGTGTCGTTGCTCCTTCCAGCTTGTGGCTGTCGAAGCGTACGCCCGCAGAACGGGCGGAGGAACGTGTCGGGCACGGCTGCCGTTGTCTGGGTGTTTTTCATCATGCCAAACGCTAACGGCATTCGTGGAGAAACTGAAATTACTGGGCTCCCTATATTCGACCGGGAAATCACCCTAGAGAATTCACCCCGGAAAAGCGGTGACCGCCTCCGTCGGCGATGGGCAAGAGCACGATTAGAATGAATACGATTCTGAGTGGTCTCCGGGCAGGAGATGCTTGCGGGATACTTCATAGACTGTTGTTCCTTCCAGCTTCATGGCTGATAAAGGATCACTCCCTACTGACGCGTACGCTCAACAACTGCGTGACTACCGCGCTCGTTTGGGGTGAAGAAAACAACAGCGGCGGAAACAATACAGAACGGCGACGTGACCGTGTTGGGTGAACCTGTAGTTTTTTGTTACGTAATTCTGACTGACATTACTCCACTACTCCTGAGTCCAACGCGGGGCGAAACTTTCGCTGAACTCCAACACTAGTCTCGCCCAATCGAGACGAGAGTCAAGGTGTTTTTTCCGAGGCGCTTGAGATGTTGGTCTGGGGCCGAGAGAAGGGACCCAGAATGAAAGGCAAGCGGTATACGACCGAAGACAAGATCCGTATTTTACGGGAGGCGGGCACCCGCTGCTACCGGCTCCACCTCTTGATGCACCGCGACCGCCGATGTGCCGGACAATCCCGCGTGCCGACTTCGAGGAAGACTTCGTCGATGGTCTTTCGCTTGGAAATGGCACGGTCGATCATTTCGTAGTAAACGTCATCGTCGACCACGATGTGTTGCGTGGGGCCGTCTTTTTCGTCAGACCAGGATACATAGAGCGGTGCCCGCCTTCGGAGGAGGCGGAAGACGGGAGTGGAGATTTCCAGCACGTGTTGACTCATGCCATTCACCCTATCGCGGGCCTGACACCACTCGGCCCGGTTGTGAAGGCCGAGCGACTTGGAACCACGAGCTGCTCCGCTCGTCCCTTCGTGTGGTCCGAGTGAAATACCCGGCGAACCTCGGTTATCAGATCGTGTGTGATCCGCGGTTTCCCAATGAAGCCGTGTGCGCCATGCGCCTGTGCCTCTGCCTCGGCTGCGGCCGAGTCCTCCATCGTCATGATGATAATCCGTATGTTGGGCACGGCGCGGCACAGAATCGCCGTCGCTTGCAAGCCGTCCATGACCGGCATGTGCAGATCCATCAGGACCAAGTCCGGCCCGAGCATTGCCGCCATGTGCAGCGCCTCCCCGCCACCCACCGCGGTGCCGACCACTTCGAACATCGGTTCCGTCTTCAAGTAAGCGCACAAAGCCCTCAAGAACCTGAAGGAATCATCCACCACCAAGGTGCAGAGTGGGCGGGGAAAGTTGTCGGGGGCGGACGGCGAGGTCGGGGTCTGTTTCATCACCCCAGACGCTACTGGCATTCATGGAGACCCTGAAATTAGTACATTCCCTATTTCCGACCGGGGATTCACCCTAGAGAATTCACGCCGGACAAGCCGTGGCGGCGTCAGGCGGCGATGATCTGGTTGCGGATGGCGTAGCGGACGAGGTCGGTTACGGAATGCAAGTGGAGTTTGTGCATGACGTTGGCCCGGTGCGCATCCACCGTCTTGACGCTGACGCCGAGCGCGACCGCGACCTCCTTGTTGGTCTTGCCTTCGGTCAGGAGTTGGACAATCTCACGCTCGCGTGCCGTCAGGCGCTCCAGCGGGTTGGCGGCGTCCTTCGTGACTTCCCCAGGGTTCAGGTACCCACTCAGCACCACTTCCGAAACCTTCCCGGTGAAGAACGGCTGGTGCTTGGCGAGCGATTCGACGGCGGAAACCAACAGGCGCGACGTGTCCGCTTTCAAAATGTAGCCGTGGGCACCGGCAGCAAGCACCTCGCTCACCAACTGTTCGGACTCGTGCATGGTGAGGATCAGCACCTCGGCGTTGGGAATCGCCTTGCGAATCTGCCGCGTGGCCTCCAAGCCATTCAGTTCCGGCATCGTTACGTCGAGCACGATCACGTCGGGTCCCAGTTGCTTGGCCAACTCTACCGCTTGCCGGCCATTGACCGCCTCCCCGCACACTTTCCAGCCGGGCTGGTTTTCCAACACCGCCCGCAGTCCCTTCCGCACCAGTTCGTGGTCATCGGCTATCAGGATTTGCGTGGTCTTCATTCGTACCAGCCTCCACGGGCGCGATGGCCCGCACGGTCGTTCCTTTTCCCTGACCGCTTGATTCAACCTCGAACCGGCCACCCAATTGACGCACGCGCTCGCGCATGCCGGCCAGCCCCACGCCCGCCTTCGCCACGGTGCCGTCGCCCCGAAGGCGCAACCCGCAGCCTTGATCGGTCACTTCAAGGATGACCGAACCGTTTTCCCGGGCGATCCGAATCGTGGCGGTCGGACTGCCGGAATGGCGATGGACGTTGCCCAGGCTTTCCTGCACCACCCGAAACAGTGCCCGCTCCGTCTCGGCCGGCAATCGTCCCAGGGACGGACTGGCATCCAGCGTCACCTTGATCCCGCTACGCTGCGTAAACCCGGCGGCGTATTCCTGTACCGCGCCGGCCAGGCCCAACTCGTCCAGCGCCGGCGGGTGCAACTGATAAGCCAGCGTCGACAATTCGCGCTGGCTCTGCTCGATGATCGCCTGGCTGTCGGCGAGGAGGTTGTCGGTGGCTACGTCGCGGCCGGCGTTGCGTTGTCGCACGAGGTCGAGGTTCATCGACACGGCCAACAACTCCTGCGCGGTCGAATCGTGCAGCTCGCGGCCAATCCGCCGGCGTTCTTCGTCCCGCGACCGCAACAGGGAACCCGAGAGCTGGCGCACTTCGTCCTCCACCTGCCTGCGTTCGGTAACGTCGCGGAAGATGCCGGCGAGTTGGATGACCGCGCCGGTCTTGTCGGCGAGCGGGGTCAGGGTGACTTCCCCCACGATCTGGCCGACCGGGTACGTGGCGCTGCTTTCCCAACTCACGGTCTTGCGCTCCCGAATCGCCTCCCGGCATTTGCTCCGCACCCGGGCGTCGGAAGTTCCCGGCAGAACATCCTCGATCCTGGTGCCAACGACCTGTTCCCGGGCGAGGCCGGTCATTTTCAGAAAGGCGGCGTTGATGCAGAGAAATTGGTAACGGTCGTCGGCTTCCACTCGGAGCAGGAACAGGCAATCGGAAACACCTTGAAAGATCAACGCGAGATGCTGTTGCTGGACGTCAATCCGTTTCAGCAGGAAGGCGGCGAACCCAAAATACCCCACGCCCGTAATGATCACAAACGCCAGTCCCTTCAACAGTTCGAAGTCGCGCAACTGGTCGATGGACCAGGCCGCGCTGGCCGCGATTCGGCCCGAGAAGAAAATGTACGCGCTGCAGAGGACCATGTATCCCAGCGCCAGACAGAAGGCCGCCCCGATCGGATGCGTGGCGGTGCGGCCCAGCCGACTGGAGGAGCCGGCCATCACCCTAATCAGCTTCCTGGCCAGATGGGCGCTAAGCCGCTCCTGACGATCCAAGGCGGCGGCGGTCTTTTCGATGGATGGGGTGGGCATGAGATCCTCCCTCAAGCTCCGTTGCGGAATGGAATCTGGGCACGGATGGTGGTTGCCCGGGTCCGGGGCGGACGGGACAACCACGCTGTCGCCGACCCGCTCGACCCGCTCACGAACGCTGAACCGTCCCCGTCGCTTGTGTTTCTTGGCAACCAACACGCGCTCCACCTCAACGGTTTTGCTGTTGTCCCTGATTTCGATGCGAATGATTCGCTTAAGTTTCCGGATGCTCGCTTCCACAGTTCCTTAACATCAAGACCGGATGGTCGCAGTTCCTTGACGACCGTTCCGGCTTCGTTGCCAGAAAAAATCCTGCGAGCGCCACGTTAGTTCCCAAACGGGATAATGAGCCGCACACCCACATACGGCTTGCTGCCCTGCCACATGTTGAGATCGAGTTTCACACGCGGGCTGTTCCGTGGCCCTTCAACAGAAACTGCGGGCGTACGTCGCAGGCTGCCCTGATCAAAACTGAAGTCGGCCTGGCTTTGGACATTCTTGGTGAAGCGATCGACGGCAAACACGGCTGTGTCGAGACCGTATTTGGCGGCCTCGATCTGGCGTTTGATGGGCGACGGAGATTTTTGCGGCGGGCTGTATTCCGCTTCAAAACTCTCCCACGCCTCGGTGTCCGTCGGCTTGCGGGAGGACACCAGGATCGGCTGGAGATCACGCTCGGCAATCTCTTGACGGTCGGTTCGTTCGCTCATGTTGCTATGGATGGACGCTGCCGCCGTCGGGGAAACCGACAAGGACGCCATCAAGAATGGGGACTTGGTTTGTTGGGCGGTGGCGGACGGAACGGCTGACCAGCAGGAAACACACGCGACCGTCCCCGATAGGGTCGAGCGCCAGTGACTGCGGATACTGTGTTTGCGGCAACGGTTCACGACAATCTCCCATTCCCATGGCCCGCTAATCCTTCTTTTCGTCGTCTTTCCCGGCCTTCTGCTCCGGTTCTCTGGTCGCCGCCGGCCGCTCGGTCACAGGCTTGGATTCAACCTTCGCCTCCGGCTTGGCCTCCGGCCTGGCTTGCACAGCGACGGAAACAGATTGTTTCTTCTCGCTCTCGAGCTCTCCCGCTTTTTCCTGCTGCGCGCGTTTCTCGGCATCGAGCTTCGCCACCCGGCTCTGCTCGTCAGCCTGGCTGACTTCGTTCCTGGCTGCCGGCGGCTGCGGCGCAGCCGTCGTTATGGCCGGCTTCTCAGCCTGGCTGCGAGCCGGCGTCTGGACTGCTTTCTCAGTGGTCGATGTTGGTGTCGCGCGTTGGGCGACGACCTTGGCTTCCTCTTTGTTGCGCAGTTCGCGAACCGGTACCGCCTGCACCGTTCGTCCGCTTGCCTTTTCGATGACGGCAACGGCCGGGCCTTTCTTGTTGATCACGGTTTTGTTGATGGCCGTCTTATCCACGACCACCGTCTTGGGGCCAACCGGTTCCAGAAACCGGCGTTCCTCAACCGTGACATACCCTCTCGACGTAACGCTTCTTCCCCAAAACCTTCCCGACGGACCCAATGGCGCCCAGCCGACGTATCCGCCGCCTTCTCGCCAGGAAACCCACGCGGGCGCCCATTGCGTCTGCGGCACCCAATACCAACCGAATTGCGGATCAAAACCCCAGCCGCCATAATGGTACGTGGCCCAGGCCCACGGCTCATCGCTGGCCCAGTACCAGCCAGCATCGGTTTGCTGCCAGTACCCGTTGGAATAGGGGCTCCAACCAGAGGCCACCCCGCCCGGAATCCAACAGCTTCCGTCGGATCCAACAACCTGCCAGCGCCCGTACGGGCTGAGGGGTTGATAGAAATCGCTATCGGCGTGAATCGCCACGGTCGAGACGCTCACCGATACGTCGTCTGCGTAGGTTGTGTGCGCTGTTAGCGTGACGATCAGTGCGCTGCAGAACATGAATCCGATTTTTCCGATCAAATGCCTGGTTCCATTCATGGAGTTGCTCCCTGGCTCAATAGATCAAGAACGCGTCGTTGTTGTCGAAACACGACGACGTGGGCGTCAACGCCGAGCCGGATGATTCCTCTAGCCCTGCGATTCCCGCAGACGCCGTAAACGGTCTCGATGAGATTGCCGAACGTCAATGCCCTTTTCCTGTGATTGGCTTTCATGCCACGACGATAAGCCGGGAGGCACTGCGGGTGCTATAAGGTGTTCACCTATGGGGTGTTCACCCCACCGGAAATTTCATGAAACAAAGAGTTCCGGATCGCCGAATGGCGGTTCTGTTTTTCAGTTGGGAGCCTGGGCGTGGGCTTCGACGAACCACAGGTATTTGTCTGCCCCACGTGAAATCTCAGTGAAGATGTCGGCAGTATCGGCGTCCTTGAGTTCGTTGGCCTGATCGATAGTCTGACGGATCAGTTTGCCAAAAGTCGCAATCGCATGAGACAGGGCCGCCACATGCTCCTTGCCGCTGGCAGCTGTCAGTGGGTACTCGGGAAGACTGGACTTCCTGGCCGCCAAACGGATGGTGCCTTCGGCGATGCCACCCAATTGGACGATTCGTTCGGCAATGAGATCGACGTATTCTTCCGAATCTTCCGAGAACTTGTCGAACAATTCGTGCAGGGCGATAAAGCTGGATCCCTTCACATTCCAGTGGGCCTGTTTGGCTTGAATCATCAGATCAATGGAATCCGCCAGCCTGTCTTGCAGTAACGCCGCTACCTGAATTCGTGTTTTCTCTGGCAAATCGTTTCTGGTTTTATACATGGGAGATCTCCTTTTTTGGTTTTAGGAATTCCTTGTTGAGTGGCTTGGTTTCGACCCAACAGCCGGATCCTGTTCATGAAAGTACTCGCGGACTTTCGCGGCGATCTGGCGGTCGGTCATCTTGTCGATGGTTTCCACGGCGATGATGTGTCCGCCGAGCTTGTCTCGCTCCAGACGCTTTTTGAGCTCGCCCTTGGCCTCCCCGGGACCAAAGATCAGAATGGATTCGGCATCACGAATTGCCGCAATCACCTCATCGTAGTACTTGTTCAAATGGCCCGTAAATTCCCTCTCGTGACTATCATCGGCTTGAACCTGTTGCGATTCGTAGGAAGTCGTCGAACGGACGCCGGCAAAGCGTCCGGGCTGTTTTTCCACGTTCGACCGGATCTCCATGGTCTCTTCCCCTTCGGCGGAGACAATCGCGATCACCGCCTTCCGATGATCAATCCACAATCCGACAGTCGTTTTCATGAAATTCTCCTTTCGGGCTTCCTCGAGATTATCTCGCAAACGGTCCGCTCCCTCATTGCTTTCTTAGCGTGACGTCAATGAGGCCGAAATCAGGGTCGGCCAGCTTCGCGAAGGCGGCCCGACTCAGGTCGATCTTCCGTCCTTCGTGGACCAACCGTTTCGTGGGGCCGCGATCCGTGATTTCGACAACCACGCTCCGGTTCGCGTGCGTGACGATGACCTTGGTGCCGAAATCGAAAAACCACGACGCCGCGGTGAGCCTGTCGGGATTGAACCGTTGGCCATTGGCCATCGGCAGGCCGCGCTCCTTTTCCCCATACCACGACGCCCGGTCAGCGGCCTGGCAGGTTAGGCACGAGAGAATGAGGAGCGCCGCGAGTGTTTGTGCGCTGGCTCGCTCCGAGTTTTGGAAGAGCCCTTTCACAATTTCACGATAAGACCCAACACCCACGGCTGCCATGGGGTGTTCACCCCACGTGAAACATGGGGATGCAATTCTGACAGGATATACGTCGGGGAGGCGGGAGGTCCGGCAACTACACGATCGTCAACTGGACGCTGCTCTCGATGATTCCGGCGGCGATGGCGTAGCGGGTGAGACCGGAGATCTCGTGGACGTTGAGCTTGGCCATGAGATTCTGCCGATGTTTTTCGACCGTCTTGATGCTG
>Ga0187875_10000146_pt1 | contig 64381 bp, 58 predicted proteins | sample June2016WEW_17_1_2_FD_132978 | JGI IMG/M metagenome (GOLD analysis project Ga0187875, IMG submission 132978) | Peatland microbial communities from SPRUCE experiment site at the Marcell Experimental Forest, Minnesota, USA - June2016WEW_17_10 | ecosystem: Environmental > Terrestrial > Soil >... | reverse complement strand
CCATCGTCGATACGCTGCCAGCCAGCGCCAAACCATCCGCGGTCATCCCCACGCCGTCGCGCACCACCGCCCTTGTCTCGCTGACCAGAAACTCGGCGCCTTCCGCCAATCCCCCGCCCGCGGTCGCATCGGTGACCAAACACACCTTGTCCACGCCCTTCGCCCGCACCGCCAGTCGCATCAGTTCGGGATGCACGTGCTTGCTGTCAGCAATCACTTCCACCATCACCCGCTCGTCGGCCAGAAACGTCTCCAGCGCGCCGGGCAATCGAAACGCGCCCGATTTGGTCGCGCTCGACATGCAATTGAACAAATGCGTCGCGTGACACAGGCCGCGATCCACCGCCGCGCGCGCCTGTTCATAACTGGCCGCCGTGTGACCGCCGCTCGGCAGGATCTCCCGCTCCAACAGCGCGTCGATGAGTTCCAGCGCCCCGGACGCTTCCGGCGCCAGCGTCATTTGCGTGACCAACCCCTCGTGATCGAGCCACGGCAGGTATTCGGCCGGATTCGCGTCGCGGATGAACTGCACCGGCTGCGCGCCGTTGCGTTCCCGGGATATGTACGGCCCTTCGATGTGCGCCCCGACGATCTGCGCCCCGCCGAAATCGTGCCCGATCGCGTCGGCAATCGCCTGCAACGCAGCAGAAATTTTTTCCGTCGAATGCGTCGTGGTCGTCGGCGTCATGGCCGTCGTGCCGCCGGCGGCGTGAAATTTTGCGATCTGGGCCAGCGATTCGACCGTGCCATCCATCGTGTCGTGGCCCAGCGCCCCGTGCACGTGCATATCGACAAAGCCCGGTGCCACGTAGTTGTCGCGGGCATCGATCACCTGCGCGTCTTCCGGCCAAAGCACCTGTGACTGGGGCGCCACCTGCTTGATCTTGCCGCCATCGACCACAACACAATGCTGCGCCAGCACACTGTGCGGAGCAATCACCCGTCCATTGATGATTACCACCATCTCCCGCGCAGTATGGCGAGCGCCTGCTGGTCAGACAAGCCGGAATGAGCGGCGGAAACGAACCTATTTCAGGAAAGGACGCACCTCACATCCCTTCGCCGTCAACCGGATCGTCACGGCGCCGTCGTCGTCGGTGCGGAGGTAGGTGATGCCGCGTTGCGCGCAGCGATCGCGCAGGGCCGGTTCGGGATAATGGTGCGTGTCGTTCATGTTAACCACTTGCACAACGGTTTCGGGATGCACGGCGTCGAGAAACTCGGCGGTGCATGACGATTCTTTGCTGTGCTGGCCTTTCACGATGATTTGCGCATGGAGGTCGGCGTTACCTTTGAGCAGTCGCTTCTCGACGGTTTCGCCGGCATCGGACATCAACAGCACCCGCGTCGGCCCGTACTCAACGGCCAGCACGAGTGCGTTGTCATCGGCGCGACTGGCAATCACGCCGGGCGGCGGACTGAGCACCCGGATGCGCGCGTTCGGCGCGGAAAGAAGCTCGTCACCGGCCTTGACCGCGCGCAGAGGAATTCCGCGCGCCCTGATCTGGTTGATCCATTCCGCGCAGTATTTCGAGCGCGACGGGATTCCACTCCACACGGCTTGCCGGGACGAAACCTCGCCTGACACGACGGTCAACCCCGCCGCATGGGGCTTATCACCGCAGGTAAGCACGGTCGCGGCGAGGCGATTCACGCCTTCCGACCGCAGGAACGGGACGACGACGTGCGTCCCCTCCCAACCCCCGCCGCCGTCAATCAACAGGTCGTTGTGGCTGCCAGGCACTCTGGCAAAAATCGACGCGCCATCGGTCAACGACAGGATGGTGAGATCGACTTTGTTGGATGACCCGGTATTGAGGAAGAGCGCCACACACATCGCAAGTGCCGCCACGACCGCGACGAGCCGGCGGCGTTGGGCGGGGATTCTCCTGCTGAGCGCGAGCACGCCGAATGCGTAATACGTCCACACCAGCCACACGGGCGGCGCATGGACAAACCGGTGCCCGAACGGCACGGCCCCGAGCCATTCCACGCCGCGAACCATCACCGCGATGAGGAGGCTGTTGGCGTTGTTCAGCGTCAACGTCAACCACGCGCTGGCAACGTGCGCCAGCGCGGCCAGCAATCCCAGCGCGATGATGCATCCCAGCAAGGGAATCACCAGAAGATTGGCGATGATGCTGACCGGCGTAAATAGATGAAAGTACAGCGCCATCAACGGCACCAAGCCCAGCCATGCCGCCACGGAACAACTCAGCAGTTGAATGAGCCGTCGCATCCAGCGTCCCAGCGTCACCCGCCACTTCGGCACAAATTGCACCGGCAACATCGGATCGGTTTCAGCCCACGGCGACAACCGCGCTTCGATGCGCGGTGTGAGCGTCACGATGGCCAACACGACGGCAAACGACAATAGGAACCCGCTGTTGAACAGTTGCGTCGGGTCGTACAGGAGAATCGCCAGCGCCGCCGCCGCGAGGCTGTTCAAGGTGTCGGCGGGACGCACCAACATCCAGCCGATCAACAACGCGCAGGCCATCACCAGCGCCCGCACCGCGCCGGGATGCGCCCCCGTGGCGAATACGTAGAGAACCAACAACGGCACCGCCCCTACCGCGCACCACCGTCGCGGAATCCGCACCATCCGCAACACGACCAGCACGATTCCTGTCACCAGGCCGACGTGCAGTCCGTTGATGGCGAACACGTGGAATACCCCGGTGCGTTGGAAATCCTTGTAGGTTTCCGTGGGGATTTCCGAGCGCTCGCCGATCACCATTCCCGCCAGCGCCCCAGCTTGTTTCGGCTGGCCTTCGAGGCCGACCCGCAACGAGCGTTCCAGATAACGGCTCAACTGCAACGCCGTGGCGATTACAGCATTGCCGCGGTCGTGGGCTTCCACGTCGACAGCGTCGTCTCGGCGAATCGTCGCCGTGAAATGAATGCCTCGCCGCTCCAGCCAGCCACGCCAGTCGAACGCGCCGGGATTGCGCAGGGGCCCTGGCACGCGCAAGACCGCCGAGAAGCGGATGAGATCGCCATAACGCAAGGGCGGGATCTCAGAGGCATCGTCAACAAACACCAGGATCGTACCGGTCGCGGGAACCCATTGCCCATTGCGCTGCGCGGCTCGAAGTTCGAGGGAAAAACGCACTCGTTCCGAGTTGGTCTCGCTGGCCGGCTCGTCGCGCTCGCCTGTGTCCGTGACGATCACGCCCTGCAGCGTGACGTTCTGGTCCCGAAGGTCGAGCAGGCGCGTGATGTCGATCGGGGAAGAAACCGTTGTGGCTTGCCGGTATCCGGCGATCCCCAACACGAAAACGGCTGCGAACAGGGCGATCCGACTGAATTGCGTCCGCCGCAAGAACCAGAAGAGAATGAGGCAACCGGTGGCCGCCACGAGCAAGACCGGCAGCGTCCAGCCGACCAGCGACCCGATCCAAATCCCCGAGGCATACGCGACCACGAGCCCCGCGAGCGGACGTTTCATATTCGCAGCGCCCGGTATTTCCCCACGTTCAGAGCGTTCTGAATGGCCGTCGTCACAAATCGTTTCGCGCGGTCGATGGATGCGGTCAACCCGTGTCCCAACGCCAGGTTGGCCGCGATCGCCGCCGAGAACGTGCACCCCGTGCCGTGCGTCTTGATCTTCGGCACCATCGTCGCGCGATACTCATGGAAGCGCGTGCCATCGAACAAAACGTCCACGGCGCGATTCGCCCCCGGCAGATGTCCGCCTTTGACGAGAAACGGCACGCCGTATTTCTCCGCGAGCCTGCGGGCCGCCGAACGCAAACCGTCGAGCGTGCGGATGGTGCGTTGCGTGAGGACTTCGGCCTCGGCGAGATTTGGCGTCACGACCGCCGCCAGCGGAAAAAGTTCCGTCGTCAGCGCCGTGACGGCGTCCTTCTTGAGCAAGACGGCGCCGCTGCTGGCCACCATGACCGGATCGACCACCAGTTTGGCGAACTTGCGCCGGGCGAATCGGTCGGCGACCGACTCGATAATCACTGTGTCGTAGAGCATGCCAGTCTTGCCGGCACCGATGGGGAATGCTTCAAAGACCCGATCCATCTGCTCGGCCACCAAGCGCGGGTGGAGGGGCTGCACGGCACTGACGCGGGCCGGGTTCTGGGCGGTGATGCAGGTAATCGCGCACGTGCCGAAAACACCGTGCGCGTGAAAAGTCTTCAGGTCGGCTTGAATGCCTGCGCCGCCGCCGCTGTCGGATCCGGCGACCGTGAGCGCTACCGCAGTGATGCTTCTCCGTTTCACCCAGCCTCCATCGGGGATTCTAGCGCGCGCGCCGCGAAATGCAACGCGGGCGAATCGTCAGAGCCGGGCGAGGACGCCGCGGTTGACCTCGGCGGCTTTGTCGGCCCCGCAGAGGATCCCGACGAGCGCGAAGGCGAATTCCATGGCGGTGCCTGCAGCCTGGCTGGTGACGATGGGCCCGTCGACGACGACGCGTTGATCCGAGACCGCTTTCGCGCCGGCGGCGACTTCATCGCGAACGCTCGGATGGCTCGTGGCCGTGCGCCCTTCCAAAATGCCGTAAGCGGACAGGACGGTGGGCGCGGCGCAGATCGCGGCGATGTGGCGGCCTTTTGCCTGCAACATTTCGACGATGCGTCGGATGCGTGGATCGTGGCGCAGATTAGTGGCACCGGGTTGACCGCCGGGCAGGACAATCATGTCGAAATCCCCGGCATGGACATCATCCAACGTGCAGTCGGGAACGTGCCGGGTCTTGCGCGAGGCTTCAATCGGACCGGACTGTGTACTGGCAACGACCACATCCACTCCGGCGCGCCTCAGGATATCAATCACGGTGATCGCTTCAATTTCCTCGAAGCCGGGTGCGAGAGGCACGAGAACCTTCTTCATGGCAGCGCGTTGCGAGGTTGGTTGGTGGATGTGGATGACTCCGGCGGCGTGGCATCGGCCGTGGGAGGGCCGTAGGCCTTGATGCGGACGATCGTGCTGACGCCGTTGTTGTCAGTATTAAAACGCACCGCGATGATCTCGCCGATCTTCAACTTGTCCACCGTGACTTTGTCTTTGTCGCGAAAAATGTACGTCCGCAGCGTGTAGGAGTACGTCTGCACGCCATCAACCGTCTTGAGTTTGAGTTCGTGTCGCAGAAGATTGATGTTGGTGAGCGTACCCTTGGCGAACGACTGCTTCCGTCGTTGCTGGCTTGCCGTTTCCCGCGCGCCACTGGTGGCTGACCCGACCTGGTTCGTGGAATCTCCGGATTGTACCGGTGCGCAGGCCAGCAACATCCACCCGAGAGCGAGAACGACCCAGCAGAGGGATTTTCGCGCCACGGTCATGGGGCGCCGGGGAACAATCACTTGGGCTTGATGCTCGGTGATGGCGGCCGGGCCGCCGGCGGGTTCACCGGCGCGGTCACTTGTTTGAGGTCCGGGCGTGGAGGCGTCGGCCCCCCGACCGTGAGCGGTGGCGCGACCATTTGCGGGATTTGCCGCAGGATCGCGTTGTTGTTTTTCGTGTCGATCTCAAACACCAGCGTCGTGTTCCCAACCTGGATCTTGTCACCCGAGGCGAGCGTGCACTCGAAGACGCGGGCGCCATTGCGGTAGGTGCCATTGGTGGAACCGAGGTCCTTGAGTGTAAATTGGTTGTCGGTGTAAGCGAACCCACAGTGCACGCGTGAAATGAAGGAATCGCGCACGGAAATCTCCGATTCGGGCAATCGACCGACGATCAGAGGTTTACTGCCAAACTCGAGGGTCTTTTCCGTGCCATCGGGCCGTTTATGAATGAGCGAGGACATGACCGGCTAGCATCTCCAAAATTTCGTCGCGTTGTGTTCTATATTCAACATCTGGCAGCACCGGCGTCAAGCTTTCAGTAGACAACGGACGCTCCAATTCCACCCAGCTCCTGCAACCGCCGTACCGCTCGCACAGGGCAAACCTCTCGGCAGCCGTCCGTCGATACACGCGCATCGCCAGCGCATGCAAGCCCGGATTGCGTCCAAACTGGAAGCGCTCCTGCAGGATTTGCTCGGTCCAGATATGCCGTCCCTGCAGGCGCTTCAGGGCTTCGGGGTCGGTAATCTGGACGACGGCATCGGCCACCGCGTAATACTCGATATCGACGGCGTCTTTCGGCGCGGCGGCGGCAATGTCACGCAGCCTCGGCCGCTTCGACGGTATGACGGAACGCTCGGCCTCGTGGTATTGCGTCGGGAACAGCCAGAATTCGCTGTGGTCGACGTGAAACTGGCCGCGTTCCTCGCGAATGCCGCCTTTGCGAAGGATGAGGACCTGTTCCCCATGGCCCAGCGCATCGACCACGACCGCCCATTCTTTAAACGCGATATTGCTGTTCGGTTGCATTGCCCGGTAAGTACTTACCGCATTCGCTGCGGCCTGTCCATCGGGAAATCCGGCCGCTTGACAGGGACCGGGCCGCGCTGCTACAATAAGGCCATCCTGCGTCGGCTCATCAGCGCCGCGCACCAGAACAGGAGGAACGTTGGATGAAGGATCGCATTTCGAGGCCGGCTGTCATTTCATGCTCACTGGCGGCATTCGTTCTGCTGCTCACGACCTCCTGCTCCAAGCTCGACGATCTCCAGCAGCAGGCGGGCAAAACCCAGGATGAGGTCAAGAAGACACAGGAGCGCCTCACCAGCATTGAAGCCAAACTCGACCAGGCCGGCACGGGTCGATTCCAGATCGTCGTCGCAAACCAGGGCGACCGCGGGACCGTTCTCTTCCTCATCGATACGCAGCGTGGTGAAACATTCATCTACCGTCCGCCCATCGGCGGCATGATCAATGGGTTTTGGAGCAATATCCCGAAGCTGACATACTCGGATGACTATTGGCAGAAGGCGATCACGCAAAGTCAACAGCCGGCGCAGGGCGGCGCCCCCCAGTCGGCTCCCAGCACGCCGCAGAAGTGATCGGGCGCGGACACTGTCAGCCGCCCAGGAGATTAGACCCGGAACGGATCATCAACCGGCTTGTGCACCGCGCCTGTCCTGAGCTATAAGAAACCAGCGACGCTCTCGGGACTCGCCATGAAATATCGCATTCTAAAAGGCACAAATCTCAAGGTCTCCGAAGTCGGTTTCGGCGTCTGGACCGTTGGTACCAGGATGTGGGGTATCGCCGATGAGGATTACGACACCGGCGTCCGGCTGTTGCGCCAGGCACTCGATCTTGGCGTGAATTTCTTCGACACGGCGGACGTGTATGGCGACGGCAAGGGCGAGGTGGTGTTGGCCCAGGCATTCGAGGGACGCCGAGACGACATCGTGATCGCCACGAAATTCGGCTATGATTTTTATAACCATCCCGGTGTGCAACCCGGCCAGCGGGAGCGTCCGCACAATTGGTCGCCGGACTTCATCCGCCGGGCGTGCGAGGAGAGTTTGCGCCGATTGAAGACCGACCGCATTGACTTCTACCAACTCCACAACCCCCGCATCGAGACCATCCGCACCGACGAGGTGTTCACTACGCTGCACGAGTTGCGCGAGGCGGGCAAAATTCTCGCGTTTGGCGTGGCGCTGGGGCCGGCGATCGACCGCCGGCAAATCGCCGAGGGGATTGCCGCGCTGCGAGAGCGACGCGCGCACGTCCAGATCATTTACAACCTGTTCGAGCAAATGATCGGGGAACCGATTTTCCCTGCCGCACGGGAGTGCGATCGGAGCGTGTTCACGCGCGTGCCGCATTGCTCGGGGTTGCTGGAAGGCAGTTATTCCGAGACCACAACGTTCAGCAAGGACGATCACCGCAGCTTTCGCGTCGCGGACGATGCCAAGCGCAAGGCCTGGTTGGTGGACGGGCTGAAGAAGGTGGAGCAGGTCGCGTTTTTGACGAAGGATACGGGGCGAACGCTCGGCCAGGCGGCGATCAAGTTCATTCTCGCGGAACCGAGCATCTGCTCGGTGTTACCGAACATCTACAACGAGCAACAGCTCCATGAATTTGCGGCGGCCCCGGCCACGCCGGATCTGACGGGCGCAGAATTGACGGCGTTGAGTGAGTTGCGCGCGAAAAACTACGGCCTCGTCCCCGCTGTCTAGATTAATCGCTCAGTGACCGGTTTGTAGTTGAGCCAGGGCATCGCTGGCCGCGGTCAAGTCCGGCCGGAGCTTCAGCGCCTGTTGGTATTGCTCGATGGCTTCCGACACGCGGCCCTCCCCTTCCAAAGCGGCGCCCAGATTGTAATGCGCACTGGCGTAATCGGGATCGAGGCGGAGCGCTTCTTCATAGTGTCGGATGCCATCCTCGGGCCTGCCCAACCTGACCAGGAGCGCCCCCAAATTGCTGTGTGCACTGGCAAAATCGGGCTTCAGCCGTAGCGCCTCTTCGTAATGCCTGGCCGCATCTTCGAGCTTCCCGTCCCGAGCCAGAGCATTGGCCAGGTTGTTGTGCGCCGCAGGATAATCGGGATTGATCCGCAACGCCTGCTCATATTGCTCGATCGCTTCCCGCATTCGGCCCCGGCTTTCCCAAACGAGCCCGAGGTTGTGATGCGCATCGGCATAATCGGGTTTGAGTCGCAGGGCTTGCTCGAGTTGTTCCCTGGCATCCGCCATTTTGCCCTGTTGGAACAGGGCGAGGCCCAGACTGGAGTGCGCGCGCGGGTTTTGGGGACTCTTCACCGACGCGTCCTGCCAGATGGTGAACTCGGAGATGTAGTCGCGGTTGCGTTTGAGGGTGAGATCGGCCAATACCACCACAATCAACCCGCAGGCCATCCATCCGAGAACGGCGCCTGATTGGTTATTGAGAAACCGTCCCCCGACCAGAAATGCGATGATCACCACGGCCATCACCAAGGCCGCCAGCGGTAGGTACATGCGATGTTCCGCAATCGGGTCCGCAATCGGTATGAAGCTGGAGGTGGGCGCCAGGATCAGGAAGAACCAGGCGCCGAGAAATCCCCACGCGCGGTTGCGTTTCCAAGACCACACAGTTGCCACCAGTAATGCCACCACAACGATCAGAGCCAGCCACGCCTCTCCCGCCCCCACCACGGATTGCCACTGGTATCCCCACCCGTAGTCCAGGCATAACGGATAGGGCCAGAATGCGAGCCAGAGGTAACGCAGAATCACCACGGACTGCATCTGCGCATATGCGAGCGGTGGAATCCCCTTGAACCCAAACCCGGCGCTACTCTTCCATTCCGCAGGCGCGTTCGCCATCAGCGGCGGAAGCAACAGCCACGTGGCGGCCAAAACAGCGTACAGCCAACCCCGCCGTTGCACGACGTCGCGCCACGATTTCGCCAGAAACGCGCGGTCGTACAGGAGCGTGACCAACGGCGCTGTGACCATGACGGGTTTACAGGCCATCCCCAACACGCAACTGACCACCGCGCTGGTCTTCCACAAAGCTTCTCGCGACGCGCCGTTGCTGCGAATGACGCAGTACAGCGTCAGCAAATAGAACAGGCTCATCAGCGACTCTGCTCGCTGGATGGTATAGGTCACACTTTCCGTTTGCAGCGGATGCACCAGCCAGATCAATGTCGCCGCACCCGCCAGCGGCCACGCGGCCCGGCCGAACGCGGGCGGCAGGCTTTGCGAAAGCAACGTTCGGCGAACCACTCCGTACAAAGTCAGCGCCACGAAAATGTGAACGGCCACATTGAACACGTGGTACCCCCGTGGGTTCAACCCACCCAGCGCGTAGTTCACGGCGACAGACAGGTTCACAACAGGCCGCGAACTGTGGCTCAGGACATCCCATGGCGGCCACAGTCGGCGGATACAGAGATTCTCCGAGATGTGGGGTATGTCGTCGAAAACGAACGCATCGCAAAGACTATCGTGATAGGCCCAAACGGCGGCAACAATCACCAGCAGCGGAATGAGCGCCTGTGTTTTCCACGACTTGGGAGATGATTTCGCCATGCTCCAACCGCCTCCGCGCACGCTCGGGAGATTATGACATCTCGGCCGGACGGTCAATGTGGCGTCCGGGCAGCCTGACCATCGTGGGGCAATCCGAGCCAAAACCAGATTCGACCTGGGGCCGGTTGGTTGCCAACAGAATTGCCCGCATGGGAAGTCTTACTAACCGTCAAGCGATGGGACGGGTGCAATTGGGCACGCGACACCAATCCACACGCCCCCCGAATATCAGGGGCATCAGCTCGCGGCAGCAGCGGATCGCGCAGCTTTCGGAGCGGATTTCTTCTGGCGCGCCTTGAGACGCTTCAGGTACGCGGAGCGGCGGCGACGTTTTTCGACTTTGTTGTATTGCTGGCTCATCGGGCATTATTCCTGGGTTTCTTCACAAAGCGGGCGATGGCTTCCCTGGCATCCCGGACGATTGGCTCGCCGTGGGCGAAGGTGGCGATCTTGAAATTGAGTTCGAGAAGCTTCTGCAGCGATTTCAAGAGCTGCTTCTTGTCCTCGATGTAGGCATCCGGAAGCAGCGTCAACCCTCTCTCGCCCTGATTGAGCAAGCTGTCCCCCATCAGGACAATGCCCCCGCTGGCTTTTGCGAAATAGGCCGTCTCGCCCGCCGAACTGCCAGGAAGATACACGGCTTTTACTCCGCCGGGCAGGCGCTCTCCATCCATCAGCGGGACGTCGATCTTCGTTTCGCAATCTGCCGTGGCCTTTTCGTGGGCATACACCTGTATCTCGTATTGTTTGCGGAACCAGTCCGAGGCACGGTCATGGTGGGCGTTCGTCAGGAGGATGCCGATGGGCTCGCCGAGGGCCTTCAATTTCTCGACTACAGCGGGGTCCGGCCTCAACGGATCGATGAAGACAACCCCCTCGGACGTTCTTAGTGCGTAACTATTGAAATCGGTCTTCCATTGTGGATGAAAGCTGGCCCAGCCGTAGAGATTCCTCGTGACTGTGCGCAGTTCCGTCGCTGGTCTCAAATCCATAAACGACCCCTCAATCAAGCTTCCCGTTTCAGCGCTGCTTCTCCAATCAGTGGCACCCCACAAGCAGGTAGTGTATCGCGTCGGGCGGGGCGTGGCAAGTAATGTTCCGCGGTCAATCCAAGGCAGGTGAGGTGATGCAAATGACGTCTCCCATGACCTGACACTGGCAACTCAGGCGTCGACTGGCCGGTCGACCCTTCAGCCGCAATTTCTCACGGCGGGTTTTCGGGGAAAGATGCTCGGCCCCTTCCACAATTTCTACGATGCAGGTGCCGCACAAACCGTTCCCCTGGCAATTGATCTTCTGATCAATCCCCTTGTAGACACGAACGTCGTGCAACAGCGCGACCTTGCGGAGGTTCGCATACTGGCCGCAATCCACTTTCCTACCTTCATTCAAAAATTCAACTGTCGGCATAAACCTCCTGTGCTCTGGTCAAACGCGCACGATGATCCAACCGTCTCTGCCATCCCCTGTATACGAGAAACACGACTGGTTTGCAACGGTTTCGGCTCAGCGGGTGGGCGATGAGGCCGGCCAAAGGCGCCGTCGCTCGAATTCCTCGAAAACCAGGGGGAAACTGCGGGCGAACTGCTCCGGGTGCGCGGCCAGCATCCGTTGGGTGTGCTGATGCGTCCAGAACTCGCCGGATTCCAGTTCGCCAAGGTTGATCCTGGGCGGTTCGTCGGTCACCACGCTGTAGACCCACACGAACTCGCAGCCGGTGTCTTCACAAGCTTCGATCTTGAAGCGCTTGGCAAACTGGTCCGCTGGCAGGATCAGCCCAAGCTCCTCTTCGAGTTCACGCGCAGCGCACGCGTCGTAGTCCTCTCCGCTGTTGAGGTGACCCGAAGCGCTTGAATCGTAACATTTAGGGAATGAGTCCTTTGTGGCCGATCGCTTTTGCACAAAGAGTTCGCTTTTGCGGTTGAAGAGAAACACATGGACCGCTCGGTGACGCAGCTTTCGTGCATGAACGTCAGAACGCGGCGCCGTGCCGACGACCCGGTCGTGGTTGTCAACGACATCAAAGATTTCCTCGCTCATGACGCCTGGATGAAAGCACAGCCGGTGTGGCACGGCCCAGACAAAAAGAAGGCCCCCCGCGATGGCGGGGGGCCTTCGGTGGTTGCTTACCCTGTGGGTAAGATTAGAACTTCACATTGAGTTCGGCTCGGACTTCCTCCGCAACGCGATGCACGTCCGCGTTTTCATACGCGGTTCCCGGTATGAACGCGCCATACACAAGCTGCGCACGAACGTCCTTGCTGTAGTCGTAGCCGAGGATGCCATCGATTTCCCATCCGAGGTAGGCGTCGTTGCCGGTATTGCCAGCAACTGGAGCTGCCCATACCGGACCACCCCAGTCGACATTGCCGTTGCTACCAGCGAGGCCCATCTTGTCAGCCTTCATATAGTAGTAACCTTGGATTGCGAGCGTGGTGTTCTCGTAAGGCTTCACCGACGCGCCCAAGTTGAAGATGGCGATGTCGGTCAGCGCGGGTTCAAACAGGTAGCCATTGTACCCGTCCGCATAGTCAAACCACGGACGGAACTGGCCATTTCCGGTACCCTGATCCGCGTCAGTGCCGGCGCCGCCGCCAGACGCATAGATGAAGTTTCCATTCAATGCCGGCACCCACTGCACATCCTTGAACGTGTACTTACCACCCGCGTTCAGAAGAAACGCCCCAATCGTGTCTCCAACATGACCGCCATTGGCGCCAAACTCATAGGCGGCTTCCCACCAAGTCTGCAGCGCATCCAGCGGATTAATGTCGGCCCGCAGCCCGACAATTACCGGAGAACTGTCTGCGCTTGTCGGGGGCACACGGCTTACTGACAGCAGGGTATTCTGACTCTGCGAAACCCAGCCAACGTAGGCCTCGACGTCCTTGATGGCGGAGTCGCTGAGCTCATACCGGGCGTTGACGAACAACAGATCGTTTGCACCGTCATGGGTTGGTTGTCCACCAAAAGCCTGGTTGTTGACCAGTTCGGCGCCAACGATGTCAATCGTCAGCGGGTAATAGTCGAGCACGAGCCGCGCGGCATCATAGTTGTATTCCTGTTCCACGCTGCTGAGAATCAACCCGCGACCGTATTGCAGGTACTGGCGCCCCAGCTTGAGAGTCGCTGGCGTGTAGAAGATCTCATTGAACTGAACATACGCTTCCGCAACCCCAACCTCCCACCTGCGACTGATCGCCCCATAAGACTGCTGGCTACCAGCTCCTGCATCCGCGTAGTAGTTCTGGTTGTCATCTCCCCACTTGCCTTCTGCTTGCAGGGTGACCACTACCAGCACGTGGTCCTCGAGGTCAGCTTCACAAGAGACCCGTGTTCGCTGCGCAATGAACGACTCGTTGCCATCAAACTGCTGACCACCACCAGATCCGGGCGCGATACCCGTGCTATCAAGAAAATACCCGCGGATGCGAATGTCCCCGCTGAGGCGGATATTCTGGACATCGGCGAATGACCTGGCGGCCAATCCCCCCCAGGCTACCAGTGCGACTACTAGCCATACTTTCTTCACTGTGTCCTCCTTTGTTTGTTTACGTTCGTTGTGCTATGCGGCACAAGCCCTTGATTTTCGTTTGTTTAGAGGCCCCCCGCTCCAACGACAACCCTCCATTGCCGTGGTACTGCAAAACCCCATCCCGAAGCGGAACTAGAACCTCCCTTTCCCAACGTAATGGCCGCAGAGTATAGAGCCGACCCCAAATGTGTCAAGCCTGTTTTCCGAGGGTTCCAGACGTTTGCGCGCGTAGTGCAAACCTCCGCAGCCCTCGGCCTGCAGCCTCCCATCAACTGGCTGGGAGTATAAAAACAGCCGAAACTATGTCAAGCCCACAAATCGCCAGACCTACGGCGCCCCAGATACTTGCGGCAATTGCAAACCACTTGGGGTTGGCGCAGGCGATGGATTCGTCGACGGTTGAGCGGCCCTTTCCGGGGGCACATCGCGGTTTAGAACTACCATCCGGAGGTATGCCTGCTCAAACCACGGCGAATTCTGTCCCACAGCCAGCAACTCCTCGTACAGTTGGCGCGCCTCCTTCTTCTGGCCTTGAAGCTCCAAACATCGTGCCAGCCCCATCCTGGCGGCATTCGCTATATAGCTGTGCGGATCCGAGTTTATGATTTGCAAGCACTGGGCTTTGGCGCCATCGATATTGCCTTGCGCCTCCAGTACTGCCGCCAAACCAATCTTGCTCGACACAGCCAGTGGGTGATTGGGATAGTCCCGCATCAGCATTTCATAAGTGCTTGCAGCTTCGGGATATCGGCCATTCCAATAATACAAGTCAGCCAACCGTGCCAACGCTTCTGCTGCCACCGGCGACTTCGGAAAATCGCGCGCGACCGCCTGTAGTGAAGTTGAGTCCGTCGCACGCGCCAGACTATTGACTGCCTCTTCGGCCTTAGAACTCGTTTGGTGCTGCCAATAGAGCAGTACCAGACCGAGGGCAGCAATCGCTATCACCCCTCCGGTGATCTGGTTCCCGTATTTCGCCCAAAAAACTTCAAAGTCAAATTGGTCGGTTATTCGTAAATCGTCTTGCGCTTCTGGTGCCATGGTCCTCCGTCAGAAATCCATCAGGCTATTCTTGTGAAACAAACCGAAAAGGCAAGCGGGAAACGACACGCGCATTCCTACGGCCGTTTCGCCCTCCATTCCCGCCAAACCAGCCGAAAAAATGCCACGTCCTCGTTCAAATATCGCCGCCACAGTCGCCGGGGCTCTTGCGCCAATCGGAACAACCACTCCAGTCCTGCTCGCTGCATCCACCCTGGCGCGCGCCGCAAAACCCCTGCCGTTACGTCAAAACTGCCGCCAACGCCCATCACGAACGGTACCCCCATTTCCTGTTTCCATTTGCCCAGGAAAAGCTCCTGCTTGGGAGAACCGACCGCCATGCAAAGCACATCCGGCCTGGCTCGCATGATCTCCTGTACAATATTGGACTCTTCGTCAGCCATCCAATAGCCATTTCGCCACCCTGCCAGTTGAAGTTTTGGATACCTGGCTTTCAGTGCATCGACCGTCTTTGCCGCGATCTCCTGATGGGCCCCGAGTAGGTATGGCCGAAGCCCACTTTCCGCACAACGTGCCATCAATGCATCGAACAAATCTACCCCTGTAACTCGTTCTTTGATAGGACATTTGAACAATCTAGACACCCATATCACCGGCTGCCCGTCGACGGTGATCAGATCACAATCCAAGACGGCTGCACGAAGACTTGAATTCGACTCCATTTTGACAATTTTGTCGACATTGACGACGACATGCTGGTGAACCCCGCCACCCTTGACCATTGCTTCAATGCGATCCACCACCTCCGCCTTGGTGAGGTTGTCTATGGGAATACCAAACAGCGTAACCTTCTCTGTAGGAGCAGCTTTCACTTGCCGGGCGGGTGCTCCAACAGGCATTGCGTGATTCGCGCCGCTGCTTTGCCATCCCAATATTTCGGGACACGACCATTCTTGCGATTTCCCTCAATGATCTTTGCGGCCTCAGCAATAATCTTCTCCCGAGATGTCCCCACAACCGTGCTTGTTCCTTCGGTGACGGTCACAGGCCGGTCGGTGTTCTCGCGAAGGGTCAAACAGGGAATACCCAGCACGGTGGTTTCTTCCTGGATGCCGCCGGAGTCCGTTAGCACCAATTTCGCACCGCCCATCAGGCAGAGCGAATCCAGATAGCCCAGCGGTTCGACAATCCGGATGTTCGGCCACTGGGTCACCTGATCCCAATAGCCGAACTCATTCAGCCGCGCCCGTGTCCGCGGATGCACCGGAAACGCCAGCGGCAATCGCTTCTGGATCGCCTCCAGTGCCGATAGGATCCCGGAGAGCACGCCCTTCGAATCCACATTGCTCGCCCGGTGCAACGTGACGTACCCGTATGCGGAGCTCAATCCGAGTTTCTCGCGAATGTTCGATTTGAGGCTTTCGTCGCGCAGTTTCAGCAACGTATCAATCATCACATTGCCCACAAAAAAGATTTTTCCTCTGGCGACACCCTCCCGCAGAAGGTTCTCGTCCGCATCCGCGCAGGTTGTGAAGCAATAATCGCTCAGGGCATCCGTCACCACGCGGTTGATCTCCTCCGCCATGGTCCGGTCGAAACTCCGCAGGCCCGCCTCCACATGCGCCAGGGGAATGCACAACTTGGCCGCGACCAACGCCGCCGCCAGCGTCGAGTTCACGTCACCGACGACCACCACCAGATCCGGTCGGTCTGCCGCCAGCAGTTTTTCCAGTTCGATCATGACCCGCGCGGTCTGCTCGGCATGCGACCCGGACCCGACGCCCAGGTATACGTCCGGCTTCGGCAGACGCAATTGCTCGAAAAACAGCTTCGACATGTTGTCGTCGTAATGCTGGCCTGTATGCACCAGCACCGGCGCAAAATCCCCCGGATGGCGCGCGTACTCCGCCATCAGCGGCGCCATTTTCATGAAGTTGGGCCGTGCCCCTACCACGTTGACAATCCGCATTTTCATCGGGTCTGCTCAATCATCGGAAGCAATTCCGCCAGCGCATAGTACATCCACGCTTGTGTCCACCGCATGTAGCTCAAGCGGTTGGTTCCACAGCGACCGCGTTGATACCAGAAAAAGCCCCGCTTGTCCCACATGTTTTCCACGGCCCATTCCGCCACTGGGACCGCCTTCTCCGTACGCCCAAACGCCAGAAACGTCAGGATCCCCTGCGCGCTGCAATGAGTGTCAAATGGGTAGGCTTCGTCGTGATAGTAACGCGGTGCGCCGTCCGCCCTCCAGAATGTCTTTTCCCAGAACGCAAACCCGCGCTCCGCGCTGTCTGCGAAACTGTGGTCGCCGGTTCTCTTCTCATAATCCTTCAGCGCTACGAGGCTGTATCCAGTGTGAAAGCTGTCGATCCAATGCTGGTTCTCCGCCTCGCCATACCACCACGAACCGTCCGCTCGCTGCCGTTTGACAGAAAACTCCATGCAATCGCGCCGCCCCAGCAACGCCGCCCCGATCATGTTCACGTTGTGCACCTGCGTGTCCGAATGCGGCACATACGACAGCCACCGTTCGCCGTTTCGTTCACGCAACAACTCCTTTTCCAAGAGGCTCACGTCGCATGTTCGTCCCATTCGTTCGTACGCCCGCGCCGCGAACGCTGTGCAAATGAGATTCGGTGTGCCGCGCGGCGCGAAAAACGCCCGCGACTGCCAGTCGAAGGGATAGCCCCAGCCGCCTTGCGGCGTCCGCAGCGATTCCAGTTGATCCAACAACCGTTCGTCTCGGCTTCCGAGCGCGGCCAGCGCCAGCGCTTTGGGGTTGAGTGTCGGCTGGATTCCGCACAGCGGTCGCAGATTAACCGGGCTGCATCGATGCAATTGCGTCCAGGCCTGCCGCGCCAGTTTTCCCGGTAACAGATGCGCCAAGGGTGAGTTTAATCCGTCGTACGGGTCGTACCCGCGCCAACCGCGCGCCGTGCCATACTCATGCAACTGCTGCCAGACTTCGCGAAATCGTTCGCCGCCACGGGCGACGATCGGGGAGGTCTTCGGTGCATTCATTGGCGGCGGTAGTGTACCATTCAAATCGGCCTTGGAAAGGAAGCTTCGAATGCATCCTCCCGCGCGACTCATAATCGACAGAGGTGCTCTACCATGTGCCTACTTCGCCGCTCCCGCAAATTTGTCCCGCTTCCATAATCCATTCTCTACCTTGCCGCCCGGATAGGTCATTTTACCAGTCCCGTTCAACTTCCCATCCTGGAACTGCCCCACATACATGCGGCCATCGGGCCATGTCATGGTTCCTGTACCGTCAGGCAGGTCGGTTAAGCCATCGGTGAGCTTCCAGTCTCCCTTGTATTCCCGTCCATCTATCCACCGAATTGTCCCGCCACTCTGGCTGCCGTCGTTATTCCAGGTTCCTTCCTCTTTGGTCCCATCAAGTGCGACCCACGTTCCGCTCACCCGGTACTCCTTGGCTGCCCGCCACTCGCCCCGTTGATTCGTCCCGTTCAGCGCCGTAACACTTCCCTGTCCATCCGGCAGGCCGTCTTTAAACCCGCCCGTGTACTGCCTTCCGTCCGCTGTCGTGCTGGTCCCCTGACCGTTCGGTACGCCGTTCCGAAGCTGTCCGACATACTTTCTTCCTTCCGGTGCCGTAATCGTGCCGAAGCCATTCGGGAGGCCATCCTTAAATTCACACACGAACTTCGTTCCATCGGGCAACGTGCTCACTCCCTGACCGTTGGGCTTGCCCTCCCTGAACACACCGACGTACACCGCTCCGTTGGACAAGGTTTCCGTCCCGTGGCCATTCGGCTTGCCATCCTTCATCTCCCCGACGTACGTCGCCCCGTTCGGCAGCGCATTCGTCACCTGGCTGCTGCAAACAAACGCAGGCAGGAATGAGATGGTGATTGTGGCGGCAAGAAAGAGGCTGGGTTGCTTCATCGTCGTTATGCTCCTGCGTGTACCGGGTTGGCTCAAGTAGTCATTGCGGGAAACCAGTGGGCCTGATACCAAATGATCGGCCACTTCCGCGGTTACAGTTCAATCACCCGTCCGGTCCGGATCGACTCCAACACCGCCAGTGTCGCCCGCGTGCTGTCCACGATCTCTTCCAACGGAATCGGCATCGACCCGCCCGTCTTGACCGCCCGCACGAACTGTTTCACTTCTTCCGCTTGTCCTTTGTCGCGAAAATCTTCCACGACCACGTGCTTGCCGCCGCCGAACGCCTCGAAATGTTCCTTGCTCAAGGCCGCATCGGCAACGTTGAAATAGTCAATCGATCCTACCGACCCGTCTCCGAACCGCAGGGCGATCTGGACGTTTTCCGCGCCAAATCCCTGGGCGAAGACGGACACCACCCGCGACCGCGCCGCAAACCGCAGGAAATCTATAAAGTGGCACACCTCGCCGAGAATGCGTCCCCCGCCTGTCTCCGGGTCGTTGATCCAATGGTCTGACGGCAACGGTTGCACGCTCACGCGGTAGCGCATCACCAACGGCCCCGTCAATTCTCGCACCTTAAGCGCAAACGAGGCAAACCGCCGGTTGAACCCCACCATCAATCGCGAATGGCCGCTCTTCTTGATCGCGCTGGTAATCTCGTCGAGTTCCTCCCGGCGCAGACACAGCGGCTTTTCGCAAAACACCGTCTTGCCTGCCCGCAAGGCGTCGACCACGATCTCCGCGTGCAAATCGTGCCGCGTGGCAATCACGACCGTGTTGACCGCTTTGTCCGCCAGCACATCGCGCCAGTTGGTCGTGCTGGTTTCAAACCCAAATTTCTCTTTCGACTTTTCCGCTTTCACTCCCGTGGCTGTGCATACCGTCCGCAACGTTACGTCCGCGTTCGCCTTGAACTGCGGCAGCAACACGCCCTGCGCGTAATTTCCCGCCCCGATCACGCCGAGGCAGACGGAGGACGGATGATGGACAACCGATGACCGATTTGTTGCCGGCTCGGTCTTCCGTCCTCGATTCTCGGTCTTCGGATACTCGAGGAGCACGCCGACAAATCGTTCGTCGGTCTTCCCCGTGATCAGCTCGTACGCCTTCGGCGCATCCGCCATCGGAAAGGTGCGGGTGATCAGTGGCGCGACGTCCACCCGTTGGCTGGCCAGTAACTGGACGAAGGCTTCCATGTTCCGTTGCTCGGTCCAGCGCACATAGCCAATCGGATAATCCAGGCCCTTTTCTTCGTACAGCGGATCGTACCGACCCGGCCCGTAACTGCGCGAAAGTTTAAATTCCAGTTCCTTCTCGTAAAACAAATCGCGCGGAAGTTCCATCCCCGTCACGCCGACCATCACCACCCGCCCGCGCTCGCGGCAAATCTTCGCGGCCAATTCTATCGGGTCGCTCGTCGGCGCCGCCGCCGCAATGATCGCCGCATCCACCCCGAAACCATTCGTCAATCGGGCCGCCACACGCTCGATGTCGCCACTGGTGCGCGTCGCCACCGCGTCGCAGCCACACCTCGTCGCCAGCTCACACGCCTCGGCGCTCACATCGATTCCCAGCACGACGCAACCCGCCGCTTTCAGGATCTGCACGGTCAATTGCCCGACCAGGCCGAGGCCGATCACCGCCACGGCTTCCCCGAGACGGACATCGGCCTGACGCACACCCTGCGTGGCAATCGCGCCCAGCGTGGTAAACACGGCGTGCTCCAGCGCCACGGCCTCCGGTAGTTTCGCGCACAGGTTTTGCGGGACGACAACCTCCTCGGCGTGGCTCGCGTAGTCCTGTCCGCCGCACGCCACGCGGTCGCCAACCGATAGCCCCGTCACCCCTTCGCCGACCTCGATGATCGTGCCCGCGCACGAATAGCCGAGCGCTTTCCACTGATCGAGCTGCGACTGGACCTTGCGTACCGCCGCGGAAAGACCTTCGCGCTTGACCGTCTCGACCACGCGCTTGACCAAATCCGGCCGCGACCGCGCCTTCCCGACCAGCGATTGTTGCGCGAGGTTGACCGTCGCCCGTTCCGTGCCCGCGCTAACCAGCGAGTAAGCGTTGCGCACGCGCACGCCGCCCGGTCCCAGCGCTGGCGGCGGCACGTCCACCAGTTTGATGTCGCCGGTTTTGAAGTCCTGGACGAGTTGTTTCACGGCTCCAGCAATCCTTTGGCGCGAAGCTCCTGGACAATTCCCAGAAATCGTTTCGCTTGCTCGCGACCGCCCACGGTCACGCGCAAACAGCCTTTCATCTGCGGCACCGAGTCCTTATTGCTGACGTAAACCTGGCGCGCCGCCAGCACCTGCACCGCCCGCGCCGGTGCGGGCACCTGCCAGATGATGAAATTCGCCTGGGTATTGTGAGCGACAAATCCGAGTTCCTTCAGCCCGTCGACAATCTGGCGTCGCGCCCGCGCGCATTCCGCGACCGTCTGGCGCATGTATTCCACGTCCTCCACCGCCGCGTGGGCGGCGATCTGGGTCAGTCCGCTCACGGCCCACGGCGCGAGCACGCGCGTCAGCACATCCAGCACCGCCGGCGCAGCGACCACGTAGCCGCACCGCATGCCCGCCAGGGAAAACGCCTTGGAAAATGAGCGCAACACCAGCAGATTTGGATAGGTTGCGGTCAGCTCAACGCTGCTGTCGCCGTAATACTCGACGTACGCTTCGTCGAGCACGATCAGCACGTCCCGCCTCTTCTCCACCAGAGCGCGAATCCGTTCTCGCGCATAACCGACGCCCGTCGGGTTGTTCGGGTTCGCCAGATAAATGATCTTGTGCGTGCCGTCTCTGGCCAGTAATTCCGCGAAATCAGGCGCGAACGGCTTGTGGAACTGGAACGACTCGATCCGCGCCTGTTGGAGTTTGCACTGCACCGAAAACACCGCGTACACGGGTGACACAATCAGCACCGGATCGTCTTTGGTCAGAAACGCGCGCGCAATCAATTCCATCGCCATGTTCGACCCGTTGGCCACGAGCACAAAATCCGCCGGCACTTGCAAATACCGTCCAATCGACTGCCGCAAGGCCGTGCACGCGCTGTCGGGATACCAATTCAGGGCCGCATCCCCATCGACGGCAGCGCGCAGGGCCGCCAGCACTCGCGGCGAAGGCGGGGCCTGGCATTCGTTCAAGTCCATCTTCAGCACATCCGCGCCGCTGGCCACCGTCTCGGCCGCGTGATAGCCGTCCAGGGCCGCGACGTGCGGCGGGACCCATCTGTCTGTCGGGAAGTCGGTCATGCTTGGAACTCTTTTCGTACGGGTTCGCGCGTCTGGCGTTCGATTTGACGCTGCACGCGCCACCAGTTTACCTTCCTGGCGCAATTGCGCAATGCTTTCGGGAGCAATTTGCGCACCCGCGGGGCCGTATTCGCGCGAAACTCGGAGTCGGCGGCATGCAGTCCCGCCAGGTCCTGGGCCGGCCCGAACAGTTTGCGCGTCGCTCGTCGCAGCGTCTCCGGTGTCAATTCACCAGAAGCCTCCGGAAATTCCACGCAGGCGCGCCCGACGTCCACCGCATAATGCGCGTCGCTCCCCGCCTGCGCGGGCAGTCCACGATCCCGCGCCAGCCTGGCCGCCGACTCGTTGCGGTCGGCCGGCTCGTAGCCGTTGCACACTTCGATGCCGTCCACATTCCGCAGCAATTCCTCGTCAACGCCGTCCCGCAACAGTCCGGATGTCGGGTGAAACGGATGCGGCAACACCATGAAGCCCCGTTGCGCGCGGATTTCGTCCACCGCTTCCCGCCACCGTCGCGCGGTGATCTTGCGTTCCAGGAACAAACCGATGATGTGCGCCCCGCCTTCCAGCGAGACTTCCGTGCCCACGATGATGACGAGGCCGTGGCTCTTATCGCGCGCGCGTAATGCGCCCTCGATCTCGTCGTGGTCGGTGATCGCCAGATGCGTCAGGCCGCGCCGTGACGCCCGTTCGAGCACGGCGTCCACCGCCGCAAAGCTGTCGTGCGAGTAACACGTATGGCAATGGAGGTCGGCGCGGATCATGGCTTTACCAGCGACACCACGTTGCGGATCTTGCCGCTGGGCTCCGGTTGAATGTGGTCAACCAATTCGAAATCGATCTTGACGGCCGCGCCGAGGAACCGTGCCAGCTTGCCCCGCAACTCGTCGGTCTCCACCCCGTTGAACGTGCGGGCCGGCACGATGCGCACCACCACGGCATTCGGCTCGGTTTGCACGACCTGGAACTGGCGCACTTTATCGTAGGTCTCGAACAACGTGTAAAAGCGCACCGAGGGTATGTATTTTTGCTCGCCCGTGACAATGGTGTCGTTCACGCGTCCGAGAATGCCCGCGATACACGGCAGCCCGCGCCCGCAACCACACGGCTGTTTCGCCGGAAGAGCCAGATCGCCGAGGTCGTACCGAATCAACGGCATGGCGTGATTGATCAACCCCGTGCCAATCATCCGCTGGCCGGCATCGTCCGCGCCGTTCGCCAGTGGCACCAGTTCGAGGATACCGCCCTCCCCATTGACGTGAAACGGCCCGCGGCGCTCGCATTGGCAGGCGGTGACCACCCGCTCGTTGCTGCCCCACCAGTCGTGCACGGGGCATTGCAACACGCGTTCGATGACTGACCGCATCTCCGGCGAGAGCGTTTCGCTGGAACTGAGCACGGCTCGCGGGGCGTGTACACGGAGACCCTCGCTGACCGCAAATTGCGCGAATATATAGATCGACGATGGATAGCCGCGAACAAACTCCGGTTGGTAGCGGTTGAATTCCTCCACGTAGGCGCGCAGGTTGGCCGGCTTCATGTCGTACACGCTGAAAAACAACGTGCGGGTGCGCCGGTCCAGATCCCACAGCGGATCGGTATCGCGTTTGGGAATGTAATGACGAAACGCAACGATGCGCGCCCCGGTGCGATACCCCGCCCACCGCCAAAACCGGATTGAATGCGCCATCTCGCAGGCCTTCTGCTCCGCCGTGAGGAAAAACCGCAATGGCTCGCCTGTCGACCCGCTCGTGTGATCTTCAATCAGGCGGCCCCGGTCGCTATAGCGATGAAAGAATTCTTCCGGATTCTCCCGCAACTGTTGTTTCTCCAGCACCGGAAGCCGGGTGAGATCGGACAACTCGCGGAAATCATCCGGCGTCGCGCCCAGCTTCTGGAACAAGGACTGGTAATACGGCACATTCTCGACGGCGTCCCGAAGCAGCCAACGCAGTTGAACCAGTTGCCGCGCGTGGAATTCATCGGTCGACAGCCACTGGGTGCGGCGCATCTCGCGATAGTACCGCCAACCGCCTTGCAGGTAACGGCGAACCACGCCCGGTTGCGCGCGAGAGGCAATCATGATTTCAGTCCCACTGGTGTCTCCCGTTCAATAAGCCCCACGACGGCGCAGCACGACCGAGAGCGTTCGCGCCATGAGATACAGATCCAGCCACACGGACCAGTTGCGAATGTAATACGTATCCAGTCGTTGTTGGACCTCCAGATCGCCTTCACTGCGGGCGGTCACCTGCCACAGGCCGGTGACTCCTGGCAACACGCGGTGCCGCAATGTCCGAAACTTTTCGTCGAACGCCTGCAAATGATAATCCGGGAACGGTCTGGGGCCCACCAGGCTCATCTCGCCCGCGATCACGTTCCACAATTGGGGAAGCTCATCGAGGCTGAATTTGCGAAAGAACGTTCCCAGAAAAGGGAGAATCCGCGGGTCGTTCTTCAGCTTGAAATACCGTTGCCATTCCTTCCGCGCCTCGGGGTCCCGTTCCAAAAGTTTCTCCAGCCGCTTATCGGCGTCGATGTACATCGTGCGAAGCTTCCAAATCCGGATGCGCCGGCCATCGAGTCCTTCGCGTTCCTGGGCATAGACCGGATTTCCCGGGCTGGTCAGGCGAATCCACGCCATCAACGCCAGAAGCAGGGGCGACAGGAGGATGATTAACGGGAACGCCACCGTCAGATCGAGAGTGCGCTTGATCCAACGGTTGGTGGCGATGAGCAGATTATGACGAATCTCCAAACCCAGAATGCCCCCCACGTCCCGCGCCACGATCCACAGACTCGCCAGACCGGCCAGGTCGGGGATGACCATCATATGGGGGAAGCAATCGCCATACTCCTGATGGACATCGAACATTCGCTTGTTGGAACCTTCGTCCAGAGCCACGATGCAGTACGCTATCCCCCGCGTTCGTCCCAGTTGCCAGGCCCGCTCCAAGCCTTCCAGGACCGGCACACCGTCGATCGCCGTCTCCGCGCAAGGCGTGTCGGTCAGGATAGCCACCGGCTTCAGTCCGAGTTCGGGTTGATGCAGAAGGATATCGATGACGCGGCGGGCGGTCTTTCCCGAGCCAAAAATCACCACGGACGACCCCCACCAGGATCGTCGGGCGCAGAGATTGCGCACCAAAGCGCGCCCACAGGGCACCAGAACCAACGCGATGAGCCACGCGACGCCGACAACCAGGCGCGATATGAACAATGATCCCAGCAGAATATACATCCCCACCACCACGGTCATGAAGGCCCAGGTGGTACCCACGGTGGTGCGCCGCAGTTCTTCCACCGGCGTCAGGAAGATCCTCGCGCTGGGACCGGCCCCGCGGTACAGGCCCTGAATCCCGAACGCCATCACCCAGAGGAAAAGTCCAGGCCATAACCGCAGATATCGGGGATAATCGTATAGGCCCAACATCACGAGTCTGAGCACCATGCCGATTCCCCAGGCCACGCCGAGGCTCAACAGATCCGTCATCACCAGCAAGAACATCATGGCCCAGGGCCGGGTTGACCGTGCCATGCGAGAAAGCGGTGCCGCTTCCGCCTGATCGGGCCTGGACGCTTCTGACAAGCCCCCGGGAATTCTATCGGGATTCTCTTGCATGGAGGGTTTCGCGTCCATCATCATTGGTTCCTAACTTACGCCACGATCATCGGCTCCCGCCAGCAGTTGCCACGCTACGAGCCAGAGAAAGCGCGGGTTGTTCTTGAAATAGCGCCGCCACAGCCGACGGGGCTCCATCAGCAGGCGATAAAGCCATTCCAATCCGCACCGCTGCATCCATCGCGGAGCCTGCCGAACCCGGCCGGAGTGAAAATCAAATGCGGCGCCGACGGCTGCCATCACCGCTTGTACACGACCGCGATGCCCGGCCACCCATTGTTCCTGTTTGGGACAACCCAAGCCGACCAAGAGGATGCGCGCTCCCGAGGCGTTGATTGCCTGCGCGACCGCCTCATCCTCCTCGCGAGTCAATGGCCGAAACGGCGGCGCGTAGGCATAGGCGATCTGCAGCCGTGGAAATCGTGCGCGGTAATTTTTCTGCAGCGTGTCCAGAACCTCTTGCGTGCCGCCGTACAATCCCACCGGTATCCCCGCCTCCGCAGCGGCCCGGCACACGTTCAACGTCAGGTCCGGTCCATAAACCCGCGTTTGGTCTTTCAGTCCCAAGCGTCGCAAAACCCACACCAGCGGCATCCCGTCCGGCGTCACGAGGTCCGCGGCGTTGGAAATCTTCTGGAAATCCGTCGAGTCATGGCCTTCCATGACCCCGTGTACGCCGCAGACACAAACGTAACGAGACTCCCCCGCCCGCGCCCATTCCAGGATCCGCGCCGTCGCGTCGGCATAACTGGTCGCGTCCACCCGCGTGCCAAGGATGAAACGATGTTGGAGAGCGGTCATCAGCGTGTGGCGTTCCGCTGTCAGTGGTACCATAGGGCATCCAGAATAGCAATTGGCCTACCAACCAGGACAGCGCCCGGTCGACCTAACATATTGAATAGAAGTCGGTTCCGTCTTGCTTCGAACGCCGACATCGAACCGGGGGCCGTGCATGAATCGTTTGACCGAGGATTACCCTGATCGAACCAGCAAGAATTCCCGGTGTCACGTCTGGCGGAACGCAGTGACCTTGCCGACCCGGAACGTCGATCAGGCCACCTTGGTTTCCTTCATCGACGACTTTACCTGTGTTTCGATCCACGCGTACGTGCGTGCCATGCCATCTTCGAGAGAGATCTGCGGTTCCCATTTCAGAACGTCGCGCAGCTTCGTGTTATCGGAGTTGCGACCGCGTACGCCTTGGGGGCCGTCCACGTGCTTCTTCTTCACCGTGATGCCCGCGATCTTCGCTGCCATGTCGGCCAGTTGATTGATGGTCACCATACGGTCCTGGCCCAGATTGAGCGGCTCATGGTGGTCGGAACGCATGAGCTTGTAAATGCCTTCAACGCAATCGTCGATGTAGCAGAATGACCGGGTTTGCTCGCCATCGCCCCAGATCTCGATTTCGTGCTTGCCGGTCAGTTTGGCGACAGCCACCTTGCGGCACATGGCCGCCGGCGCTTTCTCGCGTCCGCCATCCCACGTTCCCAACGGACCAAAAATGTTGTGAAACCGGACGATTCGGGTCTCGATCCCATACTCCTGCCGATAATGAGTGGCAAAGCGCTCGGAGATGAGCTTCTCCCAACCATACGCATCCTGCGGATACGCGGGATAAGCGTCGTCCTCCTTCAACGGGGTCACGTTGGCATCCATTTGCTTGAACTCGGGGTAAATGCAGGCGGAGGACGTATAGAAGTAGCGTTTGATTCCGTTGGTGTGCGCGGCTTCCAAGGTATGGGTGTTGATCAGCAAATTGTTGTGCAGAATCAGCGCATGATGTTGGGAAATGAACCCCATGCCGCCCATGTCCGCCGCCAGGGCGTACACTTCGTCAACGCCCCGCGTGGCCTGCAAGCAGTTGTCCCACCGCCGCAGGTCGAGCAGCTCAAACTCGTCGGCATCGACCGGGGAGTACTCGGGATATTTCAGGTCCACGCCCCGCACCCAGTAACCTTTGCCCTTGAGAAAGGTCACGAGATGATGGCCAATGAACCCACCGGCACCTGTTACAAGTACTTTTGTCTGCTGTTTCACGATATCTCCCTTGGTCGTCGGTTCGGGCACGCCAATTCTCTGGGGTGGCACTGAGAAGCTGGAAAACCGCTACGTCGTCATTCCACTGCGCTTCAGGGGAGCCGGCATTGCGGCTTCCGCCCTTACCGAAGTATTTGTTTGCTGGCTTGCTTTCGCCATCGCTTCCCGCGAGGAAAAAATAATCGAACAGCCCATCGGATAATTCTTTTGGAAGTATAACAGTCAACCCGTCCCAATACAAGGGTGATTTGCCATTGCCGGTGGCGATGGGCGCATCCCGGCGTTACCGGCAACGGCTCTACCGCTTGGGCACGGCGGGCAAACGCAGAGGTCTGCCCCCACGTTCCGCCTGCATCGGGGAACGACGGCCGGATTATTGCCTGCCGCACGCGCGTGGATCGGGTCGGCCATTTTCCGGAGCGTCCATCCCGGAGGCCGCAGTGCGCTTTCCGTCGGCCTGCGCGAGCTTTTCAAACACGGCGATCATCCGGTCGCCATAGTGCTGGTGCGTGAAGAATTCTTCGAACCGTTGACGATTGGCCCGGCTCATTTTCTCGCGCAACGACGGATCGCGGATAACGCGCAGTGTCTTGTCCGCCAAATCGTCTGCGTCCCGCGGTTTGGCCAAAAGACCGTTCACTCCGTCTTCGATCATTTCGGGAATGGCCGCCCAGCGGGTCGAGATGACCGGCAATCCCGCGCCCAACGCCTCGACGACCACCAGCGGGTGCGACTCCATGTAATAATAGGTCGGGAATACCAGGGTGTCCGCGTCCACCAGCAACTGCCATTTCCGTTCGCCCCACACCACGCCGGCGAAGGAGACATGTTGTTGGATTCCGGACTCACGAATGGCGCGCTCGGCTTCCACGTGGTCACTTTCCAACGGCCAGTCTCCGGCAAAGACAAACCGCGCCGAGGGATGGGCCGCCACGACTTTCACCGCCGCCTCCAGCAGGACAAACACGCCCTTCTCGCGAATCAGGTTGCCAAGAAACAGCGCCGTGAACGGATCGCCCGCGGTGGCAGAACGTTTCGGAAGCGCTGGCGCCTCAATGCCGCTGGCCACGACAAAAATCCGCTCGGCCGGCAGCCAGCGGTCAAAGTTGAAGCGCTGGCTTTCGCCCATCACCACCGCTCCCGCGGCTCCGGACACGGTCTTCGCGATGAGCCGCTGCATTCGCGGCGTGGACTTCTTGTAGAAATCGAGGAACCCGTTGGCGTGCGCATACAACACTGGCGGCACGCCGAACAGGCCGGCGATGCGGATCAGCAACCATTCCTTAAGGAAGGCGTTCCGGTTGCAGGAAATGAACAGAAACAGGTAGTCGAACCTGCGTCGCGTCAGGTGTCCGATCAGCTGCGCCACCATTCGGCCCAGCAACACCAGCTTGCGCAACTGGACACGTTCTAGGTCGCCGACCTTTTTGATGACGGTCTGGTTGATGAACGCCACGTCGAACCGCCGGGGGAAGGCGGAGTGCATGAGGGCCTGATAGGTGACGCTCGGGCCGAAGTACGGAGGCGGCAAATGCCCGACCACCACGAGCCGTAGTTTCCGCGTTTCCACCGAATTATGCTACACGCGCGCCCGGTGAAAGTCGAGAGGCGGCGATAGTCACGCGCCGGCGATAAAGAGCTTGCTGGGAAGCGGATCGCCAGCTACAAAACTGCGCATGAAAGTCTTTGTCACCGGCGGGGCCGGCTATGTGGGGAGCGTATGTGTGGAGGAGTTGCTCAATGCGGGGTGCGAGGTCACGGTTTTCGATAACTTGAGCGAAGGGCATCGGGCCGCGGTCGATAAGCGAGCGGAGTTTATCGAGGGCGACCTGGCCAACCCTTCCCTGGTGCTGGAGAGCCTGCAGCGCTTACGGCCGGATGCGGTGATGCATTTTGCGTCAAACACGCTCGTTCCGCTGAGCATGGTGCATCCCGGCCAGTATCTCGGCGGCAACATCTCCAACGCGGTGAATCTGCTGGATGCATGTGTCGCGGCGGGCACGAAACATTTCGTCTTTTCCTCGAGCTGTGCCATTTTCGGGGTGCCGAAGACTGTGCCGATCACCGAAGACCTGCCGAAAGAGCCGATCAATCCCTACGGCGAATCCAAATGGATGGTCGAACGCATTTTGGCCTGGTACGAAAAACTTTTCGGGATCCGCCATGTTTGCCTCCGCTATTTCAACGCCGCCGGGGCGTCGAAGAATTTTGGCGAACATCACCGTCAAGAGACCCATCTGATCCCCAACGTCCTCAAGGTTGCGCTCGGCCAGAAACCGGCCGTGGATATCTACGGCACACAGTATCCCACCCCCGATGGCACGTGCATCCGCGACTACGTGCACATTGTCGATCTGGCCCAGGCCCACCGGCTCGCGCTGGGCGCGACGCGGTCCGACGTGTTCAACCTCGGAAGCGGCAACGGTTACTCGGTGAACGAAGTCGTCGAGGCCGCTCGCAAGGTCTCCAAACGCCCCATCCAAGCCGTGGAACGACCGCCCCGGCCCGGCGACCCGCCGAAGTTGGTGGCCGACTCGACCAAAATCCGCAAGGTGCTCGGCTGGAAACCGCGATTCGACTCGATCGAACCGATCCTCGAAAGCGCGTGGCGCTGGCACGTCGCGCACCCCAACGGTTACGTGTAGGATCGGGACACCGCAGGCCAACCATGGCGGAACCCGGGACAGCCAAGCCTTCGCCGATGCCCCGCCTGAATTGGGGCGTGGCGGTCACGCTGGTCGCTCTGATCGCCACGGTGCACGGCGCATTCGGCCTGCTGTATGCCACGTCGATTTCGCCGCAGGCCCGGCCCGGCCTGCTCTCCAGCAGCGGCGATGCGTATCTGCAGAGGTTCCTCGGCTGGAACACCGACAACGAGCAGGATGCCACCGGGTTCAATCGCACCGCCTTGTCGATCTTGCACACTGGCCTGCCCTACAGCCGCCACGGGACGCTGATTCTGCGCACGGCTGTGTATTCCTATTTCGTGGCGATCTGTTATGCCCTCGGCGGGATACGTTTCCTGCCGATTGTCATCGCCCAGGCCATCTTGAGCGGGCTGACCGGCACCGTTCTGGCCGCCGCGGCAAGCCGATTGTGCGGCGGGCGAATGGCCGTGCGGGTGGTCGTCGCCGCGCTCTATCTGGTGAATCTTCGCGTGGCCATGTACGTCGGCTACATCGTGCCGTTAATCCCGACGCTCTTCTTCCTCTCGGTTGCGTTCTGGTCCATGGCAGGCTCGACCAAGGACTCCCCACCGAAATGGGTTGCCCTGACTCTGATCCTCGGAAGCTACACCTCCTCCACTTTTTTCGTGGTCGCGCTGGTCGGCGCGGCGTGGCTGTTGCTTCGGCGGCGCGCGACGATTCAGGCCGCGGCGATAGTGTTGTTTGTCGCGCTAAAATTCGTCATCACCTGGTCCAACGTCGCCGGTCGCGTCGCCGAACCCAACCGCGCGGCAGACCGGGGTGGCATCTTCTGGCTGTCCAACGACCCGTACTACGACCGGATGCGCCCGTGGAGTCTGTGGGAATGGCGCGGCGCGAACCCGTGGTCGACGTGGAAGATGTCGGACGAGGAACGCGACCGTTACGCGAGCTACCTTGCCCGCAGCGGGCAGAACGAACTGCGGGCCGCGTTGCTCTGGATTCGCGAGAACCCCGGCCATTACACGCAGGTGTGTCTCGCGCGGCTGCGGACGGAATTCAGTCCATACACGGGCGAAATGTCGCCGCGCAACCGCCTCGTCTCGACCGTTGTCTGGCTGCTGATTTTTCCGTCGGGGTTTTATGCGCTCTGGCGGGCGCGACGCGCCGACAGCGCCGAGTTTGTGCTCTGGATGATCACCGCCATGTTCACCTTCGCCACGTTCGTGACCGAAGCCCCCGACCTCCGCTATCGTATGCCCGTCGATCACCTGTTAACGGCGTTCGCAGGCGGGGCCTACTGCGAATGGCTGAACTGCTTGCGACGTGCCAATCCGTCGAAGGCGGCGGGCGGCTAGCGGCTTTTGTATGGGACCCCTGCGTTGTACTGACGACCAACGGCGCGACAGGAATCTGACGGAACCTGTGCGGAGGTTCCACCCTGCGTGAGCCATCAGGTCTGGTTTTGGCCTGAGCGGACAGGCCCTTCCGGTTTCACCCCGTGAGCAAACACCGCCCATCCGAAGAGATTGCCAAGGCCAACGAGGAACCATTGTCGTTGTCTCAGAACGAGACCTCCCAGGATCAAAATCGGCGACAGGATGGTGAACAAAACATTCCGGGCGAAACCGACACGTTTCACGTAAAACCCGCGGTCGTGCAGCAGGTAATACAGGCCGCCCTTCGAGAACGGCTTTATGTGCGACGGGTCATCGTAGAAGTTGATCGGGCAATTGTATCTCCTGCGCCCCAGGGAGAATGATGGAAACAGAATCGATCGCGTGCCGGGTGTCTCGATGTACCACGAGCCGCCGGGCTTCAAGACACGGCTGATTTCGCCAACGGCCCGGTCATAGGAACCCGGAGGAAGATGCTCGAACAAATGCATCGTCGTGACGCAGTCAAACTTGCCTTCCAAGTGGGCGGGCAATCCCTGCGTCACGTCGGCGACGAAAAACGATATTTCGGGGCCGGCCTGTCGCGAGAAGTCCTGGATGTCCGTGGCGTGTACGTTCACGTCAGGCCGCAGAGTCTTGAACAACCGGGCCCGGTCACAATAGGAGCACCCGATTTCCAACAGCGAGCTGTTCGGGGGCAATTGGGAGATGAGCCGGTGCCGATACTCCAGCCAGGGGCACGCCTTATAGAATCGCCAGAGTTTCACCGAGATCGTCGCATATAACTTGTTGCCCGCTGCCAACGTGGGTCTCTATTCTTTCATTATCTCTTCCCTTCACAGTTTTGCAAGCTCGCTCCAGCCCCCGACTCGGTTCTCTTTGCCGTGGGGGGAGTGTTGGTGGCATCGGTCGCAACGAACACGCCTTTCCGACCCGAGGTGGGTCTGGTATTTTGCGAGAGTCTCGCAGGTGCCTGCGGCAAGGCTTTTTTGTACTGACAACCCATGGCGCGACAAAATATGATGGAAGCAATGCCGTGGGTTCCACGGCAAGATCGGATCGAGAACCTTGCGCAATCTCACAGCAACTGCGACGAACCTCATCAACAGCGAGTCACCGAAAACTTCGCGGATCTGCCTTACGGTGCTGCTCGTTTTCGTACTGTTGGCTGCGGGCTTGATGGTGGCCATGGGAGCCACAGTGACGCTGCTTTATCCTGCGGATGTCCCCGCCATGCTCGACGGTGGTTGGCGAATCATGAATGGACAAATCCCACACGTGGACTTCTTCACCCCCATGGGGCCGGTGACATTCTTGATCGTTGCCTTTGGCATGAGGTTGGGAGGGGCATGCGTGAGCAGTATCGCGTACGCAAACGCAGTGTTCCTGGTCGTATTTTCCCTGTGGGCTTGGGCCGTTGCCCGCACGAGGGTGACGGCGGCTCTGAGCTTTCTGTTTTCCCTGTATGTCGGGTTTATGGTCGCGGCGAGTTCCGTCTACGGTCACAGTTTCAAGGGACTTGGGTACAGTGCCATGTATAACCGATATGGCGTGGCCCTGACCGCGCTGGTGTTCCTTGAGGCCTTGGGATGCCCGCGGCATCAGTTTCGTCCTTGGTCGTACGTAATTCAGGGAGTGTCCACGGGGCTTGCGCTGGCAATCACGTTTTTCTTGAAACTCAATTTCTTCGGCGTCGCCTTCTTGGGGATCATGGCGGGAGCGATCCTGGCACCTCAAAGCCGACACCGATGGATTGGGTTGTGCGCTGGGGCCTTGGCGGTCTCGCTGATGATGCTGGCTTACCTGCGATTCGACGTCGCCGCCTTCTACCATAATATGAGCATGGCCGGCCGGTTACGGGGCGTTGGCTTCCTCCGAAATGCGTTCGGTATGCTAACCGATCCGGCGGTATTTAGCTCGGTGTTCTTGATGGCGACTCTGTGGTGCATTGCTCCCGTACCCGATGGCTACTACCGATCGTGGATGTCGCCCAGATGGGGGCAGGGACTGCTCGTCCTGTTCCTGGTTCTCGCTCAGGCACTGCTCTCGTTGACAAACACCCAACCGCCCCTCCCCACTCTTTTCCCGGTGGCGTCGTTGCTCATTCTCGAGGCGGCACGACGGGCCGTCTCGCAACGGCAAGTTGCTGACCCGGAAACTCTAATGCGCGGCTCCCCGGGCTGGCTGGCCACACTGCTGCTCGCGCTGTACTTTGTTGCATCAATCCTGGTGCCGGATATGGAAAGCCTTCCCTACTCTGCCTTTATACGCGCTGTGGGAGCGCGGGGGGTGACGGTAACTGAAAACTTCAGTTCACTGCCCATGGCCGACATGCTGGCGCCCCGAGATCCGGATTATGTGCGGATCGTCAATGATGGCTGCCAGTTGTTGCAGGCACATTCCCGACCCTCGGACCGAATTGTCACCATGGACCTCTGCAATCCGTTTTCTTTCGCGTTGCAGCGCGTACCGCCAACGGGGGACGCGATTTATTGGAACCAACAAACCTTTTCGAGAAATGTCCACCTCGATCCCAAACGGGTCTTCGACCAGGCGTCCATCGTGATGGTTCCCAAGAAACCGATTGAGTCCAGACCGGAGCACCAACCCATGGATGTCTATGCCGGTTTCATTGACGCGCATTATACGCTTGGGGCCGAGTCAACTTTTTGGAGGTTGTATCAACGGCGATCCAACTGATGGATGGCATCCGAGCCTCAATTCAACTCGCTCCTTAACTCAACGCCACTCTTCTACTCAATGGTCATGACCCCCTTTTCAACGCTGGAACCATGACGAATTCCAACCAAATCACGTTGAGCGTTATCATGCCCGCCTATAACGAATCGGCCGCCATCGCTGACGCGGTGAGTGAGGTGCAGCACTGGGTGCTCGCCCCGCTTCCCGCCGCCGAGCTAATCGTCGTGAATGACGGCAGTCAGGATGACACGGGAAAAATACTGGAAGGGCTGGCATCCGGCGAACCGCGCTTGCGGGTCGTAAATCAAAAGAATGCGGGTCACGGCGCGGCGGTCCGCACGGGACTGGAACTCGCCCGCGGGGAATATGTGTTCTTATTGGACAGTGACCGGCAGGTACCCTTGGAAGCGTTTCCGGGGCTTTGGCAAGCCGCTCACGGGCATGAAGGCGCCTTGGGGGTTCGCTGGCCGCGCCGCGATCCGCTCTTTCGCTTGCTGCTGACGAGAGTAGTGCGGTTGCTGCTTTTTCTACTTTTCCGCGTGCGTCTCCGCGATGCCAATTGTCCGTTCAAGATCTTTCGCAGATCCATCTGGACCGAAGCGCGTGGCCTCATACCAGAGGGCACAATCACGCCCTCGCTGTTCCTGGCGGTGTACATGGCGCGGCGATGGCCGTCCATCGAACAACAGCCGGTCCCCCATCGCATCCGCGCCACGGGAGTTGTGTCGATACGCCGATGGAAGCTCGTGAAAACATGTGCCCTGGCCTTTCGCCAGCTTTGGGACTTCAGAAAGAAGCTCCGCATATGAGCGAAGACGTGATCGTAATCGGAGCCGGCTGGACAGGGGCCGTGCTGGCCCACTTGTGCGCCACCGTGTGGAAGAGGAAAGTTTTGGTCTTGGAGCTTCATCCTTTCCTCGGCGGGCATGCCCATGATTTTGTCAATGAGCACGGGATTCGCGTGCAGAAATTCGGAGCCCATCTTTTCCATACCAGTGACGAGGAAGTGTGGTCCTTCGTAAACCGGTTCTCGGATTTCAACGGGTACGTCCATTATGTGAAGACCCGATTTCGCGGGGAACTCTATGACTGGCCCATTACCCTCGACACCATCCAAAGGGTATATGAGCGCGACCTCAGCCCCACACAAGCCCAGGAACTGCTGAAGGCTGATGGACTGGAGGGGCGCGTTGAAAAGCCCGAGGATGATTGCTTCGAGAGAACAATAATCCGTCAGGTTGGCAGAAGGCTGTACGAGATGTTCATCAAGAACTACACGGAGAAAATGTGGCAGTGTCCGGCGTCATCACTGTCCTCGGAGTTGGCCTTTCGGGTGCCGGTGCGATTCGATAACGACAAACGGTTGTTCAAGGACACGTACCAGGGAGTTCCCCATTGCGGCTATACGGAGTTGATCCGGCGATTGCTGGATCACCGAAACATCCGGGTGGTGTTGAACACGGACTACCGCAATGGGCTTCCCCCGTATCAGTTGCTGATTTGTACGGCGCCGATCGACACCTTTTACAACCATTGTTATGGCAAGCTCGAGTATCGGGGGATACGTTTCGAGTTCCAGACCAAACCGGGAACAGAGTTCGCCGGATTCGGAACCATGAATACTCCCGATGATCCGGAGATTCTGCGAATTGAAGAGCACAAGCAATACTCGCGTCAGACGGCTGACGTGACAACCCTGGGCTACAATTACGCGGTGGATGGATCTGACGAACCCTTTTATCCGGTTCCAACGTCAGAACTCCGGTCGCGAGCGCAGGCCTATCGTGATCTGGCGGCAAAGGAACGGAACATTGTCTTTGCGGGGCGGCTGGGCCTCTACAAGTACATTGACCAGCATGTCGCGATTCGAGAGGCCATGGATTTGTTCAGACGATTGACGCAGTAGTGGCCTGCGGCGCAACAATGCGCCTTGGCCCCGCGACCTCCACCCCCGCGAACGTGTCCGCACTTGGGTCAGGCAACCGCGACACGCACGGTTAGACGCCGCCCCGCTTCCGCCGTGAGAGCAGTTCATCAAACACGGCAGCCACGCGCTGACCGTAGTGCTCGACCGTGTAGAAGTTGGCGTACTTCTGGCGATTGGCTTCGCCCATGCGCGCGCGAAGGCCGGGGTCTTTGGCCAGCGTGACGATCTTTTCGGCGAGATCGCGGGCATCCTGTTCGGCAACGAACAGGCCGTTGATTCCCTCCTCCACAATTTCGGGAATCGCCGCCCGCCGCGTGGTGATGACCGGCAAGCCCGCCCCCATCGCTTCGAGCAACACCTGGCCGAGCGTTTCGTAACGGAAGTACGTCGGGAACACGAGAACGTCGCCCTGCGCGACGATCTCCCACTTGCGACCGCCCGTCACCGTCCCCGTGAATTCCACGCAGGACGAGAGACCGCGCTCTCGGACGAGGCGGTCGGCTTCCACGCCGTCTTTTTCGGACCACCACGCGCCCGCAAACACGAAGTGGGCTTCGGGACAACGCTCCCGCACCAACGAAACCGCGTCGAGGATGACGAACACACCTTTCTCCCGCACCAGATTGCCGAGATAAAGCACGGTGAATCGGCCCGGTGGTTTCGTCACCATCGGCAACGGGTTGGGCACTTCGATTCCGTTGGGGACGGCGAATACCTGGTCTTCACGCAGATGACCGAGAAAATTAACCCGCAGACATTTGCCCGGCACCGTCGCCGCCGCCGCGCCGCGCAGGGCCCAATCAATCAAACGTTGGAGCCAACGGGGTGATTTCTCGCGAAACTCCGGCAGGCCGTTGCCGTGTCCATATAACACGGTCGGCACGCCAAACGCGCGGGCAATCGCCAGGAACAGGGTGTCCTTGAGAAAGGCGTTACGGTTCAGCGAGACCGGGTAGAAGACAAAATCAAACCGCTGACTGGTGAGGTGGTAGAACTCCGCGGCGATCTGGTGCACCAGCAGAGCAAGCTTCCGCCAGCGGAAAACTTCCAACTCGCGATAGTCGCGCACGACGTTCAGGCTGATGAAGCTCACGTCGAATCGTTCGGGAAACGAGGAGCGCAACAGAGCTTGATAGGTGATGGCCGGACCGTAGATCGGCGGCGGCAGATAGCCAAAAATCAATAGCCGCGGCGTGCGGCCTGCCTGGGAATCTTTCCGAATCCGGCACAGCCGTTTCAGTCGATAATACCAATTCACTACCCTGGCAATTGGTCGCCAGGAGAGGAACCTCGGCAATCCCCCCTGCCTCCAGTATTCGGAGCGAATGCGGTCGGTGTCCGCCCACGTGCGTTGGGCCGCCGCGATCGACTTGGCGTCGGGATGCACGCGAATCTGGCCGCGCAACTCCGGCACGTACGCCAGCCGTCCATGCAGAGCCATCCGCAGCCAGAGTTCGTAGTCAAATCCATTATCATATTCGGGACGTAGCGGACCCGCTTTTTCGAGAAGCGTGCGGTGAAAGAACACGGATTGTTGGCCGATGTAATCGATGCCGTACAGCAGCACACGATAATCAAACGGAATCCCGTAGAACATCCGCACGTGTGTGCCATCCGGAGCGATGATCCGTACATCGCCGTAGACCAGATCCGCGCCGGTGCGTTGCAGCGCCTCGACGGCGATGCGGACGGTCTGAGGACTTATCGTATCGTCGGAGTTTACCCAGGCCAGAATTTCGCCGGTGGCCATGGCAAACCCTTTGTTAAGCGCGTCCACCTGACCGTGGTCGCGTTCCGAGATCCAGCGAATACGCGCCGCGGCACGGAGAATGTCCACCGACCCGTCCGTGGAACCGCCATCCACCACGATATTTTCGATGCTGGGGTAATCCTGGGCGCGAATGCTTGCCAGCGTTTGGGGCAGAAACCGCGCCTGGTTGAACGACGGCGTCACGATCGACACGAGCGGCTCAGCCACGGTCACGTGTCTCCGGTTCCAGATGATACGATTCGTAGATCGTCCGTCGCAACTGCAAATCGCACCCGACCTGATCGATGATGTGCCAGTTGGCCAGCACACCTGTCGCTTGTGGATCAAACGAGCACAGGAGCAAACTGCCAGGGAGAAACTCAAGGAACGACGTTCGCTTCATCGCTTTCCTCCGCGGTTGCCACCAACCAGTCACGCCAAAGGTGGAGCATGCTCAATTCCCATCGCCAGCTTCGCGTTCCGCTGTGGTCCACATATTGAGCCCGCACTCAAAATAACCAAATCGAACTTTGTCCATTTGAAAGTTCGCAACCCCAACGTACCAGCCCAACAAGGGTAACGTGTAGGCGTATTTGTGCTCGAAAATCTCTTCCGCGCTCAGGAGCCCGCTCCGCGCCATCCCGCGCAACAGCCCGTCGGACCATGACGCCGGTGTCGTGGCCACCAGCAATCCCATCGGAGCCAGCACCCGGTGAATCTCGCGAAACAATTGCACCAAACTATTTGGATTCAAGTGCTCGACCACGGCCAACATCGTTACAACATGAAAAAAGCGGTCTTCATACGGCAGCTTTGGGTCGGTATTCAAGTCCAGCGCGTGGAAGGAGATCTTCTCGCCCCCCCCCGCCGGCGTAAGCTGATCGATGGCGTATTTTTCTTGAAACGATGTGTGCGAAAGAAAATATGGCTGGGAGCCGCAACCGATGTCCAGAATTCGTCCCGACCGCAAATGAGCTGGGATCAACCGATTCGCCTGGCGCGCTCGCAGTTTCGCCACCAACGGCTCCAATAGTCCATGCCCGCGTGTGCTTCTTGCGCTTCCACCTGACATATGTTTGTCTCTCGTGGTCGTCCCTCGCCCTTTTGTAAAACCTGTCATTTCAGACCTGTCGGCGGCAAGCAAAATGTGGAATCAGTCATTCCGGAAACCGCAACCCATCGTCGCTCCGATACTCGAGAACTTGCTGTCAAACTCGCTGGATGATGTGCCAACCGGGGTTGAATGCTACATCGATCTCCGCGTTGGGGTTTGTCAACGCTATCATGATGTTCGCATCATGCAGTAATAAATGGCGCCAGAATCAGAGCGCCTAACAAAATCGTCGGGTTGTGACACCGGGCTGTTGTGGGGAGCTTTCCAAGCGCGACGGGTTCCGGTGTACAAACCGCTCCCACGGCCTCAGAATCGCCACGGGACCGGGCTTTGTTAGGCACCAAGCCGATTGTTGGTCACACTATCGGATCAACGTAACGGCTAAATGCTTGCGGACCTCTTTCCGCATCTACCCAGATGCCACAAACCCAGAGCGACAACAACAATCAATGTGGAAATACTGATCGCCACGCCGAGGCGAATGCTGGCTGGCGCATAGCGAAACCGCACGCGGTGCTCACCCGGTTCCACAAACACCGCGCGCTGGGCGCCGTTGGCGCGGCAGATCGTCGCTGGATGGTCGTCGACAGACGCTTGCCAGCCGGGATAGAACGTGTCGGCGAGCAGCACATATCCGGCCTTCTCGGTTTGAACAGCGATCTCCACTTCAGTGGTTTGTTCTGTGACAATACGAACTCGAGCAGGTTCTACCGGGGTGCGAGACTCGGTTGCCGGCTGGCGGTCGGTCTCAATGATCGGCATCGACTGCGGCTCCCAATCTGGCCGGGCCATGATTCGTCTGCACTCCTGCAAATTGGCCGCACGAAGGTAGTGAGCTACAAACCGGGCGCGCGGCAGTGCCATCGTGTTCCGGTAGATTCGGACCCCGTCTTGATCGCTCACCAACTCAAAGGCTGGATCAGTTGGGACTTCGTTGGTATTGCTGAGTACATGCGTGACCGCACACATCCCGAGCGCGGCGGCATTGGTGACACGCCCCGCATCTTTGAGTAACTTGCACATTGTCAGGGGCCACATCGACCCGTCCGCATCGAACGATTGGACACCATACGCCATCAGGATATCCACATCCAGAATCCCTCGCCCCGAAGTAGGCCAGTGATACACCCGCGCCGCTGATTGCTGGAGGTACTCTGTCTGCGCAGTGTGCGGATACAGTGGGTAGGTTTTCAGGTCGATCATCGGCATCAAGCGCCAAGTGGCGGTTGCAAGGTCGATGATTACCAACCCGACAAAAATGAACCCGCAAGATCTTTGCAGGCGACCCCGCAATCGCGCCAGCGCCACTGCAATCGCAGCACCGCCAATCGCCAAGGGAACCCAAAACGATGGATTCGTCAACCGATAATGCTTCCAGAAGTCGTCTACCCGTGTCTTCAGCCAGTCCGTCCCCCTGGCAGTAAAGCCGGTAAGAGTTCCCACAGCCCGCTGGGCGACGATCCGATTAGAGAAACGGGTGAGTGGCTCGGACCAAACTGCGTAAACCGTCTGAATGGCCAGAATGCCAACCGTTACAACACCCAGGAGTATTGCCAGCATCCAGAGCGTTTTTCGCAAACGACGCTCCGAGGGGACCATATGATCGGCAGGGATATGTTGCAGCAAATGGTCCAATCCCCATGCCGCCAACCCAGCCGCCGCAAAAACATACGCCACGAAGAAACGATAGTAGAGGCGGGCCCGGATAAATGGCACGAATATGAGTAAGGCCACCACACAGACCGCACACAGAGTCAGTACCTTGACCTGCGGCTCGCGCCACGCGGCAACGGCCAGCAGCAGCAGAGCGAAGGAAGCAATACCGATGTACCCTTGAAACTCGCCGGCGTCGGTCTGAATCGCCTTGAACAGGTCGAACGACTCCGTGCTACCCCACAAACTCGGCACCACAAAAGTGCTCAAGAACGGAACCGCTCCCAACCGGTTGAGAAAAGTTGTGGACTCACCTGCCGTGCGCCCAGAGGCATCCAAGCTCATCAGCTCCAATGTCGGCAACACTTGGAACGCGGCCAAAAGCACCGCAACCATTCCAGCCAGCGCCGCCACGGAAACAACCCGCTTTACCTTCAGTTCCTTGCGCCTGACGAGCGCCGTAGCCCCCGCATAGATTCCAAGCAACAACAGCACATAGATGGCGGTTTGGATACTGCCGGAGATGAGAGCCAGAGCCGCGAAGAAGCCGGAGATGACGCCGTAGCGCCAGCCATTTGTGCGCATGGCCCTGTCGAAGAACAGAATCACTACCGGCATCCAGACGAACGCCCGAAAGGTGGCGTGCCAGTACCGAAAGATGAACACCGTGTTGAGGCAGTACGCCAGAGATCCCAGCAGACACGCCAGAAACGCCAGTCGCCAGGACCGCAATAGCAAATACATGAACACACCCGCAGCCATGAACTGGAGCATCACACTCCAATCGTACCCAGCCGGCATTGGCAGGAGTGACCAACACACCATCTGGAACGGGCACGCAAACGAAAGCGTGCTCACCGCATAATATGGCATGCCGCACCAGACCACCGGAGTCCAAATCGGGCATTGCCCGGCCCGCACACAGCGCTGGAAGTAGAGCGCCTCGTTGCACCCGTCCACAACCGCGTCCACTTGGAAATGGTTCTTCAACTGGAGGTGTGTGACCTCGGCTCCGAAGGGGAGCTTCATCTGGTGCAAAATGTCCGTGGGCACCAGCGTCGCCCGCCCACACACCACCGGCCAAAATACCGCCACGATGATCAACACAATCGCCAGTAAACAAATCGCGTCTTTTTGCCGGTCTTTCACGCCGGGATTCTACTGGGCGCCCACAATATCCGTCAAGGTGTTGGGGGCATACTCGGTATGCTCGCCACTCGTTTGCCGGAACAACGGGAGGCGGAGCGCCCGGTCACAGGCGCGTTCGGGATGCGGGACAGCTACGGCACTCTGGTCATTGTCATGCCCGCAAGAATGCGCGAATACCTTCACACACCGTGTTGATCTGTGTGTCCGTCAACTCCGCAAACATCGGCAGCGACAGGATCTCTTCGCTCAGTCGCTCCGCCACAGGGAAACTGCCCAGCGGATAACCGAGATCGGCATAGGCGGCGTGACGATGAATCGGCACGGGATAATGAATCACAGTTTGGATACCGCGCTGCGCGAGGAATTCCTGCAGTTTAGCGCGCTTGGACACGCGCACGACATAGAGGTGAAACACGTGCGTACGATGCGGCGCCACGCGGGGGGTCTTGACGGCAGCCAGCCCTGCCAGGCCCTCTGTGTACCGTTGCGCGTGCCGGGCGCGCAACTCGTTCCAGCCGGCCAGGCGTTTCAATTTCACGCGCAGGATCGCTGCCTGCACGGTATCCAATCGCGTGTTCCCGCCCTTTTCCACATGAACGTACTTCTGTTTCTGTCCGTAATTGCGTAACAGGCGCAGGCGGGCGGCGAACGCCTCGTCGTTCGTGACGATCATCCCTCCATCGCCGCACGCGCCGAGGTTCTTGGCGGGGTAGAAGCTAAAACAACCGGCCAACCCAAACGTGCCCGCGGCACGGCCCCTGTATTGGGCGCCGTGTGACTGGCAGGCGTCTTCGATGACCGCCAGTTTGTGTCGTTGGGCAATGGCCATGATCGGATCCATCTCGGCCGGTTGCCCGTACAAGTGGACGGGAATGATCGCCTTGGTCTGCGGGCTGATAACCGATTCGATGCGGGCGGGGTCGATGTTAAACGTCGCCTCTTCGGCGTCCACAAGAACAGGTCGTGCGCCGACGGCCGACACGGCCAGCGCTGTGGCAATAAACGTGTTGGCCGGCACGATGACTTCGTCGCCGGGGCCGACACCTGCTGCTTGCAGACACAGACGCAGCGCATCCAAACCGGAGCCGACGCCAATGGCATGCTGGGAGCCGACAAACTGGGCGAACTCCTTTTCGAATCCCTCAACCGCACGGCCAAGGATGAAGTCGCAGTTTTGCAAGACTTCCGCAATGGCTGCGTTTAATTCTGCCTGCAACGCCCGGTGCTGCGCTTGGAGATCAACGAACGGTATGGTTGTCATTTTTTTATCCTCAGTCCCAGCAACAAGATTGGCCGCAAGATGCTCCACCAGCCCGTAATCGGTTTCATCTTTGTGTATCCGAGTTCCTTTGCGGGATAGATCTTTGTGACGGGCACTTCTTTCACTTTATATCCCAATTCGATCGCCTTGAAAAACAAATACGGTTCCAACTCGTACTGATTCAGCCAGTCCTGATTCAGGTCGATCCGCGGGTCATCCAGCATCGACAGGCGAAACGCACGAAACCCGTTCGTGCTATCGGTAATCCGTCGTCTCGTCAACACCGAAAACGACCATGGATGGACGAACTGTGTGGCCAGCCTCCGATAGAGCGGCATGTTGCCGTAGTCGCCACCGGGCAGGTAGCGCGACCCCTGTACGAAATCGCAACCCTCGTCCCGGATCGCCCGGAGCAATCTCGGAATCTCATCGGGCCGGTCCTTGTCGTTGCCGGCGAGAATGATCAACACATCAAACTTGTGTTTCTGCGCGTACTCGATAGCTGTCCGAATGGCCGCGCCCGCACCACCCCGACGGTCACGACTGACCACCGTCGCTCCGTGGCTGCGGGCGACCTCTGGCGTGCGGTCGGTCGAACCATCGTCGACCACCATGATTTCTGTCACATCACCGCGATTGAAACGCGACAGGACGGAGCCAATCTTCTGTTCTTCGTTGAAGGCAATCGGCACCGCCAACACGCGGAGGTTCTGCGGCAAAGCCTGACTACTCAACCACCAGAACTCCTTTCCCGGTTTTTCGATAGCGGAGGCCGCAGGCTCCGCACCGGGCTGATCCCTTGCGAAAGGATGGAAGCTTTGCCCCACACATGCAAACGTAGCCCCGCACGCGCGCGGGGTTGCCAAACACCAACGCGTAAGCCGGAACGTCGGTTGTGACCATCGCCCCCGCGCCAATCATGGCAAAATCACCAATCGAGATTCCGGAGCGAACCGTAGCGTTTGCACCGAAGGAAACTCCTCGCCCGACCGTCGTATGGCTCAGCCATCGCTTGGAAGCATATCTCTCGGCCACGGGACCAAACCGGGGAGAACGAGGCCGCAGGTCATTGGTGAACACGACCCCGGGACCCACAAATACATCGTCGGCAATGGTGACGCCTTCCCAAATCATTGTGCCGTTCTTGACGGTGACCCGGTCGCCGATACGACTGCCCCCTTCGATAAAGCAACCCTCGCCGACGTTGCAGTTGGCGCCAAGCGTTGCCCCTTTGCACACGTGCGCAAACGCCCAGATGCGGGTGCCGGTACCGATAGCGGCAGAGTCGACGATGGCCTGCGGATGAATGAAGACGTTGGACTCGCTCATGGGAGCAAACGCACCGGCGCGCCGTTGGCGGCCATCGATTTCCCGATGGCTTCCAATACACGCACTACTCCCAAGCCATCCGACGGTCCGCACGAGTCGATTCGGCCCGCACGGACACAGGAAATGAAGTAATCCGTCTGTACGCGCAACGGCTCGCTGGCGCGTACTTTGGGGATGACCACGTCGCCTTCCTTGGTCACCAGATGAAACTCACCAAAATCCTTGTAGAACGGCTCGCGCACGACTCCCTTGTCGTAAATCGTGATCGGACCGGTGGGTATCATGTCATCCCAAGTCACCATCTTCCGTTCGCCAACAACTGTGACCTGCCGTACCTTCTTGGGATCCAGCCAGCTTACGTGGATGTTGGCCAGCACCTGGTCGGGATAGGTCAACGTGATAAATGCCACGTCTGCCTTGCCATCCTGCAAATAATCCGTGCCGTGGGCGCTGACTTCCAGCGGCAGTCGCCACTGCAAGTAGTTGAAAATCGAGATATCATGGGTGGCCAGGTCCCACACGCAATCCACATCCTGACGGATCGGTCCCAAGTTCGTGCGCGTGGCGTGCAAATAATACACCCGCCCCAATTCGCCGGAGACGATCAGATCCCGCAATTTGACGACGCCCGCATTGAACAAGAACACGTGGCCAACCATCAAGACCGGGCTGGCTTGCTTTGCCATCGCGACAAGTTCTTCCGCTTCGGCGGCGCTGGCCGCCAGTGGCTTCTCGCAAAGCACATGCTTGCCCGCCAACAATGCCTTCTTCGTCAGATCGAAATGGGTGGCCGTCGGCGTGGCGATGACCACGGCCTTCACGCGTTCGTCGTTGAGAACACGCTGCAGGTCACTGGTCGCCTCCACCGAGGGGAATAGCTCGCGCGCCAGTTCCAGCCGCTTCGGATCCAAATCCACGCAGTACAGCACTTGCGCCTGCTTGTGGGCGGCGAAATTGCGGATGTGATTCGGCCCCCAATGGCCACACCCGATGACGGCAATCCCCAGCTTTTCGTTTGGCCCTTGAGTGGTCATATGCGTTCGATACCGACAACAACTTCACCACAGATTTGGCTTGCTGTGCAAGCACAACTTTCTGCTTCGAGGGAGAGACGGCTCGACATAAAAATCGAGCGTGGTACAGTACTGATCGGTTGAGACGGTAGGAGCCCACGATGGTCGTGGGACATGAGTGACATGCAAAACACCGCCTTATGATCGGATGATTGCCTTTTATACCTTGAGAGGGTAAAGCGGTCCCGCGTAACCATGGCATCCGCGCCGTTGAATAGCGATTTATGGAATTCTCCATCATCACCCCGAGTTTCCGAGGCAGCCAGTGGCTGAAATTATGCATCGCGTCCGTGGCCGACCAGGAAGGCGTGCAGCACGAGCACATCGTGCAAGATGCCTGCTCGGATGACGGCACGTTGGATTGGCTGCCCCACGATTCGAGAGTGGCGGCGTATGTGGAGAAGGACGGCGGCATGTACGACGCGGTCAACCGCGGCCTGCGTCGTGCCCGCGGCGAGATCCTGGCCTACATCAATTGCGATGAACAGTATCTTCCGGGAGCGCTGCGGGCCGTGTACGATTTCTTCGCCCAACACCCCCGTATCGACGTGGTGTTCGCCGACATGGTCGTGATCAACCCGACTGGAAACTACATCTGCCACCGCAAAGCCATGATCCCGCTTGCGTCCCACCTCTGGCTGCGGTTCCCGGCGTATACGTGCTCGATGTTCTTTCGCCGCCGGGTTTTGGACCAACACGAGCTGTATTTCGACTCTCGGTGGCGCGACATCGCCGACTTGTTTTGGGTGATGAAACTCGTGGAGCATGGCATTACCATGTCGGTCATGCGCCGATTCACCTCCGCGTTTACCGTGACCGGCGACAACATGAACCTGAAACCGAATGCGGAGCGCGAAGACCGGATGAAACGGGATATGACGCCCTCTTGGATCCGCAAATTCGGGCCTGCCGTCGTGGTGCACCACCATCTGCGGAGCCTCGTGCAGGGTCTCTACTTCCAGAAGCCGTTCACGTACAGCATCTATACCCAAGCGCACGCCGAGCGTCGGGCCTCGTTTGAGGTCACCCGCCCAACGTTTTATTGGCAGCATCGTCGGCCTGACGACGTGAAGAAGGCTGCGGCTCAGGCCACGGCCAATACGTCATCCTGACTCGCCAACTGCTATTGGCGCCGCCGATATCACTCGGCTGAGTACTGTTGGTGCCGCCGGGGTTGAGTTCGCCTTTGAAGCGGTTGCCCATTCACCACTGACACTTCGATCTCTCGGTCGTTTGACACGTGAGAATTCTCGAGACCTCCCGGAGGCCCAGTCAGCTCAAACGGTGTCCATAGCGCCTATCATCGCCTCGGCTCATTTGTATCAACTGTTTTCACCCCGGATTCCCAAGTCAAAATTCCGGCTTTCGGAAAGGAAAACGAGCTTGTCGACGCTCTCAAAGATGATAGGATGCCCGCTAGTGAAATTCACCCCCGCGATGCTCGCGAAGGTAGGTCATATGGGAAATATCGGCTGAAGACCCTGATGCAACATCAACAGCAACCTCAGGCCAACACAAACCCCGGCTCGAAAACAATGGTTCGGTCAGACAAAGATGCAATCACCGAAAGTGGTCTATCGGTCGTAATCCCTGTTTACAACAGCGCCGGAATCGTGCCGCAACTCGTCGAGCGATTGGCTCCGGTCCTCAAGAATCGCGGACTTCCCTACGAAGCTATTCTGGTCAATGACGGCAGCCGCGACACAAGCTGGAAGGTCGTAAGTCAACTCGCCCGTGAGCATTCCTGGATTCACGGCATTTGTCTGATGCGCAATTACGGACAGCACAACGCCCTGCTCTGCGGAATCCGTGCCGCCCGCTATGACACCATCATCACCATGGACGACGACTTGCAGCATCCACCGGAAGAACTTCCGCAACTGCTGAACAAACTCAGCGAAGATCTGGATGTTGTTTACGGCGTGCCGGAGCACGAGACCCACGGGGTGATGCGCGACCTGGCTTCGATCATCACCAAGCTCGTGCTGCAGAGCGTGATGGGCGCGGAGGTGGCACGGCATGTGTCCGCGTTTCGGGTGTTCCGCACGCCGCTGCGCGAGGCGTTTGCCAATTATCAGAGCTCGTTCGTGTCCCTCGATGTCCTGTTGACCTGGGGCACAACCCGCTTCACGGCCGTCAAGGTCAAATACGAACCCCGACGAATCGGCCAGTCGAATTACACCGTTCGCAAACTCATCCGGCATGCGCTCAATATGATGACCGGTTTCTCCATTCTGCCTCTTCAAGTGGCCAGCATTATCGGGTTCACATTTACCCTGCTGGGCATGGGCGTGCTGGCGTACGTGTTGGGCCGCTATCTTATCCAGCATGGCAGCGCGGTTGCCGGGTTTCCGTTCCTCGCGTCGGTGATCGCCATCTTTTCCGGCGCCCAGTTGTTCGCCATCGGGATCATCGGCGAATACCTGGCGCGGATACACTTTCGGATGATGGATCGCCCGACGTACACGGTGCGCGAGGAACAATGCGCAGGACGCCCGTAATGTCTGAACCGCTTGTCCAAATTTCGAGGCTCGATGAGGAGCGGTTTGGGGTGCGGACGGCCAAGGCACGAATCGCCACGGTCAGTCAGGTTCCCGATGTGCTGGAGTCTTGCCGGCGGCAGTCGGTTCGACTGCTGATGGCGCGCTGCCCGGCCAACTGCCTGAACGTCGCTCAGGCGCTCGAGGCCGCCGGCGCACATCTGATGGACGTGCTCGTTTACTTCGCGCGCGACTTGAAAACGACGCCGATCCCCAGAGATGCCGGTGTGATGCCTGTTAGGGAAGCCGGGCCGGCCGATGCCGACAAGATCGAGGCAATTGCCCGACAAGCGTTCCACAACTATCAGGGACACTATCATGCGGATCCGCGGCTGGATCGCGCGGCGTGTGATGAGGTGTACGCCTCGTGGGCACGGCGCTCGTGCTTGTCGCCCGAGGCGGCTCATGCGGTGTTTGTGGCCGGGCAGGGAACCGAATTGTTGGGATTTCTTACCGTGCGACTCAACAACCCGCACGAAGTCGAAATTTGTCTAAACGCCACCGCCCCATCCGCCCAAGGCCGCGGCATTTACCACACACTGATGCTCCACGCGTTGAATTGGAGTCTGGCTCGGAATTGCCATCGGGCAATTATCTCCACCCAGGTCACCAACATCGCACCGCAAAAGGTTTGGATCCGTGTCGGGTTTGAGCCGCAAGAGAGCCTCCTGACGTTTCACCGCTGGTTCGATACCTGAAACCATTTCCGTTATGGCCGCTCATCGCCAACCATGGTAATGCATTCAGCCGATGCGAGTCCGCAAATGAATATTCCCTTTAATCGCTCCTCCCTTGCAGGTCGGGAGCTGGAGTATGTCTCCCAGGCGATGCACATCGGGCAGATCGCCGGCGACCAGACTTTCACCAGGCAGTGCAAAGCGCTGCTGGAGCAAACCCTCGGAGTTCCCCAAGCGCTGCTGACAACTTCCTGCACGCACGCGCTGGAGATGTGCGCGTTGCTGCTGGAAGTTCAGACTGGTGATGAGGTCATTGTGCCTTCGTTTACATTTGTCTCCACCATCAACGCCTTTGTCCTGCGCGGGACGAAGCCGGTCTTCTGCGACATCCGACCCGATACGTTGAATCTGGACGAAACCCGGCTGGAGTCGTTGATCACACCTCGCACCAAAGCCGTCGTCGCCGTTCACTACGCCGGGGTGGGTTGCGCGATGGATGCCATTCTCGACATTGCCAAGCGACATGGTGTGGCGGTCGTGGAAGACAACGCCCACGGGCTGTTCGGGAAGTACCGCGGGCGCTGGCTGGGAACATTCGGGTGCCTGGCTACGCAGAGTTTTCACGAGACGAAAAACATCACCTGCGGCGAAGGCGGAGCGTTGCTCGTCAACGATCCGCGCTACATCGAACGCGCGGAGATCATCCGGGAAAAAGGCACAAACCGCAGCCGGTTCTTTCGCGGGCAGGTGGACAAGTATTCGTGGGTGGACCTCGGGTCCAGTTATCTAATGAGCGACTTGCTGGCCGCGTTTCTCTATGGTCAATTGGAGGCTTGGCAGGACATTCAGGCCCGCCGCCGGCAGATCTGGGAGTGCTATGACCGTCAGCTGCGCGAATGGGCAGACCGTCATGGAGTTCGCCGGCCCGTCATCCCCGCCGATTGCGACCAACCCTATCACATGTATTACCTGCTATTGCCGTCGCTCCAACAACGGCAGGACTTGATCGCGTTCCTCAGGGCGCGCGGGATTCTAAGCGTCTTCCATTATTTGCCGTTGCACTTGTCGGATATGGGACGGCGTTACGGTGGGAAAGAGGGCGACTGCCCCGTGACCGAAGACGTCAGCGACCGTCTGGTGCGGTTGCCGTTCTACAATTCCCTTGATCAGGTGACACAGGAGCGCGTCGTGGAAGCGATTCTCGGGTTCACACCATGAAATGGGTTTACAAATTGCTGGGTTTGCCGCTGATCTATCGTGCGTTTACTTGTCTGGTATCGCGCCGCGGGCGGGCCAACACCCACCTCGATACCTATGTGAAACCGAAGCCCGGCGAAAAGGTTTTGGATATCGGTTGCGGCCCCGGGGACATCCTAACCGTTCTGCCGGACGTCAAGTATGTCGGGTTTGACATCAATCCAAAATACATCAAAGCCGCCCAGGAGCGGTTTGGGAACCGCGGCAGATTCTATTGCAGCGATGTCGGCCAGGCTACTATTGAGGCGGAGAAGGGCACGTTTGATCTGGTTCTCGCCACTGGGGTCTTGCACCATCTCGATGATGACCGAGCGGGGCAGTTGGTTGATCTGGCATACAAGGCTCTCCGTGAGGGCGGACGATTCGTAACGTACGATGGGTGCTATGTGCCACAGCAATCGCGGCTGGCGCGTGCGATTGTCAGCCGGGACCGTGGTCGTTTTGTGCGGTCTCTCGAAGACTATGTCGCACTGGCTCAGCGGCGATTTCCGACGGTGGCGCCCGTGGTGAGGCATGACTTATTGCGCATTCCATATACACACCTGATCATGCAGTGCACGAAGTAACTCCCGAAGGCTGACTCGATCCCCACCGCGTCTTGACAGGGAAGCAATGAGCTTGTGGACACTGTCAAAGATGATAGGATGCCGGTCAGTGAAGTTTCCCCCGCGTTACTCGCGAGATAGGTCACATGGAAATGGCGGTCCACCGGTTCCCTGAGAATGCGGTTGCGGGGATAATCCGGGCACGGATGCTGCGGGACAACCGGGCATGCAGCCGCGCCACTCACACGGACTGTTCTGATGGAAAAATCGTTTGCGCGTCGGTGTCGCAATCTCGGCCCATTCGTCTGGGCCGTAGGCTTCTTTGGCCTTTTGTGGATGTTGGATTTCCCCAAGCCGATGGTCGATGACCTCATGATGTGCGGCGCGGGCTTGAACCTGGCCGGCGGCGGCGATTTCTCCAATCCCTTGATTGTACGGCAACAAATGCCCGGGCATTTCTTCTTTGTTTATCCGCCGGTGCATCCGCACACCGTCGCCGGCTGGGTGAAGGTGTTTGGCATCAGCACCGCCTCGTTGACGGCCTTCCAGCTCATGACCTATTTGGCCACGGCGATAGCAACCGTCATGTTGCTGCGCCGGCATCAAGCACCGACCTGGCTCGAATGGGTCACCCCGCTGGGCGTGAGCTTTGCATTTTTGCCTATCGGCCTGCGGCCAGAACCATTGGCAGTCGCGCTTATCATGGCGGGATTCGCGCTAGTGGACGGCTACAGCAAACGGAAGATTGCCTGCTTGATCGGTTTTCTTTTGCTGGGTCTCGGAATCGCCACCGCGCCGCGCACGGCTCCCTTTGGCGTCGTGTTGCTCGCGCTTGCCATTTATGGGCTTTGGCGCGATTCCGACGCGACCGGCGTCCAACGCTGGACGCTCTGGGCCTTCGCCCTGGGCGGACTGCTGACGGCTGCCTTGATTTTTCTGTGGCTCATCGATTTCCGACTCGGAGAGTTCATTGCCGTCTTCCGTTTCCACGCTCACCACGCGGTCGCGGGTGACAAGCTGATGTGGTTGGTGCGGTTTCTTCTTACACTGGGCGTTACACAAAGGCCGATCCTGGTGGTGCTGTTGGTACTCGCTCTTTGGTCCTTGCGGCATTCGGTGGACGACCTCGCCCGCATCGGTCTGTGCCTCACTTGCGCCTTGCCCTGCGTCGCGCTCATGGGGGCCTTGGGATGTGGGACGATCTGGTTCGCCGTGCTGGGCGTGCTGCTGCTGACTGTATCCGTGGTCCGGCACACGGCTGCACGTTCCGCCAGGATCGTTTTGTTGTCGTTGGTCTGCGCGGTCCTCGTGGTGGGCAATGGCAAGGACCTGGTAAGTACCGTCGGCATCATAAGCGGCGGGATTCAATCGGACGCGAGCAACCGCGGCGAAGTCGTGGCCCTGCGCCCTACTCGGGAACATCCCCTGTTGATCGACGCCTGGGTCGCGCGCTATGTCTTCGACTACCGGCTTCCCCCGGGCTGCATCGAGTGGACCTTCTCCGCGCCGTTCCCGAGCTCAATGGAGGGCGTCATCGTCATCCGTCCGGGCGATATTTATCTGCTTGGCTGGTACTCGGTGTACGTTCTGACGCGCGAAGGGTGTCTGGACCTGCCTACTCCCAAATGGGTGCCGCTGGGCTTGCGGCGCTGGTCTTACGAACAACAACCGCGCAGGGCGTACCTCATCCGTGCGGAGGATTGCAAGCCACAGCGACCACCGCCGGCCCCACCGACGGGACGCGCCATCTGGAGATCCCTGCTGACGGGAGAAAGCATCCGCCCGATCGAATAACGGTTAACCTAATCGACGGAGCCGGCGATGGGCTTATTCCACTTGCCGCCCTCGCTTTGGGCCAATATACTTTCGCCCAAAAGCTGAGGAGAGCTGAATGAGGTTGATGCGGAGCGCGGTCCAGACATCGGGGAGTGTCGTATTCTCACTGCCAACGGTGACTTTTGGAGGTGTCAACGGTCGTCTTCGTCCGAGGATTAACCTCGCGGACGATCACCAGGGCCATCCAGACTGCCGGGTGTCCTCGTGAACAGTCCGCAAGGTGACCAGTTGGGTGCGGAAGGCGGCGCGCCGCCGCAGCTTGGGGAGACCTCATTCGCCGGGCGTGCCGTTGCCTTTTGCCGCGCTCACCAGCTCCTGGTTCTGTTCCTTGTTGCCTTTGCCGTCCGCGTCGCCTTCATACTGGCTTTCGGGCCAACCGCACCGCCTTGGGACCGGGGTGACGATCAGGCTTACGACAGGATCGCCGATCGGCTGGTGACCCAGCACGAGTACGTCAACACGTGGTACCCCCATGGATACCCCCTGTTCCTGGCACTGAACTACGCGCTGTTCGGCAGGTCGTGGTTCATCACCCGACTTATCCAGGCCGGCCTCAGCGCGGCCACGTGCCTGCTCATCTACCGGCTCGGCACCAAAGTGTTCTCGGAACGAGTTGGGCTGGTCGCCGGATTCCTGCTGGCCATTTATCCGGGGCACGTGTTCTTCAGTTGGCGGTTGATGGCCGAACCCCTGTACCTGCTGCTGCTGACCTGGAGCCTGCTGGTAGCGCTCTCTGTTGCCGCGAACCCGCACCCCCTTCGAGCATACGCTTTGGGTGCACTCGTTGGTGTGGTCCAGTTGGTGAAGGTGAATCTGTTCCTGTTCCCGGCGATGCTGCTGGTTTGGTTCGCGTTCTCCACCCGCGCCAGCGGAAAGAGGCGCGGGTTGTGTCTTGCGCTACTGATCGCCGGTTTGGCCACTACGATGCTCATCCAGCCAAGTGTCAACTTCCTGTCCGCAGGCCACCAGGCACCAGCATTGCCAGGCGACGCGGGCGCTGCCTTGTGGGTGAGCAACAACCCCCTGTCCGTTGGGTTTTGTGATTGCGACGACGACGCGCCCACCGTCAAAGCCTTCATCGAAAGTCATGGATTCGGCGAGCGATTGAAAACGGCGGGACCCTTTGAGAAGGATCAAATCTACCGCTCCTTGGCCTTGTCCTGGATTCGCGAGAACCCCGGGCGGTTTCTGGCTCTGATGCCCAAGAAACTTAACAACGCCTTCGGCCTGTTTCCCCGTGCCCAGGTATTCGTAGAGGATTCGCTGGCACGGCGAATTGTCCATTTGCTCACGTACGGACCCGTCGCACTGTTCGCCCTGGGTGGCATGATCGTTTCCCTTCGCCGGTGGCGTGCCTGCTCCGTGCTGTACGTCGTCGTGCTCAGCTACTTGCCGACGGTCTTGCTGTTTTGGGGCTCGCCGCGCTATACCCTCATGATCATTCCCGAGCTGCTGATTTTTGCCAGCTTCGCCATCGTCGGTGTTTACACCTACATTATCGGCTCCAATCGCCTGCCCCGGCTCGGCGGCAGGTCGGGGACATCCTCCTAACCGCTACGCCCCCACAGCCAGGGGAGTGCGGTCGAGTGATTCCGCCGGGTTACCCAAGCCGCTTTGCAGATCGACGACCGGCTCAAAACACAGTCTCCCAAATCATTCGGCTGCGGGCACAAACCTCCGGCGGTGGAACAAGCTCACAGTCGTGGCTCCGAAAAACCGCGGATTGGTTCAATCATTCCATTGCGCGTCGTCGTCCCGGAGACCGGCTGGAACTGGCCGACACCTATCTTCTTTATGAGCCGAAACCGTGATTTGTTTCGTCCTCGACATCGACCATTCTGTTTGATAGCCTTCGTACACTTCGGACAAGCACCCACGGTCACATGAATTTGGAGGCGATTAAACCGACCACCCAGAAACGCCCGCTGGTTTCGATTGTCATTCCCATGCTCAACGAGCGGGACGGGCTGCGCCCGCTTTTCGACCACATCGCCCAGATCATCAATGACACGCCGGTGGAATGGGAATTGGTCATTGTGGATGACGGCAGCACGGACGGCACGCGGGATCTGATTGCCAAAGAACTGGCCCGGTTCCCGCGCTGGCGGGTGATTGTTTTAAGCCGGAATTTTGGCCAGCAACCCGCTTATCGCGCCGGCTTGGAATACGCACGCGGCGACGCGGTGATTTTTTTGGACGCCGATCTGCAAGATCCGCCCGAACTGATTCCCCAGTTGCTGGACAAATGGAGGGAAGGATTCAAGGTCGTGACCGGCTGCCGCGTCAGCCGCGAAGAGCGCGGTTTGCGCCGGGTGCTGTTTGATTTGTTTCACCAGCTTTTTCATCGCCTGACCGGACGCGTAATGCCGATAAACAGCGGGATGTTTTCGCTCGTGGATCGCGTGATCGTGAACCAGTTGCTCGCGGCGCGCGAGACCAATTTGTTTTTGCCCGCGCTCAAGTGCTGGTACGGTTTTCCCCAAACCACCATCAGCTACGCACGCAAAGACCGCGCCGTCGGCGAACCCAAGCAGTCTTTCCGCAAACTGTTCCGCTACGCGCTGGACGGCCTCTTCAGCTTTTCGGATCTGCCGCTGCAATGGATCGCCGTCGTCGGAGCCAGCATCAGCGTGGTGAGTTTTGGCTATGCCGTGCTGCTCGTCGTCATAAAACTCGCCCAGCTGGCAGGCTTCCTCACCTCGCTGGAGGTGCAGGGCTTTACCACGCTGGCCGTCGCGGTTTTTTGCCTGAGTGGAATCCAGCTTCTTTCGCTCGGCATCGTCGGCCAGTATCTGGCGCACATCTACCGGGAAAGCAAGGGACGGCCACTCTACATCGTCGAAACGATTCTGACCTCGGATGAACCCGGAAGAATACAACAATCTTGCAAGGGTTGAGCAGCAACACTGGTTTTACGCCGGCAAACGCGAGATTGTCCGTTACTGGATCGATCGGTTCCATCCGCTCCAACAAGCCGACCGCCTCGCCGACTGCGGGGCGGGCACCGGCATTTTTGCCGACGAAATGCGCGCCGCCTGCAAGGTCGTGGCCGTGGATGATTTCGAAGAATCGCTCAAGTTGCTTTGCGCGCGGCTCGGGGAAAACTGCGTGCTGAAAGGCAGTTGCACCGCACTGCCGTTGACAGACAATTCCGTGGACGTTTTGACGGCGCTCGACGTGATTGAACACGTTCAAGACGACCGGGCTTCAGTGAAGGAATTTCTTCGCGTGCTGCGACCGGGAGGAATCGCCGTGATTACAGTTCCAGCGCTTATGGCACTTTGGAGTGAATGGGATGTGACACTGCGCCACCATCGCCGATACAACGAGCAGACACTGCGGGAAATAATCCCGGCCGAATTTGAAATCCTGCACCTGAACTACGTCAATGTTGCGGTGCTCCCGGTTGTGTTTTTAATCCGCAAGTTTCGCGTGTTGAAACAGCGCCTAGGTTTCAAGACCACCTTGCGTTCGGAAGACCGGATTCCGCCAGGATGGCTCAACTGTTCTTTGCGCTGGCTGTTCGTGCGTTTGGCCTGCCAAAAGGCCGTTCGCTTCCCGGCGGGGGTCGGCCTGCTCGCCGTTTTGCGCAAAAGAACAAGGGTTTAGCCAAATGGCAACCAATGTCACTGAAAAGTGCGGAAGGCGAAATTCAAGCGCGGCGGTATTCTATCATTTGAAATCCTATATCTCACTATTCCACTGACAATCCAGTGGCAATCCAGCTTGGCATGGTGCAATCTCAGGCCATGCCTAGCCGCGCAAGCAAACGAACGGTTTTAGACGAACTGGAGCACACAAACTCAGTGGCCAAGCGTATCGTTGCCCAAACCACCGGCACGGAGCAACCACAACCAGTCAAAAATCCAGCGGCGGTCGCGTTGGGCAGGGTTGGCGCGAGCAAAGGCGGTAAAGCGCGAGCGGAATCCCTGCTGTACGTCGTCGCAGCCAGTTACGTGCTGACGGTTCTACTGTTTTACGGGTCGCCGCGCTGGACTCTTTTGATCGTCCCCGAGCTGTTGATTTTTGCCAGCTTCGCCATCGTCGGTGTTTACACCTACATTATCGGCTCCGATCGGATGCCCCGGCTTGGCGGCAGGCCGGGGACATCCTCCTAACCGCTATGCCCCACAGCCAAGGCAGTGCGGTCGAATAATTCCGCCGGGTTACCCCAGCCGCTTTGCAGATTAACGACCGGCCCAACACACAGCCTCCCAAATCGTTCGGCTGCTGGCACAACACTTGCAGCCCACTATAGGTTCATGTAAGCTTGGGCGACTTTGAAAGTGACAAGACAGCCTGCGGGATGAAGTTTTCCGACATCATCAACGATCAGCAATTGGCTACGGAGGCAGTCCGTCGTTGGATCACCATCGCTGCCTGTGTCGTGATTGCCCTTGTCACGGCGTACTGGATCGCCAGCGGGAAATTCTTTCTGCTTACCCTCCTGATCGGCGTGGCGGTGGTGGCCTTTGTGACCGTAGGGTTGCAACGCAAAGCCTGGATCCTGATTGTTGTCAGCTGGTCCTTCAAAGGCGCAATCCACGCGCTTCCGCTGCCCTTGCAGACCTGTGACGTCGTGGTTCTGGTGGTGACATTCGCGTATATCGCCCAGCGCGTCGTCGGCCAGATCACTCCCCGCTCCAAGGGTGTGTTGGGCGCACTCGTGGCCATCAATTGTCTCTATGTCGCCTCCACCTATCTGTGGCACCCCGTCGGCCTTCACACACTCGGCGCGGAGACGATGGGAGGCCGCCCGTACTTCGACGCGTTCATTGCGGCGTGCGCCTATTGGGTCATTGTGCACATGCCCGAATCCTACAAGGAGGTCTCCAGAATTCCGCTGTGGCTGATGGCCAGCATGACCTTTTCAACCGCCATCTCCACACTCGTGTTCGTCTTCCCTTCCATTACACCGTACGTCTGGTTTTTCTATAGTCAGGTCGACATCTCGGGGTATCTGGGATCTATCAACCCTGCGGAGGCCGGGCCGGATATTCGTCGGTTCACCACGCTGGCGCCTTTCGGGGTGATGCTCATACAGTTCATGGCGGCCTACTACCCGCCGCACAAATTCCTCAACCCGGCCCGGTGGCAGTTTTACCTGTCCATGCTGGGATTTGTCGGGATACTGGCATCGGGGTTCCGAAACTCGCTGGCGTTTGCGCTAGCGTCCGTGGTGTTGGCGGCGTGGTTCTACCGTGGCTGGCGCGAAGTCGTCCTCGGAGGTCTGCTTGGCGCCGTTCTCCTTGGATTTCTGTGCTATGGCCAAGGTCGCTTCTTTGATTTGCCCTTGACCGCGCAGCGGACACTGGGCTCGCTGCCGGGTCAGTGGGACGAAGACGTCAGGGTTGATGTCAAGACAAGTAATTTGCGCTATGAGTGGTGGCAACAACTGTTCCAGGAAGGCTTCGTCAAGAACTGGTGGATCGGTGACGGTTTCGGCGTAAGTGAAACGGATTACAATTTGATCATGTCAGGAACGGTCGGCTTCAAGGAAGCGGCGACGGTGACTGGTGGCTTCCACAGCGGCCCGTTGACCACGATCCGCTACGCTGGAATCGTGGGACTGGTTCTGTTCTATGCGCTGATGATCACGTCGGCAGTCTACTCCGTGAGGCTGGTTAATCGGTGCCGGGGCACACCCCTGTTTCACTCGGCGATTTTTCTGGCCATCCAGTTGGTCTGGACACCCTTTCATTACACGTTTCTTTTCGGAGCGTACACCACATCATTGCCGGAGCAAGTATTTGCGGCTGGCCTGCTGACACTGATCTGGCACATGAGTGAACACCAGCCCCCTTCCCCGGCCACGACCGCCCGGCCTCTTTCCCGGAACAACCGGGCAACACCGGTTTTCCCATGAGAACGAAGGCAGTTTGGCTTGCGCCTCACCCGATCCTGTCACTGGAGCCCGAGGTTCACCTGCTGCGAAGACCCTCGGTGGAGCACCCGTGCAGTTGGATTGTCACCCTCTCGAATGCACTGGCTCAGAGATCGGACGTGGAACTGCATCTGGTCACCGAAAGCAGCCGCGTCGCCTCCAGTCAGTGCGTGCAGAAAGGCCGCATCACCTTCCATGTCGTGAAGACCGGAATTCCCTTCCTGAACCGGGGGTTCCCACCCTGGTTGCCCTTGGACGTCCTGAGCGGCTTTCGATCCACCGTCGTTCGGCTGCTCAAGGAAGTTCGTGCAATCGAACCGGACATCGTTCATGCACACGGTACGGAAGCGGCTTATGCACTGACGGCAGTCGAGTCCCGGCTGCCGTGCCTGATTTCCATTCAGGGGGTCGTCACCGAGTACTTCCGCACCGACCCATGCCTGCGGTACCGAATCGTCCGCCATTACGAGCAGGATACCGTGCGCCGCACCAGGTACTTCACCTGTCGAACCAGTTTTGACTCCGGGTTCATACGATCCGTCAACCCGAACGCCCGCATCTTTACCATCCACGAAGCCATGAATCCCGTCTACTTTCAGAACGAATGGCGCGTCCGCGATGACGACCGACTCCTCTACGTGGGCTCCCTCGAAATGCGCAAGGGGCTGAATGTCCTTCTGGAGGCGCTCAAACTGGTCCTGCAATCGGAACCGAAGACCGTGCTTACAGTCATCGGCGGTGGAGATCAGACGCCGTACCGGCAACTCTGTGAACAACTGCAGATCGCCCGCAACGTCCAGTTTTTGGGTTTCCGGTCGGCCGAGGAGATCGCCAAACAACACCTCGAAAACCAACTGTTCGTGTTGCCGTCGGCAAATGAGAACAGCCCCAACACGCTCGCCGAAGCGATGGTTTCCGGCCTGCCCGTAATCGCCACGGCCGTCGGCGGAATCCCGTCCATGGTCAAGCACGGTCAAAGCGGCTGGCTGGTGCCCCCTCATGATCCCACGGCGCTGGCAAATGCCATCCTCCAATTGCTGAGCGACCCGGAGCTACGAGCGCGCCTCGGCCAGGCCGCACGCCAACGTGCCCGCGACCGCCATCTGCCCGAGCGCGTCGCCGCGCAAACCGTTGAGGCCTACCGGGAAATCTTGAAGCTTGAAGCAATCAGGCACGGCTGATTAGATGGGCCGGACCATGAACATAACCCGTCTGCGGCAGTTCATCGGGAAGTATGATTTCCCCGCCCATCTGTTTGTGTTGTTCGACATTGTCGTGGGACACCTATCCACCTTCCTCTGGACGATCCAGACCAAGCTGCTCCTGCGCATATTGGGTTGTCGGTATGGCCGGAACTTTCGGGTGGATGGCCGCGTCATTATCCGAGTGGCACGGGTCGGCGCGATTCGGCTCGGCGCGAACGTGGTCATCAACTCGCGCACCGGCTCCAATCTGGTGGGGCGGACGAATCCCACGATCCTCCATTGCATGGGCGACGGACAGATTACCTTCGGTGACAATAGTGGCTGTTCGTTTGCCGTGTTGTCCTCCAAAAGCAGCATCCGCATCGGCCAAAACACAAAAATCGGCGGCAATGTCCGCATTTACGACCACGACTATCACGCATTGGATCACCTCGCTCGACGCGATCCTCAACAGGACATAATCCAATGCAAGTCCGTGCCGATCGTAATCGGCGACGACGTTCTGGTCGGCGCCAATGCCATCATCTTGAAGGGCGTTACCATTGGGGATCGCAGCGTGATTGGCGCGGGCGCGGTCGTCTCCCTGAAAGACATCCCGGCGGATTCGTTGGTTGCGGGCAATCCGGCGCGCGTGATAAGGAAGCTGGAGTCAGTGACAAGCCCTCGATAGTCGAACCGCCGCTATATCGGTTCGGCATGTTCACTGGCGGTCTGGCTCGAATGCCTGCCGCGGCTGTATCGTATGCGGCTGACCGGGTATGTTGAGGGTGGTTTATGGGCGGACAGCTTGAACGAGGATGGCAATACTGAGGCCATCTTGGAGAGAAGGCGAAGACTCAGAATCGGCTGGTCAGCATTGTCAAAGGTGATACTATGAGTGTTGGCCCGACTGAATGGTCAACGATAGTCGCGGGGTAAAAATCATATAGGAAATGTCGGTTCCATAGCAAGTAGGGGGGGCGGTGCGGTGCTGACGAGCGCAGGAGGACACGTTCGCGGGCGGATGTGAGCTAAATCCACAAACTGGCGATATCTGTGCGCCGGAAAAGCATCACAGCCCTCGGTTGTCCTTCCCTCACACTCTTTAAGGAGGAAAAATGCAGAATGCTCTTACAGACAACTTGACTTACCACATGCCTGACCTTACGGGGTTTCCTGTTTTTGGTGACAAGGTCTTCGCAGTCGTAGGTACCCGTCGGAAAGAAAAGGAGGCATCACGCGTGCTGGTGTGGGCTTGACCGCCGTCAAGTCGCTGAATATAAAGCGCATGAATTCACTCCGCCGTCGGACGATGCCCGCGCTGGCTGAATCAACTTAAATCTGTTGCCATGTCTTTCATCTCTTGGCAATACGCGCTGTTATTGACCTGCGTTTTCCTGGCTTACTGGAGTTTGCCGTGGCGCGGGCGCATCTGGCTGCTGCTCGTGGCCAGCTATGTCTTCTATGGCTGCTGGGATGCGCGTTTTCTGGCGCTGCTGCTGACTTCCACGACCATTGATTTCTTTTGCGGCCTGGCCATCGTGGGCGAACGGCGTCCAATCATGCACGTCACCTTAGTCGCGATCATGCCGTTTCTGTGGCTCGGCAGTTACACCTTGGTTCATCATCAAGGCGTGATTGTGGAACGCTGGATTCTCGCAGCGGCGGCGATGTTCCCCGTTTTTTTCGCGCTGCTGTATCAGTCACTCTGGCGTCTGCCCGCTGGTCGGCAGCGTCGGGCGTTTTGGCTCTTGAGCATCTTGGCCAATCTCAGCGTGCTCGGCTTCTTCAAATACTTCAATTTTTTCGTCGGATCGGCGCTGACACTCGCGAAACACCTGGGCTGGTCGCCGGGGTGGATGCTGCCGCATGTCATCCTGCCGGTGGGCATCTCGTTTTACACGTTCCAGTCCATCAGCTACTCGACAGACATCCTTAAGGGCAAGGCGCAACCGGCGCGCGATCCGGTGGTGTTCGCAGCGTACCTGTCGTTTTTTCCGCAACTCGTCGCCGGCCCCATCGAGCGTCCGAACGATTTGCTGCCGCAGTATCACCGCGCCGCCGCATGGGACACCGCAAATTTCCACCGTGGGCTGCGGCTGATTCTTGTCGGGCTGTTTAAAAAAGTTTTCGTCGGCGACAACTGCGCGTTGGTGGCGAACTACGCCTTTTCTTCAGAACTGAATCTGGATGCGCCGTGGGCCATCCTCGGCACGGTCGCGTTTGCGTTCCAGATTTACGGTGATTTTTCCGGCTACACGGACATTGCTCGTGGCTCGGCGCGGTTGCTGGGCATCCGCTTGAACCACAATTTTAATTTTCCATATTTCGCCACCAGCCCGTCGGATTTCTGGCGGCGCTGGCACATCACTCTCTCGTCGTGGTTCCGCGATTACGTTTATATTCCGCTGGGCGGCAACCGTGGCACCATGGCGCGGACATGGTTCAACCTTTGGCTCACCATGCTACTGGCCGGTTTATGGCATGGCGCGAACTGGACGTTTATTATCTGGGGCGCGTATCACGGCGCGCTGCTCATTCTCTATCGGCTCACGCCGGGACTGGAAGAATTCAGCCGCTCGTCGGGCTGGCGCGCGGTCGTGTCCGCGCTATTGATGTTTGCCTTCACGCTCGTGGGCTGGGCGATTTTTCGGTGCGCAACGTTCGGAGATTTTGTCCGCTGGCTCGGTGCGCTGGGACAATGGCACGCGACCGAGGTCGTTCCGTGGTGGCGTCCGTCTGTCTGGGTGTTTTGTCATGTGCTGCCGTTGTTGGTGCTCCAGGCAGCGACATGGAAGGCACGCGATGAGGTGGAAAATGCCGCGTGGCCGTGGAGCGTGCGCGGGTTGGCTTACGCCGCGATGTTTCTGGCAGTGGCTACTTCGTCAGCGGGAACCGTGGCGTTCATTTACTTTCAATTCTGATGCGCCGGCTTATCCAACCTTCATTTCTGTTGAGCCTGCTCTTGATGGTGGTGGCGGAGATTGTTTTGCGTTGCACCCTCTCGCCGATGTCCGTGGCCACGTTTCAATACGGCTACCACCCTGACTCCGGATTTCAGGAAGCCGGGGATGGCATGGTTCACCTCGTGCCCGCTCCAACTCGAGACTTTCACGCACAAATCTTTTCACGCGAACGGCCGCCGGGCGTATTTCGGATCTTCACGCTTGGCAATTCAGTAGAATACTGGGATGCCGTGGCCTCGCAAATTTTGAGCAACACCTATCCCGCGCGGCTCGGCGAGGAATTGCGGCGGCGCGGCATCAATGCGGAAAGCATCAACCTTGCCGTCTCTGGCTACGGGACACGCCGGAACGAGGTTCTGCTTCGTAAGGCGCTGACGTACCAGCCGAGACTGATCATTCTCAAGCTGGACACGACCAACGAGGGCGCGGACGAAATCTGCGCGCAACGGGCACGAGTGTTCAACAGCTTACGGCCGCAGGAGTGGGTTTGGAAAAGCTATCTCATCCAGACCGGGCTCAGGGTAAAGGAGCATTGGCTCTTGGAACGTACACTGCCGCTTCCAATATTGGCGTGGACTTACTACGATCGCCCGGTTAAGAAGGATACCGCGAAGTCCACCATCGCTTTGCCCTTTAATGAGCCTTCCCGTCACGCGATTGAAGAATGCCTGCAACTGGCCCGTGAGCATGACGTGCCGATCCTGCTTATCACGCAGGCCTACGTTACACACGATGGCGCCGGTCGTGCCGAAGTTACTGACCGCGGTCTCGACGATTTTGCGGCGACGCGCTGTGGTCCCGGTGTCACCATGGTTTCACTTAAGCAACTTCTCGGACGTCTTCCTCTGGAGGAGAACTTCAGTGACCACTTGCATCTTACACACCACGGCCATCAACTCGTGGCGCGGGCGGTTGCAGATGCTGTGCAGGACATGGCACAGGCGCAGTCGTCTCGCTGAAAGACATCCCACCGGACTCATTGGTCGGGGGTAACCCCGCGCGCGTGATCCATAGCGTGAAAGAGCCCGCCCCAAAACCGCCCGTGATGTCTTCCTAGTGCTCGGTCAATGTCGCCACTTGGCCGGCAATTACGCGCCCGTCCGGGCGCGCTGACCGAGCCCGTGGGCGGCCCGGACCCTCACCGGCAAATCCTCAGCTCGCGCAGTTGGTTCCACTGACTTGGGGCACGTTCGCAACCCGGCATACCCACAGCCCCACATACTGCGGTAACCGCTGGACAAGCTCTCGTTTAAGTTCGATGGGAAGCCCGTAGCGCAACAGAAGGCAGGTGCCGAGACTGCCAAGTAGAACCCCCCGGAGCAATATGCGCGCCCATTCCGTCAGCGGCTCGGTCGGCACATAAACAGCGATGACCAACGGCACAAGCACGAGCAGGGCCCTCCTCAGCGGCTTCAGCCAATTCCACGCCACCTCCCATAACGAAACGCCAAAGTACTCACCGCTCCGCCACATCCCGTACAGGCCGCTGATGCCGACAGTGCAGGCAATCGAACTGCCAATGAGTCCCGCCAGCCCCGCCCAGCGCTCGGCGAAACTGGCGAGCACGACGAAAACCAATCCTTCCAAGAGAAATATGAACCGCATGAACCGGATGTCTTTGGTCACACCAACGAGATCGGCATGGCAATGTCGCACCGCGAGAACCATCAGCCACACGCCAAGCAGCACATCCTTGCCAGTTGTCCATGTGATCCGTCCATGCGTCCAAAACGTCACAAAGGGGGTATTGCAAGCCACAATCAGCGCGGCGGCCAGGCTGCCGATCAATGCGGAGACAACCGTGACCGCTTTGAAGCGCTCCCGCAGTTGGGCGTGTTCTTTGCGCACCAGCATCTCGGCCAGGGGTGGAATCGAGGAATCCAGAATCCTACTGGTCACCAGCCGCACCATCGAGAACACCTTGATGCCGACTGACCAAATGGCCACCATTTCCAGTCCGAGTCCACGACTGATGAGGATCGTCTGGCTCGCCGAGATCAACTGTTCGCCGAGACTGATCAGGAACATATCCTTGCCGAAACCAAACATCTGCTTGAACCGGGCGACACTGGCGTGTCCCCAAGCTCCCTGCGGCGGAAACAGTCGTAGCTTCAGACAGGCAACCACGAGGACCGTTGTCCCCACCAACCATCCTGCGGCATTGGCCCAGATCACACTGTACACGGCGGCCCCACGCCGCAAGCTGATCCAGAGCACGACGGTCATCAGGACGTAGCCGAGCGGTTG
>Ga0187875_10000145_pt1 | contig 64608 bp, 53 predicted proteins | sample June2016WEW_17_1_2_FD_132978 | JGI IMG/M metagenome (GOLD analysis project Ga0187875, IMG submission 132978) | Peatland microbial communities from SPRUCE experiment site at the Marcell Experimental Forest, Minnesota, USA - June2016WEW_17_10 | ecosystem: Environmental > Terrestrial > Soil >... | reverse complement strand
TGAGATCGCGGCTAGCCGCGATCTCATTGGATTGCAAACAGCCGAAAACTCACCCTAGGGTTGGTACAAAAAAGCCGGTCCGATCATGTGATGTAGACTCTCTCATTCACCGTGGTACAAAAACTCGGGCTGGTCACTCGTCGCGGTCACGAAGGCAATCGGGTTAAAACTCACAGTCGAAGCCGCGTAGCCGCACCTGTTCAGATTGGCTCGCGGGTCCACGCGCTGTCTACCATGCGCGCGATGCCGCGCGGATTTTCGTCCTTCAACTCAGGCGGCAGCCACGCTTGCGGGAAATCCTGGAAGCACACCGGGCGCACGAATCGCAAAATCGCCGCGGTGCCCACCGAAGTGAATCGCGGATCGGTGGTCGCGGGGTAAGGACCGCCGTGCTGCGTGGCGGGCCCGACCTCAAGACCCGTCGGCATGGAACCGTAAACCAAGCGGCCCGCCTTTTCGCGCAGGATGTCGATGAGCGAGGCGAACTCCTTCAAGTCTTCGTCGGTGGCGTGAATCGTGACGGTCAGTTGCCCCGCAAGGCTGCTCGCGATCTCCTCGAGCCGCTGTTTCGATTCGCACGGCACCACGAGCGTCGCCGGCCCAAACAATTCTTCGCTCAAGCGCGGCTCGTCGCGAAACATTTGCGCGTCGGCCGTGAACACCGCGGCATACGCGGTAGCCGATTCTTCGCTCGATGGCGCAGGCGAAGCGGTCGCGCTATCGCCAGCCGCGCCGCCCGTGACACGAATTCCTGAGATTCCGCGCCGCGTCGCAAGCCCGCTGCGATAGTGCTCCGCAATCCCCGCGTGCAGCATCGTGGCGGCAGGGGATTGCGCGATTTCATGATTCAAGGTTTCCGCGAACGCATCGAATTCCGCGCCGCGCATGCCAAGCGCCACGCCCGGCTTCGTGCAGAATTGCCCCACTCCCAGCGTCACCGATTTCGCCATGCTTTGCGCCACCGCTGCGCCGCGCGATTTCAGCGCTCCAGGCAAAACGAACACCGGATTGATGCTCCCCATTTCCGCAAACACCGGAATCGGCACGGGGCGCGCCGCTGCCGCGTTAAACAGCGCGCGGCCGGCAGCAAGCGATCCTGTGAATCCAACAGCTCGCGTCACCGGATGCCGCACCAGCTCCAGTCCCACCGCCGGTGAAGGCCCGTGAACCATCGAGAACGTGCCCGGCGGCATGCCGCACGCGCGGACCGCCTGCTGCACTACGCGCGCCGCTATCTCCGATGTTCCGGGATGCGCCGGGTGACCTTTCACCACGACAGGATTTCCGCCGGCCAGCGCCGAGGCCGTGTCGCCACCGCACACCGAAAAGGCCAGCGGAAAATTGCTCGCGCCGAAAATCGCCACAGGCCCCATCGGAACGAACATCCGCCGCACATCGGGCTTCGGCGCCGGCGTGCGCGCGGGATCGGCTCGATCGATGCGCGCATCGAGCCACGAGCCTTCGCGCACCAGCGCAGCAAACATCCGAAGTTGCGCCGCGGTCCGCGCCCTTTCACCCAACAATCGCTGCTCGGGCAGCGCAGTTTCCGCGCGCGCTCGCTCGATCAATTCCGCGCCGAGTCCTTCAAGCCCGGCGGCGATGGCGTCGAGGAAGCGCGCGATTTCCTCGGGCGTTTTCTTGCGATACGCGGCGAAGGCTTCCTCAGCGAGCGTGAGCGCCCGCGCGATTTCGGTCTCGGTGGCTTGGTGAAACACGGGTTCGAGCGCCGCGCCCGTCGCCGGGTTCACGCCGCGAAACGTTGTCGCGCCCTTGGCGCTTATTTCGGCGCCGAGAATATTTGCTCCGTGCAGGTCCATTGTGTGGGCAGCGCTCCTTCGGTGCGGCGCGTTCCGCTCAGTCGCTTGAAGCGGCGCACTCCGCGCAGATCGCCGGCGATGCGATTATACTGAAATTCTCGGCTCGGTTCGCCGCGAACGTCGGTTGCCCGGGCCGATTGCCGGTGCATCGACACGAGAATTAGATGACACGATTTCTCCGCGATACTCTCGGCGATCTGGAAAACGGCGGCGCGAACAAAGATATCGAGCGCCTGTTCGCCTACCACCACGCCACGAAGCACACGTTTGATTCCGTGCGCACGAATGCTCATTTTCTCGATTGGCGCAACCAACCCAATCCCTTTCGCAGTTATGAAGGCGTTCCTGTAATTCCGCTCGCGCCGGATCCCGGCTTTCCTGAAACGGGAGCATTCGCGGCGATGGCGGCGCTGGCCGAAGGATCGCGAGACCTCAACGGCCGCGCGCCGGAACTAACTGAGGAAATCCAGCTCGATGTCACTTGGCTCAGCCGGCTGCTTTGGCATTCGATGGCCGTCAGCGCGTGGAAGAAAATTCCACGCTCTGCGGAACGCCACAGCCTGCGCGTGAATCCTTCATCGGGAAATTTGCATCCGACGGAAACTTATCTCGCGCTCGGCGGATTCGCGGGAATCGACGACGGCCTGTATCACTACCGCGCCGATCGTCACACGCTCGAGCATATCAGCCGCGGCGATGCGATCGGCGATATCGCGCGCGCTCTCGATTTGCCATGGGCCTTCGACGCGCGGCTGATCGTCGGCCTCACGTCCATCTTTTGGCGCGAGGCGTGGAAGTATCGCGATCGAGCCTATCGCTACTGCTGCCACGATCTAGGCCACGCGATGATGAGCTTGCTTCTCGCCGCAGGAGCCCTCGGAATGTCCGGCGGCGTCGTGGCCCACTTCGGCGATCTTCGCGCGGCCCGCGCCCTCGGATTGCCGAATGACAGCGATGAAGCGCCGATGGCATTCTTGGTTTTTCCGCTGCCAGTGCGGCGCAGCCGCGCCCCAGAAACTCATCGCGCGCCGCAAGAACAATTCGGCGGCGTCGCGAACCAACTTTCCGACGAAGAAGTTCCGTATCATCTGCTGCTTGGAATGCACCGCTCCACAGTCTTGCCTGATCCGCCCGGCCCCGTGCCGCGCGTCGTTGCCGCCACGGAGCCAAATATCGAGCAGGCCGCCGGCATTGCACTCGCGCCGGCACGCGACGGCGCGCTGGGATCGACCGTGCGGCGACGTCGTTCCGCGCTCGATTTCGATGCGGATAGCGCTCCAATGGCGCGCGGCGATTTCGAGCAGTTGCTGGATTTTGCGACGCGCGATTGGCGCGCGGACTGGCGCGGCAATTTCGACGGACCGCAAGCCAGCGGCGACAGGAGCGGGCTGGAGGCAGCGCCGAGAGGCATCGATTTTGTGACGCTCTGGCTCTACGTTCATCGCGTGCGCGATTGTGATCCCGGCGTCTATCGCTGGGATGCGTCGCGGCGCGCGCTTGCGCAACTTCATCGCGGGAATGTTGAGCGTGTCGCGGCATACCTGAGCCTCGAGCAGTCGCTCGCTGGCAACGGGTGCTTCGCCGTTTCGATGATCGCGGATCTCGCCCGCGCGGCACGGGTGTTCGGCAATCGCGGATATCGCTATGTGTTTTTCGAGGCTGGCGCAATCGGACAGCGTCTGTACGTCGGCGCGGAAGCGCTCGGCTGGAACGCCACAGGCATCGGCGCGTTCTACGACGACGATGTTCACCGCTTTCTGGGTTTTCTCGATGACCCAGAAGGCGTGCACCACGTCGATCCGCAAAATCTTCCACGGCAAGTGATTTATCATTTCTCTGTCGGCCGCGCGGTCCCCGATCCCCGCCTCGAAGGTTGAGCACTCCGCAAGGAAGGTTTCCTGTATCATCTGCGGAGTTTTGCGCGCAGCCGATCCAAGATGTCTGGCGAGGACGCCGTTGAAAATCGTCGATCTGGCCGTACATTCCATCGCCATCGCCGATCCGCCGCTGCGGAGTTCGTACGGACTGCACGCGCCGTACGCCCTGCGCACGATCCTCGAACTGAAATCCGATGACGGAATCACTGGCCTTGCCGAAACACATGGCGGCGATGCGATCGCGCAGGCATTTTGCGCCCTCGCGCCGCAGTTGCGCGGCGCTGATCCGTATCGCCTAGCGGGCACATTGCTGCCAATGATCGAAGAAGATTCGCGCGCGCAAAGTGCCGACCGCTCGCAGACCTATCAGGTGCCCGGCGAAAATCCGAATGACGAAGCCGCGCGCCTTTATTCCGCAATAGAAATTGCGAGCGTTGATCTGATCGGGAAATCCGTGGGCCGGCCCGCGTGCGATCTGCTTGGCGGACGCGCCCGCGATGCCGTCCCATTTTCCGCCTACGCCTTTTACAAACACGCAGGCGGTGGCGGCGAAGGCGCGGACGCGCACGAAGATAGTTACGGCGAAGCGCTTACGCCCGAACAGGTGGTACGCCAAGTTCAGCAGATGATCGGCGAATATGGCTTCCGTGACGTCAAACTCAAGGCTGGCGTTCTCGATCCCGAGATCGAAATCGAAACGATTCGACAGCTTCGCTCCGCTCTCGGCCCGGATGTGCCGCTGCGCATCGATCCGAATTGCGCCTGGTCGGTCGAAACTTCGGTTCGTGTGGGCCGCGCACCTGCTGCCGAACTTTCCGGAGGAGGATACCTCGAAGATCCGACCGCAGGCCTCGAAGGAATGTCGGAAGTGCGGCGCCGCCTGTTGGCGGAAGGGAACGCAACGCCGCTTGCGAGCAACGTAGCGGTGACAGGTTTCGCCGACATCCCGTCTTGCGTTCGCACTGATGCGGTGCAAATCATCTTGTGCGACCCGCATTATTGGGGCGGCATCGCGCAGGTGCAGCATCTCGGAAAAATCTGCCGCACATTCGGCGTGGGTCTTTCGATGCACTCCAATACGCATCTGGGAATTTCGCTGATGGCCATGGCGCACGCGGCCGCGGCAACGCCGCAGCTTTCCTACGCGTGCGACACGCATTATCCTTGGCAGTCCGGGCGCGACGAAGTTGTGGCCGGCGGCCGCATTCGATTTGAGAATGGGTGCGTGCGCATTCCGGATCGACCGGGGCTTGGCGTCGAGCTCGATTACGATCAACTGGCGCGCGGACGCGAGCGCTACGCGAAGTGCGCGTATCGCAATCGCGACGACGCGGCTGAAATGCGAAAGCACGTGGACCCAAATTGGCAGCGCATTCTTCCTCGGTGGTGAACCATGAATGCTGATGAATTTCGCAAGAAACTTCGCGGCGTGATCGCGTTTCCGGTGACGCCGTTTCATGCCGATCTTTCGCTGAACATCGCCGGCCTGCGGCGAAATATTCAGCATTTGATGAAGCATCGCCTTGCCGCGGTGGTGGCGGCTGGCGGCACCGGCGAATTTTATTCGCTCTCGCCCGTCGAGCACGGTGAAGTGGTGCGCGCCATCGTGGAAGAACTTGGCGGGCGCGTACCGGTGATTGCGGGGACAGGATTCAATCGCACGCTTGCCATCGCGCTGGCGCGGCAAGCGGAAAGCGCCGGAGCGGACGCGATTCTGGCGCTGCCGCCGTATTATCCCAACGCCGACGAAGAAGGTTTGGCGGATTACTACGCCGCGGTCGGCGAAGCCACGCAGTTGCCGCTGATTATTTACAGCCGCGATTGGGTGAATCCGGGCGCGGAGTGGATTGCGCGACTCGCGGCGCGCGTGCCAACGCTGGCCGCGTGGAAAGATGGGCAAGGCGATATCCGCCGCTACCAACAAATCATCGAGCGCGTCGGCGATCGCTTGCACTGGATCGGCGGAATCGGCGACGACTGCGTGCCGGGATACTACAGCATCGGAATTCGCGTGTTCACATCGAGCATCGCGACGGTGACGCCGAAAATTCCGTTGCTGCTTGACGCTGCGGCTTCCGCCGGCGACCAAAAGGAATTGACGCGATTGATGCGCGAATTCGTTTTGCCGCTTTACGCGATGCGCGCGCGGCGCAAAGGCTACGAGGTCACGGTGATGAAGCAGATGATGGATTTCGCGGGCTTGGCAGGCGGGCCAGTGCGGCCGCCGCTGCCTAAATTGCGGCCCGCCGAAATTGAAGAGGTGCGCGCGATCATTGAAGGTTGGAAGCCGGTACTCACATCGTGATTCCCGAGATCGAAAAATAATGAACGCCGATTCCTCCACGTTCGAGGATGGCGCCGCCAGCCGCGGCGCCGCGGCTCGTCCCGGTGCGAACCCCACTTGGGAACGCTGGAAAGTGCTCGCGTGGCTGTGCTGCCTTTCGGTGTTCACGTACATCGGGCGCGTCGGAATCAGTGGACAGCTGCGCGAGAACATCGAACTCGATCTGCATCTCACCACCGCGAAGACGGCCTACGCGATTTCCGCATTCACACTCTCGTACGCGTTATTTGAATTGCCGAGCGGCTGGCTCGGCGACCGGTTCGGCCCGCGCAAAGTTCTGACGCGCGTTGTGCTTTGCTGGATGGTGTTCACGGCGCTCACCGGCGCGTCGTGGAGTCTGGTGAGCCTGGTATTTTTCCGCTTCATGATCGGCGCGGGCGAAGCCGGCGCGTTTCCGAACATTGCGCGGGCCACGCGCGAATGGTTTCCGTATCGCGAGCGCGGATTGGCGCAGGGATACGTGTGGATGCTGGCGCGATTTGGCGGCGCGATCGCGTTTCCATTTTTGCTCGTGCTCACGGATTTGTTCGGCTGGCGCTGGACATTTGTCGTCACCGGCGCGATCGGCGTCGTTTGGGTGTGCTTTTTCTGGATGCGCTTTCGCGATACGCCGAAGCAAGATCCGAAAGTGAATGCCGCCGAGCGCGCGCTGATCGATGAAGGCAAGCGCGAGACAGCCAAGCCCGCGCCGATTTCCTGGCGCAATCTGCTGCTCAGTCCGACGATTTGGTTCCTATTGATGATGTATTTCTGCAGCAACGCGGGCTGGTCGTTTTTCGTGAGTTGGATCACGCCGTATCTCGAAGGCGATTTGCGGTTGAGGGGAATGAAACTCGCGTTGGCATCGGGCTCGCCGCTTTTCTTCGGGGGAATCGCGTGTTTTCTGGGCGGATTCCTGACGGACCGGATGGTGCGCCGCTGGGGCAGGCGCTGGGGCCGCACGCTGATCGGTACGATCGGGTACGCGTTCGCGGGGACGGCGATGGTCGTTGCGTTCAAGGTGACGACGCACCACGCAGGCATGGCGCTGGCCGCAATCTGTTTTTCGTCGTTCGCGAAAGACATTGGAATGGCCGCGACGTGGGCGATCACGATTGACGTGGGCCACCGGTATGCGGGAACCGTTTCCGGTCTGATGAATTCGTTCGGGAACATGAGTCAGGTGCTCTCCGTGCCGATCGTTGCGCAGCTCGCGATTCTGGCGGGAACCGCGCGGCATCCGAATTGGAAAGTTTCGTTGTATTACTATGCCGCGATGTTTTTTATCGCCGCCGTGTGTTTTGTTTTTGTCGATCCGCGAAGAACGGTTGTGTATTCGGACGCCGACCGGCAACGCCTGGAAGCGGAAGGCTCGCTTAGCCGATGAATTCGGCCGCCGATTTCACGGCGTGCGCGAATTGGAATCATATGGTTTTGTCTTTCGCGTAGCAGATGCGTTCGAGATTGCACTCGGCGCAACGCGGTTTGCGCGCCACGCAGACGCGGCGGCCGTGCCAGATAAGCTGGTGAGAGAACAGAATCCATTTGTCCTGCGGAATCACCTGCATCAAATCCTGCTCGATTTTTTTAGGATCGGAATTGCGCGTTAGATCGAGGCGGTTTGCCAGCCGCTGCACGTGCGTATCCACCACGACGCCGCTGGCGATGCCGAATGCAGTGCCGAGGACAACGTTGGCGGTTTTCCGCGCCACGCCCGGCAGCGTCAGCAGCACTTCCATTGTGCGCGGGACTTCGCCGGCGAACTCTTCGACGATCTTGCGGCTCGCTCCAATCACCGATTTCGTTTTGTTGCGGAAAAAGCCGGTAGGGCGGATGTCTTGTTCGAGTTCTGCGGGATTGGCGTAGGCAAAATGCTTCGGCGACGGATATTTTGGGAAGAGTATCTTCGTGACTTGATTGACGCGCACGTCGGTACATTGCGCGGACAAGATTGTCGAGATCAGCAATTGGAACGCGTCGTCGTGATCGAGCGCGCAGGTAACGGCGGGATAGGCCTCGTCGAGCTTTTCGAGGATGGTGCGCACGCGGGTCGGCGTTGCGCCAGCGGCTTTTGACGACGGCTTGGCGGCGGGCCGCAGCTGGCCTACGGCGCGCGAGCGAATTGCGCGTTTCGGCGGTTGTTTTTTCGCGGGTTTCTTCGCTTTGATCTTTTTCGCTTTGGTTTTCTTAGTTTTCATTGCGGTTGCAACCTTTCCGGTGAGGCATCGGACTATAACATACGCGCTTGCGCGCGAGCCTAGCTGCCCCCATGGAAGGGAGGGGGGGTACACACCCCGGTATGTTTTTGCGAACTTGTTGAAAACGCGCGGCTTGCGGCGAAAGAGTGCGGATGAGTGTGAAAATACGGGAGTTAAAAGTCCCTGCATTCAATGAGTTGTACATGACCAGGCAATACATTGAAAATGGGCGGGTTGTGGCGACGATTTTGTGCGAGAAAGTGCGATTCGTGCGGGCGAGGTGACGGATAGCTGCGACTGTTGCGTGGGGAGAGGCGGTTGCCGGGTTTTGTGGCTTCCAGATCATGCGAGAGCATAACACATCTGTAACCTAAATGTCAATATATTGCGTGAGTACAGTATTCGAATGCCTGTGGAAATTCATTCGAAGAGTGGGAAACGGGAGATTACGGACGTTGCGAGACATTCGTGCCACCAGGCCACGTGTTGCGAATGAGGAATTCCAAGGCTTTGCGGAAGGCGATGCCGCGATGGCTGTACAGATTTTTTTCTTCGCGTGAGATTTCGGCGAACGTTTTGCCGAGGGGCGGGAAGAAGAAAATTGGGTCGTAGCCGAAGCCGGCAGCGCCGTGCGGGCCGTCAAGCAGGCGGCCTTCGACCAGCGCGGAGATCACCGCGAGCGGGGTGCCGCGCCGGGCGATGGCGATGACGCAGACGAAATGAGCGTTGCGGGCTTCGCCTTTGAGGCCGCGCATGGCGTCGAGGAGTTTGGCGACGCGATCGGCGTCGCTGGCGTTTGCGCCGGCGTAGCGCGCGGACTGCACGCCGGGGGCGCCACCGAGGGCCGGAACCACCAGGCCGGAATCGTCGGCTAAAACTAATTCGCCGGTTGAGCGGCTGTAATGCAGTGCTTTGCCCGCGGCGTTTTCGGCGAATGTCGGGTAGATCTCGTCGAACGGCGGAAGCGAGGAAATGCCGGGGAGCGCGGAGACCTCGAATAGCGATGCGCCAGCTAGCGTGCGCACCTCATCGATCTTGCCAGGATTGGCGGAGGCCAAAAACAATTTGGCGTTAGCGCGTGGGGCGGGCACGGAAATTCATTTGCACCAGGGTTTGTTGCTGCTCGGTGAGGCGGCGAATGCCGGCGGCGGCCAGCGCCAAAAGATCATGCAATTGATCGCCACCGAACGGGCGGCCTTCGGCGGTGGCTTGCACTTCCGCGAAGCGGCCGGAGCCGGTCATCACCACGTTCATATCCACTTCGGCGTGCGAATCTTCGTCGTATGCCAAATCGAGCAAAGCCACGCCATCGACGATGCCCACGCTGGTGGCGGCGATCGAATCGGTGAGCGGCACGGCCTTCAGAATTCCCGCGGCCACCAACCGCTCGAGCGAAAGCGCGAGAGCGATGAATGCGCCGGTGATCGAAGCGGTGCGCGTGCCGCCATCGGCTTCGATGACGTCGCAATCGAGCCAAATGGTGCGCTCGCCCAATTTTTCCGCGTCGGTGATGGCGCGCAGCGAACGGCCGATCAGGCGCTGAATCTCGAGCGTGCGGCCGGATTGTTTGCCGCGCGTAGATTCACGCGCCGTGCGCTCTTCGGTTGCGCGCGGCAACATGCCGTACTCGCCGGTCACCCAACCCTTGCCTGAGCCCTTCATGAATTGCGGCACGCCGTCGGAGACGGTCGCTGTGCAGATCACGCGAGTGCGGCCCACCTCGATGAGCACGCTGCCTTCGGCCGTGGGGATGAAGTCCGGCGTGAATTTCACCACGCGCATTTGATCCGCGTTTCGTCCGTCGGTGCGCAAAATGCCTCCTGAGTTCTTTACCGCGCGAGTGTGGCGCGAGGTTGCCGCTGTGTCAACTCAGGCTTATGGCTTGCTCGGCGGCGCGGCCGGGCTGCGCTGATTCAGCAAGCCGGGCGAGACCTGCGCTGGGGATTGCGGATTTGACGTCGCAGGCGTGACGGAAGATATGCCGACGGGGAAGAAGCCGGTTAGATCGACGTGGCCAGCCAGCGTTTCGGCTTCTTGTCCGTGAATCAGAATTTTCAAGCGGGCGATCGAGCTGACGTTGGCCGCGAGAGTGTGCGTGATCGAATCGACAGCGATCTGCTCGCTCAGGATTCCGGAGGGAGTTTGGCTGGCGAGTTCGTCGGAGAAATCGGCGATCGCGGTGCCGTCCGACAAAATATAGAACTGCAGGAGCGTGGCGTCGGCGGGCAGAGTGCGCTGCGCGGGACTGGGCGATTCGGCGATCAGCGCGGAGAGCACTTGCTTGGCGCGCAGCACGGGATCGGGCGAAAGCGAGAGCTGGATGGTGGCCGGCGCGAGCGTGTCCGATGTGCCGGGAGCGAGCCAGAATATTTGCGCGGGCGATTGCGTGTCGGCGGGCGTGGAAATTTGCGGAGCGACGACGTCGCGGCGGGATTCGGCTTCGCTGGGTCCTTCGCTGCTGAGGCGCGAAACGTGGCGGCGCAGGCTCGGCAGCTCGTACGCGCCAATGGCGACGAGCACGCCGAGAATCAGCGCGGCGATTACCCAGCGGCGCGACATCAGTGGCCTCCTGCGGCCGCGGGCGCGGCGGAGCCGGCTGCAGGCGTGGGCGGCTCGGTAGCGGCAGGGAAGAATGGTTCAAACGCGAGAACCGCGTGCACGACAGCGTCAGCCAGCGGTGTGGCCATGATGTCGAGTTGCCTTCGATCGGCGACCATCACATTCGACACTTCGATAGCGACTGCGGGCGCGGCAATCGTGCGCAATTGGCGCACAGCCGCAGCGGCGGGCGCTGGCGGCGAGCCGCGGAAGCGCTGCGTAAGCTGCGATTGCAGAAGCTCGGCGAAGTGGCGGCTTAAATCGAGGTACGGCGCTTGCGCGTTGTCCCATGTGCGAAGGCCGGGATGTGAATTCGGCTGCTCGACCGGCGGCGGCAGCAAACCTGCGGCAGCGGATTGCGCCGGCGCTTGGGCCGCGAAGACGGGCAGAGAATAGACGCGCACAGTTGCAGGCGCGCCGGTGGATGCCACGTGCAGGCACAGGAAAATCGCGTGTGCCTGCGCGTTGGCGACGGCGGAGCGATCGTCAAACGATGGATCGGTGTCTGCGTCGCGCGTGAGCACGGCGGTTACGCCTTGCGCTTCGAGTGCTGCGCGCATTTGGCGCGCGAAGGCGAGAACAACGTCGCTTTCAGAGATTCCGTTCGAGCCGTGTGCTCCGGGGTCGGCTCCGCCGTGCGCGGGATCGATGACGACGACGAGAGGCGCGGGCGCCGGCGCGCTGGGCGGCGCCGCTTGCTGTTCGCTCGGCGCCGGGTTCGATTGCGGCGCTGATTGCGCGGCGAAGCTCGCGAGTGCGAGCAGCGCGCCGGCGGCGACGGCCAGGAGCGAAGCGAAATATTTCTGCGTGCGCACGAGTTGAGGATAACAGAATCGCGCGGGCGTCGCCGCCTGGCGATGGTGCGCGGAGCATGGAGCGCGTGTGACCGGCGCCGGCCCAGGGATCTCGCCGTGTTTTTCCCGCTGCTTTGCGTGAAACATCAAGAACGACTCGCGAAGACGTATGCATTACCTCCGCAAATAAACTACGGTTTACTTCCAGCATTAATATAAGTTACTATCGCTCGTCTTTGCCGGTTAACGATGGAGATGTCGGAGATATCCGTTCGGAGGGTCCAGGCCTATGCTGCGCGCCACTTACTTAATCCTGCTCGTCGCTGGCGGATTGTTTATTGTCCCGATGGCGGCGCTCGCGCAGGGAGAAACGACAAGCGCGATTGCCGGTCAGGTTACCGACGCATCGGGCGATGCGGTGCCGGGCGCAAGCCTCACGATCACGAATCTAGAGACTGGACTGAAGCGCGCCGCGGCGACGGATGCGTCCGGGCGCTTCGATTTTCCGCAGCTCAAGCCCGGGCCTTACTCGGTGAAAGTGGAAGCGGCAGGGCTTGAATCGCAGGAGAATGACAATCTCAGCGCGGGATTGGGGCAAAAACAGACGATCGATTTCACGTTGAAAGTGGCTTCATCGAAACAGACGGTGGTGGTCACCAGCGAAGCGCCGATCATCAATCCGGATAATCCGAATACATCAACGAACTTGAACGCGCCTGCGATGGAGAATCTTCCGAATCCTGGCGGCGATTTGACGTATCCGCTGCAATTTGCCGCCGGCGCACTGATCAATACTGCGGGCAGCGGCAACGATTTTGTCGGCAGCTCGAACGGATATGGGAATGTGGAATTCAACGGCCTGCCGGCGCTCTCGAACGGCTACATCGTCGACGGCCTGGAGACGAACGATCCGCTGACGAATTTAAATAGCGGGCTTTCGACGAATCTCGTTCTGGGTCTGAATTCGATCGCGGAAGTGACCGTCAACACGCTTTCCTACGCCGTGGATCAGGGGCGTTACGGCGCGTCACAAGTGAATTATGTGACGAAATCCGGTGCGAATCAATTTCACGGGAATCTGTATGAGCTTTGGAACGGTTCGCTGCTTAATGCAGCGGATTATTTCACCGACGCGACGCCTGGGGATCACAAGCCGCGATCGACCGTGAATCATTTTGGCGGCAGTGTGGGCGGGCCGATCGTGCACAACAAATTGTTTTTCTTTTTCGACAGCGAATGGGTGCGGATTGCGCTGCCCATCATCGCCCCGATTACGGTTCCCACCGCCGCATTCCAGAACTACGTGTTGCAACAACTTCCGCTGGGCGAAACAAGCGGTTGCGCGGCCGGATCGTGTTACCCGGCGGAGCCCGCTCTCGTCCCCTTTTATAAAAAGATGTTTTCGCTGTATCGAAACACCAGCGGAGCGGCCGTCACGATGCTCGGGTGTCCGTTGGACGCGGGCGGCGCTTTGGAACAAGACGATTCGCCGGATGGAAGTGGCTGCGCGAACAAGCAGAGCGTTTCGCAATCGAGCGACGACCACGAACAGGTGCAGACGGCGCGGATCGATTACAACATCAACGAGAAGAATACCGCGTGGGTTCGTTTGCAGTCGGACACTGGACTGCAAGCCGCGTATACGGATTCCATCAATCCGTTATTCGACGCCGTGTCGCCGCAGCCGCTGTATTCGTTTGCTGCGGGATACACGCATGTGTTTTCACAGAATCTTGTGAATTATTTCAATCCGGCATTTTCTTGGTACGAAAGCCTATTCGGTCCAAGCGATTTCGCGAAGACGCTCGCCGCGTTTCCCATCGTGCTTGAAGGCACGGGGCCGAATCCATTCAGCACGCTCGGTGGATTGGACAATACGTGGGTGCAGGGGCGGCGGGCCTCCCGCATTTTTATCAACGACAATCTGGCGTGGAGCCGCGGCGCGCACGAACTGCGGTTCGGAACCAACACGCGAGTTCTGCGGCTGAACGACTACGATTTCGGCGAAGGCTCGGTTCCGACGGTGACCTATGCCACGCTCGCGCAATACATTTATGGTGCGGCGTCAACTGCGACGCAAACATTTCCCACATCGGCGAATGAACCGTTCAACTTCCTGAATCTCGACCTTTACGCGCAAGACACTTGGAAGGTGACCAAGGCGCTGACGTGGACGTTCGGCATCCGCGATACGTTCAATTCAAATCCGCTGAACCCGCATGACGAAATCGCGCGGCTCAACGGTGCATTCGATTCCATCTCGCATGACGTGAATCAGCCGCTGGATCTTGCGATCTCGACGAATTTGGGTCACGTGTTTTCTTCCACGCCGCTGGCGATTTTGCAGCCGAGGATGGCGATCGCTTGGCAATTCCAGCGAAACTCGGTGTTGCGAACGGGTTTCGGAATCTTCAGCGATATTTTGCCGGGCAGCATCGCCGATGTTGTCGGCGTGAATCCGCCGTATGTACAGACTTTCGAGGGCGGGCTGCTGGGCACGGTCGGCGGCACGGCCATCGCGCCCGGAGTGACCAATAGCGCAGTGGATGCTACGCTCGCCGCGCACGAGGCATTCAGCTCAGGATTCGCCGCGGGCCAACTTTCTTGCGCCTCTCCTGCGGCGAATCGTTCCACGTGTCTTCCGCCTGTCGCGATCACGGCAGTGCCGAGCGGCGAATTACACGCGCCGTACTTCATGGAATGGAGCTTGGGAATCGAGCATCAGTTTGGAAGCACGGTGAGCGTGCACGCGCAGTATGTCGGCACGCGCGCGGTCAACCAGCCGTATTCGACGCAGGTGAACGGCTATCAGACGGTTTGCAGCGGCTGCTTTGCGCCGTTTCCGTATGGGCAGCCGATCGATCCGCGGTTCGGAGCGGTGACGCAACTCTCGACCGGCGCGAACAGTCACTATGACGGATTGCAAATGACGGCGATGAAGCGGCTCGGGCACGGGCTTGAGGGGCAGGTGAATTACACCTGGAGCCATTGCGTGGACGAAGTCTCGAACGGTGGATTCTTATCGTTCTCCGCAGGAGGGATTCTCTCGCCGCTTCCGGGAGAGTTGGCGCGAGATTATGGTCCTTGCGATTACGACATCCGCGACAATTTGAACGCGCAATACGTCTACCATTTGCCGATCAAGGTGCAGAACCGTCTCCTGGCCCACGCACTGAACGGCTGGCAAGTGTCGGGGACATTTTTTTGGCACAGCGGAATTCCGTTCTCCGTGCTGAGTACGCCGTACTCGGCGAACGGAGAGGGAATTGTGAATGGTGGCGGAGCGCAATTCGCGAGCATTGTTCCCGGCGTGCCGCTGTATGACCACAACGCGATTCCCGGTGTGACGCAGCCGGGCACGGTCCAATGGCTGAATCCGAATGCGTTTGTGTCGAGCGTCGATCCGAGCACGGGCGCCTGCGCTGGCGGCAACATTCCCGCGAACTGTCAGTTCGGAAGTTCGGGGCGCAACGCGCTGCGCGGCCCCGATTTTGTTTGGAGCGATTTTTATCTGACGAAATTGTTTGCGCTGACCGAGCAGGTGGATCTGCGTTTCGAGGCGCAGTTTTTCAATGTGTTCAATCATCCGAATTTTGGGCTGCCCACCTCGGTTCTGGCCGGTGTGCCGGGCAATCCTTCAACGCAGAGCGGGTTTGGCGCGCTTGGATACACCACTTCTCCGCCGACCGGTTTGCTCGGCGTGGGACTGGGCGGAGACAGCACGCCGCGCATGATCGCGTTTCAGGCGCGCGTGGAATTTTAAGCTGCGAAACACCCTACATCACTAAGCCGTTAGCGCAAGGCGGCGCGTTCGCGGACGAGGCAGCCGCCTTCGCGACCGAGGATTTCACAAAATGTGATGGATGAATTGGCGCGAGGATCGGTTGCTTCGGCGTGCGTCAATCGTAAGCGGGCTCACCGTATATGAAAATTCAGACTGACGCCGATAAAGGCAGCAACAGGCGTGCCGTCTGGTCCGATTGCAGGTTTGAAGCGCCATGTCTGCACGGCCTCGATCGCCTTCTCGTCGAGACCCATCCCCAGACTTTTCACGACGCTGACATTCGTCGTACTACCGTCGGGTTTGACGACGAAACGTAGCACCACGCTTCCTTCGAGTTTCGCCCTGCGCGCCTCGTCTGAATACTTTGGGTCCGGGCAGTAAACGCATACTGGTTGCTCCGTTCCGCCGGCGCCGCCCATCGCAGGACCACTTCGGAAGCGAAAACTCCACTCGATCTCCCTGACGACGGGAACGGGCGTTCCGTCCGAATCGAGCGCAGGATTGAATCTCCAATTCTCCACGGCCTGTATCGCCTGCTCGCCCACATCAAATCCGACGCTCTGGACGACCTTGATGTCTGTGCCATGGCCGTCTGGTTGCACGGTGACGGCTAGCGTCACGCTTCCTTGACCGCTTGCAGCACTCGCCTCGAACGAAAATTGAGGATGAGGGCAGTATATACACGACGGAAATCCGACACCCAAGACGCCCGGGATGAACGGACCGGCGTAGGCTTTCGGAGTGGGAGCGGGAGCGGTCGAAGCACTCGTTGGATTTTGAAGTTGGCTCGGCGTTAGGTTCGGTCCAATGTCTAGCGGCGACGAAGTTTCGCGCGGCTGCAAGTCTGCCAAGATGAACGCGTTGTCCCAACGAAATTTCCCGTCGATGAACACGAAGTATCCGACCGGAGCGGGTTGCGAGCCGCGCGGGGCGCCGGCAAAATTCCATCCAACGAAATAGATATCGACGGGTTGCTTCATGGATGCGAGCATCTCGCGTTCGAGGTCCACGCCGGGTGCCGGCGCGTCGTTCACTTTTCGCGTGACAATCTCCCCATCCCCATCGATGAGCTGTAAGTACAATCTTCCGTTGCCCCTCTCACTTTTCTCGAGGCTGACTCGATACGCATCCGCCCACTTCTGGCCTTGCTCGGCACCGAACGTTTTGGCGAACCATTCTTCGTAATTTGGGATTTCAAGATCCTGTTTCGTCGCGAGTATCTCGTCGGCATTTCTTGATTCCTGCGCCGCCACGACATCCCAGAGAAGTTGTTTCAGGCCCTCAGGCGTATCTGGGTAACTCGGCGACAGATCGGTATGGAAAGAGGGCGTTGCTGGAATGTCAGGTGGAGCGTTTTGCTGCGTGCGCGTTGGCATGGACATGACTAGCGAGAGCGATATCGAAATGGCTGAGTATTTGAGTAGTTGGATCATGAGTACGACCCCTTCTAGCGCACTTCTAGCGCACACGATAGAGAATGGCAAGCGCGCAGTCATCGTGTGGAGTTACACACGTATGTTGCCGGGTGAACACGTCACACGTCAGGCTGTGGCCTCCCGGACTCTGTGGATCGTGTGGGTTTGGCGTAGGCATTCCGCTTGCTTCTAAGGGCGTTTGGGGCCATTGTGGGGCACGACCGAGGCGCGAAACATGGCGCTTTTCTCGATTCAGCTTCCAGGTTCAGCATTCGGATGCGTTCGCGCAAATGGAAGTTCGCTCTTCTGACGATTGGGATTGCCATGGTGGCTTTGGCAGTCGTGGATTATCCGCCGGCGGCGGCGCGCGGGAGTAGAACCGGAGCGGCGCCGGATTTGAGCGATCGCTTCGCGGATGGCACGCCGGACTTCTTGCGCCTGGATTCGCCGTCGGATCGAGAGGCGTTTCGGCGATGGTTCACGCTGATCGCCGAATATCAGGCGCTGCGGCCGCCGGCGGAGGTGCCGGGGGAGATCGACGACTGCGCGGCGCTGCTGCGCTATTCGTTTCGCAACGCGCTGCGCGAGCACGACGCTGCGTGGACGCGGGAGAACGGGATTGTGCCGCCATCGGCGCTGCCGTCGATTGAAAAGTACCGCTACCCGATGACCCCGCTGGGCGCGGCGCTGTTTCGAGTGCGGCCAGGGCCGTTCCGGCCGGAGGATTTGAAGGATGGCGCGTTCGCGGAGTTCGCCGACGCGAAAACGCTGAAGGATTTCAACACTTACTTTCTTTCGCGCGATGTGCGCGTGGCGCGGCCGGGCGACATTTTGTTTTTTCGGCAGCTTGAACAGGATTCGCCATTTCATTCGATGATCTTCGTGGGGCGCAGCCAGTGGTTGCCAGCAAACGGCCCTCGAAGTGCACCATCTGAGAGTGCGGGAGACGATTTCTTGGTATACGACACAGGTCCGGTGGGCAAGGCGCGCGGCGAAATGCGCCGCATGCGCTTGGCGGAATTGCTGAATTATCCTTCGCCGCGCTGGCGGCCGCTGCCGGGGAATAGCAATTTCCTGGGTGTGTATCGCTGGAGCATTTTGAGAGGGGCGGATTGATGCGCCGCGTCGCGTTGGATTGGGGATCGATCTGGCGAAGAGCGATGTTCGTGCTCTCGCTGATTCTGTGTGTGGGCATCGTGCCGGCGGGAGTGCGCGGCGCGGACGAAGGGTATTTTTCGATTTCGACGAGCAAGACATTTTTGCCCGGCGAGCAAATCGGGATCCGTTTGTACGCCTCGGGTGTGGATGCGCTGGAATTCCGGATTTACAAGATCAAGGATCCGGTGGCGTTTTTCGAGCGCCTTGACGATCCGCACCAATTCGGCCACGTTTCCGAAGCCGAGCAAATCACAACGCCCACTTTGCTCGAGCGTTTCTACGATTGGAAACAGCAGCTGTGGTACGAGATCCGCGATTTCTTCCGCTTCCAATTTTCCGCGCGTTCGCGCGCCGCAATTCGCGCCAAGGAAGCGCGCGCAGCCGGCACCAAGATCGGGAGCGCCGCGGTTTTCGCGCAAGCGCCGGTGCTGAATAGCTCGCAGCTGGTGGCGCGCTGGCGACAAGCGCTGCCGCCGCGATTCGTTTCCGAGACGCAGAACGTGCCGGTGAGCTCGCTGACGAAGGGCGTGTATTTGGTGGAAGCAACGGACGGGACACTGCGCGCGTACACGATCGTGATCGTCAGCGAACTCGGCGTGATCACGAAGGCGGCGCCGGGGCAAGTGTTGGCATTCGCGGCGGATCGGCAGACGGGCGCGCCCGCGGCCGGCGCAGATGTGCGCCTGTGGACGGATAAGAAAGAAGACGCGCGCTTGCAGACCGACGCGAACGGCTTGGCGGAAACTGCGCTGGCGGAAGGGCAGTACAACGATGTGCGCGTCGTCGCGGTGCACGGAGACGATACGGCCGTGGTGATGCCGTACTCCTACAATCTGAGCAGCGATCCCACGCAGGATTGGACCGGATACGTTTACACCGATCGGCCGGTCTATCGGCCGGGCGACACGACGCACTTCAAAGCGATTCTGCGATTGCGCAGCGGAGAGCAATACAAAGTTCCCGCGGGGCAAAGCCTGCAAGTGCAGATCGAAGATCCCTCGAGCAAAGTGGTGCTGCAATCGAATTTCACGGTTTCGGCGTTTGGCACGCTGCACGGAGATTTGGCGCTGCCGGCCGCGTCCGCGCTCGGATACTACTCGATCGCGATTAATAGCGGGGGCGGCGCGACGTATCCGATCTCCGGCGGATTTTACGTCGAGGATTACAAAAAGCCGGAATACAGCGTGACCGTGACGCCGACGACTCCGCGCGTGCTGCAAGGCGGTGCGATTGCGGCGACGATCTCGGCCGAGTATTACTACGGCGAGCCGGTGGCGGGTGCGGCGGTGACGTACGTCGTGAATACGTCGCCATACTATTCGCCGTACTTCGATCGCGGCGACGACGACGATTCGGGCGATGACTCGCAGGCCGCCGACAGCGACAGCGGCGACGATTCCGACTACGGCGGCCCGGAAGTCTCGCAGCAAACCGGTGTGCTAGACGCCAATGGCAAATTGCAGATTCAGCTTCCGACCAGCGTCGACGAACATGGCCAGGATGTCGTGTACAGAATCGAAGCGCGCGTGACCGACGCGGCCAATCGCGAAATCGACGGGCATAATGCGGTGATCGCGACGTACGGCAGTTTCATGGTCGGCATTTCGACCGACAGCTACGTCTACAAGGCCGGTGACACGATTCGCACGACCGCCGTGGCCAAGGATTACGATGGCAAGCCGATCCAGACGGCCGTGCACGTCGCGGTGCTTAAGGCGAATTTTGGGGCGCCGCAGCTGAAGTACGTGACGATCGCATCGCAGGACGCGCAGACGGGGCCGGACGGATCGGCGGCGCTCAATTTCACGATCAAGAATTCCGGCGATTTTCTGCTGCGCGTTACGGCGCGCACGCCGGAGAACCGCACAGTGACGGACGAATCGTACGTGTGGATCACAAGTCCGGCCGAAAGCTGGGGCGGCGAGAGCCGGCAAATCCAAATTATTCCGGACAAGAAATCGTACGCTATCGGCGATACCGCGCATTTGCTCGTGCTGACCGGCCAGCCGGAAAGCTATCTGCTGGTGACGACGGAAGCGCGAACGATTCAAACCAAGCAGATTGTGCACGCGACGTCGGCGTCGGTGACCGTAGACGTTCCGATCACGAGCCAGCAGCAGCCCAACGTGTACGTCTCGGTGGCGTTTTTTAGCGGCGACACGCTCTATCAGGCGAGCAAAAATGTGAAAGTGCCGGCAGTTCAGCAAAAACTTCAAATCGCGATTCAGCCCTCCGCAACGCAGTTCGAGCCGGGGCAGAAAGCCACATACACGATCCAGGCGAGCGACTCGAACGGCAAGCCGGTTTCCGGCGAATTCAGCCTCGGCGTCGTGGATGAGGCCATTTACGCGATTCATCCCGACGCGAGCGGGGACATCAACAACGCGTTCTTCGGAACGGTTTACGACAACGTGTCCACCGATTCGTCGCTGAATTTCTATTTCAGCGGGGAAGCCGGCGCGAAGGAAATGTTCCTTGCGTACACAAATTCCAACAAGCCGCGCGCGCTGGCGCAATTGAAGCCGACGGAAACAATGGTGCAGCCGAAAGTGCGCAAACTGTTTCCGGATACGGCGCTGTGGATGGCGGATCTCGATACGGATGCGAGTGGCAAGGCCACGGCGCAGCTATCGTTCCCGGATTCGCTGACGAGTTGGCGCGCGACGGTGCGCGGCGTCACGGTAGATACCAAAGTGGGCAGCGCGATCAACAACGTGATCGTGCGCAAGAATTTGATTGTACGCTTGGTTGTGCCGCGGTTCTTCCGGCAGGGCGATGAAGTGGTGATCTCCGCGATCGTGGACAATTATTTGGCGGCGAGCAAGTCGGTGCAGGTTTCGATGGATCTGAAGGGCCTTGATGTGATGAACGGCGCGACGGCGCAAGTGCAAGTGGCGAGCAAGGGCGAAGCAAAAGTCGATTGGCGCGTGCGCGCGCAGTCGGTGCCGCTAGCCGACATCACAGCCAAGGCGCTGACCGATCAGGAATCCGACGCGATGGAACTCACGCTTCCCATACTGCCGGTGGGCGTGAAGCAAACCGACGCGAAATCCGGATCGCTGGCGGCCGGCGATCAGGATCAGACGACCACCGTGACGCTGCCGGGCAATCCCGCGCAGGCTGGCCAAACGCTCGACATCACGCTGAGCCCATCGATCGCCGGCAGTATTTTTTCGGCGCTCGATTATTTGACCAGCTATCCGTATGGCTGCACCGAGCAAACGATGTCCAGTTTTCTGCCGAACATCGTGGTGGCGCAGGCGATGAAGGATTTGCAACTCAAGACGACGGTGGACACGCCGGCGCTCGAGCAGAAGATCCAAGCCGGAATGGCGCGCCTGAAAGATTTTCAGCACTCCGACGGCGGTTGGGGCTGGTGGAAAGATGACAACAGTCTTGTGTTCATGACTGCGTACGTGGTCAGTGGCTACGGCCAGGCGCACGCCGCCGGCTACGACGTCGATGCCGATTCACTATCGAACGCGGAAAATTGGCTGCACTCTGAGCTCGCAGCGAATCCCAACATGCGGCCGGATTTGCGCGCGTACGTCGTGTACGCGCTCGAAGCGAATGGCGCGGCGACGGCTGACGATTTAAGCGCGGCGTGGAATGCGCGTGGCTCGATGACGACGCAAGGGCTCGCGATGGTGGGCCTGGCGTTCCAAGCCAGCGGCGATTCCGCGAAGGCCCAGGAGATGGCGGCGAAAGTGGAGTCGCTTGCCAAAGTGGACAGCCAGCAAGCGTATTGGCCTTCGACCTACGACTCATTCCTGGAATTTGAAATCGACGACGCGGCGGAGACCACGGCGTATGCCGTGCGCTTGCTGAGCGTGGCGAAACCTTCGAGCGCGCTGCTGCCGAAGGCCGCGTTCTGGCTCGTCAACAATCGCGACGGCGGATATTTCTGGGACAGCACGAAGGAAACCGCGATGGTCGTATTCGGCCTCACCGAATACATGAAAGCCAGCCACGAGCTGAACGCGAATTTCCGCGCCGACGTGTACGTCAACGGCAAGCAGGTGACTTCACGGCAATTCACGGCGGCGGACGCTTTCAATCCCGTGCAGCCTGTGATTTATCTCGATGCGTCCGCTCTGCAATCGGGAGCGAATCAGATTCGCATACACAAGACGGGCACCGGCCGGCTGTATTGGTCGGTCAGCGGAACCTATTATTCGAGCGACAAGTATCTGGTGCAGAACAACAAGCTTTCGCTGAACATCACGCGCGATTATTTCAAGCTGGCGCCGGAGACGACCAACGGAAAAATCGTGTACGACCTCAATCCGCTCGCCGGCGACCTGCAAGTGGGCGATATCGTCGCCGTGCGCATCACGCTGAGCGGCAGCGACTGGAATTATCTGCTGATGGAGGATCCGATTCCCGCGGGCGCGGAATTTATCACGAATTCCGGCCTCTATGAATTGAAGCAGCAGCCATCGTGGTGGCAGAGCTACTACGACAGCGAGGAATTCTTCGACGATCACGCCGCCATTTTCCAGGATAGCTTCAGCGGGCAGCGACAATACGTTTATTTGCTGAAGATCGTGAATCCCGGCAAATTCCAGGTGAGTCCGGCCGAGGTGCAGCCGATGTACCAGCCGTCGATTTTTGCCACGAGCGACGCGATCACCGTGGAGGTGAAGTGATGGCGCGGCGGGCGATCGTTCGTAGCGCATTGGCCGGATCGTTCCGGAATTGGCGCCTGTGGCTGATTCAGGCTATCGCGAATCCGATTCTGTTCGCGCTGTTTGCGGTGTGGTTGCTGATTCCGGTGGCCAACCGCTGGTATGTCGTTTTGAATGCGGTGGTGGCTCTTGTGATTGCGGTGTCGATTGTCGTGTTGCACGCGGGCACGCTGAATTATTTTCACGATCGAAAACGGAGTGAGGGCGCGCTTTTGAAACCGGCGTTTGTGCGCGCGCTTCGCAATATTTTGGCTGTCGCTGTTTGCGTCGCCGTGTTCTATTTGCTTTGGACGCTGATGGACCGGGCCGATGCGTATTCGGAGTTGCTGCCGGCGTATATCCGCTCGATGATGCCCGCAGCGCTCCGCCGGCACATCACTCTTGCGTTTTTGCAATATTCGTATGCGTGGATTGCTTTCGCCGTGCGCTGGCTGGTTATTCCTGGATTGGTTTTGCCGTTCACGCTGGCCGCGGCCGAAATGGGATTTCGCGGTTTCTGGCGCGCCGGCTTCGCTATGTGGAAGCGCTCGGTGTGGTGCCTACGTTATTGGCTCGTGCTCGCGCTGGCGGTTCTCGTGGGTGTGATTGCGACGCAGGAAATTGTCGCGTGGACTCCGAACTTCGAGACTTCAACTCTTGGCCATGAGACTTTCAGCGTCGTCGTTCGAGTGATCTTCGCGTACGCGCTCGGCCTATGGGCGTGGATGTTGACGTGCTCGGTCGTCGGCATCTCGTCGATCGGCGCCGAAGACGGCGCGGCTCATTAAGGTTGCGCGGTCGTGACGTCCGGCGGAATCCCATCGCCAAGCCACGCAAGCACTGTTTGCCTTCCGTACTTCTGAACCAACGCCGCAACGCGATTTTGCGCCGCTGCATAAGCTCTCTCCTCGTCATCGCGGCTTGTCGGGTGCAGCAGGATCGCTTCCATTTGCTGATCCGTGATCGGCGCAGAGTTCGTCTGCACCGCATCGGGATTGGAAAGATACAGCACGATTCCTTCGCGAAACCACACGGGCGTGCCGGCCTTCGCGTGCGATTCCACCAGAAGATGGAAGAATTCGTGCCGCAGCGTGGATTCGACAATCGACCTGCGCTGCAATTCGATCAATGGTTGCAAGCGGATCGTCTGGCCGCGCACTGAGGCTGCGACCCAGCCGGGCTCGCCGGTGGAATCGCGATAGGCGTCCATCGTCGGAAATATTTGCAATCGCGGACGGAACGCGAGCTGCCAGCCGATGGCTCGCTCGTCATCTTTCAGAATGCGCTCGGCCACGGGCAGGATTGCGGAGTCGGCTTGCGGATTGGTGCTGAGCAGCTCCAGCCGCTCGCTCGATTGTTGCTGCCAGATTTGCGCGCTGGCCGTGACAAGCTCGGTGCCGGGATAATAAAAACTCAAAATGTCGCGATAGCTTTTTCCCTCGCGCGCCATCTCTTCGGCGCCGGCCTGGCAGAGTCCGACGCCGTGGCCCGATCCGCGGCCCGAAAATGCAACCTGCCCGCCACTGTTTCTGATTTCGTACAAGTCGCTGCGAATTTTGTTCCAGCCCAGCGCGCGGTTCACCGCGAAGCGAAATGTGGATGCGGACAGCGCTACGTCCGCGGGCGCACCGCCGCCGAGCTTCAATCGTTGCGCGCGCCCGCTCGCCGTGCGTGAAGCGACTTCGAGCGTGGTCCAGTGTGCCGGAAGGTCAATGTTTGCGGCGCGCAGAGCGCCGTCAATGTCCGCAACAGAAATTGTCGTCTCCCATTTAAGCGCGCCGGCAAGCACGCAATAGGGATCGGCATGCGCGATCAAGTAGGGCTCGTGATTTGCGGGCCACACTTCCGTCGCGGCCGCAATCGCGCCGCCGCAATTCTGGTGATAGTACGTTTCCGCGGGAGCGCCGTTGTACGCCAGACTTTCGCCGCGCGTGGCGTCCACGGCGGCCGTGATGCGTGGCGTGACGGCGTTCCAGCTCATGGCCTGGCAATGCGTGGTGTCGCAAAAATCGAAGCCTTCTTGCGTGTGTTTGCCGCGAAAGCGCAACGCATACGTGCGCGCCGCCACCGCCATCGCCTTCAGCGCTTCGGTCTCGTGAATGTCGCCACCTTCCGCTGCGAGCACGCCCTCGACGTAATTTTCGATGGGCATCGTCACAGTGATTACAAGTTGCCCGTCGAGCGCATGGATGCGCAGCGGGAAATCCGCGGAGAATGGCGGCGCATCCACGCCAACGGGCGGGCGCAGCTCGTAATTTCCGGTGACGTAGAGGTCGTTCGCGATTTGCGGAGCGGCAGATTGGCCGGCAGACAATGTCAGTTCCGATTTCGCGGATGTGATGGAAAGACTGCGGGTGGCCGTTTCGGGGCACGTCGGGCAAGTCCGCCAGACGAAAGCTTCCTTTGTGGCTGCAACCGTGATGCTCGCCGGCGGCCGCACCGCGTAAATGCGCACCTGGAAGCTTTGTGCCGGCGATGAATGCGGCGCCAGCAGAAGGAGCGCGAGGGAAGCGAGCTTGTATTTCACCGTGGCCGCCGATTGCGAGCAAACGCCGCGAAGACAGTTTGAGCCACAGCGGCGGCATCCGCCCCGCGCCCCTGCTCGAGAAAAACCACCATCACGATCTCCGGCTTTTCGGCGGGCGCGTAGCCCACGAATAATCCATGCGTTCGTGCAGTGTTCTGCGAAGAGGCCGTTCCCGTTTTGCCGGCTATCTTCATGCCGTCCACGAACGCAGCATGTGCCATACCAAACTCAACGGATTGCTCCAGGCCCGCGAAGACGGGGGCATCCGCGCCGAGATCGCCGCTGCGTTGCCGCAACGCGAGTTGCCGATAAGCTTCGAGCAGGCGAATCGGAGTGACTTCGATTCCTCGATCGCCCAATGCTTCGAGCTGCAATTCCTGCTGATTTGCGGGCACGGCGATGCGGCCCACAGCTTCGTTTGCGGCAAGGCCCGTTGGTGAATCCAATCCCGCGCGGCGAAAAACATCCACAAGCTCAGCGGCGCTCAGCCGCAGCGCCACCGTCGCCACGTAGGTGTTGCACGAATACGCGATAGCATCCTCCGCGTTCAGTTCGGTGATGGATGCGGGATGCGTGCAGTCGATTTCAACCGAGCCGATGCGCAGTTTGCGCCGGCACAGCAAGCGCAGATTCGGATCGAGCCTGCCCGATTCGAGCAGCGCGTCGAGAACAAAGGGCTTGAGCGTGGACCCGGGCCGCTCCAGTCGTTGCTCGGCGGCGTCTAGATCGTGCGCGGCCAGAATGGCGCCCGTCGCTACATCCATCACGACAAGCGCGCCGGCGCGCCCGGCCATCGCGCGATCCGCCGCTTGCTGAAGGGCCGCATCGCGCGGCGGCGCGGGCGCGCAAGCGGCGGGTGCAATAGCCAGGGCCGCCGCAAGAAATATCGCCGCCGGCAGGGAACACGTCATAGTTCGTTCAGATGTCACTGGGGATCGAGATCGCGCCATTGCATGGAATCTGTTGCTCGCAGGGAGGCCGGTCTGTGCGCCGCGCGCAACTATATCAAATGTTCAAGCTTTACGAATTTCTCGGCGTACGCGCGTCCAATATCACGCAACTCAGGCATCATCCCCACGTCATCGAGTTTTGCCAGCTTCGATTTCGCGGCTACCAGCGCTTCCGCTTCCTTTCCAAGAAACGACCGATTGTAGCGAACGTAGCTGAACCATTTGCGCCCCGGCAGTTCCAGCCCGACGAGGCTGCCGATTTCGGAGTCGATGTCTTCGCCAAAAAGACAATCGCCCAGGCATCGGCACAGATAGTCCTGCTCCAGGGCGATTCCCTGAATCAGCGCCGCCGGAATTCGCGGCAGATTGTAACCCAGCCACATTTCCTTGGCCTTCGTTTCGAAGGCCGCCGTGGAAAATCGCGTGGCGCCGACCGATATCAAGCGGATTTTGTCGGGGCCAGGTTCCCATCCGACGTTATATCTGGGCAGCACGGCCGTCAGCGCTGCAATCAACGCTGGATTGTTGTAGGGCGTGATGCCGCCATCCACAAAAACATGAAGACGCCCGCCAAGCGTGATCTGCTCGGGATCGAAAAAAACCGGCGCAGCTGTGCTGGCCCTCACAATCTTCCACAGCGGAATGTTCAGATTGCAATCCGGCAGCTTGGGATCGTTGTAGAGGGCCTTGGGATTGTTCGTGACGGGCCAAGCCGAACCGGTAGTTTGATTGCGGACCACCACGAGCAGCAGCGTTTTCAACCGCTCGGTGCTCAGAAGCGCCGGCAGTTTGCCTTCGTGATCCTCCGAAAAAGTGCGCTGCAACAGTTCGGAGAGAGGTTGTGCTTCGTATCGCGAGACGAACATCCGCTTCAACGGCCGCCACCAGGGCACGCGCTGGAACATTTTTCGGCCGTGTTCCATGTACAAATCCATAATTGTTTGTGCGTCCATGCCCCAGCTCAACGCTGTGGCAATCATCGCGCCGGTGCTGGTTCCCGCGATGAATTGGAAGTGATCGGCCAACATCAGCTGCGGAGAGCGGTGGTGTTCGCGCAGCAGTTCCTGGATGCGCAGAAGTATTTCCAGGCTGAAGACGCCTCGGATTCCCCCGCCGTCCATGGTCAATATGTGTTTCATGCAATCATTTGCTCGGCAGCTTGCGATGTCGAATGACGGATCTCCACTCGATCACCTCAACCAACAGCGCCCGTTCGATTCGGTCGGCAACGCCCAGCACGCTCAACCACGTGCGCAATCGTTCCAGCTGCGCATCCCATTCGACGAGCAAATAATGCATTTCGCGGTAACGCTGCCTGCGCCGATCGCTATCTTCCACGACAATCATCGCGCCCGCCACCGTCGCGATTTCAAACGCGATTGACCCGCCCAGCGATAGCCATATCTTCCAGGATCCGGAAGCAACACTGGGCCACGCGTGCTTGCCCACGAACAACAAAATGTTAAGCAAGATCGCCACGACGACCGACGTCAAGATCGCCGTGCGATATCTCCGCGCCGTCGCTGCCGATTTCGCGGCTTGCCGCGAGAAGTACGAAATCTGGTTGGCGACACGCCCGTTGCGATATTGCCGCTTGAAATCCTCCAGCGCCACTTCGCTTTGCGCGCGATCGCGCATCTTCAAAAGATTTAGGGAGCTCAACATCCCGGAAAGCTCGGGAATCACTTCCGATCCGATTACTTCGTAAGGGCCAGGCGTATTCCAATACGCCAGGACCGATCGCGTCACTTCAGCAGCCGTCCGCGTTCGCGCCAGCGAAGTCTGCCGCCGATGCAAGCCCAGCACGATCGGCAGCACGGCGGCCATCACGCCCAACAGGGTTCCGACGGTCAGCCACAGCTCGAAATTGCGCGCCCACGATGCGGCGCCGGTAAAAAGCGCAGCCGCTGCGGTGCACACAATCGGAATGGCCGCCAACCGCCGAAGCTGCGGTGCGGATACGTTGGCGTTTTCGTCCATCTTGTTGAACCAGGCCCACGCCAGACCTTGCGGCGAATTCGTCTCGATTTTTTCGATCGGGTCCGGCAAGTCATTTAGAAAATCGAGTTCGGGATCGTCCAGCAGTTCGTCTTGCGATTTCGCATTAAAATAGGTTTCCTCTCCCGTTGTGCTGTGAATCCACACCACCGGCCGTTCCAGTCCTCGCGCAAAGGAAACGATGTCCTCGGTGCCGCCCATCCCGTGCGATGGTTCGCCATTCCACAGCGCCAGCAAAAGGCCGCACTGCTGCACCGTTTTGATTCCGCATTCGTAATAGAGTTCGTCGCGAGGCTGATTTCCGCCGGTCACTTCCACGGAGATGGCCTTGGCCATCGCCTGCTCGGCTCGCGACCACGTGGCCGCATCGAAATCCTTGCGGAATTCTTCTTTGGGCATCGGCAACAGAACGTGCAGCGGAATTTCCAGTTGGATGCAGCTTTCGGCAAAAAGCAAATCCGCGCCCGCCGCGACGGACGAAACGCCATAAATCGTTCCCTCGGCAGCAGCCTTACGCTGGCTCAGAAAGTCGTACACCAGTTTTCTGCACTTGGATTCGTCGGCAAGCGTTCGATGGCCCGTAAATCCGATCGCCAGCGTCGCCGGCAATCTGATGTAAGAGCCTGTCGCGTTCGCTTGTGACTTCATGGTTCGGCCGGCTCGAAAGCGGCCACGGTTGGATTATTGCGCGCCCAGTTGCAGGATCGTCGGGATCGGGAACTTGGAAATGTCCACGGTCACTTGCGCGGTAAGCTGAGAGATAAGGCGGAAAACATCCCGGTTCCAACTTGCGTCGTCGTCCGTCGACGCGCCAGGGGATGACGCACTTTGCCCGGCAAAACTGGCGATCGCGTACTCCTGCCCTTCGTACGTCAGATCGGTCAGCGCAGCCGAAGTGAGTTTGTCACCGGACTTTACTTTCAGGTGGAGGATTGGCCGCAGCTCAACCGGCGGCACCACCGCCGTGAACAGCAGTGGCCCCGCGTCGGAGGGCACGGACAGACCTGCATCCGCCTTCAGCGCATCGAATTCGTCTTGCTCCTGCGCGGCCGCAGCCATCATGCCAAGCAGAGAGCGCATTACCAAATGACAGGACAATCTTGAAGCCTCGTCCGTCGCCGTGCTCGGTGATCCTTCGATCGAAAATCCACTGCTTATGATCGTGAGGAACGCTTTCAAAGCGGTCATGCCGCCCATGCCGCCCGACTTCAGCTCGGGCATGTCCACCCCGATGTGACATTCGAGTTGGGTTTCTTTCGGAGAATCGGTTTGGCACGTCGCCGGGGTTTCGCTGTACGGATTGTTCAGCTCGAATACCGCACTGTCGTTTGTCTTCCCCAGTTCCCACTTGACCTCTTCCGTGCCCGTTGTCGAAGTCGCGCCCGCCGCCGGCTTGCCAGTCTGCGGCACCACCTGCCACGTCAGGCCCTTGTCCGCGGCGTCCAAGATGTCTTTGGCGCTCGGCGCTTCCAGTTGCACGCCTCTGGCAACGGGCTCGAACACTCTGTCGTTCCGCAGCCGCAAATAGCCGCGTTTTTGCAAATCGTAAGCCAGCGCGCTGACCCGCAGGAACCGCGCGTAGTCGGTTGCATTCGCCATCGACGCGTCATTGCGGATCATTTCCCAGTGAGAGCCGTTCGGGCCGCCGGGCGCGCGATATTCAATCCGGTCCACCATCAAGCGGAACAGTTGGTCCACACGCCAGCCCTGTTGGTACAGGTCATAGAAAATCTTGGGGTCAACAGGCTGCAGCAGCAGCCGGGCCGTGGTGTCGTCATTCACGGGAATGAACTGAAAAGTAGGCGTCTTCGTGTATGTCAGCGCCGGCGCGCCGCCGCCGGTCGCGTTGCCTCCGGAACCCACGCCCTGAATTACGTAGCTTCCGTTTCCGCTCAGCGTCGCACCCATCAGGTACTGCGTTCCTATCTGTCCCAGCTTGAAGAAAAACGTGGGGTCGTGTTGATCCAAGCGCGCCAAATTCAGCAGCATCTCGCGGTTGGATGTGGCGGCGTAGACCGCTTCGTAATCGGTGTAGTCGGCGTTCAATCGTCGTGCCGCGCCGCAGCCCGAAACGAACATTATCGCCAAGCACAGTGGAGCGAGAAATCCACGCGCTCCAGGCGTTTGCTTTCGCGAAAGTGAGCTGATCATCCGGCAGCTATCCGTATATCGACGCGCAGTTTGCATGGCCATTGAATCGCGACATTCTATATGCACCCCAGGTGCTTGACAACACAAATGTTAATCCCTCGACGCGCTCGCAACGCGAGTGGCCTTGATCTCGTGCGCGCCGGGTATGTGGCTTCGGAGGAGTGAGCGTCCCCCGGGAAGGGGAGCCCTCGCGGCAAACGGTTGGTCAATCCAATCGCGGCGTTAGATCTTGTCCCGATCCTCGTACTCGCCTGGAACGTCATCCTCGGGAACTTCCGAGGTCGTCACTTCGCCTTGATCGGGATCCTTGGCGTGTTCGACGCCGTTGACGACTTCCGCTTCGAAGTCCTGGCCTTCCTCTATCAATTCTTCGACGCTCTCGGAATCGGCGGCTTCGTTACGCGCAAGTCCCTGAGTGTCTCCGGACTGCCCGCCCGCATCCGAGCCCAGGCCGCGACGGTCGCGCGGCGCGAATGTATTCGTCACTTCTCGCTTTTGCGGGGCACTGATCTTCTTCCGCCGCGCCGGTTTCTTTTTGGCAACGGCCTTCTTCTTGGCCGACAGCCTCTTTTTGGGGGCTGCCTTCTTCTTGCGGGCACTCTTTTTCGTAGCCATGCGCGGAGTCTAACAAACATGAACCGCCCGAACAACCGTCAGTTTCTGGACCGCCCTTGACGCCCGGGCTGATTTGCTGCTCTCATTTGTGCATAGAATTCGTCCGCAGCTTATGGAGGTGTCATGGGCACGTGGCGCGGTAAGTGGGCGCTGGTCACCGGCGCAAGCTCGGGAATCGGCCGAGCCCTCGCGATGGAACTCGCCGCGGGCAGAGCGAATCTGGTTCTCACCGCGCGGCGCCGCGATCGCCTCGAACAATTGTCGGCCGAATTGTCAGCCAAACATGGCGTGCGTGTCGAACTGTTCGGGGCCGATCTCGGGAAGCCGGAGGCGCCGCGCCAAATTTTTGATTTCACTGCGAGCCGCGGCATCGAAGTGGACGTGCTCATCAATAACGCCGGCTTCGGCGCCGCCGGAGAATTCACCGCGCTGCCGATTGAACGCCAGATCGAGATGGTGCAAGTGAACTGCGCTGCGGTCATGCATCTCACACATTTGTATCTGCCCGGCATGATCGCGCGGCGCCGGGGCTACGTATTGATCCTGGCATCCACGGCGGCGTTTCAGCCCGTGCCGTATCTTTCGGTTTATGCGGCGACGAAAGCTTTCGATTTGCTTCTCGCCGAAGGCCTCGCCGAAGAAGTGCGCCCGCACGGCGTGCGCGTCTGCGCGCTGTGTCCGGGGCAGACAGCATCGGAGTTCAGCGAAGTCGCCGGTACGCTCCACAACAAGCGTCCCGGTGAAGAAACGGCCGAAAAAGTGGCCCATGTGGGGCTGGTCGCGCTCGCAAAAGGGAAAAGTGTTGTGATCTCAGGCGCGATGAACAATTTGGCGAACCTATCCGAACGCTTTATACCGCGACGCACCGTGGCTAGTTTTGCCGCGAAAATGTACCGCCCGAAGGCGGCGCACTAACCATGGACCTTGCGGCGCTCGAGCGGCAATTGCACGACGAAGGTTTTCTCCACACGTTCGTGTGGCAAGATGGCCCGCAGGCGTCTTATTCCGATCACACCCACCCATTGGAGACCGCGCACATCATTTTGGAAGGCGAGATGACGCTCACCGCCGGCGGCCAAACGCGCACATACACCGCGGGTGAGCGCTGCGATGTGCCCGCCGGAGCCGTTCATTCAGCGCGCATGGGCCCGCGCGGCTGCCGCTACCTCATCGGAGAAAAATAGCCGCATTCCCGACCTCTGTCACCGGGGTACGCCACCACATTCAATTTGGACATTTTTCGCAGGAGAATTTTCTTTAGGAGGTGGGAGCTTTAGCTCCCACGTACGGCGGCCAAAGGAAGAGGGGCTTTAGCCACTGAAGTCAGGGTGCCATCGCAAGATCGAGCAGCTCAATCACGTGCAGCACCTGCTGCCCCGTGGCGTGAATTTCCGCGCCGGCGCGAAGCTGCAGCAGGCATCCGGGATTGGCTGTGACGATTGTCGTGGCGCCTGTGGCCGAAGCGTGTTTCATCTTTTCTGCCAGCAATTCGAGCGCGGCGCCGGTCTCCGTGACGTTGTACACCCCCGCGGAGCCGCAACAGTAATCGGCCATCTTCATTTCCACGAAGTCAACGCCCGGCACGGCGCGAATCAAGCGCCGCGGCGCATCATGAACTTTCTGCCCGTGCAGCAAATGGCAGGAATCTTGATACGTCACGCGCATCGGCAGCGCGTGCAGCGGCGCCGCCAATCCCAATTCCGCCAGAAATTCCGTTACGTCGCGCATTCGGCTCGAAAATGTGTGCGCGCGCGCATGGTCGGCGTCGCTTGCGCCCAGCAATTGATCGTACTCCTTGAGAGTTGAGCCGCACCCCGCGGCATTGGTCAAGATGGCGTCGTATGGCTCGGAGAGAAACGCGTCGAGATTTCTGCGCGCAAGTTCTCGCGCGACGTCGCGCACGCCGGCGTGCGCCGCGAGCGCACCGCAACAAGTCTGCTGCGCCGGCACCACGACTTCGCAGCCGTTCGCGGTGAGCACGCGAATCGTGGCTCGATTCAGTTCGGCGAAGCTGACCTGTGCGATGCAGCCGGCAAAAAACGCGACCCGTGCGCGCCGCGGCCCCTGCGCCGGAAACGTCTTGCCCAGCGCCGAGAAAAAGAATTCAGAATCGATCGCCGGCATCAACCGTTCGCGCTCGGCGAGACCGAAAAGCCGCAGCACGCCGCTCGCACGCACCACGCGCTGCAGGCCCGAGCGCTGGTACACGCGCGCGAACCGCGCGACAGTTGCAATACGGTGCGGGTACGGCAGCAAATGCCGATACACGAGGTTTCGCGCCGCACGCGAAAAAAGCGAGCGCCGATAGTGCTGCTGAATCTGCGCGCGCGCATCTTCCACCAACTTGCCATATTCCACGCCGGAAGGGCACGCCGTCTCGCAAGCGCGGCAATCTAGGCATTGGTCGATGTGCTTCACAAATGACGCGCCAAGTTCCAGCGCGCCTTGATCCACGAGCAGCATCTGGCGGATGCGCCCGCGCGGCGAATCCGCTTCAAGGCCCCAAAGTTTGTACGTGGGGCAATGATTCAGGCACAGCCCGCAATGAATGCAGCGCGCGTAGTCGTCATATTGCGGCGCGTCGGGGCCGGAAAATCGGCTGCGGGCGTGCGATGCGGTTTCGCTTGGCGTGCTGCTCATCGCGTCACAATCCTCCGCAGAAGCGGCCGGGCGAGAGGATGCCGTGCGGATCGAAAACGTTTTTCACGCGTTGCATCAACGCGAAATCTTCGCGTGGCTCGCCCCAAAGCGCGATCCGCCGCTTCAGCCTCGTCGGGCACCATTCGATGACTCCGCGCGTCGCGTCGCCATCGCTCGACGGAGCTTTGAGAATCTGCGTCACCGCCGCCGCGGCGGATGTTTCACTCGCCTCCGCTTGCTTTTCGGAGCGCGGCAACAGAGCGACATACGCCGTACCCGACGCGCCGAAGGTGAGCGCGGCGTCGAGTTCCGCGGCGGCGGCGATCGCCACAACTCGCTCTGCAAACGCGCCGGCCGACGCGGGCAGGATCGCGATGCGAATGATCGTCGCCGCTGGCGAATGTTCCAACGCAAGCCGGACAAATTCCCGCACCACGCGCAGCGGTGGCGCGGCGTCCGCGCCGGTGAGCGTTTCAAAGTGCGTGGCATGCGCCGCGCGTGTCATGCGCTCAAGGTCGCGCGCGTGTCGCGCGACAACCGCTTCGCTGCCCGCCGCGGAAATCGCCACACTCCAAGCGCGCCCATGAGCAGGGAATTGCGCCGCCAAACCGGAAACTTCCGCCGCGACAGGATTCAGCACCTCGAATACGCGCGGCTCAAGCGGCGAATTCGCGACCGTGCGGCAGAATTCGAGCGCTGCGCCGTGCCCGGCAAACGCCGCGATGAATGCGCGCAACTCCGCAGGCCGCGGGAACGTGCGGAAATTCACGCGCGTTATTACCGCCAGCGTCCCCAGCGAGCCGATCAGCAATTTGTGCAGATCGTAGCCCGACACATTTTTCACGACGCGGCCGCCGCTCTTGGCGATTTCTCCCGCGCCGGTGACGAATTCCATTCCCAGTACAAAATCGCGCGCCGAACCGAAACTCGCGCGCAACGGTGAATAGGAATTCGCAGCGATGGCTCCGCCGACAGTGGCGCGCTCGGAATATGCCACCTCGAGCGGCAAGAATTGTCCGCGCTGCGCAAGCTCGCGCTGCAAATCTTCAAGCCTCACGCCCGGCTCGACGCCGAGCGTGAGGTCGCCGGGATCGTACGCGAGCACTCGATTCATTCCGGAAAGATCGAGCGCCACGTGGTAGCGCGCTGGCACGCCGCCAATTGCAAGCTTGCTTCGTCCGGAGCAGAGAATTACGGCGAGCTTTTCGGCCGCAGCCAAGCGCACAACTTCCGCCACTTCGGCGGCGCTCGATGGCCGCACGGCCGCGCCCGGCCGCAAGCCGTCCACTTCGTAAGCCGCGAGTGACGCGGAATCCGTCGTCGTGCGCGCAGCGCCCAGCAATTGTTCCAGGCGAGCCAGTTGCGCATCCGATGGACCGTTCATGCGGGAAGCGCGGACCCAACGGTCTGCGGCAGCACGCGCAGCTCACCGCAGCCCTTTCCGAGCGGAAGAACCTTTTGCGGATTCAGCAAGCCGTCGGGATTCCAAGCCGCGCGCACGCGCGTCATCAGCGCGAGATCGTCGGGCGTGAACATCAGCGGCATCAATTCGTTTTTTTCCATCCCCACGCCGTGCTCGCCCGTCAGCGCTCCGCCCATATCGATGCAGTGCTGAATGATTTCGCGCCCGGCGGCCACGCAGCGCTCGAATTCGCCCGGATGGCGCGGATCGAACAGGATCAGCGGATGCAAATTGCCGTCACCGGCGTGAAAAATGTTGCCGATGCGAAAATCGTATTTCCGGCCGATTTCCTCGACGCGCCGCAGCGTCTCCGGCAGCCGCGTTCGCGGAATCACGCCGTCCAGCACGTAGTAGCTCGGCGAAAGCCGCCCGATGGCGCCGAAAGCGTTCTTGCGGCCCTTCCACAGCAAATCGCGTTCGTGCGCGTCGCGCGCCACGCGCACTTCGCGAGCGCCGGCCGCGCGGCACACGTCGGATATTTCCGCGGCGTGCTCTTCGACAGCTTCCGACAATCCTTCGACTTCGAGCAGCAGCACGGCGGCGCAATCGCGCGGGAAACCGGCGTGCACGAAATCCTCGACCGTGCGCAGCGTCCAGCCATCGAGCATCTCGCAGGCCGCGGGCGTGATTCCGCGCCGCGTGATTTCGACCACAGACCGCGTGGCGGCGTCCACCGCGTCGTACACCGCGAGCAGCGTCTTCACCGCTTCAGGCGTGCGCGAAAGCCGCAGCGTGATTTCCGTCACGATCGCCAGCGTTCCTTCGGAGCCAACCATTAGCCCGGTCAAGTCGTATCCCGGCGTCTCCGAAGTTTTTCCGCCGCCACGCACCACGCTGCCATCGGGCAGCACAATTTCCAGTCCCGTAACGTGATTCGTGGTGACGCCGTATGCCAGCGTGTGCGGTCCGCCGGCATTTTCGGAAACATTTCCGCCAATCGTGCACGATTTTTGGCTCGAAGGATCGGGCGCGAAATAAAGTCCCAGATGTTCGACGGCGCGCGTCACGTCCAGATTCACCACGCCCGGCTGCACCACGGCGCGGCGATTTTCCGCGTCAATTTCCAGAATGCGATTCATCCGCGAAAATACCGCGACGATTCCGCCCGCTCGCGGCAACGCCCCTCCGGAAAGTCCTGTGCCGGCGCCGCGGCCGACCACCGGCGTCTTGAAACTTCTCGCCAGGCGCATAACTTCGACCACATCGCTCGTCGTTCTCGGAAAAACGACGCACTCCGGCCGCGCCAGCTCCACCGAGCCGTCGTATTCGTACAGCAACATGTCTTCGCGGGAAGAGAGCACAGCGTCGCGCCCCAAAAGTTTTTCGAGGCCGCGAATGAGTTTGGGATCCAACGCGTTGTGTGTTCACAGGGCCGGTCGCGCACCCTCGCGCCACTATAGTCTTGCCTGCGCAGCGGCGTCAACGCGGCCGCCGTCGCACCATCCGTGGCGTCAACCGAGCGCGTCCTGCGTGCGGGTGCGCAACTGTGCTACTCTGCGGCTTCGACGCGCGCTGCGTTGCGCGCAGAATGCAGATCGGAGATCGCACAGCAATGAATCGTCCTCGCGTTTTCGTTACCCATCCATTGTTTGAAGCGCCGCGCGCGCTGCTGTCGGCACGCTGCGACGCCGAATTCTGGTCGGGGCCGCAGCGGCCATCGCGCGAAGATTTGTTGCGAGGCGTGGCCGACGCCGAAGCGCTGATCTGCTTGCTCACCGAGCGCATCGATGAACCGCTGTTGGCTGCGGCGCCGCGCTTGCGCATCGTGGCCAACGTAGCCGTGGGCTACGACAATTTCGATATGGCCGCTCTGGCGCGGCACAAGATCGCGGCAACGAACACGCCCGGCGTGCTTGACGAAACCACAGCGGATCTCGCTTGGACCCTGATGATGACGGCGGCGCGGCGCGTCGTTGAGGCCGACACGCTCGCGCGGTCCGGCAATTGGCGCGGGTGGGACCTCGATCAATTTTGCGGCGCGGACGTTTGGGGCAAGACGCTCGGCCTGATTGGATTCGGGCGCATCGGGCGAGCTGTGGCGCGCCGTGCGCAGGGTTTTCGCATGCGCGTGATTTATACCGATGGCCAGCGCGCCGCGGCCGAAATCGAGCGGGAATTCGGCGCGGAGTTTCGGCCGCTTGACGCGCTGCTCGCGGAGGCCGATTTCATTTCGCTGCACGTGCCGCTGCTCGATAGCACGCGCCACATGATCTCCACGCCGCAATTCGCCGCGATGAAGCCGACGGCGTATTTGATCAACACATCGCGCGGGCCTGTGGTGGACGAAGTGGCGCTGATCGCCGCGCTCGCGGCGAAGCGCATTGCCGGCGCGGCTCTCGATGTCTACGAGCATGAGCCCGCGATTCCCGATGGCCTGCGCCGTCCGAACGTCGTGTTGACGCCGCACATCGCCTCGGCTTCCGTCGAAACGCGCACGAAAATGGCGACGATTGCGGTGGAAAATGTGATCGCGTTTTTCGATGGCCGCCGCCCGCCCACACTTCTGAATCCCGAGGCTCTTGCTTAGAATCTGAGACACACGAAATAAATTCACGGAGGATCGATGCCTCACGTTACGCACAATCACCCGAAACTCACGCTCGAAGGCGCGAAGGCCGTGCTGGCCGCCGCCGAGCGGCGCGCCATCGAGATCGGCGTGCCGATGAACATCGCCGTCGTGGATGACGGCGGCCATCTTGCCGCGTTCAGCCGCATGGACGGCGCCAAAATTTCATCGGCGCAAATCGCCATGACCAAAGCGCACGCCTCGGCGATCCGTCGCCTGCCGACCGGTCCCGCGAACAACGATCCTTCCGCCGTGCTGATGTCGCTGAGCCTTGCCATCACCAGCCGCGCGAACCAGACGCCGATGCGCGGCGGTCTGCCGCTCGAAGTCGATGGGCAGTGCGTTGGCGCGATCGGCGTCAGCAACGGCACGGAAGAGCAGGACCTTGACTGCGCGCGGGCCGGCGTGGCCGCGCTGGTCGCGCGATAGAGCGATCGCGCGCGGCGAGGTGAAACGAAGCGCAGTCTGCTTCTGAGCGCGCGCCGTCTTCGCGCGTATTGTCCATGGCCGACCTGAAACATATCGCGCGCACGATTTTTCGCCGCACGCTGGCCGCGATCGATATCCCGGCGGCGTTCGAGCGAAAGCTCGCGCGCTCCGGCGCGTCGATCGCCTGCGGCGACGATCGATTCGATCTCTCGCGATTTGAGCGCATTCGCGCCGTCGCAATCGGCAAAGCCGCCGTGGCTATGGCGCGCGGATTGGCCGGTGCGCTGGCCCCCGATTTTCGCGCGGAGGGAATTCTCGTTGCGCCGCAACTGCCCGCCGAGCCCGTGCCCGGATTTCGCGGCATCGCCGCGGGCCATCCGGTGCCGAACGCCGGCAGTTTCCAGGCTGGCCGCGCGATTCTCGATCTCCTTTCCGGCTGCGATCGTTTCACGCTCGTATTCTTTCTTCTCTCCGGCGGCGGCTCTTCGCTCGTCGAATTGCCGCTCGATCCCGGCGTGAGCTTGGCTGACGCACAGACTCTGTACCGCGCGCTCGTCACCTGCGGCGCGTCCATCGAAGAAATCAATGTCGTTCGCAAACACGTTTCCGCGGTGAAGGGAGGCAGGCTGGCCGCCGCAGCAAGCGAGGCAACTAAAATTACTCTGGGAATCAGCGATGTTCCCGTGGGCCGTGAATCCGCGCTCGCCTCCGGCCCCACATTGCCCGATCCTTCCACTGTCGCCGACGCGGGGCGCATCGTTCGCGATTATGGTCTCGCCGAAAAAATGCCCGCGTCGCTCGCGAAAAGCTTTGCGCCCGGCGGGAACTTGCCCGAGACGCCGAAGCCGGGCGATCCCGCCTTCCGCCGCGCACATTTCGCACTCGTGCTCGGACTCCACGATTTGACTCACCCCGCGCATTGCGCCGCGGAGGCCGAGGGATGCGTCACGATCTGCGACAATTCCACCGACGATTGGCCGGTCGCGCGCGCCGCCGATCATTTGCTCGGTCAACTCGCGCGATTGCGTTCGGAGAATCCTGGCCGCCGAGTCGCCGTGATCGCCGATGGCGAGCTTTCTTCGCCGGTCACGGGCGACGGCATCGGCGGACGCAATTCTGCTTTCGTGCTCGATTGCGTGGCGAAAATCGCCGGCCAGCCAATCGCCGTGCTCAGCGCGGGCACTGACGGCATCGATGGCTCCAGCCCCGCCGCAGGGGCCGTCGCCGATGGCGCCACGCTCGAACGCGCCCGCTCACTCGGGTTCGACCCGCACGATTTCGCGCGCCGCAGCGATTCATATTCGTTTTTCAAAGCGGTGGGCGATGCGATCGAAACAGGGCCAACGGGGAATAATCTGCGCGATCTGCGGATTTTAATCGCGGAATAACTGCGGGCAGCTTCGCGCCGAACGCAGCGCGAAAAAGTCCAATCGCACAATCTAAATCGTTGCGCGCACCGCGCCGCCGTCCACGGCGATGCTCACACCGTTGACGTAACTAGCGCGCTCGGAGACGAGAAACGCCACTACGGCGGCGAATTCTTCCGGCCGCCCCACGCGGCGCAGCGGAACTTGCGCCGCCCATTGCTCGATCACTTTATCGCGGGACAATCCGGTCGCGGCGGCGCGCACATCCGCCAGTTCTTCCAACCGATCGGTTCGCGTGAAGCCCGGGCAGACGTTGTTCACCGTGATTCCGTGCGGGCCAAACTCGTTCGCCAACGTTTTGGCCATCGCGGTGACGGCCGAGCGAATCGAGTTTGAAAGCATCATATTGTCCATCGGCTGCTTCACCGAGTTCGAGGTCAGCGTCACGAAGCGGCCCCAGTTATTCTTCTGCATTCGCGGCAGCACTGTGCGTGCGAAGTGCACGGCGCTCATCAGCGTCAACTCCACTGCCGCGTGCCACTGTTCGATTGAAATATCCAAGAAAGGCTTCGCAGGCGGGCCGCCTGCGTTCGTCACGCAAATGTCGATGCGCCCAAAACGCTTTTCGACCGCCGCCACGAATTGCGCCACGCGATCGGCGTCGGTCACGTCGAATGCCTCGGCGTAAACCGCGCGCCCGGTGGCTTCGCGGATGGCCTGCACAGCTTGCTCAAGATTTTTTTCGCTGCGCGCGCAGATCGCCACGTCCGCGCCTTCGCGCGCGAGTTCCAACGCCACGGCGCGCCCCAGCCCTTTGCTCGCGGCCGCCACGATAGCTACTCGTCCCTTCAGTCCCAGGTCCATCGATCCCCTCGTCCCGAGTTACTTTGGCCCGCGCAGATAGGCGTCGTTCTTGGTGATCCAATCCTCGCGTCGCGGCGCGAAGATCTCCAGCGTTTCGGTTTCTTCCAGAGCCACGGCGCCGTGCGGAATGTTGCCGGGAATCAGAATCATTTCGCCTTCGCCCAGTTCGATCTCGCGTTCGTCGAGGTGCAGCAGCAGCGTGCCCGACACCACGATGGTGATCTGTTCGTTCGCATGCTTGTGCACCGGCACTTTTGTTCCGGATTCAAAACGCATGCGCCCCAGCGAGACTTTCTTGCCATTCAGCATTTGCCGGCGCAATCCGGCGCTCATAGCTTCGGTCTCGACCTGATTCCAGGATGTCTTGTTCACCACGGTAGGCTCCTCGTTCTCGCGACTTCGTGCCCGACAATCGTCCATCGAAAGCCGCCACGCGTCAACTGCCGCAAAGTGTGCCCGTGCCATCCCACCCAGCTCGAGTTCAGCCGCGCAAGTTATTGCCGCATCGCGCCGGTGAGTGTGCTATTTGTATGCCCCAATGTTTTTTCTCCACCTGCTGGCCGGCCTGGTCCTTTTCGCCGAACTCCCGGTTCCCCTGTACTGGCTGATTATTCATCCGGGGCAGCGTTTCTGGCGCACGCGCATCCGAGCGGCGTTTTGGACGGCGGGCCTCACCGCGTGGACGCTGGGCGGAGTGCTTCTGTTTCATTTCCGCGCGCAATTACTGGCCACGGTACGGCCGCATACATGGATGATCGTCGCGGGCCTCGCGCTGATCGCCGTTGAGCCGATCACGCTGCGCCGCGTCGAGCGCGAGCTTGGCGGCAAGCGCTTGGTGGGTCACGCGGAGTTGACCGGCGGCGGCCAGCTTGAAACCTCCGGCCTTTACGCGCGCATTCGCCATCCGCGTTACGCCGCGATGTTCTGCGCCGTGCTCGGTGCGTGCCTGATTGCCGGCACGCGCACGCTGTGGATCGTCGCCGTCGTCTGGTGGATCGTCGAGCGCTGCGTGATCGCGCTCGAGGAACGCGAGATGCTCGCACGATTCGGAGAGCCCTACGCGCAGTATCGCCGCCGCGTGCCGGGATTTCTTCGGTTTCGTTTCCGAACTCAACCGCGCGAGCGATGATCCGTGGTCGCTTGACCTGCCCCGCGATCTTGATATGCTTCCGGTGTTGCTCCCCCACAGAACGGACATTGGTTGGCCCGCGTCTTGCGGGGACGCAGGAGGTACACCATGCGGCGTCTGTTGGGTTCCACGACAAATTTCGTAACGCTCTTGATTCTCCTGGTGGTTGCGCCGAGCGCGCTGCGCGCGCAGATCACGCATCACGCAGGCGTGCCTGCGGGAAGTGACGAGGATAAGGCGCTCACCGCCATCAGCAGCGCCACCGATCCCGCTCAGAAACTCGCGCTGATCGATCAGTTCGCTTCGAGTTTCGCAGCCACCGATATGCAGTTGGTCGCCGACGAACTCTACGTCGATTACTACGCGGCGCAGAAAAATAATGCGAAGGTGTACGAGTACGGCGAGAAGGCCTTAGCCATCGATCCCGACGATTTTGACATTGCCGTCGCGCTGGTTCGCACGGCGAGCGATGCCGGAGACACGGATCGAGTGTACGGCTACGCCGAAAAGGCTGGCGCGATCCTGCAGCGCTACGAGCAGAAGCCCTCTCCCGAGGGCGCCGACGCCACCTCTTGGACCGCCGTTCGCAAACAGGCCGTCGCGGGGGATCGGGACAACATCAACTACGTCGAATATACGTTTTTCAATGCGGCCTACGGCACGAAGGACCCGAATCAGAAGGCGGTGCTGATGGAGCGCTACGCTGCGGCGTTTCCCGATTCACAGTACGCCGCGCAAGCTGAGTTGCTTGCGCCCATGTCGTACCAGCAAGCGAAAGATTATCCGAAGATGATCGCATCCGCGAACGCGGTGCTCGCGCGCGATCCCAACGACGTCGACATTTTGCTGTTTCTTTCCGACTTCTACAGCGATAACGGGCAGCATCTTGATTTGGCCACGGCCGAAGCCAAACAGGTGCTCGCCGCTCTCGGCACAGCGAAAAAACCGGATAGCATGAGCGATGCCGATTGGCAGAAACAAGTCTCGCTGCAGACGGGCCTCGCCTGGTCGTCGCTGGGTGAGGTGTACATCCGAGGGAATGACAATGCCCAGGCGCTCGCCGCGTTTCAAACCGCCGCGCCGCTTCTCAAGTCCAATCCGGGCAGCTACGGCCGCAATCAGTATCGCATGGGGTACGCCCTGGTGAATCTGAAACGCAATGCGGACGCGCTCCAGGCATTTACCGACGCCGCTTCGGTCGATAGCCCCTTTCGCGCCCTGGCGCAGGCCAAGGTCGACGAACTGAAGAAGGCCGGCGCCGGCGCTCACCACACGGCCACCGCCCACTAGGTACGCGCCGCTTGCCGACGATTCCAACCGACGCGGATTACATGCGCCTGGCGCTCGATCAGGCGCGCGCCGCGGCCGCTGCCGGTGAGATTCCGGTCGGCGCTGCGATCGTGCTCGAAGGGCGCATCGTCGCGCAGGCGGCCAATCGCACCATTGCTGACGTAGATCCCACCGCGCACGCCGAAATCGTGGCGCTGCGCGCCGCGGCGAGCGCGATCGGAAACCATCGCCTCGCCGGCGCCACGCTGTATGTCACCATCGAGCCATGCGCCATGTGCGCCGGCGCGATGGTGCAGGCGCGCATCGCCCGCCTGGTGTATGGAGCTGACGATCCCAAGGGCGGCGCCGTGCGCTCCTGCCTGCAAGTCCTCGATCATCCCGCGCTGAATCATCGCATCGAGGTCATATCCGGCGTACTCGCGCCGGAATGCGCCGCCGTGCTGCAAACATTTTTCGCCGCCCGCCGATAGCTGCACCTTTTACTCGCCGCAATCCGCGCGCGCAGGGCCTTGCGCGATGCGCACACCCACGCTCGATGCCGCATTGCCGCGATTTGCATCGTCCGCTAGAATAAAAAGCGGAGAGGTGTCTGAGCGGTTGAAAGAGCTCGCCTCGAAAGCGAGTAGCCTCAAAAGGGCTCGTGGGTTCAAATCCCACCCTCTCCGCCATTTTCCTATCCTTAGATCCTCACGTCGAGTTCACCCACGGCCAGTGGCCAGCTTTCGGCTTCACAGTCGAAATCGACGGCGTGCATGCTCTCACACCGGTTGTATCGTTGTTGCATATGACCCCGGCCGAACTTTGCGATTCGGCTTCCACGAGTACGCAACTTATTGCATACCGCTCCTTGATCGCTGGAAGCCCCTCGCGCGAGAGCCCATTGCTTTCAGCAGTATGCGAACCGCCGGCGAGCGGGCTGGTTTGGTGCTAAAAATGCTAGACACCAACCGTCAGAGCATGTCAAAACTGGGGGATCGATGAACCAACTAAGAATTTCGACGATTTTGAAGGCGTGCCTCGCGCTGACTGTCGCATTTGTTGGACTGGGTTTTGCTCAGTCCGCGTCGGCCGACCAACTCATCAATTGGACCGTAAACGCCAATTTTACCTACAATAGTCAGTCGAACACGGAAACAGGCAGCTTCACATACGACGTAACTACCAACACGATCACCACTTGGGACATCGTTGTGGCTGGCACAAACACATTAGCCGATTTCACGTACACGCCCGGCGATAGCACGCAGTACACAGTCTACGAATCCTTTACCTCTAACCCATCGTATGTCAATTTTAACGACAGCTCATCACCCTATGACTACCTTGATTTAGACATTGCAGGAGCACTGACGAGCCCCGCGACTCTCAACTTGAATGCCGGAAGTAACGGCGCGACCGTCTACTCCAGTATTGTTTGCCGAGGCTGCGGCTTGCTGAACACAAATGACACGAATACGGTGACGGGGACGCTTGTGCCGGAACCGGGCTCGCTATCGCTCCTGGTCTGCGGCCTGTTGGGTCTCGGAATGCTCTTCGCCAAGCGGCGCGTCGTACTCAACTAAGGCAGCCGGATTCCGTTCGGCAGCCGAAGTTTCGGCCAGAAGCGCGAAAGCGCTTCTGGCCTTTTCATTTTTGGTGCCCACGTTTTCGCTATCGAGCATCGTGGCTCACGTAGCCGCGGCAACGTGATCGGGTAGTTTCATCGGTAAGAGGGAATTGACTCAAGCTTCTCTAGGCGTTCGGCGGAGGGGTTTCTTCCGTCGCGCCCGGAGCGGGCAGCAAGTATTCCACTAGGACGACGTCGCGCAGCGTGTCGCTTTAGGGGTTCCGCGGGGGCGAAACTTATTTCGCGGTGTCCGCACCGTCTGGAATGAACGAACCCGAGCGCGTCGGGCGCTTCTCGTGGTGGCAGAAAAACTGCTTGATTCGTATACCATTCGGGCCAATACTCCACGCAGTATACCGTTCAGAGAAGTTGCTAGAGTCGACGATGTTGAGTTCTTGGCGGTCAATCTTACCGGTACTCCGCGTTTCTAAGGGCTGCGCGGGCCAGGGTCGATGGCGTTCGGTTTCTTTGCTCTTGGTGTTGAGCGCCGTCCTTGGCCTGATCTCGCTGCAAGGATGCGGTGGTGGTGGGGGCTCCAGCGAATCGATCGCTCCAGCTCCTCCAGTAAATCCCGCCTCGCCGGACTTCACTTTCAACGTGCAGGGACAGGTTCTCACGATGGAGCAGCAAGGCGCCCCTCAAACTATCGGCGTTGCTCCGGAAGGATCGTTCACGGGGACGGTCGAAGTGACCGTGCAAAGTCTGCCGACGGGAGTAAGCCTGTACCCTCCGGGGCCGTTTGCGCTGGGTCCCAACGACGAAGCGTCGATCATGGTCATTCCGTCTTCCTCAGCGTCCCTCGGCACGTCGAGTATCGTCCTATCGGGCACGCTCGGAACAGTGACGCACTCGGCCACGATTAGCCTAACTATTCAACCGCCTGCGCCCTTCCACCTCTCCCTCTCCACAAACGCGATCTCACTGACCGCAGGAGCGCAAGCCAGTTTCAGCGCCACAGCGACCAGTAATAGCGGCGCAAATTTACCGGCCGTGCTCTTCGATGTCTCTCCGTTCCCGACGAACAACTCCATATCTTTGTTCCAAAGCCCTTATCTGACCGACACGCCGACGTCATCGACGCAACCATTCACCATCACCGCGAATATCTCGGCGACATCGCTTCAAAATTACCCCATTTACGCAACAGTGGGCTCGGGAACTGATTCCAGCACAGCCCTGTTGTATCTCAATGTTTCAAATACGTTTCCATCCATCACGAATCCGACGCGTAGCACGTTCGACCGTACGGACGAGGACGTTACCGACGCCGTTTACGACCGCTCTCGCGAGCTGGTTTTCGCCACAGTCAATGCTCTTAACGAAGTTATGGTCTTTTCTTCGACGAATGCCCGCCTGATCGCTCGGATACCCGTCGATAGGCCGTGGGGAATTGACGAGTCTGCGGATGGCAGCAGCGTGTATGTCGCAAGCAACGGTGGAAGGCTTGTGGTCATCGATCCAGATCTTCTTCAAGTGACGCAATTTGTTCCCGGACCTACGCCCGGCGGCCCATATACGCATCTTGCGCACTACGCGATGCGGTCGTTGGTAGCACTTTCCAGTGGGAAGGTTCTTATCATCGGAAACGTGGACGGTGTCTCGGGATCGATCTTGATTACGTGGGATACCGTGTCGCAGACGATGTCCGCGCCTGCCTTCGCGGTCTTTCAACCCGATTTCATCACCCGAAGCGAGGACCACTCCACAGCGCTCCTCACGTCCTCCTCGGGAAACATGCTCTATAGCGCCGCGTCGGGCACTTTCACAACTGTGCCCAGCCAGATTCTCATCGCCGACTCGCAAAGCGCCGTCGCTCTCAGTCCGAATGGGTCGCAATTCGCGGCCTACGATGGGCAGCAAACGGTCACGTTTTATGATTCTCAGTTCAACACGCTCGCCAGCATAGTAGTCGATGGCCAAAACGATATCAGACAAGAACTGATCTACAGCCTGGATGGCCGATTCCTTTACGACTCTGCCAGTTTCTACCCAACCGATCTCACTGCCGTAAGTGTGATTGACGCGCACACTTTCCAGCCGCTCGGCGTCGTCCCCGATCAAAACCTTGCCGACTCCAATACGACGATTCCGTTCGACATCGATGAAACAGGAATGATTTTCGGCGGCCAACCGCAGGCAAGAGGGCTAACCTTCCTGGACGTTTCTGATCCCGGCGCTGTTAGCAATCCAGAATTCACGCTTGGGCCTTCTTATAACGCGGGAGCCCTTCTCAGTCTGTCGCAGCCCGAGCAGGTCTCGTTGGAGGGTGCTTACTTCAGTTCGGCCGAATCGTATCGCGTCAATTTTGGCCCGCCGCCGGCGTCGCCTGCCTCTCAGATTGGGACCGGCGTTGCCGTCCAATCCGCAAACGTCATCCATGTGACGGCGCCGACAGGGTCTAAGCCTGGAGCCGCAAATCTCACGGTCACTGGTTCCGACGGCTGGTCACAGCTTGCGCCTGACTCAGTCAGTTATGGGCCGCAAATCTTGGTCCTCGACGGCAATGCGGGGTCTACAAGCGGCGGTAGCTCCATTTTTATATTTGGATATGGATTGGTCCAGCCGCTTACAGAAACGCCCAACACGCAGGTTACAATTGGAGGCCGTTCCGCGACAATCACTCATTCGTCCGGTCCGGGGTTTCTAAGCCCCTTCCCGTTCGCAATGGACTATCTTGAGGTCACAACCCCGGCGAATACTTCCGGCTATGCCGATGTCAGTGTGACCACTCCGTTGGGAAGCACGACGCTCTCCAAGGGGTTTCAGTATCTTACAAACGCACAAGTGTTTCCGCTAGCCGGCACCACGAATCAGATCATTTACGACCAGGGCAGAGACCGGCTGTACGTTACAAACACGAGCCAAAATGCAGTGGATGTTTTCTCCCTCGCCTCGATGTCGTTTCTTACGCCGATACCGGTCGGCGCCGGTCCCACCGGCATTGCCTTAAGTCCTGACGGCGCAAAACTCGCGGTGGCAAATTTCGGTGATGGGAGCGTTTCCGTAGTCGACCCGGATCAAATGGCAACCATCGCGAAATTCCCTGGCGTGACGGCCGGAGACTCCGGTTGCGACCCGCTTGAAGTCACTGCCGTGCAATCGCAAAAGGTCTTAATAAATAACTATTGCCCGGGCACGATACCGATGGCGGGCAGCATCCATCTTTTGGACCTGAATTCTGGTAGCCTGAGTTGTGTTGGGGTCGCGGGTTGCACTCCGGACGGCACGGAGATTAGGCCGCAGCTAGGTTCCGTCTACGAGCCGGGCTACTACGAATTGTCATCATCTAAGGACGGCACCAAAGTCGCCTTCGCAATTTCCGGTGTGACTGCCGGCCTCAGCGGCATTCTCGATCTGACGGCAAACACGATCACGTCTACGGACAGCCAAGGAGGCGGCGCAACTACCATCGACGGCGACGGCAATTTGTTCTGCTATGAGATCACTCGGAGCAATGGCTTCGGAGGTTTTGCCGAGTTTGATACGCAACTTAACGAGATAAATTTTCCGAACGATATCGATTATCTGCAAGCCGGTCCTGACAGTCTTAACTTGCTGCCGGGCACGGCCTTGAATGCGTCGGGCAGCCTCCTATACGAGCCCCAGGGCGCGCCTTTCTTTCCCGGCGCAGCGCCGCTCAGCGTGGATGTATTCGATGTTCATACGGGGCGCCTCGCTTTGCGTGTGGCAGTGCCGGACCCACTCATCGCACCGCTCAATCCAATGGCGTTGGACGAAACAGGGCAAAGGATATTCCTAATTTCCAGCACGGGCATCACGATCGTTCAACTGGCCCAGGAACCCCTGAGCCTCGCGTCTGCAAATCCGGCGGCAGCCGGGCCGGGAGCACAGATTACGATCCGAGGAAGCGGTTTTGAGAGCGGAGCCACGATATCATTCGGTGGTGCGCTCGCGACAACAACTTATGTGGACGCCGACACCCTCCACGTAAATGTGCCCGCGATCTCGCCGGGACCCGTCCGCGTCACGGTAACAAATCCGGACGGGGGTACGTACCCATACGACGCCCTGTTTACGGTGCGATAGCGTCGAGGCTCGTATTGGACTAAGCATCCCCGCAGCTGGGCGAGCCGGCAGATCACTTCGAAAGCGGGAATGATTCGTGCCGCGCTAGGAGTTCGTCGGCGGTGGGATTTCGTCTGAGGTGCCCGCAACGGGCAGCAAGTATTCCACCACGACGACGTCGCGCAGCGTATCGCGATGCCGGGCGTGAGCGCGGTGCCGGCCGACCTCGCGCCATCCCGTGGCCTGGCACAGCCGCAGACTGTCTCGATTTTCGGCCAGCACACGACCGATCAATTTCCGATAGCCCATGCGCGGCGCATCGGCCTGCACCGCGCGCATTAATTGGCGGCCCACGCCGTAGCTGCGGAATTGCCGGCGCACAAAGATGAAGACCTCGCCGATGTCGTCCAGCGTCAACCGCGAATCGTACTCTTCGATCGCCGCCCAGCCCGCCACCCAATTGCGCACTTCGGCCACCAGCAGCGGATGTTTGGGATCTCGCTCAGCGGCGGCGATTCGGTAGCGTTGCTCTTCGATCGAGCGCGGTTCGAAATCGAACGTCGCCATGTCGTCGGCGACCGCGTCGTTGAAGATTTCGCGCAGCGCGGCGGCGTCCTCGGCTTGTGCTGGGCGAATCCCGAGCCTCGGTCCACCCTCAGGCGTAGCCATGCTGGGATTCTACCATCGAGATTTGCTTTGCGCGTCGCCGTGACGCTCGGTTTCTCGAATTTTGTAGCCGCCCAGACGATGGGCGCGGCTACATGCGCGGCAACGCTGGCTTGACAATTTTCGTGCTGCCCGACAAACTACACGCACGATGGGCGAACTCCTGCAACGCATGACGCTGGGGGATTTCTGGAAGGGCCTTTGGCTCACCTTCAGCTCCCAGGATCCAAAGAAGGTTTACACCGAGCAGTATCCGCTCGAGCGGCCCATGGTGGCGGAGCGCTATCGCGGCGCCCCGCGCCTGAATAACAATCCCGAAACCGGCGAAACGCTGTGTATCGCCTGCAATTTGTGCGCGTTGGCGTGCCCTGAAAACCTGATCGTCGTCGGTTGGCATCGCGACGAAGCCACGCGCCGCAAGGTCCTGACCACGTTCACTTACGACACCTCGCGCTGCATGTTTTGTGGCCTCTGCGAGGATGCCTGCCCGACCGATTGCCTTGAGCTCACGCAGGACTTCGAGATGGCCCACTACACCCGCGAAGGTGCCATCTGGGATCGCCACCGGCTCGAAGAAGGACCGACGCCCGTACGCTACACGCGGTAAGCAGTTCACAAATGGAACTTCGCAAAGACCCCATCACTAGGAGTTGGGTGGTCGTAGGCCATAGGGAGAGCGTCGCTGCGCTCTCGGAGGATTGCCCTCTCTGCCCGAACCCGTCGGCGCCTCCTCCGCTCTTGCAGATACCGGCGCAAGGTGACTGGCGCGTTTGCGTGCGCCCGCACCCCAGCCCGCTCTATCAGATCGAACTCGAAGCGGGCCGCGAGGCGGAAGGCATCTACGACAAAATGAACACCGTCGGCGCGCACGAGTTGATCGCCGAGACTCCGTCGCACGAAGGCACCCTGGCCTATTTGCCGGACGATCAGATCGAAGCCGTGCTCGAGGCCTACCGCCTGCGCATCCTCGATCTGAAAAAAGACGCGCGGCTCAATTACGTCACCGTGTTCCGCAATCGCGGTTTGCCTGCGGGCGAGGAATTCACGCACCCGCACTCGGAAATCACCGCGACCGCCTTCGTCCCGCGCCGGATCATCTACGAATTGCGCGCCGCGCGCGCGTGGTGGGAGGAAAAAGAACGCTGTGTGTTCTGCGATATCGTGCGCCAGGAAGAGCGCCGCGGCCGCCGCCTGGTGGATACCCAGGGCGATTATTACGCGCTGTGTCCGTACGCTTCCCGCGTTCCGTTTGAGGTTTGGTTGATGAGCCGCCGCCACAATCATCTGTTTGAGCAGCCGACGTCGAAGACCAACCGCCGCGACCTCGCCATGTTGCTTGGAAGGACGCTTCGCAGAATCGGGCGGGTGACGGGAAGCTATCACATGGTGCTGCACACCGCGCCGAACACGGCCGATAAACGCGGCGACCTCAAAGATTACTGGAAAACGCTCGCCGATGATTATCACTGGCACATCGAAATTATGCCCATCCTGGAAAAGGTCAAGAAGTCGTACAGCATCAAGGAGGTTTACTTCAACTCCTTGCTGCCGGAAGAAGCCGCCGAGCGATTGCGGCAGATCGATCCCGCACCCTGAGCCACGCACTATGAGACGCTCCGAACGCGGTGGGATCATTTCAAAGCTCATCGCGCTACTGTGTTTGGCGCTGTTGATCGGCGGAATCTACGTTCTGCGTCATCCCATCCTGCGCTTGGCGGGCAATTTCTGGGTGGTCGACGATTCGCTCCAGAAATCCGACGCGATCGTCGTTCTCTCCGACGACGATTATTCGGGCGATCGCGCCGCCCGCGCCGCCGCGCTTTTCAAGCAAGGATGGGCGCCGATCGTCGTCGCCAGCGGCCGCGAGCTGCGTCCCTACGCGGGCATCGCGGAGCTAGAGACGCACGATCTCGAAGGCGACGGCGTGGACAAAGAAGCCATCGTGCAGTTTCCGCAGCGCGCGGAAAATACGAGCGAGGAAGCCGTCGCGCTCCGCGGCCTTTTTGCACAACGCGGCTGGCACAAGATCGTGATTGTCACCTCGAACTACCACACTCGCCGCGCCCGATTCATCTTCAGCCGAGTCGTGTCACCGGATGTGGACACTCGAGTCGCCTCCGCGCCAGACGCCAACTACGACCCCGGAGGTTGGTGGGAGACCCGCGAAGGCATAAAGCTGTTCTCGTTCGAGTGCATGGGATACCTGGTCGCCCGCTGGGAATTGCGCGGTAACTCACTTCGATAGAGTAGGTTACGGCTAATCCGTGCTTGCACCGCCCTTCGGCCTGGGCCAGCATCCGAGTTGAACCCGGCCTGGCCACGGCATCGGACGTTTCGACAGGGAACTGCTGTGCCGCTCAGTTGATAATGTCCATCTGGGAACTTCTCACCCCGAGAAGGCAACTTTTTTCAGTTTACTTCCCCTAACCTGTGTAATATATTGCGCAGTCAAGTTGCTCTCGCGGAGCTTTCTGCTAGGACGGTCCCCGCCGGTAGCTTAGGGAGCACAGTTACAGAAGTATTTACGTAAGATGTTGGTAAGCCGGAGGTTGCGGAATGTGGCGCAAACCTGAAGAGCCGAAGGTATCGTCGCCCTCGATCGCGCCCGCGCTCTCCGAAATTTCCGCGCCGCGCGTTGAACCTCCCTCCGCCGCCTCCGCGTCGTCAACAATTTCGCCCGCGGCATCCGCAAATCGTGCCGTCACCGCCCCCTCGCCTGCCGGTGGCATCCTCTCGAGTTCACTCATCATCAAGGGAGAAATTTCCGGGCGCGAAGACCTGTACATCGATGGCGAAGTACACGGCAAGATCCAGATTCTCGAAGGCAAGGTGACCGTCGGGCCCCATGGCCGCGTTTCCGCCGATGTCGATGCCCGCGAAATCGTCGTCCGCGGCACGGTGCAAGGAAGCCTTCGCGGCCGGGAACGCGTCGAGATTGATTCCACTGGGGATGTCCGCGGCGATGTTGCCGCGCGCCGGGTGGTGATCGAAGAAGGGGCGGCGATCCAAGGTTCGATCGAAGTTGAGCGCCCCAAAGAAGTTGAACGCCCCAAAGAAGTTGAACGGCCCAAGGAAGTGGAACGCCCGGCAGAGGTCGCCGACGCGCGCGTCGTAAGCGCCACCGTGCCCGAAGCTGAGCGGCCGGTCGCATTCGAAATCGAAGCCCTTAAGCCATAAGAAGGCGGTATGAGTTTCCTGCAACGATTACGGTTTTCCGCGGCAGCCCAATGGGGCGCCCAGCCCGCTCGACCGATGCGCCCTGTGGGCGCTGCTAGCCCGGCGGGAAGACTCCCAATGTCTTCGCAACTCATCTCCGCGCCGCCGGGACCCGGCTACGCGCCGCGAACCCTGCGTGCTTCGAACGGCCTCAAGGAATTCCTATGGCACTTAGATGGCATCGGCCGCGGGCAATTGCTTGACGTAGGACCGGTCTGGCAGAACACGGTGGGTTTCTTCATCGAGCGCGGTTTCCGCGTCTACAGTGAGGACGTGCTGAGCGAATGGCAATCATTCCTCGGTGAGGAAGAAGCCAAACTGCGCGCGCTGGCGCCCGGCGAAGGCGCTGAGGACATGACCCCCGCTGGCCGCGCCGAGCGATTCCTGGCCACCAGCATGCAGCAGCATGCCGGCACGCTCGATGGAATCTTGTTATGGGATATGCTGGATTATTTCGATAGCGCGCTCGGGTCGCGCGTCGTCGCGCGGATCTCGTCGCTGGTGCGCGATGGCGGCGTGGTGCTGGCGCTGTTCCATAGCCGCAAGCCCGAGGAGTTTCACCGCTACCGCGTGCTCGACGGTCAGAATCTCGAACTGGTCGGCGCCAGCTGCTCGCTCACTCCGCAGCGCGTCTATCAGAACCGCGAAATTCAGGATTTGTTCGGCCGCTTCCGCTCGTCGAAGACGTTCGTGGGCCGCGACCAGGTCGGCGAGTGGCTTTTCACCAAGTAAACTCTCGCCCGCGCCGCCCGCACCCGCCGGACTACCCGCTGTAGTGCCCGGTCCAGATCACGCGAATCAGATCGCGCTGATACGAAATCACGTTCGATTGCCACAGTATCGCGCAGAGCATCAGCCCCATCATCAGCACCGACATTCCGAGCGCAATCGCCATTTGCGATTCCGTGGCTGGAACCGTCAAGCTTCGAAGCATCCGCACCAAGTTTCCCCCTGACGCTTCCGCCGCGTCCCCACGGCCCCTTTTGCGCGATACTAAATCCCAAGCCCGCAGCGCCGGAGGAAGCTTCCGGCACGTCACTCGATAATCTATCGCAATCGGTATGCCAATTCGCGCTCGAGGCAAAACCCCGCGTTCGCGTGGAATTGTGCACGTGCAGGGCAAGACGTCTTCACGAATGGTCGAGCACGAGGAAAAGTTCTGCGCAGTCGCGGCTCAAATGTGGAGAAGCTTTTTCCTGCGACTTAACCGGGTCCTAGAACTTCCAGTACCACCTCGGACCAGCCATATGCGTCGGAAATTTGCGCCTGCTCGAATCGCCGGGAAGCCCCGGAGTTTTCGGATTGATCGGCCGCGTCACCAGCCGTCAGCAAAATCCCGCGATCCGCGGCGGACAACATCCCCGCATCCTCCGAGCCCTCGCCAATCGCGACGATTTGCGATTGTCGCCGCGCCGGGGCGGACGCGCGATACAGTTGCGCCAATCGGCGGGCCGCCGCCCCGGCGTCCGGCAGCGACGAAAAATGCCAGAAGGGCGTCCCTGGCTTCGCGTGATACCCCTTCTTTTTTGCCAACGCAACAAACCGCGCAATTTCGCCGTCGGACGCCCCTGCAAAAAAGAATGGCTCCTCGAAATCGCGCAGCCGGAATTGTTCCGCTTCACGCTGCGTGAATCCCGTATTCCGCTCGGTTTCACGCAAGTTCATTTGGCTCACGCCAACCACGCTGACACCCGCCTCTTCCGCCAGCTCCTCCAGCGCCGCAGCCGTTTCGCCATACGGCTTGCCCAATGCCAGCATCTGGAAGTTCCCCGAGCGCTCCTGTCCCTCGATCCGCACGGGGAAATATCCCTGCGGCACGAACAGCCCGCCGCCATGTTCGGTGACGAATGGCCCGCTGTGCCCCAACTTGCGTCGAATCGGATCCATCTCCGCGCGCGTAAGCCCCGAAAAAATCACCCACGGCACCGCGCGCCGCTCAAGCTCGTCGATGCCCGCCTGCGCCGCGGCCGATGAGCCCGTCCGCGCGTCAAGCAAGCATCCCTCCAGCGCCGTAAACAATATTTTTCGCGTAGCCAGCATTGACGATCAGTGTAGCGCGCCTACGCCGCCCCGCGAAACGCGCCCCCAAAAAGAAAAGACGGGCGGATTTTGCATCCGCCCGTCTCACGTCTTCTCCGGCCCGGCTGGCGTTCTCTCTGAAGTTGGCCTAGCCGGTCGGTACGAGAACGACTTTTTCGTTCGGGCTATTTGCCCCGGACGTGGCGTTAATCGCTGCTGGCAGACGCCGTCGCTGCCGGTTTCGGTGGCTTGGGCACGCTGATGTAACCGGTGATCGTGTCTTTCGTCACTTTGTTTACGACAAATTCGCATGGTGTGCGCGAGCCGGTCTGTTCAAAGAACACCGGTTCGTTCACGGCGTGGTTCTTGCGGCTGATTTGAACATCATCCACCAGCAAGTCCGCGCTGAACTGTTTCTTGGCCGGGTTCGTGCCCTTCAGAGTCACCTGCACGGAGCCCACGGTCTGCGCCTTGTTCTTGGTATTGATCGTGAATTCGGTGTAGTCGCGCTCGCCCATCCGCTGCAGTTCGGAGATCTGTTCGCTGTTGGTGGCGATTAACGTCCCCAACTGGCTCTTGGCCATCTGCAAGTCGCTGCGCGTGGAGTCGAGGTCGGTGCGCACGCCTGTAACGCGCGTGTCCACGGCCTTCACGTCATCCGCGTTGGCCTTCGTGGCCAGCTGCGTCGTCACCGTCGTATTCACATCGTTGATCTTCTCTTGGCTCGCCTGCAAGTCCGCGGCTTCTTGCTTGCGGGCGTTGCTCAGTTGGCCTTGAGTCAAATTAAGCTTCTTGGTCACCACGCTCAGGTCGCTTTGCAGCTCGGCGTTGGTAGCGTCCACCTGCGCCTCGTGCGTTCGCAGCTGCGCGATCTGGCTGGTGTAATCCTGCTTCGCGCTCTTCAGTTCGTTTTCAAGAGTCTGCTGAAACTGATCTGCATGGGACGATGCTGTCCAGCCAATGCCGATGCCGGCCAGGCCCGCGATCGCCGCCAACACCACCGCCGGTATCAACCAGCCCGGCGTCCCGCTCTGCTCTACGTACTTCTCGTCTGCCATTTTCGTTTTCTCCCGGAAGGTTAGTTGAAAACCCCACTCACGTAACAGCACGGCAAGCGCCAACCCCACCGGCCCGCCATGCCGTCCGTAACCTACTGACTGAGTGGCAGTTACTATAGACCTGTACGAAAGGACAGGTTACGAGGCTAGTACTAGTCCGTGCAATCTTTACCGCACGCCGTGCGTTGTGGCACACGCGCTCAGGATTTCGCACAAACGTGCGTCTTGATTTGTCAGGGCATGGATTCATCCGTGCCGTAACGCTACTCCGCACCTATGCGGCTTTCGCGCCTTTTGCGTCCCGACGTTTTGTATCGGGACGCCGCGAAGACGATGGTTCGTTTCCGCCCCTAGTGTCCCGCTTTCGGCGGATACGCCGGCAGGTCCGGCGGCCGCGGAGGCAGCGTCATCGGATGCTCCTGCATGGCCTTCGTGACGACCTCAATGGCCTTCTCAAGCTGCGGATCGTGGCCGGCCATCACCTGGTCGGGCAGGTTGTCGACAACGATGTCCGGATCGACGCCATGGTTTTCGACCACCCACTGGCTATCCAGCCCGTAGAGCGAGAATTCAGGCCGCGCGACATATCCGCCATCCATCAGCGGAATGAACCCGCGGATCCCGCGCACGCCGCCCCAGGTGCGCATGCCAATCACGGGACCCAGCTTGTAAGCTTTGAACAAGTAAGCGAAGAAATCGCCGTCGGACGCGCTGTACTCATTCGAGATGGCCGCCATCGGCCCGTTGAAGACGAACGGAGGAACCGTGGTGGACGGCCAATTGCGCGCCGTTGACATCGCCGCCAGGATACGCCGCAACGGGTCCAGCACCATGTCGGTCGCGAACCCGCCGCCGTTGTAGCGCTCGTCTATGATCAATCCCTGCTTGCGGATTTGCGGGAAATATTGGCGCACAAATTCATTCAGCCCGTCATCTTCCATGTTGGGCAGATAGATGTATCCGATCTTGCCGCCGGACGCCGCGTCCACTTTGCGCCGGTTGGTTTCGATCCAATCGAGTTCGCGCAAATGGTATTCGCTCGAAATCGTGCGCACCACCACGTTGCGCTCTCCGGTTTCGCTCGGCGTGGAGTTCACCGTCAGCGTGACGTTCTGCCCCGCCGTGTTCACGAAAAGCTCGTAGGGATTCTGCGGAATTTTCAGCGCGTGCCCATTCACGGCCAGCAGGTAACTTCCTTCGGCCACGTTCACGCCCGGTTCGGTCAGCGGCGAAACGCGCTGCGGATCCCAATTCTGGCCCGGATAGATTTTCTTGATGCGATAGCGGCCGCTCGCCGTGTCGGCTTCAAAATCCACGCCCAGCAGTCCGGTCTCCACCGGATGCAAATCCGGATAGTCGCCCCCGCCAACGTAGGTGTGCGAGTTGCTGAGTTCGGCGACCATATCGCCCATCAGCAGGTCCAGGTCGTATCGATCGGCTACGTAGGGCAGCAGCACTTCGTACTTCTTGCGCACCGCGTCCCAATCCACGCCATTCATCGAAGGCTCGAAGAAGAAGTCGCGGTCCTGCCGCCACACTTCCTCAAACATTTGGCGCCATTCGGCCCGCGGATCGATTTCGGTGCGCAAGTCGGAAAGATCCAGCGCACCATCGCCCGCATGATGCGGCGCTCCGGCACCTGCGGTGTCCACGATGCCAAACGTCGCGGCGCCGCCTTCGCCCGGCGGCCCGAAGTACAGCAGTTTTTTGCCGTCGAATGACGGGACGAACGCGGTTGCCCCAGCCACCAGGACGTGGTCCTCACGTTCCGCCATATCGAACGCGTGAATTGCGTTTTCTTCGCCCGGCAACGGACCGGATAGCCCTTGAATCGGCTGCGTAACGTAGAAAACCAGCCCACCCTTTGCCGCGCCGAGTTGCGCGATCACCGATGGCGGCATCGGGAAAACCACGATCCGGTCGGCGATGCCGTCCAGATCAATCCGGAATTCGGTCTTGGCCGCCGCTGGTGTTGCGGGTGTTGCGGCTGCGGTCGCCGCCGTCGCGCTTGCTGGTGCTGGCTTCGCAGGTTTCCCTGGCTTGCCGGGTTCCTTTGGTGCGTTCGCCCGATTGGTCGTCGGCGTGGTCGTCACGTCGGTAGTTGCGGGAGTCTCCTGCTTCACGGAGACTTCGTCGCTTCGCGTGGCAAACGGCGAAGGCAGATCGGCGCGCAACGTGATGGCATAGACGCGCGTGGCCTTGGGATTTGCGAATTCCTCATCGTACACGCCCACCACTTCGTTGTAGTCGCGCGTCGAAAGCACGAAGAGGTATTTGCCGTCGGGATCGAAAATCGGGTTGTAGGTATTCGTGAAATCGTCGGTCACCGGAGTGACCTTGCTCGTGGCCAGCGAATACAGTTCGACCGCGTGATTGTAGTTCGCAAATGGCTTCGAGTACGCCAGCCACTGGCTATCCGGCGACCACGCATAATCCGTGATCTCTCCCCACACCGCCGTATCTGCCAGCACCGGTTTCTTCGTATCGACATCCACGTACCACAGCCGCAGTTTCTGGTCCGCGTACGCCAGCTTCTTGCTATCGGGCGACCACAGTGGCGGGAACATGAATCCGCTGCTGCCCGTGGTGATGCGTTGCGCTGGGCCCAAGCCGTCCTGCGGAGTGACGTAAAGCTCCTCTTCGCCGCTGGCGTCGGAAATGTACGCGATCCATTTGCCGTCGGGCGACCAGGCCACGCCGTGCTCCCGGCTGCCCGGCGAAGCCGTCAGGTTGCGGATGCTGCCACGCTTGGCAGGCACCGTGTAAACGTCGCCGCGCGCCGCCACAACCGCGCGGTTTCCGTCCGGCGCGATATCCGCGTCGGTCACGAACTTGGCCACGTTTTCCCACTGCGGCCGCGCCAGGTTCGAATCGCCCGGAAGATACACGGTCATCTTTTGCGCTTGCTCCGTTTTCGTGTCGAACAGATACAAGTAACCCGCGTTCTCAAATACGATTGTGTCGCCGCCCATGCTTGGCCAGCCCATGTCGTAATCCGTGTAGTTGGTCAGCTGCCGCGTCTGTTTCGATGTCAGGTCATACGCGTACAAATTCATGCGCTTGGCCGGCCCGCGGTCGGAGCCGAAATAAATCGTGTTGCCGTGCCACATCGGGTAGGTGTTGTTTCCTTCGGTGTCTGTGATCTTCTCCACGTGATTTGCGGCGAAATCGTAAATCCAAATCGCTTGCGCCATGCCACCGGTGTAGCGTTTCCACGTGCGGAAATTCCGGAATATGCGGTTGTACGCGATGCTCTTTCCGTCCGGCGAATATGACGTGAGCCCGCCCTTATCCACGGGCAACTGCACCGGCAACCCGCCGATCACGGGCACCGTAAACAGCCGCCCGAACCAATCGTTGAATGTGTTCGCGCGCGAAAGAAACACGATGTTCTGGCTGTCCGGCGTCCAGGTGATCACTTCGTTGTTCGGGCCCATGCGTTCGGGCATCGGCTCGGCGTCCTGCAAGAATGTCAATTGGCGCGGCTCGCCGCCGGTAGCCGGCATCACGTAGACGTTGAAGTTGCCGTCGTACTGCCCGGTGAACGCGATCCATTTACCGTCGGGCGAGAATTTCGGGAAAATCTCGTTGCCCGGGCTCGTCGTGATCCGATCGGCGACGCCGCCGGCTGTCGAAACCAGCCACAGATCGCCTCCATAGCTGAACACCACCTTGTCGCCGTGCACGTCGGGGAAGCGCAAGAGGCGCCCCTCTGGCATCGTTTGGCTCATCGCGGCCGATGCGAACGCAAGGACACACGCAAGAATCCACGTTAGACGTAGTTTCATTGGGATTTCACCCCTGCCTGATTTGAATTGAGGCCATCAGCAGAAGCGCCATCATAGCGCAACATCCTGTGACATGCGAATTGGAGTTTTGCCGCACGCGCAAAAAGAGCACGTCTGGCGCGGGCCTTCGTGTAATGAACGCCGGCGCTAGGTCGGGCTTACTTGGCGGGAATGGCCATCGGGGCAGGATCGCCAAGAATGGCGGCTTCGAGCACTGCGTCGTTGCTCGAATCGTTGCGCGCTTTCAGTTGATTCTCAATTGTCTTGAAGAGTTCCGCGGTTCGGATCGGCTTCGATACGTATGCATCCATTCCCGCCGCCAGGCAGCGTTCCTGATCGCCTTTCAGGGCGTGCGCCGTCATCGCGATGATGGGAATGTGCGCGCCGGTGGGTTTTTCTTCGTTGCGAATCATTGCAGTGGCCACGAAGCCGTCCATTTCCGGCATCTGAACGTCCATCAAGATTGCATCGAAGCGCACCTTTGCCAGCGCCTCCAAAGCGGCCCGTCCGTTTGCCGCCACGGTCACCTCGAAGCCGCGCTTTTCCAGCAACCGCAACGCCAGTTCTTGGTTCACCAGATGGTCTTCGGCCAATAGGATTCGATGGTGATGCTGGTCCTCTCGCATCGTGTGTTTCGTTACTAGCCGCTCTGGAATTTTTCGCGGTCCCTTTTGCAGAACGCTGCAGATCGCATTCAATAGTTCGCGCTGGTGTATCGGCTTCACCAGATACGCGGAAATCCCCAGTTCGCGGCAGCGCGCCGCGTCTCCCACGTGCCCCGCCGAAGTCAGCATCATGATCGTGGCGCCAGCCAGCGCGGGATCCTGCCGGATCTTTTCTGCAACCTTGAATCCATCCATTTCCGGCATGTGCCCGTCCAGCAGGACCAGCGGATATGGATGGCGCTCCGTCTTGGCAGTCTGAAGCGCGTCAAGCCCTGCGCGCCCGCCTTCAGTTGTTGTGGGACGCATGCCCCAATTCGTCAGCATTTCTTCCAGCACGCGGCGGTTCGTGTAATTGTCGTCGACGATCAGGACCGGCAAGTCCCGCAATTGCTCGGGCGGCACGGGTTTCGAGCGCGCCGCAGGCGAATCCTGCAGCGCGAGCGGAATCGTAAAGTGGAATGTGCTGCCATGCCCCGGCTCGCTTTCCAGCCACAGACGGCCTTGCATCAGATCGACAAGCTTTTTGCAAATCGTCAGGCCGAGTCCCGTGCCGCCGTATCTTCGGGTCATTGAGCCGTCCACCTGAGAGAACGCGTCAAACACCGTCGCTTGCTTCTCGGCGGGAATGCCGATGCCCGTATCGCGCACGGAAAAGTGCAGCGCCGTGAATCCCAGTGCCTGTATCTCGCGATCCTCTTCCACGCTCACCACAATCTCGCCCTTTTCCGTGAACTTGATGGCGTTGCCCACCAAATTGACCAGAACTTGCCGAATTCTTCCGGGGTCTCCCACCAGCGCTTCCGGAACGTCGGGTTGCACCTCGTAAACCAACTCGAGTTCTTTTTGATGCGCGCGCAGGCCGAGAGCCTGCATCGTCTCGCCCAGGCTTTCGCGCAGATCGAATGTAATCGAATCAAGATCCAGTTTGCCCGCCTCGATTTTCGAGAAATCCAAAATATCGTTGATGATCGATAGCAGCGATTCCGCCGAATGCCGCACCAATTCCATATAGACGCGCTGCTCTGCCGTCAGATCGGTATCCAGCGCCAGCTCCGTCATTCCGATCACGCCGTTCATCGGCGTGCGAATTTCGTGGCTCATTGACGCGAGAAATTCGCTCTTCGCCCGATTGGCCGCTTCCGCCTCGCGGCGCGATTGTTCCGCGTCGTGGTGGGCGGCCTCGGCAGTCCGTTTTGCGAATCGCAGGCGCCAGATCAGCATGGCCAGTTGAATCAGTGCAAATCCAAGTAGAATAGCTCCCACTGCCAGCAATCGCTCGCTGCGTTCCACCGCGAGTAGGTAGAACAGAGCGCGCTTCTGCGGTAGGCCGTTATCGAGCCACCGAAATTCGCTGTTGATCAGCGTGCCATCCGCGACGATGGCGCCCAGTTCATCCCGCAGAGTGTTCGCCGCTTTCACAGCGCCAGGCCGTTGATAGCTGGCGCCAACCCCGTACATAACCAAATATTCCGGCCGGTCGATCATTTGCAGCTGAATGTTCTTGCAATCGTCCGGAAGACTGACCTCGTAGAAGCTTTCCGTAATCATTGTCGCCCGGACTTTGCCGGTACACACCGCGCTCAGTTGTTCCGGAGCGCTCCCGACGGTTAGAAACTCCGCGTTCGGAAAGTAGGTCCTCGCAAGCTTCGTACCCATACTTTTAGGGTTTGCGGCGATTGTCACCTTGGACGATTGATCGTTCGGCACGATTGGATCGCTGCTCCGAGACACCAGTCCGTAACTGATCATCGACCACGGCGCCGAAATGTAGACATGTCCCCTTCGCTCCGGCACGTTGCCGATCACCGGCCACAGATCCACTTGGCCCGTCTGCAGCGCGGCGTCTGGACCTTCGGGCGAATAGACCCATTGCAGTTGGATGCCGCTTCTGCGCGCAGCCTCGTTCAGGAGGTCGACTGCATAGCCCGCGGCTTGTCCGTCGGGGCCTGGGAAGTGCTCCTTGTTCGAGTTGTAGAAGCCGATTCGGAAAGGCGTCTTCCGCAGCGCCGCTGCGCGCTCGCGGTGAATCACGACTACCGCGACGCAGCCAAACAGCAGCGCCAACCCAATAGCAACCAATGCCACTTTTTGACATGGTTTCAATTTCTTAGTGGTGGGCATCGTCTAGTTTCGCCTTCGTCCTTTGGCGCTGTCGCGACCGCTCGAAAGGGAACTCCGAGAGAGAAGCGTGCACGAAGGCGGCCAGACGCCGATTCCGGAATGACCTGCAACCCGCTTGGAATCATGGGAGAACAGACGATGTGAGATGAGCTGAAATTACGCAGCGCGCGTGAGTGTTCGCGGACGGAACGCCCCGCGCCGGAACGGCACAGATGCAAATCTTCGCGCGGACCGAAGGAAGCGCGAATCGCATCGCGGAGAGCCGCAAAAATGTCGGCTACGTCGTCGGCAATCCGTAGCGGCGAAGCTCGGGTTCGAGCGCGGCCAGTCCGGTAAAATGAAAGCCGATCATGCCGAGCGCGCGCGCCGCGTCGGCGAATTCCGCGATGTCATCGATGTACAGCGTATCGCTTGCGGCGACGCCGAGTTCCTCGAGCGCGCGGCGATAGATTTCCGGCGCCGGTTTGCGCGCGCCCACTCTGCAGGAATAAACGCGCACCGGAAAATATTTCACGAAAGAAAAATCCCGCTCCATATGCGCCACGTGCAGCGGATCGATGTTCGAAAGCAAACCCAGGCGGCAGCGCGCGCTCAGCGCGCGAAACAGATCGTCGCCGATGATCGGCTCGGGCTCGAAAACGCTGTTCCACGCCGCACAGAATAAATCGTAATCGGCCGGCGAGCCGATCGTCTGCACCAAGTGCCGATGCCAATCGTGCGGATCGATCTTGCCTTCCTGCCAATCGTTCCACAGCGGATCGGTTTCCACGGCGCGCCACACTTGCTTCGCCGAAAGTCCGGAGCCGCTTCCCGTGACGTCGAGCGCGCGCGCGATGTTCAGACGCAGGATCACGCTGCCGATATCGAAAATTACAGCTCGCGGTGGCGCAGCGGCGGCCGGCGGTGTCGCTGCGGCTCGCGCATTGTTCACGCTCATATTTTTTCTTGTTCGGTTTCGGCTGGGGCCAGTGCCGCCGCGCCCTTGCCGCGGCGCGCCCGCAGCGCCCCGATGATCGCCGGCATCAGCGAAAGCACCACGACGATGACGATCACGTAGTGAATCTTCTGGCTGATGTTCGGAATGTGCGACCCCAGAAAATATCCGCCGAAAATCATGCTGCCCACCCACACGATGCCGCCCACGATGTCGTAGCTTAGATAGTGGCGATAATTCATGCGCGCCGCGCCGGCCACCGGCGGACAAAAAGTCCGCACGATCGGCACAAAGCGCGCCAGGATCACCGCTTTCCCCCCGTTCGTTTCGTAGAAATTATGCGCGCGCTCCAGGTGCTGCCGGCGGAACAGCAGCGAATTCGGCCGGCTGTAAAGCGCCTTCCCCACGCGCCGCCCGATCCAATAGCCCACTTGATCTCCGACAATCGCGCACAGCGTCACCAGCGCCGCCAGATTCCACACCGGCAAGCGTCCCGCGCCCGCGAATACTCCAGCCGTCACCAGCAGGGAATCGCCCGGCAGGAAAAATCCCGCGAAAAGCCCGGTCTCCGCGAACACAATCGCGCACACCATCAGTGTGCCGCCCCACGCGATCAGCCCTTGCACGTTGTACAGCGTGTGGAATAAATGGGTGAGCGATGAAATCATACGTGAATTCAGACTATACACTACGTTAGCAGAAATTCCCGCCGAGTCTGCGCTCCCTCTGTCGTACTCAGCAGGCCGTCCCCGCGTCCGCCCGAGGCTCCGCCCCGGCGAATGGTCCTACCTCTGCGAGTCTCTGGCTTCTCGGCGCCTCTGCGTTATCTTTTTCTTTTTCTCTTCGCACGCTGCTCCCTCGCCCCCTCCTCTTTTGTGCCGCAACGATCAACGGTACGAAAGTTCCATGACCCTGTGAGCACAGTACTATTGCCGCTCCTAAACCTCGCAGCAAGAATGCCCTCGTCAGGCGAATGGACCGTTGCCGACTGAGGGAAGCAACGATGAAGAGTGTTTATGCAGCCTGGGTGGGGCAGCCCGTAATCATGCAGTTGGCCTCCGACGATCTCCGCGTCCCGCTGCGCGGCACCGTCGTTGGCGAGTCCGATTCCGTCGTGCGTTTCCGCCTCGGCGACGGCTTGGATATCGACATTTTCAAGAAAATGATTTTGGCCATCGAGGAAGACGCCTTGGCGGCGAGTCTCCTCGCGGCGAGAAACTAACATGACCGCCCGCAGCGGTGATGCCAGCTCGAAGCAAGTGGCGCCCGCTCTAGCGGACAGAGTGCAAGAAGCGCCGCGCGCCACGATGCATCGCAAAATCGATGACGGCCGCGTCGCTGTGATCCTGGGCTTCAGCCGCGAAACCATCCGCCGCATGTCTCAGGAGTTGGGCATCGGCCACAAGCAGGACGATGCCGAGGGTGGCACGATCGAATTCACGTACGAGGAGTTGTACCGGCTGTGCCGGTCGTCAATTCGCCCGGTCTAGCAGCCACAAACGAGTTTTTTCCGGCCCTGCCTCTGTTTTTTCCTCACGGCCCCGGGTCTGCATCCCCCTGACGGACCCGGGGTCTTCCCCCAAACCCTCCTTCCGAGAGTTTGCCGTTCCGCAGCCGAGCATCCGACCAAGGATGCGCGCATTTTGCGTCCCGGACGATGTCCCGGGGGGAGTCCCGAACGAGCGCAGTGAGGAGGCATCTCTCTGTCTCCGCCCGAAGCGTCAGCGTAGGCCGTCAGCCAAAGCGGGCCCGCCCCTCAGCCAAATCGTCATCTCTGAAAGCGCGACTGTCAATTGGCAACTCCGGCGAATCGCTGGGGTCGTTCCCAGTCATCTCTACGCCCTCTAAGGGGCATGAACATGTTCCGGAGGTGTGCCGCATTCATCCCGC
>Ga0187875_10000144_pt1 | contig 64844 bp, 67 predicted proteins | sample June2016WEW_17_1_2_FD_132978 | JGI IMG/M metagenome (GOLD analysis project Ga0187875, IMG submission 132978) | Peatland microbial communities from SPRUCE experiment site at the Marcell Experimental Forest, Minnesota, USA - June2016WEW_17_10 | ecosystem: Environmental > Terrestrial > Soil >... | reverse complement strand
CTGGTCCATCCGACCAGCAAAGATTTTATGGGGGGCCGTGCTCGGCACGCAAATCGTGGCGACGCTGATCGCGGTTTACGGGCTGTTTATGACGCCGCTCGGCTGGGGTTGGGCACTGTTTGTTTGGGGCTATGCACTGGTGTGGTTCCTCATGAATGACCGCGTGAAACTGCTCGCCTATCGGATTTTTGATCCCGCCAAAGCCGAGACACGGTCCGATTTGACGCCGCAGATCGCCACACGAGCCTATGAACTCTATGAGCAGCGAGGCCGCCAGGACGGTCGTGCAGTTCAGGACTGGGGGCAAGCGGAGCGGGAGATTCGGAAAATTGAGACCCATAAATAGACAGATATGAACACCGCGGCGGGCATGGCCGAAACAATGAAGATGAAAATCAATTCAGAGGGTTTCCGGGCGCAGCCCGGAGAAAAGGTCGAACTCAAAAAGTGGCCGACGACGGTGAGACCTTTTTGCAAGTCGAAGGAGCCCCAAAGAAGTTGAGTTCAGGTCTAATCATTGGCACACATGCCAGCGGCGCAACCAAGATGCCACAGGGTCAGTCTGGGAATACGTTAGTGTAGGGTTTCTTCCGCCCTACCCCGCGAACGGCGTGCGAAGGAAGCGCCCCAACCGCTCGAACGCCGCGCCGCGGTTGGCCTGAAGTGTCCGGCTTGTCGGGTGATGAAAATCCTTCTCCAAAAGATAGAGATACATGATCGCCATTGCGTCCGAAGCCGCTGAAGTTGTGTTGTTGTACTCGGCGCGCAACTCATATTGATGCGTCGGCGTGATGGCCACCCCGTGGTCGCTCTGGAATTCGCCCATGCGCGCGACGCCCACCTTCTCGCGGTAGTCTTCGGCGTCGATCTTCAGCACGCGTCGTTGTGCGGTCAGGTCGTACAGTTCCAGCGATTCGCCGTAGGGATGCAGGTGCGCCGTCGCGTAATGCAGCGTGGTCGGCTCGTCGAGGTTCAACTGGCCCAGCACGACCTTCGAGCGGTACGTGTGCCGGCCCGGCGGCACCATCCAGTGATAGGTCACGTCGTTGCCGAATTGCGCCTGGACCCCGTCCTTCGTGCTGACCACCGAGGCCGTCGCGTTTGTCGCCATCGGGTCGATGCAACCTTCTCCGGGATGCGACATCGACGCGCACATCTTCATGTGCTCCATCCCGGAGCCTGCGAGCGGTTGCACCACGTAGAGTGCCCGGCGGAACAGCGGTTTCATCGGCACGGTCGTGTCCGCGTCCCGTACAAAATCGATGGTGGTCTTGAACCGCACGTTAACGGTGCGATCGGTGACGTTGAGGTTGAGCGACATCGAAAAGAAATCCAGCGGCGTGTCCGAGAGCACCGGCATGCCGTAGCCAGCCGGGAGCGACACGTGCAGCCGTCCCGGAACGAGCGTGAAAAACCGCCAGTCCATGTGTGTGGAATTGTCAAACTCGGCGTTGTGACGCTCCGGCGACGTGCGTTTGGGGTCGAACGTCAGGTTTGCATGGCAGCAGAACTCCGGTGAAATGGTCTGCCGATTCTTCGCGTCGAGAACTTCGGTCTGCAAGCCCGTGAGCCACACCAACTGCGACTTCTCATGCGGCAACAGACAATTCACCGGATGATTCCCGCTCGGGCCGGTCATCGACAGGTAAATCCTGTCGAGCGTATAGGGTTGCGAGATGACCTCGACGCGATTGCGGCCGTTGGCATGGACCTCGCCTTCCGGCCAACGCGGCAGCGACCACCCATTCTGGCGCGCCAATAGAACGGCCATCGCCGCTGCCAGCACGCCAATCGTCACTTTCCGCCAGTACCGCATCGTCACCCGTCCTTCCTAATGCATTTTCCGGGCCGAAACAACCACCCAATTGCCTTGCAGGCAAACAACTTGGAGCGATCCAGCAGCCACGCCGCCCTACCGTTCCACATACCGCTGCGCAATGGGAACACGCCGGCCGATGCCGAAAGCCTTGGTGGTGACACGGAGGCACGGCGGGGCCTGTTTGCGCTTGTATTCGTTCAGGTCGATCTTGCGGACAATGTCGCGTACCAGTTTCTCGTCGTAGCCGGTTTCCTTAACGATTTCGGCGGCGGACTTCGATTCCTCGATATACCGTTTGATGACGGCGTCCAGCACGTCGTACGGCGGAAGCGTATCCTGGTCGGTTTGGTTGGGGCGAAGTTCCGCGGACGGTGGTTTGGTCAGCGAGGATTCGGGAATCGGAAATCTCTGCCTTCCCTCTTTCCGGTTTCCGCTTTCGTTGATATGGCGGGCGAGTTCGTAGACCATCGTCTTGGGTACGTCGGCGATAACGCCGAGGCCGCCATTCATGTCGCCGTACAGCGTGCAATAGCCGACCGCCAGCTCCGACTTGTTGCCCGTGGTCAGCAGCATGTGCCCGAGCTTGTTCGACAACGCCATCAACGTCGTGCCCCGAATGCGCGCCTGGATGTTCTCCTCGGTCGTGTCTTCGCGCAGACCATGGAAGATCGGCTGCAGCTCGCGCTTGAATTGCTCGAAGACATCCTGGATCGGGATCGTCTCCCAACGAATGCCGAGGTTGCGGGCCAGTTCGCGCGCGTCTTCGAGGCTGCCTTTCGACGAAAACTGTGACGGCATCGAAACCCCCAGCACGTTCTCGCGCCCGAGCGCCGCGACAGCGAGGCAGGCCGTGACCGCCGAATCGATCCCGCCGCTCAGACCGAGCACGACGGATTGGAAACCGCATTTTCCCGTGTAGTCGCGAAGACCAAGAACAAGCGCGTCGTGCAACGCCGCAGCTGACTCCAGCGGAGCGAACGGCTGCGCCGACGCGCGATCCTCCAGATCCACCAGCACGAGGTCTTCCACAAACGCGCCGCCTTGGGCCAGAAGACGACCGGAGGCATCGAACGCCAGGCTGTTGCCGTCAAAAATCAACTCGTCGTTGCCGCCGACAAGGTTGCAGTACACCACGGGAACACCCTGCTCCCGGGCCACGGCCTGAAGCATGTCGTGACGGACGCGCTCCTTGCCGAGGTGATACGGCGACGCCGACAGGTTCAACAATACTTGCGCCCGCGACTCGCCCCGCAGGAGATCGTGAATCGGGCTCCGCTCGTATAATTGCGCGGGTAAATACTCCTCTGTCCAAATATCCTCGCAAATCGTCACGCCCAGTCGTCGACCGCCGAAGTCGATGGCGGTATTCGCGTCCGCGGGTTGAAAATAGCGATCCTCATCAAACACATCGTAGGTGGGCAACAGCATCTTCTGGCGGCGGGCGATAATTTTTCCGTTCTGGATGAACGCAACGGCATTTCGGTAATCCCGGCCCGGGCGTCGCGCGTTAAAGTCAACATATCCGACAACCAACGCGGTCGGGCCGACCTGCGTGGCCAGCTCGTCCAAAACACGCAGATTGTCTTCCACGAACCGATGTTTGGCCAGCAGATCGCGCGGGGGGTAGCCCGTGATCGCCATCTCGGGAGTCACGACCACGTCCGCGCCCGCGGCCACTCCGCGGCGGTAAAAATCAAGAATTCTGGCGCCGTTCCCCCGCAGATCACCCACGGTCGTATCCAGTTGCGCCAGTGCCGTCTTCATTCGATTGGAGAATCTACGGCTTCGCGGTGGCGGCAGCAACCGCAAAAGGGCTGGGCGGAAGTTTCCCGCAGTGCAACTTGCGTTTTCATGCAAGGACGGCTATTCTGTAGGAACTAGGACGACGCGATGGCCAAGACGTACGATCAACATTTACAAGAAAGCCTTGCTTACCTGAGCCTCCCCACCTTGGCTTCTCACAGTGCCTGGTCACCCAACACGGATGTGTACGAAACCCCCGAGAGCGTCGTGGTCAAGATGGAAATCGCCGGCATCAGCAAGGAAGATCTTGAGATCACGTTGAACGACCGCGTGTTGCTCGTGCGCGGCCACCGCAAAGACCCGTGCCGCCAACGGCGGTGTTCGTTTCGCCAGATGGAAATTGACTATGGTCATTTTGAGCGGCGTATCGTCATCCCCCGTTCGGTGGATGGCAACCGCGTTCGGGCGCAGTTCCAGAATGGTTTCCTGCATATCGAACTGCCGAAGTCCCAAGGGTCCGAGCACGCGACGGTCACTGTCATCATCGAGCAGGCAGGCTAGCCGCACGACAGCGATGTTGTTGGCGGAGTAGCCCGGGTGTGCGGGTTCCAGCCGCCCCGGGAGGACGGCGCCACGCCGCGCCGGCACAGAACTCGTCATAATGAACACAATGGCCGAAGCCACGGAAAATCAGCAGACGCAGGACGTGATCAAGACGGCGACGTCCCTGCCGGAATTGCCTACGCAGTTGGCGATTCTGCCCATGAGCGATGTCGTGGTGTTCCCGCACATGGTCGCGCCACTGCTGGTCTCCAACAGCCAATCGATTCGCCTGATCGATGACGTGGTTGCCGGCCACCGATTGCTCGGGGTCACCTGGCAGACGGACCCCGATGTGGACCAACCGCGACCCGATCAGTTGCACCGCTTCGGGTGTATCGCCCGCGTCGTGCGGATGCTGAAATTTCCCGACGACAGCGTGCGCGTGCTCATTCAGGGTGTGAAGCGCATGCGCATCGTCCGCGTCGAAGCGGAAACCCCCTACCTGCAAGCGCAGATTGCCCCCGTGGACGACGAACAGGAGACGAGTCTGGAGTTGTCCGCGCTCGCGCGCACCGCCGGCAACCAGTTCCAGGAAATTATCAATCTTTCCCCGTCGCTCCCGGATGAATTGAAGGTGGCGTTGGTCAACGTTGATGACTCCGGCAAACTGGCGGATGTCATTGCGGCCAACCTGAACATTCCCCTGCACGAGAAGCAGCGGTTGCTCGAAGCCGTGCGCGTCAAATCGCGGCTGACCTTGCTGACGAACCTGCTCAATCGCGAGATCGAGGTGCTCCACCTCGGCAGCGAAATCCAAAGCAAGGTGAACTCCGCGCTCAGCAAGAGCCAGCGTGAGTATTTCCTCCGCGAGCAACTCAAGGCCATCCAGAAAGAACTCGGCGACGGCGGCGAACAGGGCTCGGAGATCAAGGAATTGCGTGACAAGATCGACAAAGCGCAAATGCCGGCCGAGGTGAAGAAGGTCGCCATCAAAGAAGTGGATCGCCTCGCGACGATGACCCCCGCCGCCGCGGAATACACGGTCGCGCGTTCCTATCTGGACTGGCTCATTGCGTTGCCCTGGTCCAAATCGACCGACGACAAGCTGGACATCGTCCAGGCCAAACGGACTCTCGACAACGACCATTACGACCTCGAACCGGTCAAGAAACGCATCCTGGAATACTTGAGCGTGTTGAAACTCCGGAGTAACGGGTCGACAGAGGCGGCCGTCGGCAAAGGTCCCATCCTGTGTTTCGTCGGCCCCCCGGGCGTCGGCAAAACGTCGTTGGGCAGGAGCATCGCTCACGCTCTCGGTCGGAAGTTCATTCGTATTTCGCTCGGTGGTGTGCGGGACGAAGCGGAGATTCGCGGGCATCGCCGCACCTACATCGGCGCGTTGCCAGGCCGCGTGATCCAGGGACTCCGCCGGGCCGAGAGCAACAATCCCGTGTTCATGCTCGACGAAATTGACAAGGTGGGCACTGATTTTCGCGGCGACCCAAGCTCGGCGTTGCTGGAAGTGCTCGACCCGCAACAGAACAACAGCTTCTCGGACCACTATCTCGAAGTTCCGTTCGATCTGTCGCGCGTCATGTTCATCACCACGGCGAACCTGCTGGAGCCGGTGCCGCCAGCCTTGCGCGACCGCATGGAGGTCATCGAATTGCCCGGCTACACCGAGCACGAAAAGATCCACATCGCGACGAAGTACCTGGTACCGCGACAACTCGCCGAACACGGATTGAAAAAAAACCAACTTGTCCTGAGCAACGACGCGCTCGCTGCCATCATCCGCGATCATACCCGCGAAGCGGGCGTGCGCAACCTGGAGCGACAGATCGCCGCGATTTGCCGACGCACCGCTCGCCGCATTGTCGAGCGCAAGTCGAAGCTGGTGTCCGTCACGGCGCGCAACTTGAAGGACTTCCTCGGTCCCGCCGAGTATTTCCATGACGTGGCCGAGCGCACCACCGAGCCCGGCGTCGCCATCGGATTGGCGTGGACTCCCGCGGGGGGCGACATTCTTTTCATCGAAGCCACGCAAATGCCCGGGCGCGGGAGCCTGATCTTGACCGGTTCGCTGGGCGATGTCATGCGGGAGAGCGCACAAGCGGCGCTCAGTTATCTCCGGTCCCGAGCCCAACAATTGGGCATCAATCCCAAGAGTTTCGAGAAGACGGATATCCACATTCACGTGCCGGCAGGCGCGATTCCCAAAGACGGCCCGTCCGCCGGCGTGACCATGGCTGTCGCGCTGAGTTCGTTGCTCATGCGCAAGCCGGTCCGACCCGCGCTCGCCATGACCGGTGAGATCACGCTTCGCGGAAAAATCCTGCCGGTGGGTGGCATCAAAGAAAAGGTGCTGGCCGCCGCCCGCTCCGGCGTCAAGACCGTCGTGCTGCCCGATCAGAACCGCAAGGACTTGTCCCAGGTGCCACCGGAGATTCGCAAGAAGCTCCACATTCGGTTTGCGAAAACCATCGATGCGGCATTGCGGTTGACCTTGTAGTTCCGGGTTCAACGCCTCTGCCGTTTTCACTGGTCAACGGCGCGCGTTTCATTTTCGCCGCACAATCGTCTCATGTTGCTGTCGCAACTTGACGATGCTGTCGGCGGGACAAACCCCGCGCCAGAGAATGTTGGGGTACAACACGGTGTTGCGGCCGATGATCGAGCCGGGATTCAACACGCAGTTACACCCGATGTCGCTGCCGTCGCCAATCACCGCCCCAAACTTTCGTAGTCCCGTGTCCATGTCGTGGCCGTACTTGACCGTCACGTTGCCCTGGATCGATTTGACGTTGGACAAAATCACGCCCGCGCCCAGATGCGCCTTGTACCCGAGGATCGAATCGCCGACGTAACTGAAATGCGGCACCTGCACCCCGTGGAACAAGACCGCGTTCTTGAATTCGCTCGCGTTGCCAAGCACACAGTCGTTCCCCACAATCACGTGCTCGCGGATGTACGCGCTCGAACGAATCTGGCAGTTCTCGCCGATGATCGCCGGTCCTTTGATCGTCGCCCCGTGCTCGACTACCGTCCCCTTCCCGATGAACACATCTTCGCCGATGTACGGCGTGCCCACGGTCGTCCCGAGCCGCGCCGGCTTGAGGCGCTTCCGAAGGAACGCGGACAATCGCTTCAGCGCATCCCACACGTTCTCGTCGTCGCCGAACAATTCGGGAAACGTGCACTGGTTCAAATCCAGAAAATCTTCCGCGCGGAACATGCCGCGCATCCTAGCCATGAGCCCGCTCTCCGGCAAGCAGTTCTGCGCATGCCGCACAACTTGCTGCCCATCGTTAGGCTGGCATCTCCGCCAAAACCCGTGTACATGTCATCGCCATGAGTCCGCCAACCTTGGAAGGCAGTTCGCTGTCTCCGTTGGAGTATTACAATGTCGTCCGCGCGCGCATCGAACATGAGGACAACCTGGTCGTGCAGCGGCTCTCGTGGTTGGTCGCCTCCCAGTCATTCCTGTTCACGGCATACGCCATCGTGACCAACGGGCTGGCCTCGCAGCCGCCGCCACCCGGCTGCTTGCGTTTCTCGGCGCAACTGCAACTTTTGTATCAGTTGATACCTGTCGTCGGAACACTCACGTGCGGCCTCATCTACGTCAGCATCCTCGCCGCCATCGCCTCCATGCGCCAGCTCCGCAACTCCTATCATTCCCGCTTCCCCGACGACGAGCACGGCCTGCCACCGATCATGACCCGCGCGCCAATCCGTTCTTTCGGCCACTCCGCCGCCATCCTGCTCCCGCCGCTGTTCATCATCATCTGGTTTGCCCTGTTGATGCACGGGCTCGCGTAAATGCCACCCATCACACTCGACTGAATAGTGGACCGGGCGTCCCGTCCATTCGAGCTTGGAGATGGTTATGTCATTACCACCAGTCGCTCTTATTTCGCAATACAGTTGGGGAGAACGTCCCCGACCGGGTTCAAAAATGAGGCTCAAGCAATCTTCACCTTGTCTGGCATGCTTCATGCTTCCCCAAGGAACGGGAGGAGAGACAAACTTATGCTACTGATGAATCGCCATAGTCTCAAACGGAACAACCAAGGCTTCACCCTGGTTGAGATAATGATCGTGGTCGCCATTGTTGGACTGCTGGCGGCCCTGGCAGTTCCGGGCTTCGTCAAGGCCCGCAAACAATCCCAGGGTCGGCGCATCATGAACGACTGCCGTCAAATGGACGCCGCCATCGACCAATGGTCCGTCAATAGCGGCATCGCCGATGGCACCGTCGTCGATACCGTGGCCGCCGACACCTACCTGAAAAGTGCCTGGTTCGTCAACGACCTGCTCGGCAATCCGTATACCCTGGGTACGACCGGCACGGGTCAGATCCAAATCAGCACCGCCACCAAGAGTTCCTTGGCCAACGTCGGTATCGACTGGGGAATCTACTAAGACTCCCTACTGCCACGGACAGTGGCGACGTTGTCATCGAACAATGACGATTGGGAAAGTCTGCTTTCTCGGTCGCGCTTGCATTCCCCGCAACAAGGCGTACATTGTTTTGGGGAGTCGAGCGACCCTCTCGTCAAGTCAGGTAGAATGAGGGCTACGAGCCCACCCTTGGGAACGGCTCGGGGGTTTTAATTCGAGAGTTGAGCCTCGACTCTCCCTTCTTTTTCACCGCCAGTACGGTGGCCGGAGACCTCATCGAAGCCGCCGTCACCGCTTTCCGAGCAACTCCGCCAATTTACCCAGGTCGGAGGTCGGCAACTGGCAGGCGTAATTCACGCAGACGTACGCCGTGGCCTTGCCATCCATCGGCTTGATGGTTTCCAGAAACAGCAGCAATTTCGCCAGCGTTTTCTGCGCATCGCCACCGCCAGCCACAACGACAATCGCGTTGGGCAAATAGCGCTCGTGAACCGCGTGCAGCATCGCCCGCGTGTCGACCGCGTCGGCCTTGCCCGCAATCACGATCTGTTTCGGTTTGCTCAGGTAAAAATCCAATACGCACAGCATTTGCGGGACCGTGCTCGGCGCCTTCCGCAGATGATCGCCGAACAGTTGCAACGTCTTTCCCGCCGCGTCCCGATAACTCGCGCGGTCCGTGAATTGTGCCAACCGCAACAACAACAGCGTCGCCATGGAATTGCCGCTCGGCTCGGCCCCGTCATAATCTTCCTTCGCGCGAATGATCACGCTCGGGTCGCGCCCGTCCGTCTGGAAGAACCCGCCCTCCTTCGCATCATAAAACCGCGCGAGGATCGCGTCGGCGAGTTCGGTGGCCTTGACCAGCCAGCGTGGATCGAAGTCCGCCTCGTACAAATCGACGAGGCCATTGCCCAGAAACGCGTAGTCCTCCGCCATCGCCGGCACCGTCGCCGTGCGGGTCAATTGGCCATCCTTCAGCCGGTTGGCCACGAGATAACGGGCGGCCCGCTCCGCCGCGTCACGATACTTGGGTTCATCGAGCGCCTGCGACGCGCGCGACAACGCCGAAATCATCAAACCGTTCCACGCGGTCAAAACCTTCTCGTCCCGGTGCGGACGCACGCGCTTTTCCCGGACCGCGAAAAGCCTGGCGCGCTCGTTGGCCAATTTCGCCGTTTCAGGCGAGGCGACATGCAGCACGTTCAAGCCGTGCTCCCAGTTTCCATCCGTGGTGACGCCGTAAGCGCGACAGAAAGCATCGGCTCGATCACCCAGGGTTTTCGTGATCTCCTCGCGCGTCCAGACGTAACACTTGCCTTCGACGCCTTCGCTATCGGCGTCCTCCGCCGAATAAAACCCGCCATCGGGACTCGCCATGTCGCGCAACACGTAGTCGCATGTCCGCCGGGCGATGTCCGCATAAAACGGATCGTGTGTGACCTGGTAGGCATCCACGTAGCTGGAGACGAGTTGCGCCTGGTCGTAGAGCATCTTCTCGAAATGGGACACCAGCCAGCGTTCATCCACGCTATACCGATGGAATCCACCGCCGAGTTGATCGAACATTCCGCCCGCACCCATCGCCCGCAATGTGTGCAGCGCCATGTCGCGGGCGGCAACTTCGTTCGTCCGTGCAAAATAACGAAACAGAAAATTCAGCCCAACCGGCCGCGGGAATTTCGGCGCGCCGCCAAATCCGCCATTGACTTCGTCGTAGCTGGAACGAAATTGGTCGAAGCCGAGCGGCAACGGCGCGTCATCCAGCGCGCGCCCCGGAGAACCGTCCCCGCCGATGGTCGCGTACTGCCCGATCGTTTCGGCGATTTTGCCGGCCTGAGCCAGCACAGCGTCGTGGTTCGCCTCCCAAACGTCGTGTACGCGCTGGAGCAACTCCTTGAATCCCGGCCGCCCGTACCGCCCGTCCGGCGGAAAATACGTGCCGCAGTAGAACGGCTTGAGGTCGGGTGTCAGCCACACGCTCATCGGCCACCCGCCCGAGCCCGTCGTCGCCTGCACCGCGGTCATATACACGCGATCGATATCCGGACGCTCTTCGCGGTCGACCTTGATGCATACGAAATACAGGTTCATCAACGCCGCCACGTCGTTGTTCTCGAACGACTCACGTTCCATCACATGGCACCAATGGCACGTCGAGTAGCCGATGGACAAGAAGATCGGCTTGTTTTCCCGTCGGGCCCTCGCAAACGCTTCCGCGCCCCACGGATACCAATCCACCGGATTATGGGCGTGCTGCAACAGGTACGGACTCGTCTCGTGGATGAGACGGTTCGGCTTGTTGGTCTCGGTGGTGCCAGCCATCGCCTCGCAACATAGCACAGCCGCGATGCCGCCGACCAGCCACCCGCGTTGGAAATGTCCAGCCACCCCGGTTGCAGTATACACGCAGATCAGGAAATACGCTTTTTGAGAATCGCGGCGGCCTCGTCCGCATCTACATTGGTAGTGAATTGTAGCTGTATGTCGATGGGGTCGGGGCTTGCGAGACTCGCCGCTTGGTGTCATGATAGTGTCCCAAAGGGTGACTCACAGGTCATGGCGACTCCCACATCAAGAACGGACGCCCAAATCAGCGATACCCAATTGGTCGCGCGGCTTAAGCAACGCGACAAATCGGCGCTGGACGAGCTTGTCCAGATCCATGGCGCCAAGATGTACGGCGTTGCGCTCCAATTCATGCGCAACGAGTCCGACGCCCATGAAGTCATGCAGGACGCCCTCGTCTCTATCTGGAACAAGATCGGCTCGTTCGAAGGCAAATCAGCATTCACGTCCTGGGTTTACCGCGTCACCGCCAATGCCGGCCTGATGGCCCTGCGCAAACGGAAGCGGCGCGAAAACGACGTCTCGCTCGACGCCACCGCCTCCGACGACGACGATGCGCCGTTGCCCTCGTTGCAGTTGAGCGACAAAGGGCCGCTCCCCGACAAGGTGGCGATGACCGGCGAACTCGGCGAACAGGTCCGCGCCGCGATCGATCGATTGCCGGAACCGTACCGCGTGGTGGTGTTGTTGCGCGACGTCGAGGAATTGCCGATGGAGGAGGTCATGGAAGCGACGGGCCTGACCGAGCCGGCGTTGAAAAGTCGCCTGCACCGGGCACGATTGGCGCTCCGAGAAGCTTTGCTGCCGTACTTGAAAGGGCGGGACGTTTAGCCATCATGAGCAAGAAATCATTTGTCGGGTTCTTCAAACACCTGCTCCACCCGGCCGAATGCTGCAGGACGAAGAAGTTGCTCTATGAATACGTCGAAGGGGAATTGAACCAGAATACGCAGCACAAACTGGAAGAGCACTTGGGTGATTGCCCGTCCTGCCTGCAATACGTGAAGAGTTACCGTCAGATCATTGAGTTGACCCACAAGCATTGCCTGCCCGAGACGCCGATGCCCCCGGCGCTCAAACAAAAACTCCGTGAGTTCATCGAGCAGAACCCGGATTTGAAGTGAGCCACGTCCCGGATCCCCGGACGACAAACCAGCCGCGACGACCCTACCGCATCTTGGATGCGGTCATTTCCGTGCCCACTGTTTGCAAGGCGTTGTTTACCTGCCGCAGCAATCCATCGGCCGGTTGTTTGAATACGATCTCGATTTCCTGGCGCGCCGGGTTCGTGCGGACCCGCAACACGCTCGGCAGTTGAAGAATCTGCTCGGCGGCGCGACCCAGAAAATCCGTGTCCCCATCTTCTCGCAACGTAAACCTCATCATTCCCACCTCGGATACTTGTGTGGTGTTAGTCATGTTCCCACCCCGCCTCCTTGCAAATTACCATCGCAATCCCGCGCAACAGCCGCGTGACGGACCGTTGCCAAGTGTGTAACATACGCCAGCCGAGGAGCTTGGCACTGATAGTGGATGAAGAAGCGGGCTTTTCGACGGCCAGCGGCTCTTTGTGTGTTTCAAGCCGTGGAGAACACGCCAGAAGTAACAGGTCACCTCGACAAATCGGCCACGTCGCGCACGAATGCTTCCACGTCGCCCGCCGTCGAATCCCACGAACACATCAGCCTCGCGCCGCCCGGGCCGACATCCATGTAGAAATGCCAGCCCCGCTCGTGCAGGCCGTCGAGAACGCGCCTCGGCATGTCCACGAATACCGCATTCACCTGACGGGGGTAGAGGATTCGCACGCCCGGCAAACCGCGCAGCTTCATCTCCAACAGCGCCGCCGCATCGTTCGCATTCTTCGCGTTCCGCAGCCAAGCGCCGTCCTGCAGCAACCCGATCCATTGCGCGGCGATGAATCGCATCTTCGACGCGAGTTGGCCCGATTGTTTGCAACGGTAAAGAAAATTCTGTGCGAGACTCCGGTTGAAGAACACGACCGCATCGCCGAACGCCATGCCATTCTTCGTCCCACCAAAGCTCAACACGTCAACGCCAATCTCCCACGAGATTTCGCGCGGTTTCACGCCCAGACCGGCAACGGCGTTGGCAAATCGCGCACCGTCCATGTGCACCAGCAGACCCAGACGGCGCGCGGCACCGGTAATCGCCGCCAGCCCGTCGCGGGTGTAGACCGTGCCCAGTTCGGTCGCCTGCGTCAGGCTCACGACGCGCGGCATGGATGCATGAACATCGCGCCGCGCCTTCGCTGCCCGCTCGATGGCATCCGGGGTAATCTTTCCATTCTCGCCCCTTACAGAATGAAGCTTGACTCCCGGTGCGAAAAATCCCGGCGCATTGCATTCGTCGGTTTCCACGTGTGAATAATCGAATGCGATAACGCTGTGGTAGGAATCACACAGGCTGGCGAGCGCAAGGGAGTTCGCCGCGGTACCGTTGAAGACAAAAAATACGTCGCAATCGGTCTCAAACAATTCGCGTATCCGTTGCTTCGCCGTCTCCGTCCACGGATCGTCACCGTAGCCAGTGACATGACCGGTGTTGGCTTCCTGCAACGCCGCCCACACTTCGGGACAGATTCCTGAATTGTTATCGCTGGCAAAGTGGCGCAGTCGTTTCGCTTCGTGCATCAGCACCTCTGTCGGTAACCACTGTGCCCGAACTCGCTGTGACATTCCAGCGAAACCCGTTCATCCATGCCGCCGCTGGCGGCTTGAATCGCGGGGCCGTCGCCGATACACTTCGCCGCCAGTGACCACGAGCACTTCCGAACGACCGTGGCGGCGCGGTTTCTGGAGTTTGATCGTTACCCAGTTTCAGGGCGCCTTTAGCGACAACGCGCTGAAGACGCTCGTCACCTTTGTGGGATTGAGCGTGGCGGTCTCCCATCGCGAGCGCGAGGCCATTGTGCCGCTCCTCGGCATTTTGTTTTCCATTCCCTTCATTCTGTTTTCGATGGCCGGCGGTTATCTGGCCGACCGCTACAGCAAGCGCATCATCACCATCGGCGTGAAGATCTTCGAGATGTGCCTGATGTTGTTTGTGCTCGCGGGCTTCGTGCTGAACAACCTGGCGATGGCCATGGCCGGCGTGTTCTTCATGGGGGTACATAGTGCGTTCTTCGGGCCGTCGAAATACGGGTTGCTGCCGGAGCTTCTGTCGGAGAAACGCCTCTCCTGGGGTAATGGCATCCTCGAATTGGGCACGTTCCTGGCCATCATCAGCGGGGGCGCGATTGGCGGTATCCTGTTCAAGACGTTTGAAGGACGCCAGGCTTGGTCGGCGGCCATATTCATCGGCCTGGCCGTGCTCGGTTTTCTCAGTAGCCTGGGCATCACGCGCATTCCGGCCGCGGACCCGGAGAAAAGATTCCGCGCGAATTTTCTCGGTGACCTGTTCGAACAAATCCGGGACATTCGCCGGGACCGCGTGCTGTGGCTGGCCGTGCTTGGGAACATTTATTTCTCGTTTGTGGGCGCGTTGGTGCTTCAAAACGCCATTCTTTTCGGGACCGACACGTTGCAAGTCGGCGAGATCAAGACCAGCTACATGCAGGTGGCGCTGGCGATCGGCGTCGGGCTCGGCAGTTTCGCGGCAGGCTATCTCTCGGGCGGGAAGATTGAATACGGCCTCGTCCCGCTCGGTGCGCTGGGATTGACCGTCTTCAGCGCGACCCTGTGGCAACCAGGTCTCACGTACCATGGCGCGCTCTCATACCTGGCGCTGCTGGGGTTTTTCGGCGGGTTCTTCATCGTTCCTGTCTCGGCCATCATGCAACATCGGCCCGACAAGGGGCGGCGCGGCGCGGTGCTGGCCGCGGGCAACCTGCTGTCGTTCGTCGGCATTGCGCTGGCGTCGGCGGTCTTCTGGGTGGCAACCTCGGCGGTGGGACTCCAGCCACGGCAAATTTTTCTCTTGAGCGGAGTGATGACACTGGGCGCAACCGTCTACGTCGTCATTCTATTGCCCGACTCGCTCCTGCGCCTGTTCATCTGGCTGTTCACGCATTCGGTGTATCGGTTGCGGGTCGAGGGACGCGACAACATTCCCGAGAAAGGCGGCGCGTTGTTCGTGTGCAATCATGTGTCGCTCGTAGACGCGCTGTTCATTATCGGTTCGACCGACCGCATGATCCGGGCGATCATGTTCCAGGGCATTTACGATCATCCCTTCGTGAAACCGTTCGCCAGAGCCATGAAGGCAATCCCAATTTCGTCGCAGTTGCGTCCGCGTGAGATGATCAAGTCGCTGCGTACCGCGAGCGAGGCCATCAAGAACGGCGACGTCGTCTGTATCTTTGCCGGGGGACAGATCCCACGGATCAGTCAACTGCTCCTGTTCCATCGCGGCTTTGAGCGGGTGATGGAGGACGTGGACGCACCGATCATTCCGGTATGCCTCGACCATGCCTCGGGCAGCATCTTCAGCTTCGAGAAGGGACGTTTCCTGTGGGAAATGCCCCGGTACGTTCCCTACCCCGTGACCGTCAGCTTCGGAAAGCCGATGCCGTCAACCTCGACTCGGTTTGCCGTACGCCAAGCCGTCCAAGAACTGAACATCGAAGCCTAGGATCATCACGAGAAATTGATGACGCCAGGCGAAGTGGATTATCGAGTGCCGTCTCGCCGCAGGCTTGGATAACCCACGTTGTGGGCCATTCACGTTGGGGAAAATTGGAGCGAGCGAAGGGATTTGAACCCTCGACATTCACGTTGGCAACGTGACGCTCTACCAGACTGAGCTACGCTCGCTTCCGTTGGGACACCCCGAAAATACCAAAAATCCCGCCGACTGCAACACGGAAAACTCTCCGCCCCCCCCCACACCCACATCCCGACAAAAAAATGCGGGCGGAGGGACTCGAACCCCCACGGATCTCTCCACAGGCTCCTAAGACCTGCGCGTCTGCCAATTCCGCCACGCCCGCGTCCGCCCTACCATACCGCTCCCGCCCCCCTCCCGCAACATTTCCCTCCACCCGCCCCCCGCCTCGCCCCTCCCCAATGACCACCATCGACCATTTCCCCTCAACCGTTCCCATCACCCCTCCCCCATTTCCCCCTTCCTCATTTCCCATCGACCATTTCCCCTCAACCATCTCTTCTCGCCCCCCCGGCCTTCGTAGCAGAAGCGTAGAGCTTCTGCGAAGTATGGCCCAACACAATCGCCAACAATATCCCCGCCGCGAACCCGCCCACGTGCGCCAGGTTATCCACCTGCGGCTCCAATCCCCCAATCGCAAAATCCGCCGCCACCATCACCGCCAGCAGCATCATCAGCCGACGCCGCAACGCAGAATACATCGGCGACCGCAACCGCCACACCCCCACCCCGAACGCCCCGATCACCGCAAAAATCCCCCCGCTCGCCCCGATCGCCACGTCGTAATGCGCCACCAGCGCACTGAGAAGATTCCCCAGCGCGCCGCCCACCAAAAACACCACCAGCAACCGCCACCGCCCCATCGTCTTCTCCACCGCCGACCCGAACAACCACAACCCCGCCCCGTTCATCGCCAGATGCAGCAGGTTCGCGTGCAAAAACAACGCCGTAAACAAGCGCCACCACTCCCCGTTCTTCACCGTGTCCGCGCTGTTGCCCGCCCACATCAGCAACCTCTCCTGCATCTCCTCCCCCAAAAACACATTGCTCACCATGTACACCGTCGCCAACACCACCAGCAGCGACAACGTCACCCGCTCGGGCCGCCCCATGTGCATCAGCGCCCGCCAACCCGCCGAATCCTCCTCCGCCCGCCGCAACAACTCCTGCCCGTGCACATACGCCGGGCTCAGCCCGCTGAAGCCTCCGACGAAAACCGAGCTGTGCCCACCCTTAGGCCGCCGAATGGGCGGGTTCTCCCTCACCCACAACGACTGCTCGTAAATCGCCTCCCGCCACAACCGGTCCCGCACACGCGTCAACTCAAATGCCCGCGTCAACATCTTCGCCGCTTCCCCAAATTCGCCCCGCGCCAGCGCGCATCTTCCCCGCCAGTACGCCGCAAACCGCGCCCGCCGCCGACCCGGCCGCGCATACTCGGTATGACCCAACAATTCCTCCAACCCGTCCCGGTCGCCCGCCAGCGCCGACACCGATACCCGCGTCGCCCACAATTGACCCTGCCGCGCCCCCAGCGTCCGCGGTGACAACGCCACAAATTGCAGACTCCGCAACGCCCGCTCGAACTGCTCCTCCTCCGCCAGCGCCCGCGCCGCCAACAACCGCGCCTGCGTCGCCAGCCCGAGCGTCCCCCAGTCGTACACCCGCTCGTAAAACGCCAGCGCCCGCTCCCATTCACGCAACGTCACCAGCAACGATAATTCCCACACCCGCACCATGCCCGACACAGCCAGCGGGACTGGCTCCGCCGCCAACTCCTCAAGCGCCGCCAACGCTTCCTCCCGCTGACCCCGCGCCATCAACCGTAGCGCCGCCCCGTGCCGACGATACAACCGCCCGGTTTGCCCCCACGCAAACCAACCCGCCAACCGCCACAACATCGCCGCGCCGCGCCACCGCCCGCGCTGTTCCCGCGTCCCCGCCGCCGACGCCACCACCGGCGGCGCCACGACAAACGCGGCGAAATCCCCCCACGCGACTACCACCCAGACAAACTGATCACCGAAATAAAACGCGCCGCCACACGCCGACAACAAGAGCGCCAACTGCACGATCTGCGCCGCATACCATCGCCGGTCGCCCCGCAACAGCGGATACAGTTGCATCAGCGCAATAAACAGGATCGGGTAAACAAAAACTCGTTGGGTCATGCTAATCCGGCCGCCTCGCTATTGGAGGGACGCGCTCCGTCGCGTCCGCCTGACGAAATGCTCCGGTTGCGCGCAGGTCTCCCGACCTCCCGCACCATCGCTCCCCTCCTCGGAGTGGCAAGGGGTGGGTCGCATCGCTCTCCGCTCTCAAATCTTCCATCTCAAATTTCAAATCCCGGAACCCGCCAACCCCTCACGCCAAAATCGTCACCTCATCCCCAATCTCCATCAACTCATACAACCGCTCGATCTGCTCCACGCTCATCGCGATGCACCCATGCGTCCACGTCACGTTCGGACACGGCCCGTGCAGCCCGACCTCGCCGCCCAGCGCCGTTTTCCATGGCGGACATTTCTTCTCCAGGATCGCCCGGCGAATCTGGTCATACTCGGCCCGCGTGATCAGTTTCTCCCGCAACCCGCGCTCCGCATCCTCAATGTTCGGATAGCTCAACCCGAGAAACCGATGGTATTTACTGGCAGGATTTTTTTCGCAAATGTAAAACTCTCCTTCCGGCGTCGCCAAATCTCCCTCGCGCCGCTTGTCTGCCGCGTTCTGGCCGATCACCACGGAAATGCGCAGCACTTCCTCCTCGCCATCGAGAAGCACCAGCGTCTTCGCATGTTTGGTTATCACCAGCCGCCGCCCACTCATCTCCTGCCCCCTTGGAGAGACGCGCCTGCCCTGAGCCTGCCGAATGGGCTCCGTCGCGTCCGCCTCGTTTTGTCCGCCACACCACCACCGATTTCGAAACCGAAGTAAGCCACCCGCTTTCCGCGTCTCCTCTCCCCTCCGGGGGAGAGGATCAAGGTGAGGGGGATTCCCCGCCTCCGCCCGTCCCTCCCGTGGCCTCCCCCGCCACTCTACCCGCGCCCGCCCATCTTCCGCCAACATTTTCGCGACAGCGTGCTGCTTCCTGCATCCCCTCTTCTTGAAAGGGCAGGGTCAACTCTTCCCGGCCGCCTGTTGCCCTTTGCCTTCCGCCTCCAATCTCTTCACGACGTCATAAAACTTGTGCCATGCCTCCATCGCTTCCGGCCACTGCTTGCAGTCGTCGTACAGCGCCTGCAATCCCACCTCGATTGCGTCCTTGGTGCGCAGGTTGAGCTTCTCGATCTCCACTCCCGCGTCGCTGATCCGCGCCCACGCCTGCGCCAGCCGCGCAATCTCCTTCGGATCGTTCCCGCCCTCGCGCTCCTTCGACATCGCCTCGAACAATAGCGACCGAACCACCAAATTCGCGCCCCCGGTCGACCCGGGCACCGCCTTCTCTCCCGCCGCCCGCCCCAGCGCCTCCACCCGTTCCACCAGCCCCACCGACTCGTCGCGTCCCGCCCGCTTTTCCTTCACCCAATCCGGATACCGCGTGCAGTACCAATTCGACAATGCCTGCTCGCACGCGTCAGCCGCATGCTCCGCCGACTTCGCCGTCCGCGACCACACCAGTGAATACGAATCCCCCGCCTTCAATTCCAATGCCGGTATGTCCTGCCCCGCCGTCTGGTCAAACAACCATTCCCGAATCATCCTGTACGGCCAGGCTTCGTCCATCTTCTGGTTGATCTCCGTTCGTACCGTCTCCGGCAACCTCGCGATCCGACTCGTCGTCTTTCTCATCCAAAATCCTCCATTCCTCCGGCGATTCCCTGTCTCACCCCGGGCAGCGGCACGAGGTCATTGGCAAATCTGCAAAATGGATCTTGCCAATTCGCGGAGCGACAAAGTGGAACCGGTCAGGCGGCGGCTCCGCGGGACACAACGTCATGTTGGCGGCGCACGTCGCGCCGGTCCGCTTCTACTGCGAACCCGTCAATCATACCATCTGCGCCGCCCTTGGCAATATAATTATTCGATAAACCGTTCACCCGGGTGCAACTGGACACTGAATTGTAGCCGCGAAACTCTTTCGCCGTGTGTTGTTGAATTGTAGCCGCGAAACTCTTTCGCGGTATCCAGATACCCCCATTCCGCCCGCCCCCTGACCTGCCGTTGACTTTTCGCCCCGCCGTCCCTATATTGCCACGAAGAAACAAGACAATCTTACTCCTATTTGACCCATGCAAGTCACTCGGGCAGGCGAATACGCGATCATCGGGCTGTTATACCTCGCCAAACAGCCCGCCGAACGCACCATCATGATCGACGAAATCAGCGAGGCCGAGGGCGTGCCGAAGAGTTTCCTCGCGAAGATCTTCCAGACCCTCGCCAAAGGCGGTTTCGTGCGCTCCCATCGCGGCGCGGGCGGCGGTTTCAGCCTCGCCCGGCCCGTCGCCGAAATCACCGTGCTCCAGGTCCTCCACTGCGTCGAAGGCGCGCTCGCCCTGCAAAAATGCGTCACCGACGACCCCGAATGCGTCGTGTCGACCACCCGCATGAGCAGTTGCACCCTCTGCGCCGTGTTCACCGAAGCCCAAAACCGCGTGAACGAAGTCTTCGCCCGCACCACCCTCGCCGACCTCCTTCACCCGAAACCGCACGCCGCCCAACCAGTCAAATCCACCGCGTCACTGAATTGAGGCACCATGTCCGGCCGAGTTGACCATCCACTGTCCGAAGAACACGTCCGCGAGCTTCTCAAGCACATCAAATTCCCCGGCTTCAGCCGCGACATCGTCAGCTTCGGCATCGTCAGGTCGGTCACGGTTTCCGACGCGAACGATGTCACCATCGCCCTGCACGTCATGACCCGCGACCCGGCTGTCCCGCAGCAAATCCAGCGCGAGGTCGAAACCGCGCTGCGGGGACACGACGGCATTGGCAGGGTAAGCGTCCAAATGACCGCGCAACAACCGCCCCAGCAGGGCCAGATGCCCATGGCCGGCGCCGGCGCCGCGCCGGCCCGCCCGCAAATCGCCGGCGTGAAACACGTCATCGCCGTCGGCAGCGGCAAGGGTGGCGTGGGCAAATCCACCGTCGCCGTCAACCTCGCCTGCGCCCTCACCAAACTTGGTCAGCAAATCGGCATCATGGACGCCGACATTTACGGCCCGAGCGTCCCGAAAATGATGGGCGCAACCAGTCGTCCCACGATGTCCAGTGACAAACTTGATCCGGTCGAGAATTTCGGCCTGAAGATGATGAGCATGGCCCTGCTCCTCGACAACGATTCCCCTGTCATCTGGCGCGGCCCGATGATCATGAAGGCCATTCAACAGTTCACCCTCGCCGTCAACTGGGGGGAACTCGACGTCCTGGTCGTCGATCTTCCCCCTGGCACAGGCGACGCGCAGCTTTCGCTCGTCCAGACCATCGCGCTCGATGGCGGCGTGATCGTCACCACCCCGCAGGACGTGGCCCTCGAAGTCGCCCGACGCGGCATCGCCATGTTCGAGAAGGTCAACGTGAAGATCCTCGGCATCGTCGAGAACATGAGCTACTACGTCTGCCCCCATTGCGGCGAGCACGACGACATTTTCGGGCACGGCGGCGGCAAACAGGAGGCCGCCCGACTCGAAGTCCCGTTCCTCGGCGAAATCCCGCTGTTCTCCGACATCCGCATCTGCGGCGACAAGGGTCTCCCCATCGTCGTCGCCGAACCCGATAGCGAACCCGCCAAAGCCTTCACCAAGTGCGCCGAATCCGTCCTCAAACAACTGGTGTAGCGGCGCTTCTGTGAAGCGCCGTCTCAAGCGGTAGGGCGTGGTGGCTCACCGCGCCGAATCTATAGTGGAGGGCCACGCTCCGTCGTGGCCGTGCGCGTTCCAACGCGCCACCCGCGTTCCTCTCCGGAGCGCTGTCACCCTGAGCGGAGCGAAGTGTCATTGACGACATGGGGTCAGGTCTATTCTTTATGCAATCCACAGAGGCTTCGGTGCCTCACCATCATCTCAAGTTGACTTGCGTTGCGTGAACCTCGCCCTCATCAACTCAATATATTCCTTCTCGGACGTTTCCCGCCTGGCTTTCACCAGAGGCACGATGTCCGCAGTGGCCACATAACGCAGTTGGTTCGTCCCATCGGTGGCCGCCTCGAAAATGACTTTGGCAACGTCCGCTTCCGTGGCCCGGCGTTCTCCCCGCAAACCGGCAAAGACCGCGTTCGTGCGGGTTACGAAGGCAGCATAATCCGCAATCGAGGTGTTCTGCGCCGCTTCCTCACCGCTTCTTTTCCCAAAATTTGTGCTGATCACCCCGCCCGGCTCGACAATCTTCACAATGATGTTCTGGGACGCGAGTTCGTAGGATAGCGACTCGGAAAAACCTTCCAGCGCGAATTTGCTGGCGCAATACAGCGAGAGCATCGGCAGGGTGAAGATGCCCGCGCCCGAGCTGACGTTGATAATCAACCCGCTCTTGTTCTTCCGGAAGTACGGCAAGATGGCCCGGGTGACGTCCATCACGCCGAAAACATTCACGTCAAACTGCTCCCGGATTTTCTCCGTCGAAGTCGCTTCGAACACGCCGAACAAGCCGAACCCCGCATTGTTGATCAGCGTGTCGATTGTACCGAACCGTGCAATGCCAGCTTCAATCGCCTTGCCGATGCTGTCGCGATCCTGCACATCCAGCCGGGTCACCATTACGTCGTTGGTGTCGACCAGGTCCGTCTGCTCTCCCGGGTTGCGCATCGTCGCGACAACGTTCCACCCGTTCGTCGCGAACAATTTCGCCGCCGCTTTGCCGAAACCTGACGACGTTCCTGTAATCAAAACCGTCTTCTTCATTCTTCCCAACCTTCCTTGCAACACTGAGGAAATCGTAATCGCGCAACCGGCAGATTGCAACGTGGCCTTTGGGCGCAAATAAACTCTTCCGAGCAACCCTCACCCTGACCCTCTCCCTTAAACAGGGAGAGGGGAATCTCCTCTCCCCTTGGGGGAGAGGATCAAGGTGAGGGGTGGTGTGTGCACTGCCCAAGACTTTTAATTACGTCCTCTACCCTCTCAATGCCTTGGCCGGCGTGCTATATGAAATGCCCCAGCATTGACAGACGCTCCAGACACCACTACATCATAGGTATGGCCGTCACCGACGAACAACTCTTCGCGAAGCTCAAGGAGTGCTACGACCCGGAAATCCCGTGCAACATCGTCGACCTCGGCCTCGTCTACGACATCCACCGTCAGCCCGTCGAAGGCACTCCCGACACGCGCATCGACGTGACAATGACACTCACGTCGCCCGGTTGTCCGTTGGCCGCCCAGATCTCGTCACAAGTGCAACGCAAACTCCTCGAACTGCCCGGCGTCGGCGAAGCCAATGTCGAAGTCGTCTTCGATCCGCCCTGGTCACTCTCCCGCGTCACCCCCGACGGCAAGAAGACCCTCGGCCTGCCATAGCCGGTTACCCGTCTCCTCGGTTAGTGTTCCATCACAGTTCATTCGAGGGGCTCCCCCTCACCTTAATCCTCTCCCCCGGAGGGGAGAGGAGACGACGTGCGTTCCCCTCTCCCTTGTTGTGTAAGGGAGAGGGTCAGGGTGAGGGTTCGCTTTCCCTCCTGCCGCACCCGTCTTTGCCCGTTGCTTTTTGGCCCGCAGGCCGGTATGCTGACTCAATAATTCGTCATGTCCGTTCGGGCAAACATCTGGCGTGTCCTGTTGACTGCGGGCTGTCTGTTCGCCCCGTGCTGGTTCGTCCATGCCGACGACACCAATCCACCCCTGATCGCGACCCCGCCCGTCTCACTCTCGACCGCGGCAACCGTCCCCGCAGCTGCCGCCGTGCAATCCACTGACCCGGACCGGTTCTTCAGTCAGTACGCCAAAGCGTCCGAGCTCGTCCGCCAAAACGCCCGCCAGGAAGCCTCGGTCATCATGGATTTGCTCTGGCGCAACCTCAGCACCTCGCCCTGGTTCGAGATCGCCCTGCTCAAGCACGCGGAGTTGAACGAAGCATCCAACCCCCAGGTCGCCGCGCAGGACTACGACGTGTTGCGCAAGCGCGTCGAGAACGCGCCGTACTTTCAGGGGAATGCCGAGGGCGCCGCCGTGTTCCGCACCGCCCTGCTCGGCGCCGTCGGGCGCGGGATCGATCGCCTCCACATCCAGAGCATCCGCGATGGACTCGGCCGCTATCAGGCCCGGTACCATCAGCTCCCGGAGTCGCTCGTCAAGCTCGCCATCTTCAACTACGTCGATATGGGTGACATCTACGACTCCGAGGGCCGTCTCTTCCATTACACTCCGACAGGAATGCAGTTTACGCCCACCATTTCCTATCAGCGCTACGATCTGGCGACGCTGCCGGCTGAACCATTCTCCGTCACGTCACCGAAAATCAACGGCACGACCCGCGTGGACGACAAGACTGGGAAATATGCCGCCGTCATTCTGGTGCCGGACCGCATCGACTGGCAATCCGTGGTCGAAGGCCAGACGCTGGGGGGTTACTTCGTCGCCGCGGTCGATCGCGGCGGCGCGATTGTCTGCACCACCGAGCGCATCCTCGTCTTGCCGGTTCCCCAATGAACAATTCGCGGCGCTCCCCCTACCGAAACCGTTAGACTGACACCACCATGAGACTGACCTTCTACGGCGCCACGCGCACCGTCACCGGCTCGAAGTACCTCCTCCAGGCCAATGGCAAAAACATTCTCATCGAGTGCGGCATGTATCAGGGCCGCGATGCCGACTGGAAGCAGCGCAACAGTCATCTGCCCTTCGACGCGTCCACCATCAACGCCATGCTCCTCAGCCACGCCCACATCGATCACACCGGCATCATTCCCGTCCTCGGCCGAAGCGGTTATCGCGGCAAAATCTACTGCACCGACGCCACCGTCGATCTCTGCCGCGTGATGTTGATGGACAGCGCCCACATCCAGGAACAGGATGCCGCGTTCATGACCAAGAAAAATGCAAAAAAAGGTCTGCCACCCGTCGAACCACTCTACACCACTGCCGACACAACTGCTGTCCTCGGGCAATTCCAATCCGTCGGCTCCTATAATCGGCCAACCCCCATCACCGATGGCGTCACCGCCACTTGGCTCGACGCCGGCCACATGCTTGGCTCCGCGATGATCGTTATCGACATCGAAGAGGCCGGGCGCAAGGTCCGCCTCGCCTTCAGCGGCGACCTCGGTCGCGGCCACAGCGACATCCTCAGCGACCCCGATCACCCCCACGACGCCGACTACCTGATTACCGAAAGCACCTACGGCAACCGCGTCCATGAGCCGCTCGACGACGTGAACGACCGGGTCTGCGCCATCATCAATCGCGCCCTGGAGAAAAACGGTAAGGTCATCATCCCCTCATTTGCCGTCGGGCGCACCCAACAACTGCTCTACACGCTCTACCAGATCACGCAGTCCCGCTGCATCCCGGCGCTCCCCGTCTACGTGGACAGCCCGTTGTCACTGCAAGCAACCGAGGTTTACAAACATCACTTCGAGAGCTTCAGCCAGAAATTCCGCGACGTGATGATGAATCCCAGCAATCCATTCAGCGTCTCCAACGTCCACTACGTCCAGAGCGTCGACGAATCGAAGGCGATCAACGATTTCACCAAGCCCTGCGTCATTATCAGCGCCTCGGGCATGGCCGACGCGGGCCGCATCCGTCATCACATCAAGAACAATATCGAAGACGATCGCAATACCATCCTCATCGTCGGTTGGTGCGCCCGGCATACGCTCGGCGCCCACCTCGCCTCGGGCGAAAAACAGGTCAGTATCTTCGGCGACTCCTACAAGGTCCGCGCCACGATTGAAACCATCGACGCGTTTTCAGGTCATGCCGACAAAAACGAATTGCGCGCCTGGGCTCAACAGGTGACCGGCGCGCTCCGCGGCATCTTTGTCATCCACGGCGAGGAAGCGCCTGCGCTGGCATTGGCCGAGGTATTGCGCGCGTTGTATCCCAAGTCCAACGTGCGGGTCCCCGAATTCGCCGAGTCCGTGGATTTGTAACATTTTGTGCTCGGTGTCGCCCACCCCTGCCCGGGTCACAGATGCCCATAGCCCGAGATCGCAAGTTGCCCGTCCGACCGGATACGTGGAGCGTGCGGGGAGTGCCGTCCCAGTCCGGGTTGACCAACGGCGCATTTGGTCGTAATGATTGAGAGTGGAGAACAATGGTGCTCTGAGTGAACCGGAGGAAGACGCCTTTACCTTCTATCAGACAGGCCCTGAGCGAGTTTTCGCTGTGCGGTCTTCAGAAGTGTTTTGAACCGGCTGTTAAGAAAGTCCTTAGCCAAGGGCCAACTACAGCGTTTGTAATTGGGTCAGGTGCGGCCCCAGCTTATCGTGACGGCCTGTCCGATGCTGACGCGCTTTTCCTTTGGCAGGATCATCGCCTGTTTGGAGCGCTGTGCATAATCCTGGACAAATTGCGGGAGGAAAAGAAGTTTACGACCTCCTATTTTGGACCGCATATTCAATTCGGTCATCTCGTCTGTGTTCGGTCGGTTCGCGACTACGCGAAGTCGTTCGATATCGGTCTAATGTCTCACGGATTTTACCGAGACTTCCTACCACCAACGCGCAAGCGGCTCGTCTATGGAGTCCCCCCTTCCGGGCAGCAAGCTCCCCCACAACGCCGTATTTTCTTGCTCCTGCATACACTTGGTCAGTGCATCAAATCCTGCCACCGGTCGCGTTTCGTATTCGCAGCGGACTATCTATGCCGTGCGCGCACGACCCTCCTGCTAATGCGATGCCAAAAGGACGACGCGGATGGCATGCGTCGCTCCACATTTCAAACCAAAGCAGAGGCACAACTGCTGGCCGCAATGCCCGATTTCGAAATGAACAGGGAGTCGATTCTTTCAGCCACTCGGTCAATCTTGTCGGCGGCCGAATCCGAGCAGCCGGAGGCGAAAGATTTGATCACGTCGTTCCGCAGCAGCTTTGGTCGCTATGGACTCTAGTTTCACAAGCAGCAAGGCCGTGAGGCTATGCGGCCCGACGCTTCAAGGGGGGCATGGTAATTTTTGTGCCTTCGTAGCTGGCCCGTATAAGACAGCCACCTCTCTCCTTGCGGCAAGACTCGAGGCTTCCGGTTTCGTCAACCCTGCTTCAATTGAAGGATCGACGGAACGGGGCTACGGTAGGCGCGTGACGCGCTATCGAACTCGCGAATCCAAAACAGTACGCAAACTTAATGAAAAAATCCTGACCAATGCGTTCTCCAGCCCCCTTCCGAAGCAGATAGTGTATTCCAGCAGTTTGCGCTGGAAAAGGGAGATTGCGTCGTACTTGGAGAGCTTTCACGTCCCCATTGTGATCAAGGATCCGCTCTTTTGTTCCACATTGCCAGTCTGGCTGGAGCTGACCTACATGGTGGGGTTTCTGCCGCTGGTATTCTTGACCTTCCGCCCTTGCGGTTTGGTTCCAGCGTGGAAACATGCAGCATACACGCGGCACCTACTACGAGAATGCCCCGATTTGCTCGACAGAATGGTCTGTAACTCCTACCAGCTTGTCACGTACTTGAACAACGCGCGCGTTCCGTACTGTTTAGCTGATTACCGCGACCTTGTGTATGTTCAGAGCAACCCGTGGGTTCATAGAGTGTCCTTTTATGAAGACGCGATTCTTAATGGTCGGCAGTTGCGAGTATAGTGGGTCTGGAAAGGGAATGACGTACTACGGCGAGGCCCTCAACGCGTCCGGCTTCACTGTTGAATTCCTTTCGTTTGGAGAGCCACATGCCTGCTTGGCCCATCCATCGCGCTTTAGCGGAATGCGACGACATGTAGTTCAGCCTGCGACGCTTCCTTTTGATGGCTCGCCCACGATTGCCAGCTCGCTCGCGCTCGTAAATGACATCCTCCAATGGATGGCGGCGCAGGCGGATGAGCGTCTTGTTCTGTGGGGTCATTATCTCTACCCCTATGCAACATCCGTGCTGCTGGCGTCTGCTGTCTCTACTGAAAGGGCTGGTGGCATCGATTGCCTGATCACGCCCGCTGGATCTGACGTTTGGGATCCCGACCTATATCTCATGCCCCTCGTGACTAAATGCTATTCTACCGCGAAACCGAGGGCAACGATCTTCTACTCTTCGCGCTTCTTACAAGAGGCAACGCGGGCCTATTCATGCTTCGCGGAAGACGGGCCAACAGTGATTCGCCCGGTGCTGCCTGATGAGCACTTCCGCCCCGGAAGCGCGACAGAGCGGGCCAATCTTAGACAAAGTCTAGGTGTCAGAGAGCAGGACGTGATGATCGCATTGGTGTCCAACATGCGGGCATGCAAGAATCTGCAGAGTCTGGAGCATTTCCTTCGTATATTTCACGTCCTCGAATTGAAACCCGTTGTGTTGCTGGTTGGACCCGTCCGTGAATATCCCGTGGATGGCTGCCGAGTGATCAACACTGGCGTTGTTCAGGACGTCAGGCCATATTTGTGGGCCTCCGATCTCAGTTTCAACGTAAGTCTAAAGGACAGCTTTAATTTTGCGCTCCTAGAGTCCATGCTCTGTGAAATACCGACGATAACCACCAGGCAAGCTGCTATCTCTGACGACATGCGTGAAGTCGAAACAGCCAGTGTGGTTGACACAGATGAGGGCTGCTCGGTAGCGGCGACTGGTGAACTCGTCCGTGAGCTACTGACGAATCGCAGCTTCGCCAAGGCGTTCGGCGCAAGGCAGCGCAAAGCTATGCAGCAGCGATTCGGCCTCAGCATGAACTGCGAGAGATTTCGAACTGACATTGCGGCGGTTCTAAACGGTAAGGGGGCGAAGAATGAAGGACTTTGAAGCCACAGTATTCGACATTTTTGCATACCTTGTGCCTGGAGCAACTTGCGCCGCTGCAGTTGTAGTGCCCCTCAGTTTGTGTGGCGTCATTCCGTTCCCGGACTTGACCATTGGAGATGCTATCGTTTCCACCCTGTTGTTTTACGTTGCCGGCGTCCTGTGTTCCGCACTCCGCCCAAGGAGGTTTGCTGACAGCATCACTGGCACAACGGAGGATGCTTACGAGGTGGCTCTGACGGATGAACACCTTCGAGGTTGTTTTGCGGTTGCGGCCAAGCATTTTTTCGGTGAAGCTATCGATCCGAAGACTTGGAACAAGGAGAGACATTTTGCCGTCCGTTTCTTCGTTGAGCAAAGGCACAAGGCCACGGGGGATTTCATCCGGCGTCAGAGCGCGATCCGCCAGCTACGGTATAACATTGTTGTGCCAGTGTTGCTGCTCACTCTCGGGATGACTTGCACGTTCGTCGTGTGGATTCTCAAGGGAACGGTTCCCATATGGATTGGTCTGGCAGGAGCCGCAAGCACTGGATTGTGCGGCGCGACGGTAATTAGGGCCATTTACACAGCGGCTCGCGGCAATATTCATCGAGAAGTTCTGTACGTGATGTCAGCGGTCGTCGCTCTGTATTGGGTCGGGAAAATTGAAAGTGCCTTACCCCAAGCGGCCGACGGAAACAAACATGCAAGTGCCTCGTGACTCGTAGTTCAGCAGTGGAACTGCCGATGCCTTCTCCGGTCATGCCGACAAGAATGAATTGCGCGCCTGGGTCCAACAGGTGACCGGCCCGCTCCGCGGCATCTTTGTCATCCACGGCGAGGAAGCGCCTGCGCTGGCATTGGCCGAGGTATTGCGCGCGTTGTATCCCAAGTCCAACGTGCGGGTCCCCGAATTCGCCGAGTCCGCGGAACTGTAATCCTCCTCGCGGCGTTTGGGGAAATAGAAAGGGCCGCGCGGTTGGCGTGGCCCTTCCAAAACTGGAACGACTGGTGTCCGCTTACAGGCTCTCTTTGAGACCCTGACCCGCGCTGAACCGCACGGTCTTCGACGCCTTGATCTGAATCGCTTCGCCCGTCTTCGGGTTGCGACCGGCGCGCGCGGCCCGCTTGCTCACGCGGAATGTGCCGAAACCAACGATCTGCACCGGCCCGCCATTCTGGCATCCGCGTTGAATCGAACGGAGCACCGCGTCCAACGCCCGTTCCGCCGCCGCTTTGCTGACTTCCTTCCCCATTTCCTTTTGCACGACATCCACCAACTGCGCTTTGTTCATGACTCCTCCTAGGTTACGAATCGTTACATTGTAGCCGCTTGCGGCCATCCATGGCCCGCTACGACCGCCCGTCTTGGTTTTTTCTGCCACAGACGGCGGTCACCGTCAATCAAATTCCCACGCCCGAGGGTATAGTCAGAAGGGTGGGCCACCGCACCGGCTGCCGGCGAACAGGAATCAGTCGTCCCATTGAACCGCGGCCACGACCGCCCAGGTGATGGAAGCGGCTACCAGGAGCACGGACATCCATGGCGTTAAGGCCTGAAAATCCAGCGAAAGCAAGGCGGACAAGTCCAGTGGCGGCAAACTCTCCCATGTCAGCCACCGGATCGCCAGTGCCGTCGCAATGGCCGCGGCCCCCAGCAGAAGCGCCGGGCGCAGCCAGGCACGATAGCGGCGCGGCGGCAGCGCGGCAATCACTCGGGCCGTGAAACCGTTATCATCGACGTACGCGTTCTGCTCGTGCAACAACGTGTCCATGGGGTCTTTCTCTTCAGGCGCGTTCATAATCTTGATAGCCAGCCAACCATCGTTTCAGTTTCTCTTTCCCGCGCAGCACGTTGGTCTTCACGGTGCCCAGCGGACATTCCAACACCTGCGCCGCTTCCTCATGCGTCAGCCCATTCTGGCAGCACAACACGATGGCCGCCCGCTCGTTGGAATGTAACCTCTTTAGCGACTCGGTCAAGTCCAGCCGCAACTGGCTGACGGACTCGCGGGCGGGCTGCGCCGCTCCGTCCTGCGATTCTTCGACCTCCTCCAACGCCAGGTCTTTCCTCTGCCGCGCGACGCTGCGAAATTCGTTGACCGCGATCCCGAACAGCCACGTCGAGAACCGCGCGCTGCCGCGATACGTATGCAATTTCCGCCAGGCTTTCACGAACGTCTCCTGCGCCAGATCGTCCGCCAAATGCGTGTCCCCGCGCGTCATCCGCGCCAGAAACGCGCGCACGGGCGACTGGTAACGCCGCACCAGCTCGGCGAAGGCATTCTGGTCTTCGCTCGACAGGACGCGGGCGATGAGATCGGCATCGGTCACGGACGCGCGCTATTGTTTGGGCGGTTGCGTGTTGCTCTGATTCTGTCGTTCGACCAGCCACGTAACCAGAAACGCCACGCCGATAAACAACATGATCCATCCCCCCATGCTATGCCGGGAGCCGGTGATGAGCAACGCCGTCCCAATCCCCGTCAGCACCAGACCTGGGAAAAGACCGCTCTTGCGCGTCGGGTTCTGCTCGGTGCCATGGGGATGCTTTTCCCTCAACTCCGCAACCAATTCGGGAGTAATCGGCACGCCCTTTTCAATCATGGCACGTAGCGTTTCATGCATCATCTTATTGCGGCGAAGATGGACAAAAAAGACAAGCGCGACAATTGCCACCGGCATGCCAAACACCGCCACGATCCCGACAATATTCTCCACGTCTTTCGATCGTAGCATAATATGGGGCACGTTACTATCCACCGGATTCGGGCCCCTGACGCGGATGCCGGTCTCGTCGATCCACACCTGTGGATGGCCACTCCCCGACCGGCTCTTCGTGTTCAGATTGGTTTGCGCTGCCGGAACATTGCTCTCAACCGCCGCCGCGGACGCCGTCACCGCGGCATTGCTCGTAACGTCGTCCGCATACACCGTGTACGCCGCCCGCGCTTGTGTCCCGCCCATTGCCAGCGCAATCAGGGCCACCGCAATGATTCTTGTAAATGTGAATGTCTTCTTCATTGGCTCCTCCGCTTGTTTCCCAGTGTGACGTATCGACAAGGGGTCTTGGATTCAACAATCTTGCCGTGACCGCCGATCAACGGCACAACGTGCGCAGATTCGCGCACGCCAGACTTTTACACCCACAACTGGCGATCCAACGTGCGGTACTGGATGGCCTCGGAAATGTGCTGGGATTGGATCGCTTCGGAATGTTCCAGGTCGGCAATCGTGCGCGACACCTTCAGGATGCGGTCGTAGGCGCGCGCGCTGAGATTCAACTCCGTCATCGCCATCTTCAGCAACTGCTGGCATTCGTCGTCCAGCTTGCAGAATTCCTTGATCTCTTTCGGCGCCATCCGCGCGTTCGTGCTTGCCCGCCGAAGCCCGTCGGGCAAAGCCGGATTGCCGAACCGCTTGCGTTGCACCGCCCGCGCGGACTCCACCCGGCCACGAATCTTCTCCGACAGTTCGCCGGTCGCCTCGCCCGCCATTTCCTTGTACTTCACCGACGGCACCTCGACGTGGATATCAATACGGTCCAGCAACGGCCCGGAAATCTTGTTGCGATACTTGGTGATCATGTTCGGCGAGCACCGGCACTCGCGTTTCGGATCGCCATAGAACCCGCACGGACACGGATTCATTGCGGCCACGAGCATGAAGTTGGCGGGAAACGTCATCGTCCCCGTGGCCCGCGAAATCACCACCCGGCCTTCTTCGAGCGGTTCGCGCAACGCTTCGAGCACGTCGCGGTGGAATTCGGGCAGTTCATCCAGGAACAATACGCCGTTGTGCGCGAGGCTGATTTCGCCGGGCGTGAGGTTCGCCGTGCCACCGAGCAACCCGGCGTTGCTGGTCGTGTGATGCGGCGCGCGGAACGGTCGTGTCGACACGAGCGCCTGGCCTTTGGGCAACAGCCCCAGAATGCTGTGAATCTTCGTGGTTTCGAGCGCCTCATCGAGATTCGAGTTGGGCAGGACCGTGGGCATGCGTTTCGCCAGCAACGTCTTCCCGCTGCCCGGCGGCCCGATCATCAGGATGTTGTGGCCGCCGGCCGCGGCAACTTCCAGCGCCCGTTTGACGTGTTCCTGACCCTTCACATCGATGAAATCGACGTCGTAAGTGCGCTGTTGCTGGAAAATCTGCGACGGATCTTCCCGGAGCGGCTGCCACTCGCGCTTGCCCGCGAGAAATTCGGCCACCTCGCGCAGATTGCGGGCCGGGTACACGTCGACACCCTGGACCACCGCCGCCTCGGGCGCGTTGTCGGCCGGAACGATCAACCCGCGCTTCTTCTGCTCGCGCGCGCAGATCGCAATCGGCAGCACGCCGTTCACGCTGCGCACCTCGCCGCTCAGGGCCAGCTCGCCCACGATGGCAAACTCGTCGAGGTTCGGCGCGACAATCTGCTCGCTCACCGCCAGAATCCCGATGGCAATGGGAAGATCGAAACTCGGCCCTTCCTTCTTCACATCCGCGGGCGCCAGGTTGATGGTCGTCCGCCCCATCACGTATTTGAATCCGCTGTTCTCGATGGCCGTTTTGACCCGATCCCGCGACTCCTTCACCGCCGCATCGGGCAGCCCCACAATGATCACTGCCGGCTGACCCCAACCCGCGTTGACCTCGATCTCAATGGGATAGGAATCGATGCCCAGAACCGCCGCCGAATGGACTTTGGCAAGCATTCCGAGAGTAGTACCCGAAAGCCCCGCTCAAGTCGATGGCGTTTTGAGTCTGGTCATCTTCCCGGGATCGGTTGGCCTCCCAAGGACCACCAGCAGAAGGTCGGACACGGCGGGGGGCGGTATGCGGTGGACGCATCGTGCGGCTGTCACGTCGAAGAACCAAGGCCCAGATCGACGTGATTGATTTTCCCACACTGGCAAAAGTTTGGGTCGCCAAGAATGGGGCCGTCGCGTAGTCTTCGCCCACTGTGAAAATCCAGAAATTCGCCGTGTTGGCGGTGGTTTTCGCTGGGCTTCTAGCCTATCACAACAGCTTCTTTGGGCCGTTCGTTTTTGACGACAAGCCCCACATCTTGGAGAACTCCCATATTCGCCACCTGTGGCCGCCATGGGACATCGTGAGCCACAGTTCGCGGCCTGTCGTGGAGCTGTCCCTCGCAGTGAACTACGCGCTGGGTGGGATGAACCCTTGGGGGTATCACTTGTTCAATGTGGTCGTTCACATCCTCGCAGCGCTGACCTTGTACGGAGTGGTGCGGCGAACGTTGGTTTCGGAAACCCTGCGGTCCACGTTCGGCCAGGCCGCATCGTCGCTGGCGGGAGCGATCGCGTTGATCTGGCTGGTGCATCCGCTGCAAACGGAAAGTGTGACGTATACGATCCAGCGGGGCGAATCGCTGATGAGCTTGTTCTATTTGTTGACGCTGTACTGCGTCATTCGCAGCGACGGCGCGTCGCGGGAAAACTGGTGGAAGATCGGCGCCGTGGCCAGTTGCGTGCTGGGAATGGCCTGTAAACCCGTCATGGTCACAGCGCCCCTGGTCACGCTCCTCTACGACCGCGCGTTCCTGGTGAAATCGTGGCGCGAGGTCTGGCGACGGCGGGGTTGGCTGTACGCTGGTTTGGCGGCCTCGTGGCTGTTGCTCCCGCCACTGCTGGCGAAGGCGCCGACAGAATGGAAGAGGACCGCCGGGTTTGAGTTCCAGGGTACTCCGCCGCTCCAATATGCGCGGATGCAGTCCGTGGTGATTCTGCGTTATCTGCGCCTCGCGTTCTGGCCGCATCCGTTATGCCTGGATTACGGTTGGCGGTACCACTGGCAGGCAATGGTGGGGGCAGGAGATGCGTTGCCGGATCTGCTGGTCGTGACGGCCTTGCTGGCGGGAACCATCTGGGCTTGCTGTCGCAAGCCGGCGCTGGGATTTCTCGGCGCGTGGTTCTTCCTGATCCTGGCTCCAACCTCCAGCTTCATACCGATTGCGGACCCGATCGCGGAACATCGCCTGTACCTGCCTCTGGCGGCGGTCGTGACGGCGGTGGTCGTCGCCGCGTTCGTGCTCGGGAAACGGCTGCTCCGCAACCAACCAGGCTCCGTTCCCGGATGGGTGGCCTGCGGGTTCGTGGTGGTGCCATTGGCCGTTCTTACCATCCAGCGCAACCGCGACTACATCTCCGAGTCCGCCATCTGGCAGGACACGGTGGCCAAGTGCCCGAACAACCCGCGCGCGCACCTTAATTTTGGCCAAGCCCTGTCCCGACTTCACAAGGTGGCAGAAGCCAGAGAACAGTACGAGCAGGCACTGCGGCTCAAGCCCGATTATGCCGATGCCCATTACAATCTGGGAAATGCCTTCTTGAAGGAGGGCAGGCTCAGCGATGCCATCGGGCATTATGAACAGGCCCTGCGGATCAAGCCCGATTACGCCGAAGCGCACAACAATCTGGGAAATGTCCTGTTGCAGGAGGGCAAGGTCAGCGATGCCATCGGGCACTATGAAGAAGCGTTACGGAGCGAGCCCGACAACGCCGAGCTGCATTACAATTTGGGAGTTGCGTTGGCACAACTCGGCCGGATGCAGGAGGCAATCGGGCATTACGAGCAGGCGCTCCGCATCAGGCCCGATTTCACCCGAGCGCAAAACGCGCTTGCGCAACTGCAAGCTGGCCAGTAAGTGTCGCATCCGGCGGATGGGAGGGTACGCAACCATCATGCAGCAAAACTTCTAAACGGGACATTGAACTCGACCGGCTGCCGAGTTGGTTACGCTGCCAGAACACCCCATTTCTCCTTCGCTCCCGGCCTGGCCCATGCTCGCGGCGTGAACTGATCAATCTCCCTGATCTTCGCCGAATGCAGACACGTGAATAAATCCTTCCGATAATCGAAAGGGTTTCGCGTTGATTGGGCGAGCATCGCAAGTTTTGTAACGCGGGCAAGAAAAAGGGCGACCAGTGAACTGGTCGCCCTTCGATTGCTTTCAGATCGAGGCCGGTCTAACCGCGACGGCGCCGAATCAGGAACAGTCCCAGCAGGCCGGTGCCGACGAGCGCGATGGTCGCAGGCTCAGGAACGGCAACAGGCGTAATCTGGAACGGGGTCATTTCCGGAGGGAAGGTCGAGCTTTGAGACATAAACCCAGTGAGATCAACCAGTCCGGTCGGAATCGGCGTGCCGCCCATCGCCCCGTCAGTAGAGTAAGACGAGGCCCAGACGTAGACTTCCATGGTGTTGGCGCTGCCGTCTTCGGCATACAAAGTCGTGTTGGCGTGAGTCGCGAAGTTGCCTGACACTGGAATGGTACAAGCCGCATCCGTGTAAAGCTCGACGTTCTGCACCTGCAGTACATAGCCCGCGATACTTTCCGGAATCGGGCCCGTCCCCGATGCGACCAACGTCGGAATCGAGAAGACCGGGGCTGTGGGCACCGTATTCCCTGAAGATGCCGCAGAGACGGCGGTCAACGCGTCAACCTCCGGAATCTGATGATACGGAGCATAGGTGCCGGTTGCGGTTACAGCATCCCCGACGGCCGGGGTGTAGCTACCGAATGAGGCACTGCTACCATAAAGGTCACCCGACCCGGACGAATCCTGACTAAAAACCGAGTACGAACTGTAGGTATACCCATCCAATGAACCGACCGGAGCGCTTCCGATCGCGGTGATGATGGGATAACCCACACTCGGGTTGCCCAGCGTGACGCCGACGGTCCCGCTGCTTTGACCTTCGACGGTGGCCCAAGTCTGGGCATATACCGTCACGCCCGACAACACCACCACTGCCGCAACCGCTGCTGTAAACAATAAACTCTTCCTCATGACTACCCCCTTCGTGGATTTGGTTAATTGGCTCTTAGAAATTTTCATCTCCTGCCCTTTCTCGCTGCGCCTTTGTGTTCCTCACTTCTCACCGCGCCCCCCTCGCAAGGGGGCAACCTTCCTAATCCCATGTGTGCGATGATATACAGCCGCCTTTTTTTTGCAAGCGTTTTCTTGCGCAATCTTGCATAAATATGGTCAAGAAGCAGCGCCGAACATGTGACGAACGCGTGTCAGCCGCTGCTGCTCCAAGGTGGTTACCTGTCTGATTTCCCCGCAAAATCAAGGTTTTCGAGGCTGACAGCCTCAATTTGCCCAATTTTCAGGTGCCGGATACCGATTTTCTGCGGCTCCAGAGAAGTATCTTCCGCTGGAGGCGACGCACAGACCCGTCCTTTACGCCAAGAAATATCCTCTGGATTCCTGACGGACGGCGAATTGGCCGGGTTCCTGGACTCGCGGTTCTCCGATCGCCCCTCTGAGATCCCATACCTTTTTTCGACGGTCCCGCAATCCCGCGCGGGCGTCTTTGGCAGCAATCAAATCCGGTCGGAGCTTCAGTGCCGGCTCGTAGTGCGCCCTCGCGCGTTGCGCGTTGCGCGTTGCCAGTGCGCAACAAGACAGCGCCCAAGCTGTTGTGGGCCTGCGGCAGATCCAGTGTTTCGCCCAGCCGATCAGTAAATATACGGCTCGCTCAGGTCGAACGCGTTCTGGATGAGCCGGATATCGTCGGGCCGGCGGGTGCCCTTGGGCTGGACGACTTCGACCACATCGAACCGGAAATGGATTCTCGGATTGCCGAGCAGGCGCAGATAATCCAGCGCCGCCTTGCTCAGGTTCCGCTGCTTCTCGCGGTCCACCGCCTCGCTCGGGGCGCCGAATTCCTCCGTCTCGCGGGTCTTGACCTCGACGAACACCAGCCAGTCCTTGTCGCGTGCGACGATGTCCACCTCCGCCTTGCCGCTGCGGAAGTTGCGGAGCAGGACTTTGTAACCGTGCCGGCGCAGGTATTTGGCCGCGGCCTTTTCGCCGCGCGCGCCGGTGATCTGCCGCGGCGTGCGGCGATCCTCTTTCCGCTGGAGCCAGCCGAAAAACATATCACATCGCCGCAAATTCCGCCTGCACGGGCTCGATGACCTCGCGCACCGGGGCGAAAGTTCTGCGGTGCACGGGCGACGGGCCGTACTGGCCGAGCGCGGCGAGATGTTCGGGCGTGCCGTAACCCTTGTGCCTAGCAAAGTTGTATTGCGGGAATTGCTCGTGGACCTTCAGCATCATCCGGTCCCGCGTCACCTTGGCGATGACGCTCGCGGCGGCAATGGAAAAACTCTTGGCGTCGCCCTTCACAATCGCCGTCTGCGTCACGCCGATCAGCGGCACGCGCAAACCGTCGACCAACACGTGATCGGGCCGCACCTTCAGCCCGTCCAGCGCGAGCTGCATCGCCCGCCAGGTCGCGCGCAGGATGTTGTAATGGTCGATGACATCAACATCGGAAACGCCCACCGCCCAATGGAAATCGGCGTTGGCCGTCAGCTCGGCGTAAATGTCCTCGCGCTGCTGCTCGGAGAGTTGCTTCGAGTCGGTGAGCGTCTTATGGCGGAATTTCTCCGGCAGGATCGCCGCCGCCGCCACGACCGGCCCCGCCAACGGCCCGCGTCCCGCCTCGTCGATACCGGCCACAATCTTCGCTCCGTTCTTGTACGCCTTCAGTTCGTAGCGCAGCGTTGGCATGGCTCCGCCGCGCAGTGTGCGGATTTCAACCCGAAGAGTCAACACTGCGGCTAGGGTGTGAATCTCACGGGGCGCATCTTAGGACTGCTACAGGGATCGAAGCGCTGGTGTAGCGTGCGCTGTCCCCAGCGCATCCGGGCGCGTCGAGAACCTATCGGCTGCGGACAGCCGACGCTACAACAGCGGCAGCTTCCAGACATCTCGTGGTTGGGTAAAGCTCGGCGAATCTGGACCGGCGTGCAGACGTCCAGCAGCGCCTTCATTCGGCAAGCTCGGAGGCGATGCGTTCCCGATTCTGTTGCCTTTCTCCGCGCTGTCACCCTGAGCTTGTCGAAGGGTCTCTGTCGTTCCCGGCCTCGAACTGCCCCCACCCGAAGAGGCTTGACGGCGCGACGTTCCCACCGCATTAAGCCAGCAGCCTGAGCAGTAAAGCGCTGGGCGGTGAGCTCATGTTTCGCTAGACGTATTTCGAGATACGATTGTAGTATTGTTCTTATGAAGATGACGCGCCACGGGTCGTCCAAGCGACGCACGGCAGCAACTATCGCCGGATTCTTGGAACATGTGCAGGAGATTCAGAAACAATGGTTCCCCAAGGATGATGAACCTTACGGCCTTTGGTATCGGGGCCATCAAAAGGCCCACTGGCAGCTTACCCCAAAACTCTATCGAGACTACGGTGATCGTCGAAGACGAAATGACCACAGGATCGAGGATGAGATAAGAGAAGATTTCATCACCCGAGCTCCCGTCTTATCAGACATAAAACCGGCGGTGGTGGACGACTGGGAGTGGTATTTTCTGATGCAGCACTTCGGGGCCCCGACGAGACTCCTTGATTGGACACAAGGCGCACTAATTGCCTTGTACTTCGCGGTGCGGGACAACCCGGGGTTCTACGACGCCGCCGTCTGGGTACTCGACCCCTACGAGCTCAACAAACATGTCATCGGGAAGGATGAGGTTATCCCCCCGAGCGCGAATGTCGACCTAGCAGACAAGAAGATAGTTGATCGCTGGCTTCCCGGACGATTTCCGCAAAAACGTAAACTTTTGCCGAGAGATCCAATCGCCGTACTACCAACGCACATAGCACATAGGATTAAATCGCAACTTTCCTGCTTTACAATCCATGGAGAAGACGAATTCGGTTTAGACAAGTTCACGCTCGGCAAAAAAAGCTGTGTGCAACGAATATTAATCCCACATTCCGAGGTCCTAAAGATCAGAAGTGAATTAAATATCTGTGGAATTGATGAATCGACCATTTTCCCTGATTTGGAAGGTCTGGCCCGAGTTGTGGGCGACGCGTGGAAGTCAAAACAACGCAACTCTGCTCACGAGCGGGTGCACACTAGACTGGCCCCGTCACTAGTCGATAAAGGGGGAGTTGGTGTCTTTGCCATCGTTGATATTGCAAAGGGCACACGCCTATTCGAAGGCGACAACGAAGAAATGTTATGGGCACCCGCGGCCATTATCAAAAAAGCACCGGCTGCGATTCGCAGGCTGTACAGGGATTTTGCAGTATTCAAGGACAACCTATTCGGCTGTCCCTTAAATTTCAATCGGTTGACGATGTCTTGGTACATTAACGATTCCAAGAATGCTGCCAACGCCAATGTTTACGCGACCGATGAATACGATTTTGTCGCCCGGAGGAATATCAAGGCGGGCGAGGAACTGCTTGTTGATTACTCGAGCTACAGCGCCCCTCCCCCAGCATGGCTGGGGAGGTAGGAACGAGAACCATCCCTCTGTTTGTCTGCCCCCTGTCGCCGACCGCTTGATGAGCGATTTGCGTCGTCTGTTACGCTTCCGCGACCTTGGTAGCGGTCTTGCCGATGCGCTTGCGCAGGTAGTAGAGCTTGGCGCGGTGGACGTTGCCGGCCCGCTCGACTTCGATCTTTTGGATGAACGGGGAATGAAGCGGGAATATGCGCTCGACGCCTTCGCCGTAGCTGATGCGCCGGACGGTGAACGTCTCGGCAATGCCGCGTCCCTGCTTGTTGATGACAATGCCCGAAAACATCTGGACGCGTTCGCGGTCCGCTTCCTTGATGCGCGAAAACACCTTGATGGTGTCGCCCACTTTGAACGGCACGATGTCCGTCCGCAACTGTTCCGCCTGGATCTTCTCAATCACATTCATGTTCTTACTCCGTCCTGTTATCGCGCATCGCGCACAAAATTGAAATGCTAATCTTCCTTCAACAAATCCGGCCGCCGTTCCTTCGTCCGCTGCCGCGCCCATTCGGCCCGCCATTGGGCGATCGCCGCGTGGTTGCCGCTCAGCAGCACCTCGGGCACCGTCAAGCCCCGAAACTCGGGCGGCCGCGTGTACTGCGGCCCTTCCAGCAATCCGCCCGCGAACGAATCGTCGCCCGCGCTGGTCTCGTCGCCGAGCACGCCCGGCAACAGCCGCACCACCGCATCCACAAACACCGCCGCCGCCAGCGCCCCGTTCGTCAGCACGTAATCGCCGATACTGACCTCGTCGGTGACCAGCGCCGCGCGCGCCCGCTCGTCCACGCCTTCGTAATGGCCGCAGATGATGATCAGGTGCGCCGCGCGGGAAAACTCCTGCGCCCGCGCCTGCGTCAACGGCGCGCCCTGCGGCGTCATCAACACCACCCGCGATTCGGGCCGCCGGAACTTCTCCACCGCTTCAAAGATCGGTTCGGGCTTCATCAACATGCCCGGTCCGCCGCCATACGGCTTGTCGTCCACCACGTGGTGCTTGTCGTGGGTGAAATCGCGCAGGTTGTGGACGCGGACCCCGACCAGTCCCTTGCTCTGCGCGCGTTTCAGGATGCTTTCTTCGAGCGGTCCCTCGAAGATGCGGGGGAACAACGTCAAAACGTCAATTTCCATTCCTGCCCCGCGGCGTCCACCGCCGTTATTCCGCCGGAGCATCCGCGGGCGGCTCAGCCGGCGCGGAACCTTCGGGACGCCGCCCTTCGGGTTCAATGATTTCGAGCATGGCGCGCTTGCCCTGCTTGGCCGCCGCGCTCGTCAACAACGTGCGGATCGACGTAATGGTGCGTCCGCTCTTGCCGATGACCTTGCCCACGTCGGTTTGGTTCAGCCGCAGCTCGAAGACCACGACGCGTTCCCCGTCCACTTGTCGCACGTCCACTTCCTCGGGGTGATCGACCAGTGCTTTCACTACGAATTCGACAAACGCTTTCATGTCGTGCTCCCGTCTGTGCGGCCCGCCATGGTCGCGTCACGCATCCGCGACGCCGCGATGGATATCCTCAGGCCACCGCTTTGGCTGCCCGTTCCGCTTTCTTCAAAATGCTGCGCACCGTGTCGCTGGGCTGGGCGCCTTTCCCGATCCAATGCTTGGCCCGCTCCACATCCACCTGAAAATTGTCGGTCGCCTTGCGCGGGTCGTACGTCCCGATGTTCTCCAGAAATCGCCCGTCGCGAGGACTGCGTCCGTCCGCAACCACGATACGATATATCGGAACGTTCTTCGTTCCAACTCTCCGCAATCGAATTCTTACCGGCACTGTCTCACCTCCCCAATCCCAGTTTCGGCAACATGCCTTTCCGGCCCATGGCCTTCTGCATCTTGCCCATTTCTTTCATCATCTTCTTCATCGCATTGAACTGCTTCAAAAGATCGTTGATCTCAGCCACGCTCGTCCCGCTTCCGCGCGCAATGCGTGTTCGCCGCCCCGCATTCAATATCTCGGGACGACGACGCTCCGTGGGTGTCATCGACTGGATGATCGCCTCAAGGCGCTTCAGTTGCGACTCGCCAACGCTGAGGTCAGGCATTTTACTCATTCCCGGCAACATGCCAAGTAGATTCTCCAATGGCCCAAGTTTCTTGAGCTGTTGCAGTTGCGAGAGAAAATCTTCCAAATTCAGGCTCTGGTCGGCGATTTTTGCCTGCATTTCCTCGGCTTTTTCCGCGTCGAACGTCTCCTGCGCCTTCTCGACCAGGCTCACTACGTCGCCCATCCCGAGGATCCGGCCCGCCATCCGCTCGGCGTAAAATGGCTCCAGGTCGTCCAGCTTCTCGCCCACGCCCGCAAACTTGATCGGCTTGCCGGTGACCGCCCGCATCGACAGCGCCGCGCCGCCGCGCGCATCACCATCGAGCTTCGTGAGCACGATCCCGGTAATGGTCAGCGCCTTGTCAAAATGCTCGGCGATATTCACCGCTTCCTGCCCCGTTGCCGCGTCCGCCACCAGCAAAATCTCCTGCGGCGCGACTGCTTCCTTCATGCGAACCAGTTCCTGCACGAGTTCCTGGTCGATGTGCAACCGGCCCGCCGTGTCAAAGATCACGACATCCCGCCCTTGGGACTGCGCGAAAGACACCGCTTGCCTGCTGATTTTCACCACATCGGTTTCGCCGCGCGTCGCAAACACCGGAATCTGCACTTGTTTGCCGAGCGTCTCCAATTGGTCAATCGCCGCGGGCCGATGCACGTCGCAGGCGACCAGCAATGGTTTGCGTCCCTGTTTCCCCAGCAACTTCGCCAGTTTGCCGCACGTCGTCGTCTTGCCGCACCCGTGCAGCCCCACCATCATCCAGTTGCCGGCCGCCGTTGGTAGGGCGCGACCCGCTGTTGGTGGCGCAAGCGTCCCTGCTTGCGATTCCCCCCCCATTAACGCCACCAACTCGTCATGCACAATCTTGACGATTTGCTGGCCGGGGGTAACGCTGGTGAGTACTTCCTGGCCGAGCGCCCGCTGTTTCGTGCGCTCGATGAAATCCTTGGCGACCTTGTAGTTGACGTCAGCTTCGAGCAACGCCAGCCGCACCTCGCGCAGGGCGTCGGCAACGTTTTTCTCCGTCAACTTGCCGTACCCGCGCAGGTTCTTGAACACCGCCTGCAGTTTCTCTGAAAGGGAATCAAACATGGTCACTCGCCCGCTTGGCAATATCAGCCATCGGCGTCCGGGCGCAAGGAAATTTACCGTCACTGGGATGGAGGGACGCGCTCTGTCGCGTCCGCACTACAGCCTGTCATTCCGAGCTTGTCGAGGAATCTCTGTCGTGCTTTGTTTCTTGGCCGGAGGGACGCGCTCCGTCGCGTCCGATGCTGACGTGCGGCCACGATGGAGCGTGCACACCAAATGAAGTGTGTCGCGGTACTACGGCGCGGGCGTCTGTTCCTTGTCCATGTCCTTCAAGGCCTTTTCACTCGGTGACTTGAGCCGATCCTGCTGGAGCACCGCGTTCTGTTGCACCTGCTCCAGCCACTTCCACGTGGCGTAGGCAACGCCGACAATCAGCGCCAAGAACAACAGTTTTTTCATCGTTACTCGGAAACGCGCTCGATCTTCGCGCCGAGATGCCGCAGTTTCTGGTCGATCCGCTCGTAGCCCCGGTCCACGTGATAGATGCGGTTGACTTCCGTCTCGCCGTCGGCGCACAACCCCGCCAATACCAGGCCCGCGCTCGCGCGCAGATCGCTGGCCATCACGGGCGCGCCGCTGAGTTGTTTGACGCCCTTCACGATCGCGCTGTTGCCTTCGAGCGAAACATCCGCGCCCAGTCGCGCCATCTCGCTGATGTGCATGAACCGGTTCGGGAACACCTTCTCCGTAATCACGCTGATGCCTGGGGTCACCGTCATTATCGCGCTCATTTGCGCCTGCATGTCTGTCGGGAAACCGGGGTACGGCATCGTAATCACATCCACGGGCTTGAGTGCGCCATTGCCTTTCACGCGAATCGTCCCGTTGGCGCGCTCGACGGTCACGCCGGATTCTTCCAGCTTGTCCCGCACGGCGCACAGATGCTCGGCCCGCGCGCCCTTGATCTCGATGTCGCCGCCTGTGATCGCCGCCGCCGCCATGAATGTGCCCGCTTCGATGCGGTCGGTGATGACCTTGTGGTCGGCCCCGTTGAGCGCTTCGACGCCTTCGATCTCCAAGATGTGACTGCCCGCGCCTTTGATCTTCGCGCCCATCTTGATGAGGAAAATCGCCAGGTCTTCGATCTCCGGCTCGCACGCCGCGCCTTCAATCCACGTCGTGCCCTTGGCCAGTACCGCCGCCATCATCACGTTGGCCGTTCCCAGCACGGTCGAACCAAACCGCCCGCCCATGAACACATCCGTGCCGGTCAGTTCGCTGCATCGGGCATGGACGTAACCGTTCTCCACCATTACGTCCGCGCCAAGGCGTTTGAGTCCCTTGAGATGCTGGTCGATCGGCCGATCGCCAATCACGCAGCCGCCGGGCAGTGAGACTTTGCAGTTATGCAGCCGGGCCAGCAGCGGCCCGAGCAGGCATACCGACGCCCGCATCTTGCGCACCAGTTCGTACGGCGCCACGCCCAGCGGATGTTGCGCCTGAATCTCGATCACGCCCTCCGTCTTGTGGTGCGTGACCTTCACGCTCAGCCACTTCAAGATGTCGCACATGAACTGGATGTCACTGAGATTCGGCACGCCGCGGATGGTGCACGGTTCGCTGGTCAGTAATGTCGCGGCGATGATCGGCAGGGCCGCATTTTTCGAACCGCTGATCTCAACGGTCCCCCGAAGCGGATTTCCTCCGCTGATAATGATTTTCTCCATAGCTCCCTCCTTGGCACGAGCTATTTCTGCTGTTACCGCCATCGGGCTTCCCCAAGCCCGACGTCTTACTTCTTACTTCCCGGGCTGAGCCACGATCACCCGCTCATGCCCCTGCAAATCCTTCACGACCTCGACCACATCATACCCTTGCTGGCCGAAAAATTCTTCGACAGCCGCCCGCTGCCCGGCGCCAAGCTCCAGCGCCATAAACCCGGAGGGAGACAAAATACGCTTGGCCTCGATGACCAAGCGTCGGATAACTTTGAGTCCATCCTCACCCGCCGCCAGTGCAAGCGCAGGCTCAAAGTCTCTGACCTCCCTGGGCAGCTTCGCCATTTCCCCATCGGCGATATACGGCGGATTCGACAAAATCACATCCGCACGCAAGCTGTCGTTCAGACTCTGTAACAAATCGCTTTCCAAAAAGCGAATGTTTTTTTCGATCTGGTGCAATTTCGCGTTCCCGCGCGCCACATCCAATGCATCCCGGCTTGCGTCCAGTGCAAAAATCTCCGCCTCCGGAAATCTCTTCGCCAGCGCTATCGCTATCCCCCCGCTCCCCGTCCCCACATCCACGATCTTTATCGCTGCCTTCCGCTCTCCGCTTTCGCCTTTCAATCTCCCCGCCACCGTCTCCACCAGCAACTCCGTCTCCGGCCTCGGGATCAACACCCGTCCGTCCACCATCAGCCTCAATCCGCAAAACTCCGCCTCGCCCGTGATGTATTGCAACGGCTCGCCCGCCACTCGCCGCTTCACCATCCCGCGCAACGCCTCCAGCGTCGTCTCATCCAGCTCCCGCTCAAACTCCAGGTACAGTTGCAACCGCTTCTTCTTCAACAAATGCGCCAGCAGCAACTCGATCGTCAGCCGTGGACTCTCAATCCCCTGCTTCTCGAAATACGGCGTCGTCTTGTTGATGACTTCCAAAATCGTCACGCCGCTGAGGATAGCACGGACTGCGAACACGTTGAAAGCGCGCTCTCCAGCCCGATCTAGGGCCAGATTGCGGACTGCGTGCCCTCACGCGGTGCCGGAAAACTTTGAACGGGGATTCCCATTCCCCTGTCTCACATTCAGTTTCTCAGTCCCTTGGATTCGGCGGGCGGGTTAGAGGAACACGGGTTCCAGTGGTCGAGCCCAGAAACCGTCAACCCCGCCGACCTCGAGACTGAAGAGTCGAAAACTGAGGGCGGCGCATTCAACCGAGTGCGCCGCTTTCATTTTGCGGTTCCGATCACCAAGCGGTATCATGAGCATACGTCATCCGGGAAATGCCGGCCAACAATTGGACAACATACTTCCATGACACGACTGCCGAAAACTGTCTTCTGGCTTCCCGCCCTGCTCTGGGGAGGACTGACCTTCTTCCTGTCAATGCTTCAACGAGCCGGGCCGCCCGGTGAAACGGCCGAACACAAGATCGGTCACATTGCCGTCTTTTCCATTCTGGCGGGAACGGTCATGTGGGCGTTGGACCGCGGTCATGCTCTGCGTTTGTCGAAGTCCCTGGTGCTCGCGATCCTGATCGCCGGGGCTTACGGCGCCTCCGATGAGTGGCACCAGAAGTATGTCCCCGGTCGTAGTTGCGAATTCTCCGACGTAGTGCTCGACACAACGGCCGGTGCGCTTGCTGTGCTTGCCTATTACATCGGCGAATCGCTCCGCGCGGACGACGCAGAACTGCCTGACGGGCGAGCCGGCAACGGACGACGGGCTTCCATCACCCCGGTGCGAAGAATTGCCTTCTGGCTTCCGTCTCTGCTGTGCGCGGGATTGATTTTCTTTTTGTCCTCGCAATCCAGGCTGCCGGAAATCGGGGCGATATTCCCGGAAAAGGACCAAATCGAACGCTTCGCCTTTTACCTCATCTTCTGGGTTTTCGTCTTGCTGCCTTTTCGACACGCCCACCATCTGTCGCTGGCAAAGGCCATTGTCGGGGCTTTTCTGATTACGTCAGCCTACGCCGCGTTGATCGAGTTTCACCAGCGATCTCTGCTCAACACTACCGACATCGTGACTGACTGGGCGGCGGACATATTCGGTGGGTTCATCGCCGCGGCTGCCTACTGGGTCTACGAAACACGCCCAACCCCAAGAACGAATCTCTGACCGGCGAGAGCAGAAGCTCGCCTTTCACGCCAATCCGGACAACCGAAACGTCCGCTATTCCGCCACTTCCACCGGCGTCCCGATCGCCACCATCTGCGCGAGACGATTCGCGTTCCAGTTCGCCAACCGAAAACACCCGTGCGAAAACGTCTTGCCGATCTGGTCGGGATGCGGCGTGCCGTGGATCCCGTAGCCGACCCGGCTCAGGCCGATCCACGCCGTGCCGACGGGGTTCCTCGGGCCGGCCGGCACGATCAACTTCCCATACCCCTTCTGCGTGTCGTCCAACTCGGGAAAATTCGCGGGCTCAAACGTGTAATTCGGGTTCATCGCCACCGTCGCCACCGTCAATTGCCCCGGTGCCCGCTTCTCCTTGTCCGCCGCAATCGAACAGGGAAACATCGCGATCATCTTCCCGCTCTCGTCGTACGCCGTGATCGTTTTCGCCGACAAACTGACCCGCACCTTCGCCGCCGCCACGCGCTTCACGGGCGACAGGTTCAGCATCACGACCGACTGGTTCGCCGGAATCGCCCCCCAGTTCGTGATCCCGGGATTCAGCGTCTTGATTAATCCCTCCGACGCATGGCATTTCTCCGCCACCATCTCCACCACGGTCTCGAACCACATGTTGGTCAGTTCCGACCGCGCTTTCCAATCCTCGGGTATGCGCGTCAGCTTCCCCAGATCACCGGTCGTGACCACGTAATTCGTGTAGTTCGCCCCGCTCGCCGGGAAATTCGCTGCTGTGTCCGCATCGAACTCGCCCGTCGGCTTCAACTCGTTCGCCTGTTGCCACGCCGCCAGCGCCTGACGCGTCATCCCGCCCCAGTTGCCGTCAATCCGCCCCGGCGAAAACCCCGCGTCATCGAGCCCGATCTGGATGGAGATCACGTCCTCGCGCGAAATCCTGGGAGTGGGCTCTTGCCCGTAAACGGAAACCGCCGCCACCAGCAGCGCAATCCACGCTGCCACCACCAAGGCATTTATCTCGCGCACGTTAGCCATCAAGAATAATGACTAACACAACGCCCGCGCCTTGTAGAGGCGCTTCCGCTTGCCTTACTTCGTCGTCTCGGCCAACCGCTTGTTCAGATCGTCCGTCATCAGCGCGGCGATCAACTCGTCCAGGTCACCTTCCATGATCGCCGGCAGATTCTGGATCGTCAGGTTGATCCGATGGTCCGTCACGCGGTTCTGCGGGAAATTGTACGTCCGAATCTTCTCGCTGCGGTCGGCCGTGCCGATTTGGGTCTTGCGCGCCGCCGACATTCGCTTTTCCTCTTCCTCCTGCTTGTGCGCCAGCAACCGCGACCGCAGCACCCGCAACGCCTTCGCCTTGTTCTTGATCTGTGACCGCTCATCGGCGCACCGCACAATCAATCCGCTCGGCTTGTGATGGATCTGCACCGCGCTGTCGGTCGTGTTCACGCCCTGGCCACCCGGGCCGCTCGCCCGGCATACCGTTATCTCCATGTCCTCGGTCTTGAGTTGCACGTCCACTTCCTCCGCCTCGGGCAACACCGCCACGCTCGCCGTGCTCGTGTGAATCCGCCCCTGCGCTTCCGTCTCGGGCACCCGTTGCACCCGATGCACCCCGCTCTCGTAGCGGATCTTCTTGTACACGTCCTGCCCCAGCATCGAGAACACGATTTCCTTGAACCCGCCCCGCTCGCTCGGGCTGGTGTCCATCAGTTCGATTTTCCATCCCTGACCGTCCGCGTAATGGCTGTACATCCGGAACAGATCGCCGGCAAACAATGCCGCCTCTTCCCCGCCCGTCCCGGCGCGGATCTCAACAATCGTGTTGCGTGAGTCGTTCGGGTCCGGCGGAACCAATCCGAACTGGATGCCCTGTTGCAGCTTCTCCAGTTTCCGCTGTAAATCGTCCAGTTCACCCTTCGCCAGCTCCGCCATCTCGGCGTCCCCCGACTCCGCCAGTTCCTTGTTCTCGCCGATCTGTTTGATCACCGCCTCCGCCGCCGCGTAATCCCCCAACAATTTCTTCAACCGCTGGAGTTCCCGCGCGAGATCGCCCGCCCGCCGCTGGTCGGAGTACACCACTGGATTGGCGAGCTCGGTCTCCAACTCACCCGCTCGCTTGCGGAATTTATCAATGTTCGGAAGTGTGGTCATTGCTTCGTTGTAGCTGCGCTTCTATGAAGCGCAGGTCCCCTCTCTTGTAGGCCGACCGTCCCGGTTGGCGTCGTTGATTCGGTGGCAAAATCACCATAAAAGAAAACTTCGCGCCGACAAATATCAGCGCGAAGTTCCCGGGAAAATCCGCTACTTGGTCTTCTTCGCGTACCGCTTCTGGAACCGCTCGACGCGGCCCGCCGTATCGACAAACTTCTGCGTACCCGTGAAAAACGGATGGCATTTCGAGCAGATGCCGATGCGCATGTCCTTGCGGGTCGACCGCGTCTTGATGATGTTGCCGCACGCGCAGTGAATCACCGCGTCCACATATTCAGGATGTATCTTGGCTTTCATGACTCAGGGCCGCGCAACATACTAGAGCATCCGCCCCGTTGCAAGCCGAATCCGGACACATTTTTCGCCCCAGTCTGCCGGCCCTCATTGCAATCCACGCCCCCGTCTGGTACCGTGACTCAGATGAAGAAGCCGGTCAAACCCGCGAAAACAAAGAAAAAAGCCATGTTGTTCGGCCTCGGCCTCGACAACAAGGACGGCCATACCCGCATCACGACCGGCGACAATTTCAAATTGGTTGGCGGCAGCGAGGAAACCCACGGCACGATGCAGGAAAAAGCCATCAAGCTCAACGAACACCTCAAACGCCGCGGTAAAACCCTCGATACCGTCTCCCGCGACGAATTCCACGAGATCGCCGACAAGGTCGGCATGCCCCTCCTCGAGAAACAGCCGCAGGCCAACGAGCGGAACTGATACAAAGCCGTTCGGCAAGTCCACCTGGTTCGATCTAAAGCCGGAGTCGAGAGTCGACACCCTTTGGATTGACCCGTAATCGTCGAACCCCAGCCTGGGTTCAGTATCTGACAGTCCACTGATACACAAACGACATCTGAACGGGAACTAGAATCCAGCCCCAACAAAAGACCGCCAGCCATAAACGCCACAGATACCTTCCGAGTGCGGGTCTCCGTCGCAGCAACAGCGACTGAATAATTGAGCTGGTTGCCCAACCTGCGAAAAATGAGCCGGCCAAGACGGCTAGCCCGCCAATGGGATCGAACGGATCAAGGTGGTCACCATGACGAGCTGCCTCTCCCATCGCAAAAAGGAGGCCGCCCGGCAGGTGGACCGGACATGTCCAAGCTTTGCTTATCGGCGCACGTTCGAACCACCCGTTGAGAGACCGCTGTTGGATACCGCCTCGCAATTCAAACAAGCGATATCCGATGTAGGAGGTGTACGCCAGATGGCAGACCCCAATTATCGCGGCCAGCGTGACGAGTCCAAAGAATTCCCCCACACTCATCGGCTGGTTTAAATCGGTATCGCTGGATTGCATGACCGATCTTTAGACACTCGTGATGCACCTCGTGTTGAAGGCCCTCTCCCACTGGCGCTTCGCAGAAGCGCTGTTACACAGGTCCTCTAATACGTCTTCCGTAAATTACTCGGGAGGATATTCAACTCGTTGCGGTACTTCGCCACAGTGCGGCGGGCAATGGGGATGCCCTGCTCTTTGAGGATCGCCACGATTTCCTGGTCGGACAGCGGCTTGGTCTGGTCTTCGCGTTCGATGAGCTTCGAAATCTGTTCTTTCACGCTGGTGTTGCTCATCGCCCCGCCCGACGCCGTCTCGAATCCGGGCGTGAAGAAATATTTCATCTCGAACAACCCCTGCGGCGTCTGCATGTATTTGTTGGCCACCGCGCGGCTGACCGTCGTCTCATGCACGCCCACCACCTCGGCGACCTGCGCCATCGTCAACGGACGCAAAAACGAAATCCCCTTGTCGAAAAATTCGCGCTGCCGCTCCACGATCACCTTGGCGATGTTGTAAATGGTCTGCTGCCGTTGGTGGATGCTCTTGATCAGGAATTTCCCGGCGCGAATCTTGTCGCGAATGTAGTCCCGCGCGTCGTTGGACTTCTCGCCATTCGCCATCAGTTCCTTGTACGTGTTGCTGATGCGCAAATGCGGAATCTGCTCGTCATTGAGCATCACCACGTACTCCTCGCCGACCTTCTGCACGACCACGTCGGCCGCGACGTACTGCTGTTGTTCCGTGGTGAACATCCGCCCCGGCTTCGGTTCGAGCGTCGAAACGAAATTCGCCAGTTGCTGCACCTGCTCGACGCTCAACCCCATCGCTCGCGCGATCTCCGGGAACCGCTTCCGGCCCAGATCGTCCAGGTGCTGGTTGACCAATACCGCCTCGATCGACTCCGATTTGCCGAGCCGGTCCAACTGAATTAGCAGGCATTCCTTCAGGTTCCGCGCGCCGACCCCGACCGGATGAAACGTCTGCACCAGATCGAGCATTTCCTGCAATGGTTCCAGCCCGATCCCCGAACTGACCGCCAGTTCCTCGACCGGCGTGAGCAAATACCCGTCATCGTTGATGCTGCCGATGATCAACTCCGCCACCTTGCGCTTCTCGTCGGTGACGTTGATGAAGCTGAGCTGCTGGATCAGGTGTTGTTGCAGCGATTCCTGCTGGACGATCGAGTCAAAGAAATGTTGCCGTTGCTCCTCTTGTTCGGGCGACCGCGACCGAAAACTGCTCGTCTGGGAAAAATACTCGCGCCATTCTTCATCGAGCTTGGACAGGACCTCGAATTCCTCCTTGAACTCCGCCCGTTCCTCGGCGGTCGGGGTCTTGTCGGCGGTATCCGGCTCGCTCTCGGGGGACTCCACCTCGACCCGCGGCTCATCCTTGGCGATCTCTTCGAGCAGCGGGTTCTGCTGCAACTCTTCCTGCACCAGCGACCGCAGTTCCAGCGTCGGCACCTGGAGCAAGTGAAGGCTCTGCTGCAACTGCGGCGCCAAAATCTGCTGCAGCGATAATCTCTGGACCTGATGCAATCCCGGGCCTGCCATGATTCCTTGTTCTTCCTTGTATGCTCGTGTCTCGCGAAACCCGCTTCACTATATTCGTGACATTCAACAAGTAAAGGCCAAATATTGTCCAATACATGTGCCAAACGTTACCCGCCGCACATTCCTGAAGCGCCTGCTCTGGTCGTCGGCCATCGCCGCGGCCGGCGGTGTCGTGTACCCCACGCTCATCGAACCCCGCTTTGCCCATGTCCGTCGCATTTCAGTTGTCATCCAAGGACTTCCAACCGCGTTTCATGGCCTCACCATCGCTCATCTGACCGATCTTCACCGCAGCCGCGTGGTCAGCTCGGCGTACCTCTCCGAATGCATCGCCATGGCCAGCGCTCTCGCGCCCGATCTCATGGTTTTCACGGGCGATTATCTGACCATGGGCAACCACCTTTCGCGTCATCACCCACATATCGCCCGGGTGGTCGAGTCTCTGTTCAAGGAAACCGCTCCACCAGCCGAGATGGTACACGAATGCGCTCTCTGCATGAGCCAATCCCGTGCCAAATATGGCGTGTTCGCATCGCTGGGCAACCATGATAACTGGTACGATGGTGATGCTGTCGCCAAGGCCATCGAATCCGTCGGCATTCCCGTCCTCCGCAACGCCAGCCGGACCATCCGCGTCAACGGCGAGCCGCTCGCCATCGTCGGTCTGGGCGATTATTGGACCGACGGTGTGGACGTCGTCCGCGCCTTCCAACATGTCGATACGCCCTTCTCGCTCGTGTTGATGCATAACCCCGATACCTTCGAAGACTGGTGGCAGAAGGGATCGCACCTGATTCTGGCCGGCCACACGCATGGCGGTCAGGTGGTCATTCCCTTCTACGGCCCGCCGTACGTCCCCTCGCAATACGGACAAAAATACGCCCACGGGTTGTTCGCCCGCGGCGATACCCACATGTACGTCAACCGCGGCGTCGGCGTGATCGCTCCCCCCATCCGCTTCAATTGCCCGCCCGAAATCGCGCTCGTCCAGTTGCAGAAAGCTTGAGTCAATCCGTCCACCGTGTACTATCGGCGGTGTGGGGATGCACATCACCATTTTGGGTAGTGGCAGCGCCGGTAATTGCACCTTGATCGAGACCGACACGACGCGGCTTCTCGTCGATGCCGGCCTCAGCGGTCGCCAGATCGCCCGCCGGCTCGCGCTCATCAACCGCAACATCGACCAGATCAGCGGCGTCATCCTCACCCATGAACATTCCGATCACGTATGCGGCCTGGGCGTCCTGTGCAAGGCCCGTCCCCTGCCCGTCTACGCCAATCGTCTCACCGCCGAGGCCGTGACGACCGACCCCGACTGGCCCGAGACCGTCCGCATTTCCTGGCGGTTGTTTTCGACCGGCGGTTCGTTCGAGGTTGGCGATCTGCTCATCGAATCGTTCAGCGTGCCCCATGACGCCTACGATCCCGTCGGCTACGTGATTCGTCAGCCTAGCTCCAACGTCGCCGTCGGCGTGCTGACCGATCTCGGCCAGGCCACCAAACTCGTCACCGAACGCGTCCGCCAGATGGATGCGCTGGTCGTCGAGGCCAACCACGACCTGAAGCTGCTCCAGGAGGATGCCGCGCGACCTTGGGCTCTCAAGCAGCGCATCATGAGCCGTCACGGCCATCTCAGCAACGATGCCGCCGCCACGCTCGCCGGCGACGTTGCGTGTGACAAACTTCGCCACGTGTTCCTCGCGCATCTCAGCCGCGATTGCAACCGGCCCGAACTCGCCCAGCAGGCCGTCGCCGACAAACTTCGCCAGATCGGCGCGCGTCACATCGCTGTCGCGGTCTCCAGCCAGGATAAGCCCACCGCGACACTGACATTGTGATCCCATGATCATTGGCGTTCCCAGGGAGATCAAGAATAACGAGTATCGCGCCGGTCTCCTGCCCGTTCACTGCGAGGCGTTGGTGGAAGCTGGCCACACGGTGCTCATCGAACACCGCGCAGGCGATGGCAGCGGCGCGTTCGACGCGGATTATCGGGCCGCCGGCGCGCGCGTGATCGGGTCGCCTCGTGACATATTTCGGCGCGCCGACATGATCGTCAAGGTCAAGGAACCGCAACCGTCCGAACTCCGCCTTCTCCGGCCCGGCCAGATCGTGTTCACCTATTTCCATTTTGCCGCCGACAAACCCGTGTTCGATGCCGTCCTGCGCAGTGGCATCGTCGCCATCGCCTATGAAACCATCCAGTTGCGCGACGGATCGCTCCCGTTGCTCACCCCGATGAGCGAGATCGCGGGCCGAATGGCGGTCCACGAAGGCGCGAAGTATCTCGAGGAACCCACGAAAGGCCGCGGCCTGTTGCTCGCGGGCGTTCCCGGCGTTGCCCCGGCCCGGGTCGCGATTCTCGGCGGCGGGGTCGTCGGCGCCAATGCCGCCAAGATGGCCGCCGGTCTCGGCGCGGACGTGACGATCCTCGATATCAACCTGAACCGGCTCCGGTACCTCGACGATGTGATGCCCAAGAACGTGAAGACCCTGATGAGCAACGCGCACAATATCCGCGATCAGGTCCGCGATGCCGACCTGCTCATCGGCGCGGTGCTCCGACCGGGCGCGCGCGCTCCCGTGCTGGTTTCCCGAAAACTGGTCCGACAGATGAAACGCGGCGCGGTGATTGTCGATGTCGCCATCGATCAGGGCGGTTGCATCGAAACCTCGCGCCCGACCACGCACCAACGGCCCACTTATCTCGTCAACGGCATCGTCCATTATTGCGTCACCAACATGCCCGGCGCGGTCGCCCGCACGTCCACCACGGCGTTGACAAATGCCACGTTCCCGTACGTGCTCGAGATCGCCCGAAAAGGTTGCCGCGCCGCCCGCAAGAACCCGGCTCTCGCCAGCGGCTTGAACATCGTTCGCGGACGCGTCACCTACGCCGATCTCGCCACCCAATACCGCAAACCTCTCGCCCCCCTCGCCGAAGTCTTGTAGCGCGTCCTCTTTGCGGTCGTTGTAGGCCGCAAGCCGAGTCGGACGAGACGCGCCATAGACTTGCCGGTGGCGCAACCCCCACGCGGCGGTTGTTTGCTTCGCGTCGCACCGTCTATCTGCCCCAAATACGTCGTCCCGATGCCCGCTTTACCCACCTAACTTGGGTTCGTTTTTGGCTTTGTTTCGTACACTTTTCCACGCCGGCTTGATCGAAATTGGGTTCGTTTCGCAAAAACACCCTTCTTGCGGGTAGCCCCCCCTGTAGCCGCAGCGCTTGCCCGCCTCAGGCGTGGCTCTGCCGCCGTGGACGGGGTCGTGTGGAGGGCGAGCCTCCCGGCGAGCCGCATCCCCGGTCCGGCGCCCCCGTTGCTACCCAACCCCCTATTTCAAAGAACAGCGCCGACACTATCGCATCCAGATACAATAGTCAAATAAAAATCATCCTCAGATACACCGTCGCACAACAGGGGCGAGCCCTGACCAGCCATAGACTTGCTGGTGGCGCAAGCGTCCCTGCTTGCGGTCGTAGCGCAACCCTTGGCCTCGGGCGTGAGCGCCGGTAGGGACGCGCTGCTGCGCGTCCTTCACTCCGGCCTCAGTGACCGGCGACGAACGCGACTTCGGCCCGTACTTCGGCAGGACCGTCCAGGGTGTGAAGATCGTCTCGCCCCGCCGGCTCGCCGACGAACTGGTTCAGCGCGGTTGGCTCGCTCGGGATAGGTAACTCTTCCCGACGGAGGGTTAGCTCTTGAACACAAGACCATGGTATTCATCAATAAAGTCAAACGCTTCGCCAGCAAAAAAACCCTGGGCTGGCGGCCTATCGGATTCCAAATACCCGAACCAAGCCGAACTCTTCTCAATCGCCCTCCAGATGCGACGTACAGTCGGTTCTATATCGTAATTAGAAGAGTTTTTCCAATCTTCCACTGCTTCACGTATTTTGAGCAAACCGTCCCGATATTGTCCATTTCCCTCCTGCAAAATGCGGTCCTCATCAACCCTCCGCTGTTCCTCCGGCAATGATCCACCGGGAGCGATTGCACTAAAGTACATAATTGCAATGTCTATTGCTGGCTCTCCCGTATTAGGCGTGTCTGGCTCTTCACTACCGTAAAACTCGTCACCTTGAAAACCGAGAGCAATGAACTCTGGGTACATCTTGTGATGCTGCAACTCATTATTTAAGCAGTTTCTAAAATTGAGGGCTAAGCCGGGCTCAGTTTTTGGCACGATGTAATACAAAGAGCGGCAGCCTCGGACCTTCATTTCGAGATGGAGAAGCTCGTGCGCCAAAGCGGCTCCGGGATTAGGAGTGTCTGCACATCCGATCACTTCTAGATCGAGGTCGAAATACCAGATACCAGTCCGAGACAGGCAGTATTCGATCTTGCATTGCTTCTCCAACCTGTCCAGCAGCGGCCTCACTCGGTCATCTCTCTTTGCTTTATCGACAATCGCTTCAATCGAGGATACACAAACTGAAATATCGGAAGCCGGCTCGTTGTTTGAAGCGGCGTTATTCATAGCTTGCGGATCTCCCGCGAAGTTGCAAAAATGCTGATGTCGAACACATCTGCTAGTTGAGCTACTTGCAGAATCACATTACCGTCTGATTTGTCCCAAAAGAACCACCCTTGCTTTTCTTCTGTTGGGGAACCCAGGCTCCATTCACAATGTTGAAAGGTGCTTTGTACCATCTCCGCAACTTCATTCTCGCGTAACTCAAGGCTCGCAGCCCACTTAATAATTCTTCCGTTGACTAATGAAACCATGAACTCCCATTTGCGTCCCAGCAACTCAACGGGAACCGCGTGATAAATCACCTCGCCTTTGAAAACACGAGGGAAAAACTCATATTCCTGACTCGAAAGCTCACTCAAAATGTGGAGGTCAGCAATATTGGTTTCCAAACTATAACATCCGACGTAAAAGTCCATCACCGTCAGAGACCCGGTCTTGTGTAATGCCCCTCCTGGACAGCAACCTGAGAAATACTTGAAACATGTCGGCTCTACCGCGACGAAGCCAACGGCCGTCTCATAACACGGATTCTCCGCAAACAGGTTCCAGGCATCGCCAATTTCTTTCTTCCAAGTTACAACCTCGCCTCGCGCTGCGGCCTGCTGCGTTCCCACATGTAAAATATCCGCTATAACTCTGCGAGCCGTGAAGAAACTGCACCTGCGTATCATTTCTTTCCAATTGGAGGGAAGGTCGTTCATCAATAGGGCTTCGTCTTCATGCTTGAACTCCGATACGACTCATACAAACGGGATGATGACCGTGAGTATAGGTGGGAGAGATCAACCGCTCAAGCCAAATACCGTCAGGCACGGACAAACGGCTGCCGTCCTGCCTCTTGCCCTTTTGCAGTTAAGCGCTGCTCGCCACTGCGATTTACCGCCCCCATTTACCGGTAATACCAGCAGCCGCCACGGTAGTAGTAATACCCGCGCGGCGCGTAATAATACCGATACGCTGGACGCCCGTAATAGTAATACGCCGGGGGCGCACAGTACGCATAGGCCGGGTAATACGCCGGGCCGTAGAAGAACGGGAACCCAAACCCCACGTTCACAAACACCCGCGCCTGGGCCGGCGCGCTCAGCAAACATACCGCTGCGATCACCACCGCGAAACCACTGACTGCTTTCAGGATTCTTTTCATGTGCAATCCTCCATTCCACCTTCACACATTCCAACACCGTAAGACGGCGAAGGTGTCGCCCCGGTTACGATCAGAAATCGCCCTTTTCCATCGACCGCAACGTTGGTGTAGCGTGCGCTGTCCCCAGCGCATCCGGGTGGGCACTTGCACAGTTTCGGCTGGGACAGCCGACGCTACAATCGAGGCAGTATCAGACGCGCGTGGCCCTGATCAGAATCCGCCCTTTTCCATGGACCGCAGCGCCCGGCGCGGTATCTCCTTGAGCTGGCCCATCTTGGCAATGGCTTGGTCGACAATCCGGTCGAACCGCTCCGGCGTCAGCAAATCCGGCCGCCGTCGCGCGCGCTGCACCGCCCATTCCACCCGCCGGGAATAACTCTCCAATTCCTGTGACACCCGCTGGGTCGTCCGATGCAGCAGTTCCATCTCCTCAAACGTCACCATCGTCGTCGCCGCCCCGCGTAGCGCCAACTCCACGTCGTCGGCCACTTCCTCGACCACGTCCCGGCTGATGGAGAAAAACCCGGCGGTCCGCCGCGTGCCCGAAGTATTCGACCGACCGTCTCTCCGGCAAATGAACATCAGCGGGCGCGCGCCTTCCTTGATCGCGAAGCTGTATCGAGCCAGCGGATTGGCGGCGATATCGCGAAACTCCACCGACGTATCGCCTGCTGCCGACACGTTGGCGGTGCCGACCATCAGCACGCGGATCCGGTCCACCTTTCCGGCTGCGCGCTGCCAGTGATCCCGCTGCGCCCGGCCCCCGGCCGGAAACGGATCGCATATCGTCAATCGCCCGCCGCCATCGCGCGCCCCGATTTCGATCACGGCATCCTGGAACGCTTGCGCGGTGGTTTCGTCGAACAGATAGAACGTCTCCGGCGTCAATTCGGAAAGTTTTTCGAGGACGGGCCGGCGATGCTCGGTGGTGAACGCCTCCGTGATGAGGCGGGTCCCCGATGGCACACGATGACGGACCTCCGTGAGAAGTTCCCGGGCTGGATTTGTATGACCCTGATACATGTCTGCATCCCTTATTCTATCAGCCTTTCAATGCGCCCAACTGGATCCCGCTTATAAACCATTTCTGGCCCACAAGAAAGACAATTATCACCGGCAAAATCATCATCATCGATCCCGCCATCAGCAGGTTCCATTGCGTGCTGTACAGGCCCATGAACGACAACAATCCCAGCGGCAGCGTCTTCATCGAATCCTGCGTGAGCACAATCAGTGGCCAGTAGAAACTCTGCCAGTTGCCCATGAACGTGAAAATCGTCAGCGTCGCCAGTGCCGGTTTGCTCAACGGCAAAATGATCGTCGTGAAGATGCGGAACAGGCCGCACCCGTCGATGGTCGCCGCCTCTTCGAGGTCGCGCGGGATGCTCATAAAATATTGCCGCAACATGAACGTGCCGTACGCCGAAAACATCGCCGGCACCATCAAGGCAAAATACGAATCCAGCCCGACCAATCGCCCGGCTTCATACGTCCGCCCGAAGATGGACACGACGCGCGATGCATCCCAATTGACCGATGGCGCCGCCGTCGTCAGCCATTCGGTGATCTTGCGCATCAGGATGAAGTTCGGGATCATCGTGACCGCGCCGGGGATCATCATCGTCGCCAAATACCCCAGAAACAGTTTGTCCCGGCCGGGAAACTTTAACCGGGCGAACGCGTACGCCGCGCACGCGCTGGTCGTCACCTGACCGAGCGTTACGACGACCGCCACGAGCACGCTGTTCAAATACCACCGCGCAAACCCGCCGCCCATGGCCTGCGTTGTGTCGTACACCTGCCCGTAATTTCGCCACTGCGTCTCCCGCGGCACGAATGCCTTGACCGGGTCTTCAACTGACGTGAACACGTCCTCCGCCGGTTTCACGGACGTCGACAGCATCCACAAGAATGGCAGCAGCATGAACAACCCGACAAACCCCAGCACCAGGTATGTAAGCAGTCTCTTCATCCAATTGCTCTGACGCTTCTGTCCGTCGTGGACACCAGTGGAATTCTCCTCTCCCCTTGGGGGAGAGGATTAAGGTGAGGGGTAGTCGTTTCCATCATCAATAATGGACAATCCGTCCTCCAAAGCGCCAGTTCACCAGCGTCACCCCGAACACCGCAGCGAACAGCACCCACGCGATTGCCGCCGCGTAGCCCATGTGGTTCCACGCGAACGCGTGATTGTAGATGTAATAGCTGATCGTCGTCGTCGCCCCGGCGGGTCCGCCGCGCGTCATGACGAATGCCTGTTCGAATCCGCCCTGGAGTCCGCCGATCAGGCTCATCGTGAGCACGAAAAATGTCGTCGGACTCACCATTGGCCACGTGATCGCCCAAAACCGTTGCCAGGCGTTCGCGCCGTCGATGTCCGCCGCTTCGTACAGCTCGGGCGATACGCCCTGTAGCGCCGCGAGATACAGAATCATGTTGTACCCGCCCACCACCGTCCAGAAGCTCATGAACATCAGCGCGGGCTTGGCCCATGTCACCGAGGTCAGCCACTGCGGCGGCCAGTCCACGCCGAGCCCGCGAATCCCGTCGTTCAGCCATCGCGGAAACCAGCCCGTGATGATCGTATTGATCAGCCCGTAATCGGGATTGTAAATCCACCGCCACAACAGGTACGTGCCGACCCCGGCCACGATGCTCGGCAGGAAATACATCGTGCGAAAGACGACGATCCCCCGCAGTTTCTGGTTCATCACCACCGCCAACAGAAGCGACCCCAGTATGTTCACGGGAATCGCCAGCATCAGGAAGACCGTGTTGTACGCGTAGTACCAGAAATCGCGGTCGTGGATCAGCGCGACGAAATTATGCAGCCCGACGAACTTCGGCGGGGTGAACAGGTCCCACGCGTAGAAACTCAGCGCCAGCGACGCGAGGACCGGCAGCAGCGTGAACGCGAGAAAGCCGAGCAGGTTCGGCAATAAAAATAGGTAAACTGCGACCGTCGCCCGCCCCCTTGTCGTTTGTGCCATCCGAGATCTCCTTGGAATCTCCGCGCCTTCTTACACCGCCCCCCGCCGCCACAGCAAGCGAATTGGCGACGGGGAGTATGATTGAAAGTGGTTTTCGTTGCAGCAACTTCCCCCTCACTCGTCCCCGCAAACAATGGCGGGGCCGGCCTCTCCCTCGTCGGGCGAGGCGCGCATCGCTGCCATTTCCTCTCCCCTTGGGGGAGAGGATCAAGGTGAGGGGTGCCGTTGGCTTCAGACCACCGTTTCTAATCACACCCGGCCACCGGGCTTGCACTCGACGCCGGGACATGTAAGCTGCTGGCACGTTCACAGGAGGTCATCAGGCATGAAGAAATTACAGACTTTCGTCGCCCTCGCGCTGCTGTCCGCCGCTCCGCTTCTCTCGCAGGCGCAATCGAACAATACGACCACCGTGCAGGATGTGAAGCAGGCGGGCAAAAACGCCGTCACGACAGCCGGGCATTACACCGAGCAGCAGATCAAGGAACTCAACAAGACCGCCGAAAAACAGTTCCGCGAGCTGGACAAGAAATTGAAGGAACTAAAGTCCAATGCCCAGTCGCAAACCGGCCAGGCCAGGGCCGACATGGACAAAAAGATCGCCGAGGCGCAGAAAAAACTCGATGACCTGAAACCCAAGCTGGACGAACTCAAAGTCGCCGCCACCAACGCTTGGGCCGATGTCAAATCCGCCTTCGACAATGGTATCAAGGAAATCCAGCAGAAGCTTCAGCAATAACGCGTCCCCGATCAGAGACACTCGGCGATTTTTTCTTTCAACGTGCGTTCGAGATAATCGAGCGTGAACGGTTTGGTAATGTAATCGATCGCGCCCAGCGCCTTGGCGCACCGGATCGTATCGAGATCGACCGTGCCCGTCACCATGATCGTCTTCGTGCGCGGACTGACCCGCCGCGCCGCCGCCAGCACCTCCAGCCCGTCGGGTTTCGTCGGCAGCATGACATCGAGCAGCATCCCCGCCGGCTGGTATTGCTCGAGCGCCGCCACGGCGGACTTCCGGTCCGTTGCGGTGACAACCTTGAAGTCGGCGTAGTCCCTCAGGAATTCCTCGAGCATTTCGCGGATGGGTGTTTCGTCTTCGACGATCAACAGTTTCGGCATGGCCATCCCTCCCCACCCGCCGCGCTACGCGACCGCTTGCGCCTTGAACAATCGACGATACGACCGATGTTCGCGGTCCTGGTCCTTCAATCCCAACCGCCGCGCCACTGACTTGATCGGCGTCTCCGACTTGCCCTCGATTTCCACGAACCAGCCGCACCCATCCAGATAATCCAGGCTCACCGCGCAGGCGTCCAATGCGTATTCCTCGCGCTGCTTCGCGTACGTGTCGCATACCCGGTAGTCCAGCAATTCGAGGATGTGTTTGGTGCTCTCGTAGTCAACCGGCGTCTCGACCTCCATCCGCTGCTTGCTGTCGCCCTCCTGCCGCGGGCCTTTCAACGTCAGCCACGCGTCTTTCGGCCCGTGCCGACGCAACCGCAGCTTGTACTCCTTTTCCTTCAGGCGCCCGTCCATGTCGAACAGCTCGTTGTGCTCGTAACCGCTCTTGGTCAGGCGCGCGCCGAGACGCCGCAGCAGTTTGCGGATTCGTTCGATGTCCTGAACGCGGAATTTTTGCTCGACCTCAACCCGCACGCCGCTGACACGCGACGCCAGTTGGCGAGCCATGTAGGCTTCCAAATTGATCTTCCCCATAAGCTGCAACCTCCTTGGGGTGTGGAGCCTATGTATGCCTCACCCGAAGAGCAAGGCAAAAACCCGTCCGCCACGTTACGATTTGGTGGCGACGCCGCCCAGTTCCTGCTTTAGCGCGCCCACGAACCGTCGGTTCTCCTCCATCGTGCCGACCGTCACCCGCACCCACCCGGGCATCTTGTAGCCACGCATCGGCCGCACGATCACCCCGCGCCGCTGCAACCCCCAAAATATCTCGTCCCCATTGCCGACATTCACGAGCACGAAGTTCGCGCAACTCGGGACGTATTCCAGCTTGAGCCGCTTGAATTCCCGGTAAAGATGCGCCAGCCCGCGCCGCGTCACCGTCTTGGTCTTGCGAATGTGCGCGGTGTCGTCCAGCGCCGCCAGCGCGCCGGCTTGCGCGATGGCATTCGTGTTGAACGGTTGCCGGACTCGTTGGAGCAGCGCAATGCACTCCTTCTGCGCCACGCCGTACCCGATGCGTAGCCCCGCCAGACCGACAATCTTCGAGAACGTCCGCAGCACGACCACATTATGCTCGAGCGCCCAGGTAATCGACGGCGGCGGGTCATCTAAAAATTCGATGTACGCCTCGTCGAGCACCGCGATCACGTGCGCCGGCAACCGCCGAATGAAGTCCTCAAGCTCGGCGTTGGTCACCCGCGTGCCCGTCGGATTGTTCGGGTTGGCGACGAACACCAGCTTCGTCTTCGGCGTGATCGCCGCCAGCATCGCCTTCAAGTCGTGCGTGTGACCGCGAAACGGTACCTCGACGCATCGCGCTTGGAACATCTTCGCCATGATGCTGTAAATGACGAACGCCCGGTCGCCCGCGATAATCTCATCGCCGGGTCCGACAAATGCGTGATACAGAAACTCGATGATCTCGTTCGACCCTGTGCCAAGGACGATGTTGTCGATCTCGCAGGACAACTTTTTTGCCAACGCCCGCCGCAAATAAAATCCGCCGCCATCGGGGTACAGATGCGATGACGCCAACGCCTTGCGCATCGCCGCGACCGCTTTCGGCGACGGCCCGAGCGGGTTCTCGTTCGATGCCAGCTTGATAACCGATTTCGGGTTCAGCCCCAACTCCCGCGCCACTTCCTCAATCGGCCGCCCCGGCTCATACACCGGCACATCGCACACAAATTGATTCGCTAAAGATTGAAATTTCACAAAGCCAGTGTGACAAAGACGGACAGATCACGCAAGCCGAGTCTGGTCGAGACTACCCATTCACATTCGGATAGCTGCCGAGGATTTTCACAAACATGGTGTGCTTGGCCAGCTCCGCCAGCGCTTTTTTGACGCGGGCGTCTTCGCAGTGGCCGAGCACGTCCACAAAGAAGTAATACTCCCACGCCTTCTTCTTGCTCGGACGCGACTCGATCTTGGTCATGTTGATCTTGTATTTCTTGAACGACGCGATCGAGTCATGCAGCGCGCCCACCCGGTCCTGCACGCAGAACATCATCGACGTCCGGTCGTTTCCCGTCCGGCTCGGGTACTTGCGCCCGATCACGAGAAACCGCGTCACGTTCTCGCTCGAATCCTGGATGTTCGGTTCCAGGATCGTCAGCCCGTAAATCTCCGCCGCCAGCGAACTCGCCAGCGCGCCCGCATTCGGCTCGGTCTTGGCGATCTGCGCCGCCCGCGTGCTGCTCGACGTTTCGATCAACTCGATGTGCGGCATGTTCGTCTGCAACCATTGCCGGCATTGCGCGAACACCTGGGGAATCGAGTACAGTTTCTGGATCTGGTCGCGCGGGCACGCGGCCATCAGGTTGTGCCGGATGTGCAGCACGATCTGCGCGCAAATCTTCAGCTCGCTGTCCACAAACATGTCGTACGTGTGCGTGACCGCGCCTTCGGTCGAATTCTCAATCGGCACGACGCCGTAGTCGGCCCGGCCCTTCGACACCTCGGTGAACACATCCGTGATGCTCGGCAACGGCTCGTATTTCAGGGCTGACCCGAACTTCTTGATCACCGCCATGTGCGAATACGTGGCCTCAGGCCCGAGATAGGCGATCACCAGCGGCTTTTCCAGCGCCAGCGACGCCGACATGACCTCCCGATAAATCGCCCGCAACGAATCCGCCGGCAGCGGTCCGCTCCCCTTCTCGACAACGCGCCGCAACACCGCATCTTCGCGGTCGGGCGCATAAATCTCCTCGCCCGACTCGTGCTTGATCTTGCCGATGTCGAGCACGAGCTTCGTCCGCTCGTTCAACAGCCGCACGAGCTTCGAATCGATTTCGTCGATCTTATTGCGGAGTTGCTGAAGTTTGTCCTTCATGAACGAATTCCATCCCCCTCACCTTTATCCTCTCCCCCGGGGGGCGAGGAAATGTTTCCCTTCTCCCCTTGGGGGAGAGGGTCAGGGTGAGGGGCTGTTGTCTGTTGCTTTTCCTCCGCCGTTTTCAGCGCGGCAGCCTGCAGCCGCAGCTCCGCGGCCTTCGGCATGTCGTCGATGTCGCGAAGCCCGAAATGTTCGAGGAACTTCTGCGTCGTGCCGTACAACATCGGCCGACCCGGCGCCTCGCTCTTGCCGACAATCGTAATCATATCCCGTTCCAGCAGCGTCTTGATCACGCCGTCGACTTCCACGCCGCGGATCGCCGCAATGTCGGCGCGGGAGATCGGTTGCCGCAATGCGATGATCGCCAGGGTTTCCAGCGACGGCGGCGAAAGACGGTGCGGACGCGCCTCATCCAGCAATTTCTTCAACCACGGCGCGTACTCGGGACGGGTCACCAACCGCCATCCGCCGGCGATTTCCACCAGTTGGTAGCTGTGCCGCTGCAATTCGCATTCGGCCTTCAACTCCTCGAGCGCGGCGACAATCTGCGCCTCCCGCACATTGCGGAACGGTTCCGACACGGCAGGTGAGTTCTCCTCGTCCGTCGCCTCGGCGAAAATCGCGCGGATTTCCTTCGGCGACAGCGGCCGCTCCGCCGAGAACAGCAGCGCCTCAATGATTTGTTTCAGTTCCAGTGTCATG